>ERZ809296.467-NODE-467-length-66289-cov-18.513649_pt1 | contig 66289 bp, 55 predicted proteins | sample MGYA00520511_ERZ809296 | MGnify/ENA primary metagenome ERZ809296 (study PRJEB31576, sample SAMEA3212662) | Homo sapiens | biome: human-gut; feature: human gut; material: fecal | place: Sweden | collected 2012 ...
TTAGAGGCTGTTGATGATGTCGATATAGGTCTGTTTTGGCTGTACGCCGACCAGTCTTTCCTTTTCTACGCCATCCACAAAGAAAACAACGGTTGGAATACTCATCACACCGTATTCTCTTGCAATCGGTTTATTTTCATCCACATTGACCTTGGCTACCACTGCTTTTCCTTCCAACTCGCCGCTCAGCTCATCAATAACCGGCAGCAGCGACTGACAAGGCATACACCATGGTGCCCAAAAATCGACCATGACTTTTCCTTTGGAGATGACCTGGTTAAAATTATCAGAATTTAAATGCATTGCCATAAATAAATCCTCCTTAAGAGTGGTAAATGTAAGGTTTTTCCTTGATTTAATCATACACTATTTTAGTATTATTGCAAGCCTTCTCCCTTTATTTTTACAAATTCTTCACGAAATATTCTGTCAAAAGAATCCCTTTCGATATTTTTTAAAAAACCTTACAAAAAGCTATTGACAAATCCCGAAAACCGAGTATAATAATATACGTTGTCAGCAAGACATCACGACATTGCCCGATTGTGTAAGGGTAGCACGACAGACTCTGACTCTGTTTGTCTGGGTTCAAATCCTAGTCGGGCAGCCAAACAAATCCCAATCTTTTAAGATTGGGATTTGTACTATCCCGGGGTATAGCGCAGTTTGGTAGCGTGCTTGGTTCGGGACCAAGAGGCCGTGGGTTCAAGTCCCGCTACTCCGACCAGTGGCAGAAAGCCACAGCAAAAAACGCACTCACTTTGGTGGGTGCGTTTTTTTTGTTTTTCTTTCATTTGTTTACAAAGCAGGCATGGATTTTCCTCATCTATCCTCCTATAATGAATGGGTATCTGCCCGTATCTGCTCTTGCCGACGGACAAAACCCAACCGTTTAGGAGGAATGATGCCATGCCAACCCGCATTTGTCGCTGGGTAACCGACCATCCGATTGCGTTTGCCCTCATCTTTTTCGTCTTTTACCTTATCGGTTTCTTCACACTTGAACAGCTGATTACCGAACCGGTCTATCTGATTCACTGTACACTGGATGACTGGATTCCCTTCAACGAATGGTTTATCTTTGCTTACGGCTCCTGGTTTTTCCTGATTCCCTGGGCACTGATCACCCTGCTGCGGCGTGACCGCTCCAATTACTTTTATCTGTGTGCGGTGATGTTTTCCGGCATGGCAATCTGCCTGCTGCTGTATCTGCTGTTCCCAAATGGGCTGAACCTGCGTCCGCAAACCATCCCCATCAACAATCCGGCGGCGTGGCTGGTGCAAGCCGCCTGGTCGATGGATACCTCGACCAATGTTTGTCCCTCCATCCATGTTGCCAGCACCCTTGCCATTCTGTTTGCTGTGTGGCGCAGCCACATCTGGCATCACCGCAAACTGGTAGTCGGCGGATGTACCCTTCTCACTGTGCTCATCTGCCTTTCCACCCTGTTTTTAAAGCAACACTCGGTCGTCGACGTCCTCTGTGGTATTGCGCTGACTGTGCTGCTGCATCTGGCTGTCACGCAGCTTTACAGAAAGTTTTCCCGCTCTTCGTCAACCACCTGTTCCCCAACATGCCCATAACGAAAAAGGACGATGCGTTTTGCATCGTCCTTTTTTCTGTCTTTCTATTGGTTTATGCTCCGGCTCTTACGCCCAGACGGTCATATACCGACGAAATCGGTTTGTACAGCCAGATGGAAATGCACATATCCACCATGCTGTGGATGACCGAGCCTACCCCTACCAGCAGGAAGATAGAAACAAAGAAGCCTTTTTCGTAGTTTGCCTGCGGCATCGAGCCGTTGAGGTAGAATGGCAGTACCACCAGCACCTCACAGAAAGCGTGCAGCACACCAATCACAAAAGAAAAGCCCAGCGAGCTGCGCACCGACTGAATGGGTGCATTGTCGTGCTTCTTTAAATAAATGGCTCCTGCCAGCGCAAAGATGACATGGGTCAGCGCGCGCAGCACCACCGTCAGCGGGAAGCCTGCCAGGAAAAATCCAAGGGTGGTTCCCAAAGAAACGGCAACCGCCATTGCAGGCGAAATAAACATAGCAATAAAGATGGCAACGTGGCTTGCCAGGGTAAAGGAAGCCGGTTCCAGAATGATTTTGACCGGAGAGAACAGCGGGATAACAATTCCGACTGCAATCAACATTCCGGTCAGCGCAAGATTAAAGGTATTGGTTTTGCTCTGCATGAGTAATACTCCTCCATCCATTTACAGTGTCACACAATCTGTTGTCAGGTGTCTTGACATATATCCTCACCTATTATAGCATCGCTTTTGTATCTGTCAAGATTGAATCGAATAATTTGTTCAAATCAACAAAATTTCTTTTTTCATCCACACTACCCCAGTCGTGTATTGACATCTCCAAACGACTGTGGTAGTCTATAGATAGAAACTACTCCAGTCTTGTGAAAGGAGGCTGCTCTATGCAATCCAAACTATTCGATTCCGAACTCAAGGTGATGGGTGTCCTCTGGCGGGAGGGCGACTGCACCGCCAAACACATCTCCGATGTCCTCAAACAGGAGGTCGGCTGGAACATGAACACCACCTACACCCTCATCAAACGCTGCATCGGCAAGGGCGCCATCCAGCGCAGCGAGCCGAACTTTCTCTGCCACGCGCTGATTCAAAAGGAAGAGGTGCAGCAGCTTCAGACCGATGAACTGATCGACCGCATCTATGACGGCTCGACCGACAAGCTGTTCGCCGCCCTGCTGGGACGCAAAAAGCTCAGCGCACAGCAGATCGAGCAGCTGCGCAGCATCGTCGGCAGCTTTGAGGAATAACCCCTTTCCATCCTTTACCCGAACGAGGTGATCCTGATGAGTTTTCTGCAAATGTCCCTGGCAGCATCGGTGATGATTCTGGTCATCCTGCTCATCCGCACGCTGGCAATCCACCGGCTTCCTAAACGGTTTTTCCTGCTGCTTTGGGTTGTCGTCCTGCTGCGGCTGCTGGTGCCGTTTTCTCTTCCCTCTCCCACCAGCATCTACTCGCTGCTGCCGACCGAACCGCTCCCGGCTCCCGACATCGAACAGGAGTTGTCCGTCCCGTCCGTTCCTCCTGCTGCCTCCCCATGGGAAGCGTTTGAGCTAAACCTGCCGTCCGACCTGCCCGAGCAGACGATGCAAACCGCACAAACGGCAGAACCAACACGCGAGCCAGCCGAGGAAGAGAAAGAGAACCCGATGCCCACCTTTTCTCTGCCGAGCAAAAAGCAGCTGTTGACCGCAGGCTGGGCAGCTGGCGCTGTGCTGCTGGCTCTCTACTTTTCCATCAGTTACCTGCGGGCGCAGACCGAGTTTCGGATGTCGCTGCCGGTGACCCACCCCTTTTTAGAACATTGGCTTGCCTGCCACCCGCTGCGCAGAACCATCTCCATCCGACAGGACGACCGCATTTCCAGCCCGCTGACCTATGGCATCCTGCATCCGGTCATCCTGCTGCCGCGTCAGAACCTTTCGCTGCCGCAGGAAACGCTCGACTGCATCCTGACCCACGAGTATGTCCACATCCGCCGCTTCGACTGTCTGCTCAAGCTGCTGCTGACCGCTGCCCTTTGCCTGCACTGGCTCAATCCGCTGGTCTGGGTCATGTACCTGCTTGCCAACCGCGACATCGAGCTGTGCTGTGACGAGGTGGTCCTTTCCCGCATGGGACTGGAAAAGCGCTCGGTCTATGCGATGACCTTGATCGACCTGGAGGAGCAGAAAAGCGGACTTTCCCCCTTGTACAACAGCTTTAAACACAATCTTACCGAAGAAAGGATTTGTGCCATTATGAAGATGAAACGACTTTCTATCATCAGCCTGTTCACCGCCGCCTGCCTGCTGGTCGGTGTCACCACCGTCTTTGCAACCTCTCCTTCTTCCAAGACCGGCAAGGACACTCCCGCTGTCGAAACAGCTGCCCAGCAAGCGATTGCCGACCCTGCGGTCTACGATGTGTATGAACCATTCCATCTAACTGTTAAAGACGACCAGAAACTGTACTATTTCGATCTGCTGGTCGGCAAATTTGAAGACAGCTACCAGGAAAACATGCGTACCAAAGCCGTGGGTTATTTAGAAGAGAAGGGTGTCGTCGACCTGGTTGCCATCCGTGAAGGCAGCCAGCTGATGGGGGTTCGTGTCACCGCCAACCGAAGCGCCACCTCGGTTCCCCTGTATATCACCCGCTACCACACTGATTTTGTGATGCCCGACCAGTGCGCCAGCATGGAGGAATACTTTGGGCAGTTTACTTCTCTGACCTTTGTCCCTGCCAAAGCGGACCCTTCCTCGGGCAACCTGTATTGTGACGACCAGCTGGTTTCCACCTTCACCCACGAGGAAAACGGCAAAAAATTTGTCTTTACCTCCCAAAACGGAAGCACCTCTTTGTCCCCTGCCTCCCCTGCACCCTCTTTTGACCTGACCTGCTCCCGCGGCGCCGTCCGTGAGAGTCGACTCGGCTATCAATCCCTTATTCTCCCGGGAAATGTTTCCGTCCTGTTCCAGCTCACCGGAGAAGGACTTTTCCCGGACCGGGAGAACGGTCGCTGGACCTATCAGGACAAGGTCGTTCGCCGCATCATCGACGGCAACTTCCCGCAGCAGGTCAGTGCAGACGGTGAAATCGACCTGCAGGTTTCCTATCAGAACGGCGGACCTTCTGTCAAGGAAATCACCGCAGAGGAATTTGACAAGCTTGCCAACCAGCTGCTGGCTCCGAAGGAGTTTGTCCCTCCGGTTCGCTCGCCCAAATCGGTGACCCAGTCCGACTCGGCAATTTACGCTGCCAACATCGGCGATGAGATCCTCTGCTCGGTCGGCGGCAAGGTCACCCACGTTGGCTGGCAGGAAGGTCTTGGAAAATGCGTGCGCATCACCGATTCCAAAGCCACCACCTGGACCTATGCCCATCTGGACAGCATCGACGTCCAAGCCGGTCGCACCATCCAGGCAGGCACACGCATCGGCACTGTCGGTCAGACCGGCAACGCTGCCGAACCGTGCGTCGAGCTGCTGGCTCACCTGGAACAGAGTCCACTGAACGTTTCCCAGCTGCTGGACTAACCGATTGCTGATCCCGCTTCCGATTCATCCACACAACCGCTTCGGAAGAAGAGCAGAATGCCACACATAAGAGAAGCCTCCGTATGACAAAATCATACGGAGGCTTCTCTTATTCTTTGCAGGATTGTTAAACGCCTTCGTTTTCCTCGCAGAACAGCAGTCCCTGTTCACGCAGCTGCTCGACCACCCGCTGTATATCCTCCTGATGCTGGTACTGGATATTGTGCAGATGCACCCCGCCGGTCAGCGTACACAGCGCAGGCGCATTGCTTGTGCGCAGCTTTTGCACAAACTGATCGACATCATAGCGGGAAAACAGCTGTAACTGCCCGGAAATCTGACCGTAGACCAGATGCTCCACCGTCACGTCCAGCACCGCACAGCCGTTGTCCACCACAATGTACAGCTCCTTTTCCATCTGCTCCTGGGTGTGGCGGCAGGCAATCACCCGCTGGTGCAGTCCCTGTTCGCGGTGCAGCAGGTATCCCCGCGGCGTGGCGGAAATCTGCTCCCCCGAGGCGCGCAGCAGCGCCACGTCTCCTACGATGATCTGTCTGCTGACCCCGCATTGTTTGGCAATCGCGGTCGCACTCAGCGGGCTGCTGTGTTCTGTCAGCAGGCTGAGCACCTTCTCCCTTCTCTGTGCAGAATTCATCCGCTTGGTCCCCCTTGTGTTTTTTTCCATCATAACACACCCGCCGCGATTCTTCCAGTCCCTGCACATTGTAAACATTATGTGAACAAGCTCATTTTGCCGTAGTTTTTCCATCTTTTGCAGCGTTTTGATAGAGGAACGGCTGAACATCCACAGTCGTCCGGCTCTTTTCATCTTTGTCCCTTTCCAGACAGGGGCGCAGATTCACCACCCCAAAAGGGCACACGGCAAATCTTTAGCGTTTGTGCACAAACACTAGCCAGGGATTTTTCTGCCGTGTGCCCTTTTGTGTCCAAAAAATCCCCCTTTCTCCTCTCTTTTTCTGTTTTTTCTGTCCTCCTTTCGACCGTTTTTGGTGAATTTGTACAGGTCAAATCCCTTTTATTCTACGCGCCCATCGTATAATATCTACATTTTTATATTGAAAATAGGGATTAAAATTGTTATACTTGAATAGTGACCACGGGCTATGTGGTTGATTTGAAAGGGGCGATACTGTATGAAACAATATCTCGCAGCAAGGATTCGAAACATTGCTTTGACCGGACACAGCGATTCCGGCAAAACTTCATTGGCAGAGGCTCTGCTTTTTAAAGCAGGCGCCAGCGATAGATTGGGAAAAACTTCTGAAGGCAACACCGTCTGTGACTTTGACCCGGAAGAAATCAAGCGCAAAGTATCGGTTTGCACCGCTGTTGCCCCCTTTGCCTGGGGCAGCACCAAGATCAACCTGATCGACACTCCCGGACTGTTTGACTTCGCAGGAGAGGCAGCACAGGGTGTGCGCGCAGCAGAAAGCCTGCTGATTGCCGTTTCCGGTAAATCCGGCGTCGATGTCGGCACCGAAAAAGCCTACAAGATGGCAAAAGATCTGTCCAAGGCGACCCTCTTCTTCGTTTCCAAGCTGGATGTGGAACATTCTGATTTCTATAAAGTATTTGAAGAGCTTAAATCCACCTTCGGTCCATCTGTCTGCCCGATTGTGGTTCCTTATGTAGAAGACCAGCAGGTAAAATGCTACATCAATCTCATCGACATGAAAGCTTACACCTACGACGACAAGGGTGAAGCACATGAGGTGGATATGCCTGACTTCGGTCATCGTCTGGACGGCTTGACCGCCGCTGTTTCCGAAGCGGTCGCCGAAACCGACGAAAGCCTGTTTGAAAAATACTTCTCCGGTGAGCAGTTCACCCGCGACGAAATCATCCGCGGTGTTCACACCGGTGTTACCAACGGCTCCATCTCCCCTGTTCTGTGCGGCTGCTCGACCAACCTGCAGGGAATTGATATGCTGCTCGACTGCATCGTCGACCTGCTGCCGTCCCCATGGGAAAAAGGCGCTGAAGTCGCTGTGGATGCCGAGGGCGAACCGGTCGAGGTTCCATGCACCGATGAAGCTCCTCTGGCAGCTTATGTCTTTAAGACCATCGCAGACCCATTTGTCGGCAAACTTTCCTATGTCAAAGTTATCTCCGGTAAACTGGCTGCTGATTCCGCACCGATCAACTCCCGCACCGGTCAGCCGGAGCGTCTGGGCAAGATCATCTACATCCGCGGCAAAAAGCAGGAGGATACCGCTTACATCACCGCCGGTGACATCGGCGCTGTCACCAAGTTAGCCGCTACCGAAACCGGCGACGCGCTGTGCGACCCGAAAAAGGTGCTCAGCTTTGACCCAATCCACTTCCCGCATCCTTGCCTGACCATGGCAATCAAAGCCGAGGCAAAGGGCGATGAAGCCAAGATTGCTTCCGCTCTGCAAAGACTGATGGAAGAGGATCCGACCCTCGCTTATGAAAACAACGCAGAAACCCACCAGCAGCTGATCTCCGGTCTGGGCGAACAGCATCTGGACGTTCTGGTTTCCAAGCTCAAAAATAAATTCGGCGTGTCGGTTTCCCTGGAGGTTCCAAGGGTTGCTTACCGCGAAACCATCCGCAAGAAAGTGAAAGTACAGGGCAAACACAAGAAACAGTCGGGCGGTCACGGTCAGTTCGGCGATGTTTGGGTCGAGTTTGAGCCAACCGTCGGCGACGACCTGGTCTTTGAAGAGAAGGTATTCGGCGGCGCCGTTCCAAAATCCTTCTTCCCGGCAGTTGAAAAGGGCTTGCAGGACTGCGTCAAACACGGCGTTCTGGCTGGCTATCCGGTCGTTGGACTCAAAGCCACTCTGGTGGACGGCTCCTACCATCCGGTAGACTCCTCTGAAATGTCCTTCAAGATGGCAGCTTCGCTGGCTTACAAAGCCGGTATGCCACAGGCTTCTCCGGTCCTGCTCGAGCCAATCGGCAACCTCAAGGTCTATGTTCCTGATTCCAACACCGGCGACATCATCGGTGATTTGAACAAACGCCGCGGCAGAGTTCTGGGCATGAACCCAGCCAACGACGGTTTGCAGGAGATTGAAGCGGACGTGCCGATGAGCGAGATGAGCGACTTTGCTACTGCAATCCGTTCGATGACCCAGGGACGCGGCTACTTCACCTTCGAATTTGCCCGCTATGAACAGCTTCCTTCCAACCTGGAAGCCAAGGTCATTGAAGAAGCAAAGAAATTTGCATCGGAAGAATAATCAAAAAGCAATCGTATTAAATCCTTCTTAAAGGAAGGGTGGTTCTGTTCCTAACAGTGGGATAGGACCACCTTTTCTTTTTGCATTGTTTTATCCCTAAACCGTGTATATACTATAATAATTTTATGAACCTATTGTTTATCTTTTCTATTGCTTTATTTGAGATAAATTGCTACAATATTATTAATATATTGATTATTTTATATTCATTTTGTATTATGTAAGGGAGTGATAACATTGAACAAATAGCTTTTAATTTATCGAATATTTACGAATTATAATAAAAAAGGAGATGTAATTATAAAAAAAATACTTTCACTTTTATTGGTTCTGACTATGCTATTTACCTTGTGCCCTGCCGCTTTTGCTGCATCTCCAAAAACCAGAGAACTACCATTCGCTGGAGAATATGTAACCGTTTCTGATGATGAAGGAAACGTATATACTGTCTGGGTTGAAGCCAAATTATATCGTGCTAGAACTCCTCGGAGTTCAGATGGTTCTCTTAGTGATGGTCGTTACTCCGAAGGCGACCAAATTGAACTTACTGCAAAAATCAGCAATGACGCCTTAGGTGTTGTGGATAATATAGGAGATCTTTTAAATACTGCTATGAAAACAAAACTAGGTAAGTTGGCTGCTAGTGCAATGTCTCCATATGTTGGTAAAACTATTGAAGCTGGTTCAACTTTAGCTAGTGTACTTGCATCTGCTGTATCTTCTTTTAACATAGTAACTGATAAAAACGGCTTTGAAGTTATTGGTACCTTTGAATGGACTCATTTTCGGCATCAAATTCAAGGAATTGACCTTTGGGATTGGGGATTTGTAGGAGTCCGTGTAGAGGGTTATTAGAAACTGAACTGAGGCATATTTATGATAAAAATTCTAAAGCTAGCCCTTCCATGGATACTGATTATAGGCTCTATTCTTGTTTTACAATCTGAACGGCTTCCTTCCTATTTTTCTCGTTTATTTTCCGGTCTCTTTTTTCTCTATCTATTTCTCTATAATTTGCGGAAAATATACAAAAATCCTAAGAAAAAGCTAGAATGGGTTGAATACCTTGAGCTGATATTGTCTCCGCTGGCTTCCCTGTTTGCTTTTTACGCTTTCTGGGTTCAAATGACTCGCTAGCCCTTGCCCCGCGCCAGACTTTGGCGCGGGGATTTTTGTTTTTGTGTCACAGGGGGATCTCGCTCGTTGCGGCGAGCGCACTCCCGTGCGGCAGAGTTGGCATAGGACACTGCCCCGTACCGTTTTTTTATTTTTATTTTTCGTGTCACAGGGGTTTCACCCTTTGTACCTCCACCACCTTTTGAAAAAGGTGGACGAAAACTTTATTATATTGCTATATCACTTTTGTGATGCGGCAGGCACAAACGGTGATGTCATCATCGTGGTTATCATTGCGGCGCAGGCGGGCAGTCGAGGCGATGTCGTCGCACAACGCCTGCAAATTGCCGTCGGCAGCAAAATGGTCCAGCACCGATAAAATCCAGTCGCTGCCGCAGGCGGTGGCTCCGTCGGACACCATCACCACCAAATCCCCATCCGACAGCTTGATGCTGCTCTTTTCAAACTCGACCGCTGTCAGGATACCCACCGGCAGGGAGGTCGATTCCACCATTCCTGCCCGATTTCCTCTGCGGACAAAGGTGGGCGCTGCACCCGCTTTATAAAAGTGCGCCTGTCCGGTGTAAAGGTCGATTGCTGTGATGTCGATGGTGGAAAGCGACTCCTCCCCCGATTTGACCAGCAACGCGGAGTTGACAATCTTCAGCGCCGCCGTATAGCTGACCCCGGCGTCGATCAATTTGGTAATCAGCGACACCGTCATATTGGCATCCACCGCAGCCGCCGTCCCGCTGCCCATCCCGTCTGACAGGACAATGTGCGCCACCGAGCGGCGATCGGTGAAGGACTGGCAGGCATCCCCGCACAGGCGGCATCCTTGACAGGTGTGCTGGCTAGCGGCAAATTCCGCTGTAAATTCAGCCCGCTCACAAAAGCGGAGCCGCACCGCCCGCTGCTGCCTGCCCGAAGGGTCGGTTTCGGTGATTTCCAGCTTTTGCGGCAGCGCAAAGGCACAGTCGCACACGCTGGACAGGTCCATGCTCATCCGCTCCAGCTCCAGCCGAGCCACCCGATACGGCTCCAAATCAATCTGCAAAAACACCCTGCCCTGCCGGTCGCGGTAGCAATCCACCCGCCGCAGCTGGCAGCGCTCGTGCTCCAGATATTCCCGCACCTGCGCCATCATCCGCTCCTCATATCCAGAGATGCCGCACAGCTCCTGCGACAACCCTTCCAGCAGCTCGCCCAGACCCTCAAACTGGTCGGTCACCACCGAGCGCACCCGCGCCACCTTGCGGCTCATCCCCTCCTTCGCGGTAAACTCCTGATAGCCCAAGTTGATCTGCTGTGCCAGCTGCGCCCGTTTGCCGCACCGCGCCGAGAGCGGATAGCCAAAATCCTCCTCGCAGATGCTGCCGTTCTGCCGCAGCAGCGGCGTTAAGTGATGAAAGACATCGAGCGTGTCGGTGTACTCCTGCTGCCAGCAGCGGGTCTTCAGCCCACAGTGCAGACAAATGTTGTCCACCGCCTCATCATACACCTGCTCCAGACTGCCGGCTTTGACCTTGTCCAGCTGGTGAGAAACCGCCTGGGTGGTGCGCGCAATCTCCCGCAGCGCACCGCTTGCCTCTCCCAGCCGCTCCAGCATCAGCTGGCGCACGCTTTTCCCCGCGCTGTCCATCGGCTGGCGGAACAGCTTTGCCCGCAGCGCACACAAAACGCTCTGCGGCAGCAACAGCAACGTCACCGCACTGATGCATCCTTCGTACACCAGCGGCATCACCGGCGGCGGACCGGAAAGAAGGCTCATCCCCCCAAAGGTGAGCACAAAAGCTCCCGCACAGACAAATCTTCCCAGGTTGGAAAATACCCCTGCCGCCAGTCCTGCCAGCGCATAAATTCCAATCAGCTGCATCTTTGGAAAAAGTGCGACACCGACCGCTGTTCCGCAGACGATGCCGGAAATGGCTCCCCAGCGCTCGCCGCCTGCCAGCGCACACAGCAGCACCGCCAGTGCAGCCAGCAGTCTGCCCAGAGAGATGCCGCCGAAGGTGACGTTGCTCAAAGATACAATCAGCATCGAGGCGGTCAGCACCACGCTGATAAAATCTGCCCTTGTCAGGGTGAACAGACCCTGTCCCAGCGAAAACGCCTTGAGTCCCCGCGCCAGAAAATAGGCACAGGCGGCTGCCATTGTCGCCTCCGCCAAAGCCATCACCAGCTTGTACCCGGAAAAGGACTGTGCCAGCAGCGATGCCACCGAAGGCAGCAGCAGTCCAAAAAATGCCAGCAGCGGCGCCGCTGTTGTCCGCTGCATGGTCGATTCGCTGTGTGCTGCGGTGCGGCGCGCCAGGGTAATCAGCAAAATCGCCGCTGTGTATTTAATGGTCAGGGTGTGCGCTCCGCCCAGCTCGGCAAGGTTGCTCAGCAGCAGGCTGCCCGCCGCACTGCCCAGCGCCGCCGCAGGCAGATAACGAAAGGGTGCTGCCGCACACAAGGCTGCGCCAAAGGGGGAAATCTCCATCATCATATTGCCTAGCCCGACTGTAAATCCCAGCAGGACCCACAGCAGCACGCCCATTGCCTTGATTTGGTTGTACATTGCCTGTCTGAGCTGGTCCATCCATCCGATGCTTACAAAATCTGTCCTGCTTTTCATAGTGCAGCCTCCTTATGTGCTATTTGTAAAATTTTGCTTTCGATGTATAAAAGCATAGCACGCTGCATAGGCATAGATTGTCGTTTGTGCAACCACAAATCCATCGAATGCTGGATGTTTGCGACCGGTGTGGACAGCCTTTTCTATTTCCCTGCTTTCCGACCGGCGTTCTGCCAGTTTTTGTTTTCTTTTTCCACCTTGCACCCATTGGCTGCCAATCAGCAAGGATAAAAAAGGGAACAATGTCCCATCTGCCTTTATCTTTAGAAAGGACGTGTAATGTATGGTAACTGCCACCATCAAAAAAATCCTCAACAGCGACATTCAATCCGTCTGGGAAACGGTGCTTTGTGTAAAACAGTACAGCCGCTGGCGCAGCGATTTGAGCAAAACACAGGTCATCCACGACGGACGATTTATCGAGTATACAAAGGACGGATTTGCCACCCATTTCACCGTCACAAAAACCGAACCATACCGTCGCTGGGAGTTTGATTTGGAAAACAGCCGCATCCGCGGGCACTGGACCGGTCTTTTTACCGCACAGGGCACACGGACCCAAATCGAATTCACCGAATGTGTGACCGCCAAAAACTCTTTGATGAAACCGTTTCTAAAGCCGTACCTCAAAAAGCAGCAGGCACAGTTTGTGCAGGATTTAAAAAGAGCGCTTGAGGCACAGCGCCGTTGATTCCCCCATCGAAAAAGCAAAGACACAAACGGTGTTGACATTTTGCGGGCTTTGGAGTATCATAGGTTCAAACAAAAGGTCGGTTTGCTGCCGACCGGTAAACCGATGAGTAAGAGAAGTAAAAATGGCATACCTGTCCCCAGAGAGCCGCGGCAAGGTGAAAGCGCGGCGGCAGCGGCTGTTTTGAATGGGCTTACGAGGGCGACCCGAACGAATTTCCAGTAGGCGTCGACGGCAGGCTGCACCGTTATCCGGCAGCACCATTTCGATTGAGTGGGCTCTGCCTTTGCAGGGTCAATCTGGGTGGCACCGCAGGAGTAGCAAAGCTCTTGTCCCTGTTTTTCGGTCTTTTTCTGCCGAAAAGCACAGGACAAGGGCTTTTTTCACACCCTGCTTCCACCTTTGTCTTGTACATCCATCCAAATAAACGAAATAAACGACAAAAGAAAGAAGGAACTGTTATGGAAAACAATATGAACATCTCCGAAAACAAACCGGAACGCAAAAAGGTCATCTTCTCCGGCATCCAGCCGACCAGCGGCGCTTTCACCCTGGGCAACTACCTGGGCGCTGTTAAAAACTGGGGATTGCTTCAGGACGAATATAATTGCACATACTGCATTGTCAACCAGCACGCCATCACCGTGCGCCAGGACCCAAAAGAGCTGAAAAATAACACTCTGTCCGCCTATGCGCTGATGCTTGCCTGCGGCATCGACCCGAAAAAGAGTATTGCCTTCATCCAGAGCCATGTCAGCACCCACGCAGAGCTGGCATGGGTACTCAACTGCTACACCCAGTTCGGCGAGCTGTCCCGTATGACCCAGTTCAAGGACAAATCCGCTAAACACGCCGATAATATCAACGCCGGTCTGTTCACCTATCCTTCCCTGATGGCTGCCGACATCCTGCTGTATCAGACCGACCTGGTTCCGGTTGGTCTGGACCAGAAGCAGCACCTGGAGCTGAGCCGCGACATCGCTGTCCGCTTTAACGGTCTTTACGGCAACACCTTCCGCATCCCGGACGCTTACATTCCAAAGACCAGCGCCAAGATCATGTCGCTGGCAGACCCGACCAAGAAGATGTCCAAATCGGACGAAAACGTCAAAGCTACCGTCTTCCTGCTCGACTCCAAGGACAGCATCATCAAAAAGTTTAAGAGCGCTGTCACCGACTCGGAGATGGAAGTCGTTTACCGCGAGGGCAAGGACGGCATCAACAACCTGATGTCCATTTACAGCGCCATCACCAAAAAGAGCTATGAGGAAATCCAGCGGGAATTTGAAGGCAGAGGCTACGGCGACTTCAAAACTGCTGTCGGTGAAACGGTCGCTGAGGAGCTGCGCCCAATCCGTGAGGAATATGACCGCCTGATGGCTGACAAGGCTTATCTGGAAAGCTGCTACCGCGATGGCGCACAGAAGGCGCGCACCATCTCCCAGCGCACCCTCGACAAGGTCTACAAAAAGATTGGCTTTTTGCCTGCTTCCCTTTAATTCGCCTGTAAGGAGTACACCATGACTGAAAAATTATTTGACCTCGACAGCTACTGCACCCGCTTTTCCGCCTCGGTCCTCTCCTGCGAGCCTGCCTCCAAAAACGGGATGCAGGGATTTGCTGTAAAATTAGACCGCACCTGCTTTTTCCCGGAGGGCGGCGGGCAGCCTGCGGACACCGGCTGCCTGCAAGCAGGCGGCCAGAGCGCGCAGGTGTTGTATACCTATGAGCAGGAAGAAGCGATTTTGCATTTGTGCGACCAGCCGCTCCCGGTTGGCAGCACGGTGGAGGGTGTCCTTAATTTTGACCGCCGCTTTGCCAATATGCAGATTCACAGCGGCGAGCACATCCTGTCCGGTCTGATTTTAAAGGAACTGGGACTGCACAACGTCGGCTTCCACATGGGACACGAGAACAACACCATCGACCTGGACGGCGAAATTTCTGCCGAGCAGGTGCGCACACTGGAGGAAAAGGTCAATGCGCTCATCTGCCAGAATCATCCGGTCTTTGTCAGTTACCCTTCTGCTGAGGAGCTTGCTGCGCTGCCGCTGCGCAAAAAGCCGGAGGTGGACCATCTGCGCCTGGTGGAAATCCAGGACTGTGACCTCTGCGGCTGCTGCGGCACCCACGTTGCCCACACCGGTGAGATCGGACTGCTCAAAATCATCGACTCCCAGCGCTACAAGGGCGGCACCCGCCTGACCTTCCTGTGCGGTGCAGCTGCTTTGAAGGACTGCGCCGACCGGTGCCAGAGCCTCAAACAAATCTGCGTCGGTCTGTCCTGCAAACCGCAGGAGGCTTTTTCCAACGTAGAAAAATTAAAAGCGGAGCTGGCTGCCAAAAAGCAGGAGCTGGCTGCCAAAAATAAACAGCTGTTCACCCTGCTGGCAAAGGAGCTGGTGGCAAATGCCCAGCCGTTTGGCAGCGACCGTCTGGTTTTTGTGTGGGACGACAGCCTTTCTGCCGATGAGCTGAAAAGCTTTGCTGCACAGCTGAGCCAGCACAACCAGGTGGTCGGCGCACTGTTTACCCGCCAGGGCGAGGTGCTCTCCTATGCTCTGTGCTGCTCGGCAGATGCCGGCTGCGACCTGCGCGCGCTGTGCCAGACGATGAACAAAGCGCTCGGCGGAAAGGGCGGCGGCAATCAGGAGCTGTGCTGCGGCAGACTGCCGGTCTGCGAGGAATCTGCACTGCGCGACTGCCTGCTTTCCTTTGCAAAATAAATTTATTTTAAAACAAAAAGAGAGCCTGAAAAATCAGGCTCTCTTTTTGTTTTTGCCTTATTCTTTTCCCAGCAGCAGCTTTTGCAGTTCGGCAACATCCTGCACCACAAAGTTGGCTCCGGCTTCTTCCAGTTCCCCCGGCAAAGCGTAGCCGTAAGCAACCCCGATGCCGGTCAGCCGATGCGCCTGTGCGCCCTCTATGTCAAACCGGCGGTCGCCAATCATCGCAGTCTCCCCTGCATCTCCCAGCAGGTTCAGCTGCCGCAGCGCCTCGGCGACGACCTCCTCCTTCTGCACCCGTCTGCCGTCCAGCTCGCTGCCGACCACCACCGAAAAATACGGCTCGATTTGAAAATGTTCCAAAATCTTTTTGACAAAGACGGTCGGCTTGCTGGATGCCACCGCCAGCGTACACCCTTGCGCACACAGCTCCGACAAAAGCTGCGCCATTCCCGGGTAGATTTCGTTTTCGTACAGTCCCACCGTCGAAAAACGCTCCCGATATTTTTCCACCGCCTGCTTTGCCTGCTCTTTACTCATCTGATAAAACTGCTCAAAGCTCTCCTGCAGCGGCGGTCCGATGAAGGGCGTCAGCCGGTCGGCATCCGACTCGATGATTCCAAAGGCTTCCAGCGCATACTGCACGCTTTTGGTGATGCCCACCTTCGGGTCGGTAATGGTTCCGTCCAAATCAAATAACAACCGTTTCCAACGCATCTTTCTGTCCTCCTGTTTTCTTTGTCTGTCCTGCCATTCCTGCCGGGTCTGTGAAAAGCAGCTCACATCCAGCAGCGCACCGTCAAACCGTTCGGTCGCCTGCCGCAAGGTCCCTTCGTACACAAATCCGGTCTTGTCCATCACCCTGCCGCTGCGATGGTTATAAGAAAAGCGGTAGGTGGAAATCAGCTCCAGCTGCAAATCCTTAAAGGCGTAGTCCACCACACAGCTGACCGCTTCGGTCATCAGTCCTTGTCCCCACCACCCTTTGTCGAGCAGGTAGCCCAGCACCCGGCAGCGGCTTTTATCCCTCCTGCGGCGGTGGTCCTCCCGCAGCCACACCGCTCCGATATTTTTTCCGCTGACCTTATCACAGATTGCCCAGGTCAAATCCTCCTGCATCAGCTGGTTTAACAGCTGTCTGCTTTCTTCGATGCTCTCGTGCGGCTTTTTGTCCGCATGGATGCCGGTGTCCGGCTCGCTACAATAGGCATACAGGCTTTGCAAATCCTCCGATTCAAAGGCGCGCAGCAGCAGACGTCCGGTTGTCAGTCGTTCCATGGTCATTCCTCCTTTTCCTCTCCCTTGTTTCGGGTGGTTTCGTTCATCAGCTCCACAAAACGGGAAACCGACGGCGGCAGGCTGACCCCTTTCAGACTGACCATCCCGATGCTTCGTGGCGGGACCGGCTCGGTCAGGCTAAGTTCGAACAGCTTGCCGCTTTGCAGCTCCTGCCTGCAAAACTGCCGCACCATACAGGATACGCCCAAATTGATGCGCGCCAGCTCTCCCATCAGCTCATAGGAAGCCAGCTCGATCTCCGGCTGCAGCTCCACCCCCTGCCGCAGGAAAAACCGCTGGACATACACCCGACTGTTTGCCTTGTGCTCCAGCATAATCAGCGGCAGCCTTGCCAGTTGCCGCGCGGTCAACGGCTTGTCCTTGAGTTCGGCAAATTTCTGCCCTGCCACAAAGATGTCCTGCACCGGGCTTTCCCAGTGGACGGTGATTCGATCATCCTCGATGGGCAGGTTGACAAACGCCGCATCGATTCTGCCGGCGTGCAGCAACTCCAGGCTGCTGGCGCTGGTGCGGTTGAAGATGCTCAGATGCACCTTTGGATAAAGCTGATGAAAACGCTCCAGCGCAGGCAGCAGCAGGTGGCGGGCGGTGATGTCCCCCGCGCCCAGCCGCAGCTGTCCGGCTCCCAGCGTCTGCAATCCGCTCAGCTGCTGCTCTGCCGATTCCAGCAAGCCCAGCGCCGAGCTGGCGTACTCATACAGGATGCTGCCCTGCGGGGTCAGCTCCACCTTTTTGGAGCTGCGCACAAACAGCTGCATCCCCAGTTGCTCCTCCAGCTGACGGACCGACTGGCTGACCGCCGGCTGCGACAAAAACAGCTCCTGCGCTGCACCGGAAAAGCTTTTGTGCTGCGCCACCTTACAAAAGACCCGATAATTTTCCAGCTTGGTAAGCATTCCCTTCCCCCTTTCCACAAACTATAAGTCACACTTATCTTTAATATTCTATATATTTATTTTACTTATCCTTATATTTCTATTATAATAAAAGTATCTGGGCAAAACAAGCCCAACTGCAACCTTATTGATCCAAAAGAAAAGGGGATTTTGATTATGGAAAGACTGGTAGGTACCGTATCCCGCGGCGTTCGTGCGCCCATCATCCGCGAAGGTGACGACCTTGCAAAAATCGTCGTCGATTCTGTCCTGGCAGCAGGCAAAAGCGAAGGCTTTTCCTTCCACGACAGAGATGTTGTCGCTGTAACCGAGGCGGTCGTTGCACGCGCACAGGGAAACTATGCGCACATCAATGACATCGCTGCCGATGTCAAAAACAAACTTGGCGGAGAAACCATCGGTGTCATCTTCCCTATCCTGAGCCGCAACCGCTTTTCTGTCTGCCTCAAGGGCATTGCCCGCGGCGCAAAAAAGGTCGTTCTGATGCTCAGCTTCCCGGCTGACGAGGTCGGCAACCACCTCATCGACGAGGAACTGCTCGATGAAAAGGGCGTCAACCCATGGAGCGACGTGCTGACCGAAGCAAAATACCGCGAGCTGTTCGGCAAGGTGCTGCATCCATTCACCAGTGTGGACTATGTTGAATTTTACTCCGAGCTGATTCGTGAAAGCGGCGCTGAGGTAGAAATCGTTCTTTCCAACAATCCAAAGACCATCCTCGACTACACCGACAAGGTGCTGACCTGCGACATCCACTCCAGAAACCGCACCAAACGCATCCTGAAAAAAGCAGGTGCTTCGGTCGTACTGGGTCTGGACGACATCCTGACCGCACCGGTCAACGGCAGCGGCTGCAACCCGACCTATGGTCTGCTCGGCTCTAACAAGGCAACTGAGGAAACCGTCAAGCTGTTCCCGAAGGACTGCGACCAGTTTGTCGCAAACGTTGCTGCTATGTTCAAAGAGCAGACCGGCAAAAACATCGAGGTCATGGTCTATGGCGACGGCGCCTTCAAAGACCCGGTCGGCAAAATCTGGGAGCTGGCAGACCCGGTTGTTTCCCCTGCATACACTCCCGGTCTGGAGGGCACTCCAAACGAGGTCAAACTCAAATATCTGGCAGACAACAACTTTGCTGACCTGAGCGGCGATGCCCTCAAAGAAGCCATCTCCGACTACATCCGCCACAAGGACGAGGACCTGAAGGGTCAGATGGTATCCCAGGGTACCACCCCACGCCGCCTGACCGACCTGATCGGCTCGCTGGCTGACCTGACCTCCGGCTCCGGCGACAAAGGCACCCCGATCATCCTGGTTCAGGGCTACTTTGACAACTACACCAAATAAAAAACCTTTGCAGGGCAGGACCTTTTGGGGTCCTGCCCTTTTTTGTAGAAAAGCTGCCGGCACAATTTTCTTTTGCCTGCCGCTGTGCTATAATAGGTGCAAGTTCCGATACCAAGGACCAAACATTTACAAGCTGAAAGGAAGATAGAATATGAAATGGGGAATCATCGGCGCAATGCCGTCTGAAGTAGAAGTGCTCAAGCAGCAGATGGAGGACCTCAACGAGATCAAGGTCGGACGTCTGCTCTTCTGGGAAGGCATCCTCTGCGGACAGGAGGCTGTTGTCTGCTGCTGCGGCATCGGCAAGGTCAACGCTGCCATCACCACCCAGATGATGATCGACCGCTTTGAGGTGGAGCGCATCATCAACACCGGCATCGCAGGTGCTGTCCACCACGATTTGAAGGTGCTCGACGTTGTCATCTCCCGCGAGCTGTGCTACCACGACTTTAACGCCCGCTTCCTGTGCGACTATCCACCGTACATCGACGGCATCCATGCCAGCGAACTGATGGTAGAATCGGCAGTCGAAGCCTTCCAGCAGATCGACCACGGCTCCTCCTGCTGCTTTGTCGGCAAGATTGCCACCGGCGACCAGTTTATCGAATCCGCCGAGGTCAAAAACAAGATTGTGGAGGAGCATCACCCGATGTGTGTCGAGATGGAAGGCGCTGCCATTGGTCACACCTGCTGTGTCAACGACATCCCGTTTGTCATCATCCGCACCATGAGCGACAATGCAGACGAGGAAGCAGCCGAATCTGCCACCAACTTTGAAGAAACCGCTGCCCGCCACTCTGCCGGCATCGTCATGCAGATGCTGAGCAGCGCACGCTAAGGAGGAAAATCAGATGAAACGCATCGAAAGCTTTTGCGTCAACCACGATAAGCTGACTCCCGGGATGTACCTTTCCCGCATCGACGGCGATGCTGTCACCTACGACGTGCGCATGGTAACCCCGAATGCCGGTGTCTATCTGGAAAATGACGGCATCCACACCTTCGAGCACCCGTATGTCAAGCACACGACAAAAAAATATAATTCTGAAAAGCAGAAAACCCAAGCTACCAAGATTGTGGATTTGATAGCCTGGGGTTTCTGTTTTTGTATCGTCAGTTATTCAAAGAGGTCATGGACCCTGTAAACAATCTCTATACAGTTGTTGGGAAATACATATACCTTTTCAATCAGCAGATCGGTCAGCTCGGAGGTCAGCACATCCGCTTCCGCAATCGAGTGAACAATCTCCTGCCGGTTGCTTTGGCGGGCCTGTTCTTCCTGCTTCAGCTTTGCCTGGGCGGTGACAGCAGCATAGGCATTTTTGACTTTCCGTATTTCTGCGTCATAAACTGCTTTCTCCGATTTATAAGCGTCCAGTTCGATCTGCCCCAAGAGATACCGTTCAAAGAGAGCTTGCTTCTGGTCCTTCAGAGCTTCCAACTGTTTCTCATACTCGGAGCATTTGGCGGCGGTGGCGTCCAGGTGAAGGGTTCCGTCCTCATGTGCAGGCAGCAGGATTTCCAGCTGTTTTTTCAATGTGATAAGCACCGCTTCTTCCAGCCCGGCAGCATCCGCTCGTATAGTATGGCAGCGGCTGTTTGCATCGGCAGTCGAATGGCGGCACATATAAAACGGCTTCTTTTGAGCAATGCGGGAAAGTGCATGATCGCAGCAGCCACAATAGACCTTGCCTTTCAGTGGGTACGCCCTGGCTTTCCGGGCCGGTAAAGAAAACCGGCGCTGCACAGCTTGTACCTTTTCAAACAGCTCTTTCTCAATGATTGCCGGATGGTGGTCGGGAATAATGAACCATTTGTCACGGTCCTTCATGCGGCTCCGCGTACCACCCACTTCAATGACTGCCCGCCGTCCAATGACGTAGGAACCGATATAGCGTTCGTCCTCCAGGATGCGGAGAACCGTAGAACTGCTCCAGCGGCCACGAGAGCGTGAGACATCGTGGTACTGCTGTCCATGAGCGGCTTTATATTCTCCTGGGGTTGGGATGCCCCGCTTAAACAGTTCCCTGGTAATGGCTGCCGCTCCAATGCCAGTTGCCGCAAGCTGGAAAATGAGCTGTACCACCACAGCAGTTTCCGGGTTTGGCTCCATTCTGCCATCGGCGCTTTTGCGATACCCATACGGGCAAATCTTACTCTGATATTCTCCACGTTGCATTTTGGCGTATTTGGCACTTTTGGTTTTCATGGACATATCGCGGCTGTAATACTCGCTGATCAAATATTTGAAAGCCACATCCATCCCGCCGGTATCACCTTTGTGCTGATCGCTGTCGAAATCGTCATTGATGGAGATAAACCGGGTGTGAAACAATGGGAACACCCGCTCGATGAAGTAGCCGGTTTCGATGCTGTTTCGCCCAAACCGAGAAAAATCTTTTACAATGATGCAATCAATCTGATTGGCCCGCACCAATTCAATCAGCTCCTGGACTTTGGGACGCTCAAAATTTGTCCCGCTATATCCGTTGTCGATAAATTCCAGAACCTCTGCGTCAGTGGACTCCGGCATGGAAGAAACGAACTCGTTCAGCACAAAGTGCTGGTTCTCAATGCTCATGCTGTCGTATTTGTAATCCTCCAGGGAAAGACGGATATATAGGGCGATTACATATTTCTGCATTGGTTCAGCACCTCCTCGCAATGTTCAAATTCGCTTTGAAAACGGAAATGAACTGTAATCTGTTTCTCCCTGGAAACCTCCACACGTTCAATCAGCCGGTCAATCAGGGCTGCCGTCAGCTGGCGATCTTCCTTGATATGCTTTGCATCCTGGGACAGCATTTTATACTGTTCCAGCTGCCTGGCAATAATCGCAAGCCCTGCTTTCAGCTGCTCGATTTCCTTGCTGATTTCCTCGATTTTGGTTTCATATCTCGCTTTGAAGGCAAAATACTCGTCTTGTGACAGATGGTTCTGGATCAGACCCTCATACAATCCGCGCTGGTAGGTACGCAGCTGTTGGATTTCCTGTTTCCGGCTGGCAATTTTATCCTGAATACTTTCCTGTTCCTCAGCTTCTTTGGAGAGATTTTCCGGGCTGAGGGAGTATTGCCCAAGCGTGGTATCGAGCTGTTCCTGCAATATATCCGCCAACGCATCCAGCAGGTTCATTTCATCAATGAAAACGCCGGGGCAAGCGCCTTTTTTGATGCGGTTGTTGCTGATGCAGTGGTAGACGTATACATCCGGCGTCTTTTTGCGAACGCATTTTTGCCGGTGAAGGCTGTGCCCGCAGTGGGCGCAGAAAATTTTCCCTCTCAAAAGATTGGGGGACCAAGAATGTATTTCCCTGTCTTTGGCCTGTTGTGCGGCACGGTCTAAGGCTTTTTGTACAGCATCGAACAACTCTCTGCTCACAATGGCCTCATGCGTATCACGAACAACCGTCCATTCATCGGCGCTGGCCCTGACCTGTTTGTGGTCGATGACCTTGGAGACGCCCTGCACAAGATCGCCGGCATAAACTTCTGCCCGGAGAATTTTGGCAACCGTGCGCGTCTGCCAATTCCCATTTCCGATCAAATTCTCATGGGTAATCTCACCCAGCTTTTTCTTGTAGTGACTGGGGGAAAGGACCCCCGCCTCGTTTAATCGAACTGCGATGGTGTTCAGACCATCGCCTTTTGCGGCCCATTGAAACATAGTTTTGACCACCTCAGCCGCCACCGGGTCAATGATCAGCTGGTGGCAGTCATCGGGGGCTTTCAAATATCCATAGGGTGTCCGCGCACCGACATATTTTCCATCTTTCATAGCCTGCCGCTGCTGCGCTTTTATCTTTTTCGCTATATCCAGCGCGTAGGCTTCGTTAATCATGTTCCGCAGCGGGATGATGATGCCATCGTGGGCATGATCCGGGTAGGAAGAATCATAGCGGTCGTTCACAGCGATAAATCGAACCCCCTGTGTGGGAAAATACCGCTCGATATAGTAGCCAGTGTCGATGACATTCCGCCCCAGGCGGGAAAGATCTTTGACAATGACACAGTTGATAAGGCCCGCTTCAATATCGGAGAGCATCTGCTGGAAGCCGGGCCGGTGAAAATTCGTACCCGTTGCACCGTTGTCAATGTAGGTTTGAACCACGATGATTTCCGGGTTCTGCTCCAGATACCGGGCGATAATCAGCTGCTGGGTTTCAATAGAGGCAGTACGGGTATGCTTATCCTCAACGGAAAGCCGCACATAAATTCCGGCACGGCAAGTTGTATCTATCTCCGGCGCAGGAAGCACCGCAGTTTCTTTTCTGCTTTTTCTTGCCACAAATCATCCCACCTTTCTTTGGCTTGTTTGCTCTGCCAGCTGGATCAGCTGAATTGCTTTCTGGTATTCATCCTGGTATGTGAACGTGATCTCCAGTTCCTTTTTCCCAATCACCTTGATACTCTGTATCATGTGGACCACAGCTTTGCGGTCCAGGGTCTCCATCGTGGAAAACTGCGTGAAATGGGAAATCCAACGGTTCCGTTCACTTCGATTTTCCAACACATCGGACAGTTTGCCTTTCAGAGCGCGGATCGCTTCTTTCGCATTTTCCGCAACCCTTGTGTATTTGGCTTTGTAGTCGGTATATTCTTCTTTGTTGATTGTGCCGGTAACCAGGTTTTCATAAAGGCGGGCCTTAAATTCCAACGCCTGCGCCAACTGCCGCTCATTGGCTGCGATGTGGGAGGCGTATTCATTCGCCAGCGCCTGGTTGATGCTGTTCTGATCAATACCGTCCAGAATGGCTTGCAGGCAGGTCACATTGTCAATGTAGCCTTTCAGACTGTCTTTGACACACTCCACCAGATCGCTCTCCTTGAGCATCACAGGACTGGTACAGCCATGCTTTTTCCCGGTGGGGCAGTAATAATAGTGGTATTCCTTGCCCTTGATCCGGTTCGTTTTCCGTGTCATGCGCGCCCCGCAGCAGCCGCAGATTAAGATGCCGGAAAACAAATATACGGTGTCTTTCTTTGGTGACGTGCGGGTATCCAGTCTGCGGATACGCTGAACAAGCTCGAAATCCTGCTTGGGGATCAGCGGCTCATGGGCGTCGGGAACGCGAATCCATTCAGAGGATGGCCGCTGCTCCATCTGCTTGATTTTATAGTGCGGCGTACCCTGTTTTCCCTGTACCAGCGTGCCGGTATAGGTTTCGTCCTGCAAAATGCGGATAACCGTCGTTGCAGACCATTTACAGTCCTCTTTGTCCGTGTACCCATGTTTGGCATAAGGAAAACCGTTGTTTTTCTTATAGGCCAGTGGTGACAGGACGCCCATATCATTTAAGGTAGTGGCGATCCGCAGTGCGCTTGTCCCATCCAGGCGCATACGGAAAATGTCTTGGACAACACGGGCCGCATACGGGTCTGGTACAAGCAGGTTTTTGTTTTCCTCTGACTTCATATAGCCGTAAACAGGGAAAGCCCCAACAAAATCTCCGTTCCTCCGCTTTATATCCAAAGAGGTACGGGTTTTGATGGAAATGTCCCGGCAGTAGGCTTCGTTCATAATGTTCTTGACGGATACGGTCAAGTCGTCCCCGCTGTTCTCATGGGCGGTGTCGATGTTGTCCGTGATGGCAATAAAGCGAACCCCATAAGCGGGAAACACCCGCCGAAGGTAGCGCCCGGTTTCAATGTATTCTCGTCCCAGGCGGGAAAGGTCCTTGACTATGACGCAGTTGATCTTGCCATCGGTAATATCCTGCATCATTTCCTTAAACGCCGGACGGTCAAAAATGATACCGCTGTAACCGTCATCGATTTTTTCAGATATAATTTCAATGTCCGGGTTTCGTTCAATAAAATTCTCAATCAGCTTTCGCTGATTGGTAACGCTGTCGCTCTCGCTGGAGCGGTCATCTGTGTATGACAGACGGATGTAAGAGGTTGCCTGGTATTTTGGCATGAAAAAGCACTCCTTTCCTCCCGGAAGCTCCCGCAAGAAAAGAGTGGATTTTGAGGTTTTCAGTTTTCATCCTTTTCCAATGCCATCGTAACATGGCCTTTGGGAAAAAGCGAGGATGTCGATCACCTTAAAATCCCTTGCAGGCATTCCTCCAATGTGACCCCGTTATTGGCAAAAGCAGCATTTACCACGAAATCGCCGCAGCGGAAACGATATGGATTTTTGATCTGGTGAAGAAAGGCTGCGATCCGTTCCTCTTTGGGTAGTGCCTTATCTACCGCAACTTCACGGATGTCAACCAATTCATCGGTTGTGGCTGGTGAACGGGCTTGCATCAACTGGCTCATAGGGATACTCCTTTCTTTGTGGTCGTGTTCAAAGTTACATGAATACGCTGGCAGCCGAAACTGCCAGCGCATGGTATCTAACTTTGAAAGGCAACCCCCACCGGCGCTCATGCACCGATTGGGAACCGCCGCAAAATCAATTTGGTTATCGCGCCACATTTGCCACGCACCCCTGACGCTGGGGACAGAACAGGTCTCCGCTGGCGCGGCTGTCATAACTCCGCAGCGTCGTTCGTAGCGTGCGCCGCAGGGTTCCCCCCAAGTCTTTGGCGGGCCGTGAGGAAGTATCTTTAAGCCCCCGCGCCCTCATCGCGCCGGATGTGCCACCATCCGGGTCACAGGGACGTTGATCGCTCCGAAACAGCTTGTCCATCACCTCCTGGCTGCTCCATCTTCGCGGCGTCCTGCACTCGCTCATACGCGGGTTATGTACCTGTTCTGCCGTGTATTCAGTTGTCAAAGATCAGCGAAGGAAAAATCCCCTTCTTGATAACCATGACAAAAACAGGCGATTTGTCCTGCCTGTTACGCAAATTTTTTGAAAAAATTTTAGCCTTGCCGCTTGTCCGGGGCCGTACACAGCGCAAGCAACTGGCAAGCAAAATAAAATAGGTACTATCGTACCCAAAAGAGCCTCCTATAAGGTTCTTTTCGACAGAGAATGGGAACGATAAAATATTATTAAGGAGACGATAGTACCTATGGAGATGTTAAAAGAGCTGGGACGGCGAATTCAAAAAGCCCGTAAGGAAAAGGGACTTACGCAACAGGAACTCGCTGATCTGAGTCATGTTTCGCTGAAGCACGTTCAAAGTTGTGAAAGAGGGGAAAAGAACCCTTCTTTTGAGGTTTTGCGCGCTTTTGGTAAAGTTTTGAATTTGTCCTTGGACTCCCTGATGAATCTTGATCTGCCCGAAGATGAACAATCCGCCAATGATATGCGGCAGCTCTACCTTTCGTGCCCTCCGGCGGCCAGAAAGGCGCTGTTAAACTCGGCCCGTGCGCTGGCTGATGAACTAAAAGAGATGACGCAGGCAGACGAATGTGACCAAGATAAAAATTCAGAGGAGAAATAAGCCGGTGGAGGAATAAAAATCCCCCCACCGGCTCTCTTTTTGCCGCTGTGCGGCGGTCAGGTTACAGGGCCGTGTCCAGCAGACGCGCCAGCTTCTTCAGCCCGCGCCGGATGCTTGCCCACACGCGGCGGCGGTCGGTGCCCTCGATCCGGGCGATCTCGGCCACCGTCATGCCCAGGTAAAACCGGGCGTAGATGCGCCGGGCCTGGATGGCGGGCAGCTGCATCAGCGCAGCATACACTTCCTCCCGAAGCTGCTTCTGCTCCAGGATTTCCTCCGGGGTGAGCGGCCGGTTGAGGGCATCGTTTTCAATGCCATCCTCCCGGTTCAGAGAGTAGTGGGCCTTGTGCCGGTACTTCCGACGCTCATAGGCCGCATCGTCCTGCTCCTGGCCCCGGATCGTGGCCAGGACTTCCTCGGTCACGTCCACAAAGACATCGGTTTTATATGTATCGGGATACAGGTCCCGAAGATTGACTTTCTGCATGATGTACCTCCGTTTCAATTCACTGGTTGACGGGTGAACCGAAACGAAGGCGGCGGGCGGCACCGTTCGGGGAAATTCCCGAAAAAACGACAAGGAAAAGCGCCAGCTTCCGATGTACGGTGGCTGGCGCTTTTTATATGCGTCTTATAGGTCTTATGAATCAGCCACGATAGTGCCTGTTCATAAGCAGATGGAGGCCGGTTGGCGGCCAGGCTTTTTTTGGCAGGTAAATCCCTGCCGAATTATGTCGAAACCCTCTGTGCTTCACGGCGGCTCCCTCCTAAAGCCGCCGCTATATTCAGCACAGGGTCGTCATCCGTATGAGGACATAAAGAACGGCGGCCTTGATTTTCAAAACCGCCGTCAGGGTATAATTGCAAAATGAGCGCACAAAAGCACCTGCCCTGCAACGGTTTTTTTCTTTCCCCGTCTTGCGGGGCAGGATAGTTTGGCTTATTCGGTTTATTCTTGCTCTTGTGTGGCTGCCTCTTTCAGCCGTGAAAAGCTCTCATCGCTGATGATGTGTTCAATCCGGCAGGCGTCGGCCTCCGCAGTTTTTGGGTCAACGCCTGCGGCGATAAGCTGCTCGGTAAAGAAACAATGGCGCTCATAGATTTTTTCGGCAACCTCGCGGCCCACATCGGTCAGATGGAGAAAGTGATCTTCGTCCATTGTAAGAAAGCCGCCGTCCCGCAAGGTAGCCACTGCATGGCACACGCTGGGCTTTGACACCTCCATGTGCCGGGCCACATCTACGGAGCGCACCATACCGAGTTTCTTTTGGAGAACAAGGATGGTTTCCAGGTAGTCCTCCCCGGACGCATGAAGTTTGTTTTTGCTGCTCATTATGCTAATTTCCAGTTCTTTATAGAGTTTTCTTTTTCCCACATAGTCTTATAAAGGGGTACAGTCTGCAATAATTCATCATGCTTTCCGCAGCCCTGCAATGCTCCGTCCGATAACACAAGTATTTGATCTGCATTTTGGATATAAGACAAAGTATGCGATACAAGGAAAACGGTCTTTCCTTTAATCATTTCTTCGATTCCCTTTTGAATTATAACGGCATTTTCCGCATCCAGGCTGGAAAGAGCCTCGTCTAAAAGGATAATTGGAGAATCTTTCAGAATTGCTCTTGCAATCGCAACTCTCTGGCGTTCACCGCCGGACAGACTCGCACCGCCCTCACTGATAACCGTCTGATAACCCTGCGGAAGTTTTTCTATAAATTCGTGACAATGGGCTTTCTTTGCCGCTTCTATTACCTGTTCGTCTGTTGCGTTTTGATTTCCCATGCGGATATTGTTCATCATCGTATCTTGAAAAAGATACACGTCCTGAAAGACGATACTGACATGGCGAATTAGATCGCTATGCTCTAAAGTTGTTGTGTCCTGTCCATTCAAAAGGATTCTTCCGGTTTCAGGAGCAAGGAATCCCGGAATAAGATTTAGCAAAGTGGATTTTCCACTTCCAGAGGGGCCAACCAATGCGGTAATGGTTCCTGGCTTTGCTGAAAAACTTATATGATTTACAGCCTTGCGTTTGCCGTCATAGCTAAATGATACATTGTCAAACCGGACATCCGACTGCATATCAGTAAACGGCCTACTGCCCTGTTTTACACTTTCATCAGGTAAGTTGTGAATCTCTGATATGTTATCCAATGAAGCATTTGCCAAATTCATCATAGCAAAAGACCCCATGAGAGCTTCTAATGGGCGGTAAAAGATAATGCCCATAATCGCAAAAAACAAAAAAGTAGCAGGAGCCAATGTGCCGGACTGAATCAGAGAAATACCGATTCCCAAACTCAAAAATAACCCTATATTCAAACAAATTTTATAGGCCATATTCCAGTTTGTTAATGTGGATTCATAGCGGTCAGATGCAGTACAATATCTATCTACCTGCTTTTCCACCAGTTCTTCGGAATCTTCCAGTTGATATGCTTTAATCGTTTCCATGCCTTGCACATATTCCAGCGTTGAATCAATCATAGCCACCTGACTATTTTTCTTTTGCTCTCCACACTGCACCATACTTTTTTGAAATCGTTGATACAAGAGAAAGCCAGGTATAATTCCTACAAGGAGAAGCAATGCCATTCGCCAATCCACAATAAGAAGCATAAGAGCGAAAATAGCAGTCATAGCCACACTGGAAATAAAACCGGCGATAATCTCCATAATGTTCATTTCCACAAAGCCTAAATCCGTTGTGAACAGAGAAGTAAGTTGGCTGATCTTGTCTTTTGTAAAGTAATGAAGCGGGAATCGCTTAATTTTAGTTGCAATCGAAAGCCGTTCATCCCGCATCATGGCATAAGATACCGGACGCTGTTTTGCAATCGTAAAATAATAGAAAACGAAATGCAGGACAGTATAGGTCAGGAAAGTAAGACTATATCGCAGCAAACTTTCTCTCGTAAAGGAACCGTTCAGAATATCCCTCAATACAAGGAACAAAGTAAAGTAGATTGCACCCTCGCAGATAGAGGTCAACGCCTGAAAAAGCCATGCAAGACAAAGCTGTTTTTTGCGTTTTCCAGCAAGGTCTAAGAATTTCTGTATCATAGAAATCATGCGTCCACACCTCCCATCTTCCACTGGTCGGATTGCTCGAAGGCTGCCCACATATCCTGATAGGCAGAACAACGATTTATCAACTCATTATGTGTACCGCAGTCAATGGCTGCTCCATGTTCCAGGACTACAATAGAATCGGCCTCTTTGATACTGGAAAGGCGGTGTGCAATCACAAGTACGGTTTTTCCTTCCGACAATTTAGCCAAAGCCTTTTGAAGTAAATCTTCGTTGTCGGCATCAATGTAAGCCGTTGCCTCGTCAAGAATCACCACTGGCGCATTTTTCAGAATCGCTCTTGCCAATGTGATTCTTTGTTTTTCGCCGCCGCTCAATTTAGTTTCTTTGTCTATGATGGTGTCATAGCCTTTGGGCAAGCGCATAATAAAGTCGTGGCAGACAGCTTCTTTTGCTGCCAGTATCATTTCATCTTCGGTTGCCGCAGGATTTCCCATCATAATATTTTCCCGGATGCTCTTTTTGAACAGAAAGGTATTTTGAGTTACAAAGGAAATCTGGGCCATCAATTCGGATAAAGGAATTTTTTCTATCGGAACGCCGCCCAAACAAATACGGCCATCTGTTACATCCCAAAACCGGCAAATCAAACTAGCCGCTGTGCTTTTGCCGCTGCCGGAAACACCGGCAAGCGCAGTCACTTTACCATCAGGAACAGAAAAAGAAACATCTTTCAGCGCCGTTTGGTCTTCTCCATAAGAGAAAGTAACGTGTTCAAAGGAAATTGTGTGGTTTGGAAGATCAACCTGTGATGCGGTATCTGGCATTTCGTTAAGTTTCAAAATATCATCAATCTTTTTTGCAACAGAGGCGTTCATGCCTATGTAGTCGAAGTTGTTTGAAACGGTCTCCAGTGGAATTAACATAGCAAGGCCCATAAACAGGTACATAATAAAGCTGGCTGCCGTTACGCTCCCGGAAAGATACATCAGACCAGCAAGCGGAAATAAAAATACAAGATTGCTGTTTAAGTCGGCATGATTAAAGGCAACGTACTTCAAACAGCTTTGGAACCATTCTGTCACAACGGTGCTGTAAGTGCGGATGCTCTCTGCCAGACGGCCATAGGTTGATTCGTCCGCAGAAAATATCTTTAGTTCTTTCATTCCGTTAATGTATTCCACGGTCTTAACACTGACATCAGCAAATGCCTGATTAAATTCGTCCATCTTTTTCATCTGAACCATAATCATCAGAACACTGACAAAGATAAACAGCACGACAGGAATCAACATGATACCTGCCACCCGAATATCTAATATTGCTAGCAGAATTTCCATACACAGCGGTACGGCAAGGCCGGAAATGATTTCCGGGATATTGTGTGCGTAAAAAGTTTCCAACTGTTCCATATTGTCCATGATAATGGTTTTGACCTGTCCAGATGCCGTTGTTTTTACATATCCCATTGGTAAGCAGGCGATTTTACGAAACAGTTTTTTGCGTGTTTCGCCCAATGTCTGATAGGCTACCTTATGGGAAATTTTTGTTCCGGTTCCAAAAAGCAGATGCTTCAAGATAATTGCTGCAACAATCAAACACACATACTGATAGAGATTTCCAGTCTGCTTATTCAGAAAGCAGGTTACGATACCAAAAACGCCAAAATAGGGTAAAATGCCACACAGAACAGACAGAACACAGCAGAAAACCGCACGAATCAATCTCCGTTTATTTTTCTTGTCAATCAGTTCAAACAGAGCTTTTATATCACCCATTGCAATCCACCTCCTCCTTGTGAAATAGTGAAATTCCCAAATCCTCTCGATACTCCATTTTTCCAACCAGGTATAGAAGCAGTTCCATTACCTTAATACGCATAAGATAATTGCGGTATTGTTCTGGCAACAAAAGCAATTCTGTAAATATATGTTCTACACTTTTGGTCGCCGGAGCTACAAAGCAACCGCCCGCTGTAAAGAGACCATGAAAGTCCATATCCTCGTCAAACGCAACTGTTCCTAACATGATATTCAGGCTGTTTATGATCTGTGGCAGATAGGCCACCACAGAAACACCAATAAAAGGTTCTTTGCCAAAATCACAGCTTTTCAGGTGGCTTGCACCATTAAAAACAGAAATATAGTGGTCGCTCATAATCATATCCGGCTGGTCACTGAACAGCATATTCATTTGCCCATGAAAGCAATAGGTGACTTCAATAAAACGATCTTTACACTGGATATTCTTTTGAATTGGAGTTGTGATATGAACATTGCTATAAACAATTTCAGCACCAGGCATCACTTCAAAGCTCTGCATGGTGCCTTTTCCAAATTTCGGAGAAATTGTATATGTCTTTGAATCCTTTTCAACGGAACAGTTACCGATCAGCTCATGAAAGAACAGGAGGTCATTTTCCATTCGCCTCAAGGTTCTGCCTCCTTTCTGACCGCAAGAAAAAATCTTGTAGTCGATGCAGATTGTCGGGGGAAAGGGGGTAATCTTCCTGCTGTTTTCCGTTATCAAAATGAATCACTCTTGTACAGGCTGCCGCTAAAAATTCGTAATCATGGGTTACAACAAAAATTACCTTTCCCATTTTAGAAAGCGCCTGAAATAACCCAGCAACCTGAATCATGCTGTCATAATCAAGCCCGCTAGTCGGTTCATCAAAAATTAAAACATCCTTTCGACATACCATACTGACTGCCACGGCCGCACGCTGCTTCTGGCCCCCGGAAAGCGTATTGGGATGATGAGTACGGTACTCATAAATGCCCAGCCGTTCCATTGCCTGTTTTGCTGCGTTCAGATCAGGATGCTTAATTCCAAATACACATTCTTTTTCCAACGTATCGGCAAATAGCTGGTAGCTTACATCCTGCATTACCATATAGGAGTGTTTTAATCTGCTCTTTGTGTTCAACTCTTTACCATCCCAAAGAATCTGCCCCGTATAGTTTGTATGCAGGCCGCATAGTGTCCTGGAAAATGTAGATTTTCCGGCTCCATTATGGCCGATAATTCCTATGATTTCTCCCGGTGCCACGCTCAAATTCAAATCGTCTAGAACCTTCTTTTTCTTATAGAACAAGGATAAGTTGCTGACTTCCAAAATCGGCTTTTGAGAATTTTCAGTAATGGCCCTTGGCTGTACCTTTGACAAATCTAAAGCGCGAAGTCCCATACTGTGCCGCTGTTCTTCAGGCATAGAAAGAAACTGGTTCGGAGAAAAAACAGCAGATATAGCCCCGTTTTCCATATACACAATGCGGTCAACTAATTCCCTAAGATAATAAATCCGATGCTCTGCAATTAGAATGGTCTTGCCTTGTTTCTTTAGAAGTTCAAGTGTACGCCGTAAATCCTCAATAGCATCCATATCCAGATTGGAAGATGGTTCATCTAGCAGATAAATATTCGGGGACATAGCATAGATGGACGCAAACGCCACCTTTTGTTTTTCACCGCCAGACAATTCAAATATGCTTCTCCCTGTCAGATGGGCTATATCCAATTCCGCAACTGTCTTTGAAATGCGTTCTTTCATTTTTTCCCTTGGATAAGTCAAATTTTCCATTCCAAAGGAGATTTCACTGTCTGTATCTACATTAAAAAACTGAGAGCGTGGATTTTGGAATACAGACCCCACATATTCGGACACTTCATACATGGGATAGTCCTGTATATCTTTACCGTCAACATAGGTTGTGCCGGTAATTTCGCCTGGATAAAAATAGGGTATCAGACCATTTACAAGACGGGTCAATGTGGTTTTTCCGCAGCCGCTTCGCCCGCAAAGCAATACGCACTCGCCTTTATGGATTGTCAGTTCAATGTCACGCAGACCTCCGTGTTGCATGGATTCCTGATAGGTAAAAGACACCTTTTCAAAACAAATCATCAGCCAATCACCCCTTTCAGTTTTAGCCATACAGACACGGACATAAACATAGTAAATAGGGCAACGCATATCACGTCTGCAATGCTAAAATGGATTTCCTGTAAACAGGTTCGTGGTTTTGGATTTTCTAGTCCCCGTGTCACAGCCGCCGCAGACAATTCATCCGCTACTTTCAAAGCCGACATCATCATAGGAACATAAATACACTCCACAGTGCGGGCCGGATGCGTCAACAGGCTTTTGATGGTTGGGGCCACATCACGCATATGCATTGCGTCACTGATATACCCCCAATCCTCATGTACCATGGGGAAATAGCGAAGCATAACCGTCATAGGAATAATCATAGCTTTCGGCATATGAATACGGTTCATTGCCGCCATAAACTCATTTACCCTTGTTGTGCTAACTAAGATTCCACCGAGCATGGCACAGGGGAAAATTTTTCGGATAAAGACAGTAAATGTTACAATCGCAATCTGCAAGGTTCCTGTCAGATAATTCGTGCCAATGATATGCAGAATCACCATTCCCGCATAGACAACAGCCATTTTTGTCGTAAACCGTTTTGCACCTACAAGGATTCCGAGAATCACAACGCAGACAACCAGCGCAATTTCATAGAGCAGAGAGGGTGCGAGAAACAAGGCCACATTTCCTACAATAAGCAGATACATTTTAGTACGGGGGTCTAAATGTAATGCTGCCAGCGGATCTTTTGTTTGTAATTGCAGCTCCATTACACCACTCCGGCCTTTTCAAAATGCTTCTTCAAAAGTTTCTGGCCTAACAAGCCACTAAGAGCGGCACAGATCAGTACACCAATAATCATAGCTGGAAGCATCCAGTTTTGAGCGGTAGAAACCATTGTGTCCATGTAAGCCTGTTCTGTCCCTTTTTCAATCAAATAGCTCACATAAGCGTCACGGTCAAACCAGAGCATCCCATAGGAGAATACAGGGCTGATAACAAAAATCATATAGGACAGCAGATTACGGCCCTTGCTTCTAAAGTTGCCGGAACCGGCCAGCAGATCAGCCACGACACCGAGAATACAGTAGGCCAGACACATAGACCAATACATTCCGAGTAAGAACAACACGCCACCTACCAAAATACCAGTAACAATGATGGGGCCATGCTTCGGAACCTTTGCCAGAATCAGCATATAAACAGGGCCGCACAACAGCGCAATAGACAGCGGGCAAAGGAATGTCAGTACGGGGAAGAATCCAAAAATAGCCTCACCAATCATGGCGCATACCATATACAGGGCTGCAAGGATGCCGGTGGTAATCAGGTCGCGCACAGACAACCCTTTTTTCATTTGTTGTGAATTAGACATTTTCAACGTCCTCCTAATTTTTATTTGTTAGCGGAGCTTCATTGACCTGATGACAAAAACATGATAGAATTGTCATGGTTAGAAGATGCTAACCGCCAACAAAATCATTTTATACAGCGTTTCTCAGCGTGTCAAACGCGGCAAAAAAGGTCGATAGACATTGACGAAGTTGAAAAAGCATCGCGCATATCAGTGCTTTTTCATTTTTACTTATTAGGGAACGTGATATTTTGGAGCATAAAAAAAGATATTGCGGATTGTTCCGTCCATAAAAGAAACGGAGTGAAGGAGATGCTGGCTGATTCTCCAAAGGCTGTCCACGAATTAGGAGATGCTTCTTTTTACCTGTACGATTATCATTTTCAACAGGATAATCATAATGGAATTTTTACTTTGCAACCGCAAAAACGTCAAGGATATGGTAGTGTCTATCAAGTTCAACCGACGACTGGATTATTTCTTTCAACTGGAAACTGGACACCTTATGTACCGATGGAGCGTAAATACACAATCAATCAACCTCTGGTTAAAATTTATTATTTGGAATCCGGCGGCGTTACCCTGATTCAAAACGGGAAAAAGGCCCAGACTATCACAGAAGGAATCCATCTTTATCTCAATAAACCGTCACAGGGACGAGTATTATACCAGCCTGATATACCGATCCGTTATTCATCAGTGCTGTTATTTGAGGACTACATAGAAAAGAATCTTCAAGAACGGTTTACCTCTGAAGATTTTGATTATGCAGAGATCTATAACTGGAAATCTTTTGACTATAATACCCCAGAAGTCGGCACACTGTTTTTACAGATACGGGACAAGTTGATAGCTGGTGAAACTTCTCGCCTTTACTATGAAAGCAAGGTAGGCGAGTTGCTTTCCATCGTTGCCGAAAACTTTCACAAGCAACAACAAGCGACGTTGAAGCAACAGACCTTTTCACAGCAAGAAAAAAAGGCGTTAGAAGCTGTACGGCAAGCCATTGAACAGAACATCTTAAATCCACCTGAAATGTCACAGCTTTGCAAAATATCAGCAATGGGACGAACAAAACTTCGGGAATCATTCAAGGCTATGTATGGTGTTCCTATTGGGACTTATATCCGACAGGCAAAAATGCGGTATGCACTTTTATTGATGTCAAAACCGAACTTGACAATCGGCAATATTGCAGAGCATTTAGGCTATGCCAATGCAAGTAAATTTGCTGCTGCGTTCCGTAAAGCTTATGGAAAATCCCCGGAAGAATATAGGAATCAAAAAAGATGAGGTCAGTCTATTTACACTAACTTCATCTTTTTGATTATAACTATATTTATTGTTGGGGAATCAATTGTTAATCAATTCTACTAATATAATTCCCTCCGCCTGTGATTTCAGCGTGTTCATTAGCCCCACCCAGCGCATGGGGTCACGGGCTTTCAGTTCCTCGGTGACGCCCGCCGCCTCCATCATGCGGGGCAGCATAGCGTCCATCCGTTCACGCGCCGCCCGGTCAATCTCCAACAGATGCGGGTACAGCTTTTCGCTCAAAATCAAGCTGCTGTAAAGGCTGGGCCGGTATTCCTTCAGGTAGCGTTGCCGCATACGGCCATACTTGCCGATAGGGGCCTCCGGCTGCTTGGAAAGTTTCAGGTCGGGGATGTAGTAATCTCCGCAGCGGGTGTAAGTCAATTCGTTCATGTTCGTCCCACTCTGCACTGTGATGGTTAGATTGCGGCGCTGGCTGGCAAGATGGCTTTGCACAAGCACTTGTTCCACGAGCGATGGTCTCGGACAAGGGATAAGTACAGTAAAGCGCGCATAAATAAAACTTTTTCATCCCATTTTAAGCAACCGTATAACACGGATAGAGTGACCGGCAAGCGATGCCTGTGGCTATCCAAATAGCCCCACGCGCTTGTTGTGGGAAGTCCCCCAAGCCCCCTTGGAACACAGATTTTCAATCTGTGGCTGCGCGTTCTTGCGAACGCTTTTGACCGCGACCAGCTCACCGCTGGCCGTGGTCTTTTTCTTTCTGTTGCGACTCGGCCTGCTCCATCGCCAGGACCCGATCCACATTGTTCTTGACTGTCAGCAGCTCCCGCATGGCGGCGCGGGCCTGCCGGTACTCTCCGTAAGCCTTTTTCTTGTCCGCCAGCAGCTGGGCGTACTCGGTCTGAAGCTCCTTGATGGTGGGCAGCTTCTTCACATTCAGCTCGTTGAAGGCTTCCTTGGCGGCCTGGTGCAGCAAGATTTCCTCCTCATGCTCCTGCCGGAATTTCCGTGAATACCCGGCCTTGCGGTAAGCCACATAGGTGTCGCGGGTCTTGGCGTAGTTGACGATATGGGTGCGCAGCACGGCGATCTCGGCCATGCGCTTCTCAGCGGCCTTAATCTGATCGGACAGCGCATTGTAGCGGGCCGTTGCCTCTGCCGTTTTGGTTTCCAGATCGGCATAATCCAGCAGCCCGTGTTCGGACAGGTAGTTGAGGGTCTGTGCCATCTGTTTAAGGTTGAACACCTTGGCCCAGCGGGCATACCCGGCGCCTTTTCCTGCCTGGAGTTTTGCCTGGATGTCCACCAGCAGATTGACCTTCGGCGGAGCGGCCTGCGGGGCAGGCTGCTTGCGGGGCGTATGTTCTTTCTGGCCGGAGAGGACCGCCAGCAGATCGTCCAGCGTGTAGCCGTCCCCCAGCCGGTCAAAGCGGACGTTGTTGCCCCAGCCCTCCGCGCTGATGGAGATGGTTTTTCCACGCCGGTGAACGGTAAAGCCGTCCTGCTCCAGCAGATGCAGCAGTTCCTCCAGGCTGGCCGGTTTCTGTGCCAGCGCCCGGTCGATGGCCTGGCGCAACAGCTCCTTGTGGGAGGGCTTGGCCGCATCGCCCAGCCATTTGTTGTAGCTCTGGCCGCGCCGCTTGGGTGCCTCTACAATGGAGTAGCCGTTCTCAATGCAGATGGTGTCGCTCAGACGGTGGACGGCGCGGGTGCTGCCCCAAAAGTTGCGGAACTTGCGGTCACACTCCAGCGTAGTGGAGTTCCATATAATATGGTTGTGGACGTGAGCCTTATCGATGTGGGTACAGACGATGAAAGCGTGCCTGCCCTTGGTGAAGCGCCGGGCCAGCTCCACGCCCAGTCGGTTGGCCTCCTCCGGCGTGATCTCGCCCGGCACAAAGGACTGCCGCAGATGGTAGGCGATCACATCGTCCGCACCGCGCACCCGGCCGGTGCGGGCGGCGTAGGTCTGCTTGTCCAGCAGGAACTGCGCGTCGGCCACGCGGCTGTCGCACTGGTAGCTGGTGATGAGCCTGCCGTGGTCGGTTTTGTCTGGATTTTTTACATAGTCGATAATGTCGCTGATCGCCTTGCCGACCGTGCGGCCCTTGCCGGCGTGCAGCGGTATGATGCGGGTGGTGGCCATGTGGGTGCCCTCCTTCCTCAAAAATTAAGATAGCAACAGGCAAAAGAAAAAGGACGGCTCTGTAAAAGCTGTCCTTGTTTCATTGAGCTTGGTCTATATTCGATTGCTGCTGCGTTTTCAGTTCTGCGATCCGCTTGCTGTCTATAAAGTGGGTCGCATACCACTTTTCAACTTCCGGGTTGCCGCTTTTGCTGAATCGCAGCGGGATAACCGGCTTATGCCCCTGGCCGGTTTTCTTCTTCACGCCCCATCGCTTGTAATAACAGAAAGAAGGCTTTAAGCCAGTTTTCTGCGCGTACACCCGCATCTGGTGCATGATGAAAGACAGCTTTCGCAAATTGACCGTGCAGACCCGTTCGAGGTAATCTACCTTTCCGAACCGCCAATCCTCATACTTTTGCTTTGGCAGGACGCCAATGTCCATCAACATATCTACCGGGGCGGCGTAACCTCGCCGCTGGCATTGGTGGTAGACCGACGAATGAACTTTCCCAATCAGCTCTTTCTCATTCATGGGCAGAACCATCATTTTTCTCATGCCAGTTTTTTAAGACAGCTTCCACCTGGGCGATCAGCTGCTCCTTGTCCGGCATATAGAGAACATAGCGGGATGCAAAAATGTTGTTGGAAAGACCGCCCAACGCATATTCCGCCGCCACACTATCTTTCTCGGTGCAGAGAATGATGCCGATAGGCGGGTTGTCATCGGGGTCGTTGACTTCGGCGGCATAGTAGTTCAGATACATATTGAGCTGTCCGGCAGCTTCCGGCGTCAGTTTTGTGGTTTTCAGCTCAATCAAAACATACGCCCGCAGGATTTTGTTGTAGAACACCATGTCCACATAATAGTGGGTATTGTTTAATGTAACACGCTGCTGTGTTCCCACAAACATAAAACCGCGCCCCAGCTCCAGCAGGAACTTTTCGATCTGCGTTACCAGAGCCTTCTCCAAGTCGCTTTCCAGCATGGGCTTATTCTCCGGCACACCCAAAAATTCAAATACATACGGATCGCGGATAATATCGGCTGGCTGGTTGATCTCAATTCCTTTCTGCGCCAGAGAAAGGACCTTTTCTTTATTGGTGTCCCCGTTGGACAGCAGCAGGCGCTCATAAAGAGAGCTGTCAATCTGCCGTTTCAATTCGCGGACGGACCAGTTGGAATTGACGGCTTCCTTTTCGTAAAAGCTGCGTTTATTTGCATCAGAAATGCTTAAAAGTTCGCAGTAGTGGGACCAGGACAATTTGCCAGACACTGTCTGGCATTTTTCATACGCCAGATAAAAGGCCCTCATATTTTGGAGATTTGACCGCGAGAATCCTTTTCCCAATTCCCTCGTCAGCTCCTTTGCCAACTCCTTCAATGTCTGCTTGCCGTATTCGGCCCGGAGCTGGTTTTGCTGCTCGTATTCCACAATCGCACGGCCAATCTGCCAGTAAGTGGACAAAAGTTGGGTGTTGACCTGTTGTGCCACACTGGTTCTTGCGTTTTTCACCAGCTCCCGGATTTCCTGGACCAACGGATTGTTTGGCGTCAGTTGGTTCGCCATAGAATCCCTCCTTGATTTCATCGGCATACCATGCTGCCGGTTTGCTCTTATTTATCAGTATATCCTATTTCTCGCGGAAAGTAAAACGCCAAAAACACACGAAGAAACGTCTTACTCACTTTGCACCGTTACGATAGTGCCGAACTTTCCTTTCGCACTAATCTGATCTACGAAATTAGCGCAAAAGTAAAGTCAGAAAATTGCCGGGGCTTCACTCCCGGCAATTCTGCGTTTCCTGTTCAGCCATACACCGCGTCCTGGATCGCATACCGCAGGTTCTGCACCTTGCCAACCAGCCAGGCGGCGGCCATCGGCAGGCCCAGCGGGCTGACCAGGAAGGCAATCACCAGCAGGATCACGCCGTTTTGCGGCGAGTAGGTCACAAGCACCGCGATCCCCAGCAGCGCCACCACCGTAGAGGCCAAGCCGAAGATAAAGCTGGAAACATACAGCAGCCCGAAGCACAGCCAGGTGAACAGCATCAGCGCCAGCACCACCGGCGCGGCAAGGATTTTCAGCCCCAATTTCAAAATAAACAGTACCGCTCTCATTTCAGCGCCTCCTTCCGCCAGTCCAGGTATGGCTGGCACAGTTCCTCTACGGCCTTTTCGTCCGCCTCTGTGACCTCCCGGCGTCCCCGCGTCCGGCAGATCATGGCAAAGTCCTGAAAATCCGAAAGAAGTATATCGAACAGTTCCTCCGGGGTCCGGCAGAGGATGCCGTCCACGCAGTAGCGGGAATCCTTGTTCCAGGTCAATCGGACATAGCCGCGCTTGCACGGAAGGACTTCTTCCTCCGGGTCACGCAGCAGATACTCTTGAAACAACTCCAAGATATTTTCAAATGTCAACATCAGCCTTCACCTCCGTTTCTGATGATATTATCGCTTGTGGTTTGTAAAAGTGCAACGATACGGGCAAAGAAAAAAAGGGAGGCCCGGCGCAGCCGCACGCACACGCCGGACCTCCCTCACAGCCGGGGCGTATGCCCCCGTCACGACAGCTTTGCCAACTGGGTCAATATCCGATGCACCCCGTCCCACAAAGCCTCCTGCCGCCGGGATATATCATCCAGGTCGGCGTCGTAAATGCGCCCGGTTTCATGCACGCGGCGGGTCAGCTGGTTCAGGTTGTTGCTGGAATAGCGCATCAGGGAGACCAGCTCCTTCAGCTCCGGCAGTTCCAGGCGCACCACATAGCCGTCCAGGGCCATCTTGCGCAGATAGGCTTCCCGGTTCTTTGTCCCCAGCTGGGCCATCTTCTGCTCGATCAGCGCCAGTTCCTCCGGCGAGACCCGGAAGTTCAGCTGCACCTCCCGTTTGCGCTTGGGGGCGCTCACCGCTCCGGCTCCTTTTTCTTACGAACGGGCGCTTTCTTTTCAGCGGAACGCGGCTCCTGCTTCAGCTGGCGGCGAACCGAAGGACGGCGCTGGCGCAGCTCTTTGGAACGGTCCTCGCTGGCCAGAATGGTGACATAGGTGCCGGGCAGGTCCTTCATGCCGGTGATCGCCAGGCTACGGAACGGCAGCAGCGCCATCAGCTGGTCGTGGGCCTGGGTGCCTGCGCGGGCCAGAAAGTCCGGCGAGACGCGGGCCATGTAATGGGTGCCGTGGGGGCTGTTGGGCGTATCCGGCGCACGAAGCTCCTGCAACAGCCGGGCGGCCTCGGCGTGAATCTCCTCCGGCGTCAGCGGCTGGAGCCGCAAATAATCCTGCCGCGCCTGGCTCAAGAACAGATCGACCAGGCCGGAGTGGCTGTCCACCACGAAGTCCAGGTTGCGGTCTCCGCCGAAGCCGTCCGGGTTGGGCGGGATGTCCACGGTCTTGGCCCACGCTTTGTTGGCCGGGCTAAACCGTCCATCCCATTCCTTCTGCTGTACGGTGTTTGCCAGTACATAGAGGGTGCGGGTGTAGCCGAACTGCTCGATCACCTGGGGCACCGCGTCTCTGTCCAGCCGGTTGTCCCGGTAATGTTCCGAAATGGACGCCTCGATGGCCTCCTTGCAGGCGATGTTGGCGCGCCGGGACGCCCGGTACAAGTCCAAGTCGCCCTGCTCACGGGCATAGGCGGCGTCGTGCCGGTAGAGCGGCAGTTCCCGCTGGGCGTCCAGCGCCGCCTCGGCCCGCTGCTCGATGCTGTCCCGCACCACATCCATGTAGGAAGTCTCCCGGTCGGCAAATTCCTTGTAGACATCCGCCAGCGGGGACGGGGAAGCCAGCAGCGCGGCGGCCCGGCTTTGGGGCAGGTCAAGCTCCTCCATCGCCATCAAAATGTCCTCCCGGACCGTGTACTCATAGGTATGCTTTAGAATTTCCTCCGGGGGCTGGCTTTTCAGCCAGTCCCGGAACTTGTCCTGTTCGGCGGCCATCTTTTCATAAAGGGCCGTGTTTTTATCGGTATTCATCTTATCGCACCTCCTGTTCCTGGTGTTTGGGTTTCTTTTCGGGATTGCGCGGCGGCACCGGGCGTTTCAGCCCTTCCAGCACCGAGGGTCGGCTGCTCTTGGCAAGCACCGCCTCCGGCGCAGGGCGGCCCCGGCCGTCCATATTCAGCAGTACGTCCAGTTCGGCCAGCCGGGCGGATTTATCCCGCAGCTCCTGTTCCTGGGGGAAGGGCTTGCCCACCTCCGCTTTGGCGGCGGCCTGCTGCTGGTAGAGATTGTCCAGCTGGTTCTTCACCGCTTCCAGCCGCTGGGGCATCTGACTGAGCGCATTGTCGATACGGATGAGATTTCCACGGGGGTCTGTGCCCAGCATCGCCCGGTGGGTCATCTGGCCTTTCAGCAGGAGCATATACTCCTGCCGGAAAGCGTCAAACGACACCGACATGGCAAAGCCCCGGTAACTGCCCACCGGCACCGGGTCGGTCCCTTTGACCTCCTTGCAGGCGTCCAGCAGCGCCGCCCCGGCGTTCTCCTTGTCGGTGAGGGTGTCGCCACGGACTTCCATCCCGGCAAAGCCGTCCTCCGAGTGGGGATGGGCAGCCAAGGTCGCCATATCGGCTTCCAGTCCGGCGATAAACCCCTTGTTTTTCTCGATCTCCTCCGGGAAGGTTTTGAGTAGCTGGTCCTCCAGGCGGTACTGTTTGCTCTGGTGGTCGGCCTTCATCAGCTTTAACCGCGCCACGTCCACATCCAGGTCCATGCGCTCCTTGATGCGCGGGTCCCCGGCGCACAGCGCCTTGATCTCGGCAAAGGAAAGCGCCGTTTCGTCCACATCGTCGCAGCTTCGCACCGGCGATTTGGAGGTCATAATCTGGCTGATGAATTTCTGTTTGTTTTCCACCGTCTGCCAGAGGTAGGCGTCGAAAGTCCCCTCGGTGACATAGCGGTACACATGGACGGTTTCGTTCTGGTTGCCCTGGCGCTCGATGCGTCCCTTTCGCTGGGCCAGGTCGCCGGGCCGCCACGGGCAGTCCAGGTCATGCAGCGCCACCAGGCGGTCCTGCACGTTGGTGCCCGCGCCCATTTTGGCCGTGCTGCCCAGCAGGACGCGCACCTGGCCGGTGCGGACCTTGGAGAACAGCTCCTTTTTGCGCACCTCGGTGTTGGCCTCATGGATAAAGGCAATCTGCTCGGCGGGTACGCCCTGGGCGATGAGCTTCTGCCGGATGTCCTCATACACGGTAAAGGCCGGTTCCGGCTCATCCAGCGGCACCGCGTCCTCCAAAGCGTGGAGGGTCGGGTTGTCCAGCGCCTTGGCCACCTTTTTGGCGGGCCGGGCTTGGGGCGTGGAAATGTCGCAGAACACCAGCTGGGTCAGCTTGTCGGCCTCGCCATCCCGCCAGATCTGCATGATGTTGTTCACGCACTGATTGACCTTGGTGCCCGGCTCATCCGGCAGCAGCTGGTTGATGATCCGCTGGTCCAGCCCCAGCTTGCGCCCGTCGCTGGTGATCTTGAGCATATTGTCTTGGGACGGGTCCACTGTACCGCTGTGTACCAGGGAAGCGCGCTCCGAGAGCGCCTTCACCATTTCCTGCTGCTGTTCGGTGGGCTGGGCCACGATGTTGTGGTACTCCACCTGGGGCGTGGGCAGGTGCAGCTGGTCGGCGGTTTTGATGTCCGCGACCTCCTTAAAGAGGTTCATCAGCTCCGGCAGGTTGAAGAACTTGGAGAAGCGGGTCCGCGCCCGGTAGCCGGTCCCTTCCGGGGCAAGCTCCAAAGCGGTCACTGTCTCCCCGAAGCGGCTGGCCCAGCAGTCAAAGTGCGCCATGCCCAGCTCTTGCAGCCGGTCATATTGGAGATACCGCTGCATGGTGTAAAGCTCGGTCATGCTGTTGGAAACCGGCGTGCCGGTGGCAAAAACTACACCGCGCCCGCCTGTGATTTCATCCATGTACCGGCACTTGGCAAACATATCGCTGGATTTCTGCGCGTCCGTAGTGGAAAGGCCCGCCACATTCCGCATTTTTGTATAGAGGAACAGGTTTTTATAATTGTGCGCCTCGTCCACAAAGAGCCGGTCCACGCCCAGCTGTTCAAACGTCACCACATCGTCCTTGCGGTCCTCGGCTTGCAGCTTTTCCAGCCGCGCCTCCAAAGACTTTTTCGTGCGTTCCAGCTGCTTGACGGTGAACCGTTCCCCGCCGCTGGCCTCCACCTCGGCGATACCCTCGGTGATTTCCCAAATCTGCTCATGCAGCAGCCGCTCCTGGCGTTCCTTGCTGATGGGGATTTTCTCGAACTGGGAGTGACCCATGATGATGGCGTCGTAGTCGCCGGTGGCAATACGGGCACAGAACTTCTTGCGGTTGTGCTTCTCGAAGTCCTTTTTGGTTGTCACCAGGATGTTCGCGGACGGGTACAGACGCAGGAACTCCGAAGCCCACTGTTCGGTCAGGTGGTTGGGCACCACGAATAAGCTCTTTTGGCACAGCCCCAGCCGCTTGGCCTCCATCGCGGCCCCTACCATTTCAAACGTCTTGCCCGCGCCCACCTCATGGGCCAACAGCGTGTTGCCGCCGTACAGCACATGGGCGATGGCGTTTTTCTGGTGTTCCCGCAGGGTGATGGCCGGGTTCATGCCGCCGAAAACGATGTGACTGCCATCATACTCGCGGGGGCGGGTGGCGTTCATTTCCTCGTTGTACTGGCGCACCAGCGCCTGCCGCCGCTCCGGGTCGCGCCAAATCCAGTCCTTGAACGCCTCCCGGATGGCCTGCTGCTTCTGGGCGGCCAGGGTGGTCTCCTTGGCGTTCAGCACCCGGCGTTCCTTGCCGTCTGCGTCCTCCACCGTGTCGTAGATGCGCACGTCCCGCAGGTTCAGGCTGTCCTCCAAAATTTTGTAAGCATTGGCGCGGCTGGTCCCGTAGGTGGTATAGGCCGCCACATCCCTTTGTCCCACGGCGTTTTTGCCGGAGATCTGCCACTCAGCGGTGAACGCAGAGTAGTGGACTTCAATGCTGCGCTGGAGGTAAAAGGGCGTGTCGAAGGTCTCGTACATGAATTGCTGGATGTACTCCTTGTCGATCCACGTCGCACCCAACCGCACCTCGATCTCGGAAGCGTCCAGGTCTTTGGGCTGGGCAGCGGTCAGGGCCTCCACGTTGACCGCAAAGGCCGGGTCCTGCTCCGCCGCCCGCTGGGCCTGGCGCAGCTTCCGGCGCACGTTGCCGGAGAGGTATTCATCGGCGGTCACATAATGGGGCGTTCCGTCCGGCTCAGTCTGGCCCGGTACACGGAAGATGACACCGCGCAGCTCGTCAGCCAATTCTTCGCCGGTTTTGCCGGTGAGCTGTTCCATGTAGGCCATATCCACGCAGGCTTTTTCAGAAATGGAGACCGCCAGCGCCTCGCTGGCCGTGTCCACGGTGGTGACGGCCTCATGGGGTTTGATAGTGCGCTTGGTGAACATATCTGCCTTGCGTTCCAGCCTGCCGTCCTCGTCCAGCACCTCCAGGGCGCAGAGCAGGTAATAGCTGCTGTCATCGGCAAAGGCCAGCCGGTTCGCCCGGTCATTGATAAGACCATATTTAGCGGAGAAATCGTCATAGCGGCGGTTCAGCTCGGCCATCTGCGCCCGGATGTCGGCATCCGGCGCGGCGGCGTCCATCTCCAGTTCGATGAGCTGCTGCACACAGTCCCGCAGCCCCACCAGTCCTTTGACACGGGCCTCGGCGGTGGCATTCAGGTCGGGGCGCACCATGCGGCTGTTTTCCCGGAAGTACACCGCGCCGTCCACCACCGTGTAGGAGTAGTTCTTCACATTGGGGTCAGCCGGGAGGGATTCGTCGATGTCCTCGCCCTCGCCCAGCTCCGGCAGCGCGGCCTCCTGGTAGGTGCCGTGGATGTGCTGTACGGCGTCGTGTAGCTGGTCGGCCAGCTCCAGCCCCTCGATGGGGACCACGGTGTAATCCTGCTTGCCGTATTGGGTGCTTTCGGCGGTGGGCTGCCCCAGCACCATCTCCGGGTGGTCGAGAAAATACTGGTTGACCGTGAAGCCTTCCTCGGTCCGGCCGGTCTGCGTCCAGTCCGGGGTAATGTCCAGCGGACGGTCCCGCTTTTGCAGGAAGAGAATATCCGAAACGACCTCAGTTCCGGCATTTGCCTTGAACGCATTGTTTGGCAGGCGGATGGCCCCCAGCAGCTCGGCCCGCTGGGCCAGATACCGGCGCACGGTGGAATCCTTGGCGTCCATCGTATAGCGGCTGGTGACGAAAGCCACCACGCCGCCCGGCCGCACCTGGTCCAACGATTTTGCGAAAAAGTAGTTGTGAATGTTGAAACCCAGTTTGTTGTAGGCTTTGTCGTTCACCTGATAGTGTCCGAAAGGGACGTTACCGATGGCAAGGTCATAGAAGTCCCGCCGGTCGGTGGTCTCAAATCCTGCCACGGTGATGTCGGTCTTGGGGTAGAGCTGCTTTGCAATCCGGCCGCTGATGGAATCCAGTTCCACGCCGTACAGACGGCTGCCGGCCATGCTCTCCGGCAGCATCCCGAAGAAATTGCCCACACCGCAGGACGGTTCCAGAATGTTGCCGGTGCGGAAGCCCATCTGTTCTACCGCGTCGTAGATGGCGCGGATCACAGTGGGGCTGGTGTAGTGGGCGTTGAGGGTGGAGGCCCTGGCCGCTTCATATTCCTCCGGGGTCAGCAGTTCCTTCAGCTCCGCATACTCAGCGGCCCACGCGGGTTTGTCCGGGTCAAAGGCGTCCGCCAGCCCGCCCCAGCCTACATATTGCGAGAGAATATGCTGTTCTTCTGGGGTGGCATAGCGATTTTCCTGCTCGATCTGCTTCAGTGTGGCGATTGCTTTGATATTGCACCAGAATTTTTCCTTTGGCCCGCCTTTCCCCAGGTCATCGTCCAGAATGCGGAAATTCTCAGGCGGACGCGGTTCGGGCGGCGTGGGTTCCGGCTGGTCAACGTGCAGCCGTTCCACCACTACGTCATAGGGCAAATGGTTCTGTTCGCCAGGATAGACGGTCACCGGTTCGGAATGGAACGCCGGGGCCTCGGCGGCGGGTTCCTCGACGGGCTTGGCAGCTTCGGCAGGTTCTTCAACGGTGGCAGCAGCCCCAACCGCCGGTTCGGCCTGCTCCCGCCCAAAGCCGTCCATTTGGCGGGCATACAGCCCGCGCAGCAGGGGCGCGACCTCATCCCAGCGGAAGAACAGCATGGCCAGTCGCTTCTCGTCCGCGTCCAGCACTTCCAGCTCGATGCCTTCGGGTATGGTTCGGTAGTCGGCGGTATCGCCGGTCTCCAGCTCCATCGTCTCGATGATGTCAGGATAGGCCTGGCCCAGCCATTGGGCAATTTCACTATTGGACTTGCCGGTGCGCAGCAGCTCGGAAAGCTCCGCCTTGTCCGGCGCACCGAGCAGGCCGTGGGCCAGCACGTCCCGCAGGTCCTGGTCCGCCGTGTCGGGGTTTACAGGCAAAAATTCGTTGATGGCTTCATTGCGGACATCCGCACGCAGCAGCGTCTCAAACCGTTCCCGGCTCTCAGCCCGATAGATGGGATAGCTCATGCCGGTGGGCAGCAGCTGAACCGTGTCCTCCCGCAGTTCGGTGATCTGGTATTCCTGATTTTCCAGATAAACCGTATCACCCACATAGTAAGGGGGCGTTGCAGGGTCATAGGCGGTGGGAGCTTCTGTTTCCGGGATAGCCTGCCGGATGGTTTCGTATTCCTCATCCGATACAGTAATATCCATCTCATGGGTAGGTTCGCCGCTGCCGATGGTGAGGGTGTCGCCCTCGCGGGTAATGGGCTGGCCGGACAAATCCGGCTGGGCCACCTGCGCCTGGGCGGCCTCATCCGGGTAGTTGCCAATAATACGGAGGTAGGTCCGCTGCTCCAGATCGTAGACCGCCGCGCCATCGTAGACAAAACCGTCTGGCTCCATTGTGCCGTCCACATAGCCCTGGGCCACCTTCTCGGCTTCCTCCAGCGTGGGGTATTCCAGGCGCTCGTCAAAACCGTTCTCGAAATGGTGGTAGACCACTACCTGATACCGGCGGGCGTCCTGCTCCTGCTGGTCCGGCTGGCGTTCCTGTTCCGTCAGGAAGCGGTCAGTCTGGATAAGCTGCGCGATCCGGCGCTGCACCTTGGGCCAGGGCAGGGCCGTCCCCTCTGGGCTTTCCGGGCGTACCGCAAACGGGGTTTTGCCGTCGCCGCCGTCAAACTCATGGGCCAGCCATGTGGCGGTATCTTTTTCCCGCGCGTGGTCTTTCATGTAGCGCACAACCGCGTGCTTGCTCTCGATGTTGCCGTTCCATTTCTGGATTGCCGCATCAATGTCATCCTGCGAAAGCGGGCGCAGCAGCTCGTGCAGCTCCGGGTAGGTCTCGTCAATGACTTCGCCATGTAGGCGGTGGCGGAACTCCGGCACATCGGAGTAGAGCCGAATCAGCTCCATATCGCCGGAATTTAGTACCGCCCGGCGCACGGCGGCGTTGCCCTCGATCACCGCGTTTTCGTGGTCCGAGTGGCCGCAGGCGTTGCGGTAGGCAGTATCCGCCTCCAGTGCGGTGCGGACAATGGGTTTGTACTGTTCCACAGAATCCTGGATGGACTGTTCAGCCTGCTGCGCTGCCATAGCGTCTGCTTCGGCAAGGTCTGCTTCTTCCTGCCGCTGCTCCAACTCAGCCTGCTCCTGCGCTGAAAGGTAGCGCCCTTGTTGAATCAGGCCGGTGATCCGCTTGGCAGCTTTATCCCAGGTGAGATGCACGTCCGGGCATCCAGCTTTTTTGAAGCGTAATCCTTTTCCGTCATACCATTCATCACTGCCGGCCGCGCCGGATAAGGCGTGGGAACGTCCGCCGATGCCGTATTCGTGCTTGAGAAAATCCACCTTCTCCTTGTCGGTATGGCTTTCCTGGAAAAAGGCAAAAATACGTCCTTTACCGCCTGCCATGCCGCTGCCACCGGTCAGAGCGGCATCAATCTCATCCTCCGTGATAAACCGCTCAGCCGATGGCACCTCCGTCAGTTCGGTGGAGAAAGTTTTGCGGGGCAGGTCCAGGTCGCGAAGCCTTGCCAGCATCCCGTCCAGTTGGTGATAATGGAACCGCAGCAGCGCCCGGTCATCCTGATGGGCGGTCAAAAACTGCTGATACTCGTCCAAAAGTGCTGCCCGGAACGCCGGATTTGCCAGCTGCCCGGTAAGCCACGCGGACTCCTCCGGGAAACCATTCCCTTGAATATGGGATAGGCTTTGCAGGTATCCGGCGTTCCTGGCTTTCTCACTCAAATCGTGGTACAGGCTCCAAAACTCGTCTGCCAGCAGGGACCGTTCATAACTTTCCGCCTCGGCCAGTTCCACATTGGAGGCAAACTGGCCAGCTTCCAAAAGCTGCCCGATCCGTTCGGCGGCGTCCTGCCAGGACAAAATCTGCGCAGTTCTGTCATAGCGGGCGGATTTCCCGTGGGAAAGGCGGATGCCGTCCTCGGCGTACCATGCGGCAACACTGCCGACCCCGCTGCCGCCGTGGTAGAGGGTTGGCAGATACGCCGCGATTTCTGAAATGGGCTTCTGCTTTTCAAATTCCATAGCAACACGCTCCCGAAAACGGTCCGTGTTGCCGCCGAGCCGCAGAACATGGTCTATATCTGCCTGGGCAAAAGAAAAAGCAGAGGGCGTTTTCACACTCTCTGCTTCGTCGATTTTATGGATTTGTTCCGCTTCGGAGAGGAACAGGTTTAAGGTCAGCTGTTGATAAGTTCCGCCAGCAGGATCTCCTCCGCCTGGGCCTTGCAGGTGTTCATCAGGCCCACCCAGGCCATCGGGTCGCTGGCTTTCAGCGCCTCCGTCGCGCCCGCCGCCTCCGCCAGCCGGGGCATCATCTGCTCCAGCCGCTGATTCGCCGTCTCGTCGATCTCCCGAAGGTGCGGGTACAGCTTCTCGGTCATCAGCAGCTGGTTGTACAGGATGGGCCGGTGCTGCTTCAGGTACGCTTTGCGCATCCGGCCGTACTTGCCCAGGGGCTTCTCCGGCTGTTCGGACAGCTTCAGGTCGGGAATCAGGTAATCGCCGTTCCTCGTGTAAGTCAGGTTGTTCTCCATGTGTGGCACTCCTTTCCGCGCTCTTGGCGCGCTCATAGTTCTGGATGGTGACGCCGATCTGCCGCAGCACCTGCTGGTTTGCCTGGCTGACCGCTGTGCCCAGCGCCCCGATCACGGCGGGGGTGTTGAAGTCGAAGATCGGCATGAAGTCCTCATGGCTGAAATATTGCTCCGGCTCCAGCCCGCAGCGGGACATGAGGGCGTAGGTGATGCTGACCGTGGCGGCGGATTTGAACTGGACTTCGATGTTGTACTCATCGTACTCCTCCAAAAAGGAACCGTCAACGATAGGGAGAATATCCCGCCGGTGGTCAGCCCAGTATTCCTCCGCCAGCTTGGCGGCCACATCGGCCAGCTGCTGGGCCAGGTCGCCGCCGCTCACATCGTAGTTGCGTTCCAGCATCGCCATGACCGGTGCGGTGTGTTCCTCGTTCAGCGTCCACAGCCAGGGGGTGCGGGAATGTTCACGGGTGCCTGTGTCAGAAATATCAAACACATACCGCAGCCTGGGCCGGTCGCCGGAATCGTCCACCAGGGCGATGCCCTTGGAGCCGCGCCGGACGTAGCGGCCCATGCGGTTGTTCCACAGGTCGTATTCGGCGCAGGCAGTGGCGTCCGGGCGCTGGGCGTAAATCATCATCTGTTCATGGAACGGGTACTTGTAGAGCCGGGCGGCGGTGGTGAGAAAGCCCGCCCACTCCTGCCAGCTGCCGGTGAGCTGCCGCGCCACCTGGTCGGCCATCTGCGCATATTGTTCTGCTTTGGTTGGCATGGGGTTCTGTCCTCCTTCCTGGTCTTATATAAAAGCAGGGCGGCACGGCGGCCACCCTGCGGGTCAAAGTAAGATGTTATTCGTCAAAATCCGGGTACAGCTCCAGCTCATCAAACTCGGCGTCAGTCATGGTGCGCAGCTTGGCGAGGGTACTGTCAGTCAGAGCCAGCAGCTCGGTCTCGTCCGGCGAAAGCTCGCCGCGCATCTCGGTCAGGGCCTCGATGGCCCCCTGGCGGGTGCCGGGGTTGTAGATACACAGCAGGTTGGTTTCCTCAAAAGTTAAGGCGTTCATATCAAAGCTCCATTTCCGCGCTCTTTTTGGGCGCTGTCTTTTTGTGTTCGGGTTTGGGCTGGCTTTTCAGCTGCTCCACAACAGATTTCCGTTTTTCCGGCAGCTCCCGCTGGGGCGGCTGCCGCTGGCCGTTGTTGAGAATGCCGTCGATCATGCCGTAGTCATCCTCCACGGCCATCTCTGCATTTTTCAGCGGATTGTCCGGCAGGAAGCCGGGCACCTCGGCAAAGCCGAAGCTGTCGCAGTAGTGACAGGATACCTTGCCGTCCCGCTTGATGGCAACAATGTCGCTGACACTCATGGACGGGTGGCGATAGTCAGCGGGGTGTTCGTTATTGAAGCGGTATTCAAGATTGTCCAGCACGCTGCCTTTCAGGTCACTGGGGACCAGCGGCGCGGTATAGACCAGATCGTAGTTATCGCGCTGCACCGTGCGTCCGATGGACTTGATCCACTCCAGCCCTTCATAGCGGATATCCCGCAGCTCATCGGTGTGCTTCACCTGATAAATGGCGAAGCAGTCGCCCTTGTGGCCGAGGAACGCCTGCTCCCGTTCCTGCTGGTGGTCCATACGCTCCTTGACCTTGGCATCGAAAACCGAGCTTTCCTCCCATTCCTCGCGGGTGACGGCAAAGATACCGTCGTGGGCGTCCAGATCGTCAGTGTCAAAGGCCATCGCCGGGTTCTCGCCCTGCTGAACCATGTAAACGGTCAGGTCCTGCGCCATCAGCTCATAGGCCCGTTCTTTGGAGAGGGGCAGAAGGTCTCCGTCCAGGTAGCCGCATTTTTCCAAGTCGTCCTGGGTCAGCGTGGGGTCAGGCATGGGATATTCGTCCAGATGCTGCTCTGGGGCATCTGGCAGCATGGTAGTTTCCGGCACGGCATTCTGGGCCGCTGCCTGCATTTGCTGGACAGCCGCCTCCTGCAAAGTTTCGATCATGGACAGCGGCGCATACTGAATGTTCTGGCCACCCAAGTCGTGCATCTCACAGATTTTCAGCGCGGCGGTGGACAGGGGCAGCTCCGGCGCGTCCAGCTGGCCGCCGTCCAATGCCCGCATTGTATCCTTGTCGTAGATGGTGTAGTCATAACCGCCGTCACAGGGCTGGACATGGAGGTACAGCCGTCCGTCCAACTCATAGAGCTTTTCCGCCTGCGCCTGGGCCTTGACCTGTTCAACCGCCATGCTGCCATCTTGAAGGGCGTTGTGCAGTTTTACACACTCGTCATAGGTTCCCGTGTAAAGTACCTCTCCTGGGATAAGAGATAAATCATCCGCCACCGTATATTCCCGGATATAGGTACTGTCTGCCGGTGAAGTTTGCTCAAAATTGCTGTGGAGTTTATACACATGGCGAGAGGGGGACTGTATGGGAACGTCCAGCTCCGGTGCGGCCTCCTGTTGGGGCACCGCCTGTTCTGTCTGGGCAGTCAGGTCAATGCCGCGCTCCTTGCAGATAACCTTATAATGCCGGTCGATGTCGTTAATCAGTTCTCCGGCGGCCTTGTTGATGGTCTCCAGACTGGCACGCAGCTCCGGCAGCGTCTTGTCCTGGCTCCAGGTGGCGATATAGCCGAAGCTGTTTTCGCCGGTTTGGATGCCGTAATACTGGCAGACCGCATAGGAGATGCTCTCGGCCTCCACTTCCTCGGTGTTGCGGTCTTTTTTCTTGGGCGGCTCCTTGTCGCCGGCCCTGGCCGCTGACTCCTGGGCCTTGGCGTAGTTGTGCAGCTTGCTGTGGGCGATCTCATGGACGGCGGCGGAAACAGTCTGCACCTCGCTCATGCCCTCCCGGATGGCGATGCGCTGCCGGTCCGGCGAAAAATACCCGTCCATGTTGGCGGCCATCGGCTCTACGGAGAGCGGCACCGGTGCGGACCGGCGCAGGGCCTCCATGAAAGCCTCATAGTTCTGGACGTTCCCGGACAGGGAGGACGCCAGCTCCGGCAGGGGCTTGCCGTCCGTCTGGCTCACGTCGAACACCTTCACCGGGCGGAACATGGGAATCTCAACTTCCCGTTCCTCCATGATGACCTTGCCCTCTGCGTCCAGCATGGGGGCTTTGGTGTCCGGGTCCAGCTTCTGTTCCTCGATCTTTTTCTTGAACGGCGTGGGCGCGATGATGGTGATACCGTGTTCACCGCGCTTCACATGGCGCTCAAACTGGTTTTTCCACTTGTTGTACCCGGCCACCAGCGTGGCGTCCGGGCGCTGCATATAGATGAGCATGGTGTTGTTGACAGAGTAGCGGTGGAAGCGGGACATCACGGACAGGTAGCGCATATACTTTTCGCTCTCGAACAGCTCCTTGATACCCTGTTCAATGCCCGCCGTGATTTCCTGTAATCGTTCCCGATTGGTGGGTTTGTCAGCCATGATGTTCACTCTCCCTTCTATGGCCGAAATTTCAGCGGTGTGTTCTGCGATCCACTGGTCCTGTTCCTCGGTGCTGCTGTCGAGAAAGGTGTCCAGCAGATAGCCCATGTAATCTTTTTTCTGAATGGCCTCCAAAAAGCGCGGGTGCGGGTCCTCGTCCGGCGTCTTTGGGGAATAGACGGCTTCCCATTTTCGGAGCAAGTGGTAGTAGTCCGTCAGGACGCGCCAGCCGTGTTCTCGTTTTTCTTTCCGCACCTGCGCCTCGGATTTTTGCCGGACATAGCTTCGCCGGAGCGGGGCCTTGCTGTCGTAAGCCAAACCAAAATCCTGGGCCAGCTTCTCGGCGGCCTCCTTGGGGGACAGGTCATAGAGCTGGGCGGTGAAGTCGATCACGTCGCCGGTGGCCCCGCAGCCAAAGCAGTAGAAGTAGTCCTCATTCAGCTTCAGACTGGGGTGCCGGTCATCGTGGAAGGGACAGCAGGCCATGCCACCTCGGTTGACCTCGATGCCGTACAGTTCTGCTGCCTCCCGGACGGTGACGGACTGTTTTACGACTTCAAAGACGCTCTCGCCCATACTCATTTTCCGCCCGCTTTGGGGACGGGCGGCCTGTACCCGGCGGCTTTGGCCCGTTCGCTGGCGGCCTTGCGGCGCTCGGCGCTGTACGGCTCCCGCACCGACACGCAGCGTTTGGGCACCACGAAGGTCTGGCGGTCCTTTTTCACGATCTGGTCCGGGTACTTCTCTGCCAGCCGCCGCAGCTTTTCCAGCAGGCGCGGGTCGTGGGAATAGACCTCGGCGGTGGCCTCGGCCTGGTTATAGAGGATAATCGTTTCCTGTTCATACAAACTCAGTTTCATTTGCCGCCGCCTTTCTGCCGGTCAAATTCCAGCTTGAAGTTGACGTACTGGCCGGTATCCTCCAGCACCACGGTGGCGTTGTAGGTCTTGCCGCTTTTCTCAGAGTACAGCCCCGTCACATGGGCGCGGCCATCTTTCAGCAGCGCCGCCACAATGGCCTTGGTGGGCTGCTTGCGCTTCGCTGCCCACCACTTGCTGTTTTTCCAGATTGCAAAATTGCAAGATTTGTCCTGGCAGAAGAAGCCTTTTTGCATTTCTGCAATCTCACCGCCGCAGCGGGGGCATTTGCCCACCACCTCGCGGGGCGGGGCAAACAGGTACTCGCTGCCCTTGATGACCTGATAAGTCCCCACCAGCTCCTTCAGCATGGCGGTGATCTCGGCCATGAAATCCTCCGGGGCCAGCTCGCCGCGCTCGATCTCGCCCAGCCGGTACTCCCATTCGGCGGTCAGCAGCGGGGATTGCAGCTGCTCCGGCAGGACGGTAATCAGGGAAATGGCGTCGTGGGACGGCAAAAGCTGCACGGTTTTCTTGCTCTTTTTGCGTTCCAGAAAGCCGGAGGAGACCAATTTCTCTAAAATCCCGGCACGGGTGGCAGGCGTCCCCAGCCCTTTGCGCTCGGCGTCCTCCGGCATATCGTCCTTCCCGGCAGTTTCCATCGCAGAAAGCAGCGTGTCCTCGGTGAAGTGTTTGGGCGGGGTGGTCTTACCCTCCTTGACGGCGGCCCCCGTGACTGGCAGCGCCTGGCCCTCGGTCAGTTCTGGCAGGGCCTTGTCCTCGGCCTCTTTGTCCGGCTCCGCATTTTTCATGCTGGCTCGGTAGGCGGCGTCCAGCGCCCGCCAGCCTTGATTTTTCACAGTGCGGCCCTTGGCGGTAAACTCCGAACCGCCGCAGTCCGCCGTGACAGAAGTTTCCGCGTAAATGTGGGGCGGGGCCACTGCGCACAGCAGCCGCAGCGCCACCAGCTCCAGAATGGCCCGTTCGCCCACCGGCAGAGCGGACAGGTCCGCTTCCCGGATGTTTCGGGTGGGAATCACGGCATGGTGGTCGGTCACTTTCTTGTCGTTGATGACCGCCCCCGTGTCACAGGAAATGGCGATGCCCTTGCGGAATGGCATGGCGTTGGCGACCAAATTCACCAGCACCGGCAGGCCCTCGGCCATGTCGGAGGTCAGGTAGCGGCTGTCGGTACGGGGATAGGTGCAGAGCTTCTTTTCATAGAGGTTTTGCAGATAGTCCAGCGTCTGCTGGGCCGTATAACCCAGCAGGCGGTTGGCGTCCCGCTGGAGGGTAGTCAGGTCATAGAGGGCGGGCGGCTTCTCGGATTTGTCCCTGCGCGCCACCTGTTTGACCGTCACCGTGCCGCTTTGGCAGGCGTTTTTCAGCTGTTCGGCATCGGCTTTCTTGTCCATGCGGGCGCTGGCAGCGGTAAAACCGGGCAGGTCCAGCGCCACCGTATAAAACGGCACCGGCTTGAAGGCGTCGATCTCTGCCTCCCGCTGAACGATGAGGGCCAGCGTCGGGGACATGACCCGCCCAATGTTGAGAGTTCGGTGGTACAGTACCGAAAACAGCCGGGTGGCGTTGATACCCACCAGCCAGTCCGCCTTGGCCCGGCAGAGGGCCGCCTGGTGCAGCCCGTCATAGTCCGCACCGGGGCGCAGGTTGGCAAAGCCCTCCCGGATGGCGGAATCCTCCATGCTGCTGATCCACAACCGGAGTATGGGTTTGGTGCAGCCTGCCAGGCAGTAAACGGTGCGGAAAATCAACTCACCCTCGCGCCCGGCGTCGCAGGCGTTGACTACCTCGGTCACGTCCTCCCGCCGCAGCAAGGTGCGCAGCACATCGAACTGATCCCGCTTGTCCTTGGAGATGGTAAAGCGCCAGGACTCCGGCAAAATGGGCAGGTCATCATAGCGCCACTTGGCGTAGTCGGGGTTGTAGGTGGCGGCATCCGCCAGTCCAGCCAGGTGCCCCAGGCACCAGCTCACCAGCCAGCCGCCGCCCTCCAGGTAGCCGTCCTTGCGGGAAGTGGCCCCCAGCACGACGGCCAGGGATTTTGCCACCGAGGGCTTCTCAGCGATCACAAGGCGCATCTTCCTCAACCTCCATTTCTGCATTGGATTTTTTCAGTTTTCTGGAAACGCTGTTGCCATCGTCCAGAAGGCAGTCATAGCCGACGTTGTAATCATAACGGTACAGCTTTCCCAGCAGGTCGTTGATGATGACCCGGCAGGCCAGCTGCACACGCTCCTTGTCCACCTGCATGAGCTGGTAGCGGCGGTAATCGCTGAAATATTCCTCGCGCTGGCGGGTCCGGGCGGCGGTTTCCTCCATCAGAATGTCGATCACGTCCTTGTCGCCGTCCTCTTTCGCACCCTCGGCGTAGTTCAGCATCTCCATCACCATCGGGAAGCTCTGCTCATCCATCGGGGCTTCCTCTTTGAGATAGCCGATCAGGGCGCAGAACAGGAACCGCGCCGCCGTCTGCTCCGGCTCGGTCAAGGTGGAAAGCGTCTCCTGCCCGCAGGGCAGAAGTTTGTTTCGGACAAAATCGTGGACCTCGCCGCGGAACAAGTGGCGGATGGCGTCAATGGACAGAGGCGGTTCAGCGGGTTCGTCCTCCACTTCAAATTCATAGGGGTCTTTCTGGCCCGGTTTTTTGCGTACCTTGGCAAGCGCCGTGCAAACGATGTCGCCGCCAAAGTAGACGCCGAAGCAGATCAGGTCGAACACAATGAGAAATTGAATAAAAGGGTTCATTTTGCTTTTCTCCTTTCGCGCAGCCACGCAGTCAGCTCTTTGTGGCAGAAGCCCACACAGGGCTGGCCGGGGCGGTAGGTTCCGCAGCCATAACAGGGGTGGCCGGGAGATAAAGAGGGAGGACGGGAAGCTGCCTTCCCGCTCTCCGGCCTGCGCGTCATCATGGGTTCATAAGGGCTGTCGGTGAATCGGGTCATTTGGCCGGGTTCTCGCTTTCCTCATCGCCGCCCCCGTCGGCGTCCTCCGGCTCGTCGGATTCCTCGGTCTCCCAGGGGTCCGCATCCTCCTGTTCGGTATCGTCCTCACCGTAGTCGTAATCATCCAGGTTGTCGCTGCCCTTGGTCTTGGGCTTCTGCTTGATGAATTTGAAGTAGACCATCGCACCGATGCCGCCCAGCACAGCCAGCACCACAAGCAGCATCGCCGGGTTCAACCCTGCCGGTTCCTGTTCCGGCTCCGGGTCTGTTTCCGGGACGGGCGTGGGTTCCGGCTCCTGGCCCGTACACTCTGCCATGTTCACGGCGCAGACCGGGCAGGCCGTATTCACCGCACCGGCGGCGCATTTTTCTGTGCAGTTGCAGACAGCGGGTGTTTCCTCCGCCGTCTCGCCGTCCTCCATCAGCGCCTTCAGGTCAGCCTCGTCCACCTGGTTCAAGAAGTGGACGGCGGTCTCCTTATCCTCGTTGGCTCGGTCAATGAGGATATAGAAGTAGTTGCCCGCCTTGGTGGTAACGGTGATGAGCTGTTTGTTGCCGCCAAAGTCATCCACCAGGGCGGCGTTGCCCTCCGGGGTCAGGGCGGGACTGTCCTCGGTTTCCTCCACCACCACGTTGCTGTCGTTGGTGGCGTCCGCCGCAGGGGTAGCCGTAGGCGCAGGGTCAGCGCCCTGGGCAAAGGCAGTCACAGAGAAGCCGCCCATCAGCATCAGGCAGGTGCAAAGGGCGGCAAAGGTTCTGAAAATCTTCTTATTCTTCATGGGTCATTTCCTCCTGTTCAGAATCAGCGGGACCCGCCGCCCGGCCGGGCACCATGCCGCCGGACAGCATGGCGGACAGCTGGGCCGGGGTCATGCGCAGGGCGCGCACCATCTGGACTATCTCCAGGTTCTCCGCCTCGGTTTTCTGCGCTTCCAGGTCTTTCAGCTTTTCCTGCTGTTCCGCGATCTTCTCGCGGGTCTTGGCGATCTCCTGGTCGATGCGCTCGATTTTGTTTTTAGCCATAGTCAAATCACTCCATTCCATATCGCTCTTTCCAAGCGTAGTTGCGCCCCAAACCTTTGACGGTTTTGAGATGGGGCATCGCGTTTTCTTCGATGGCAAGCGCCCGCCGGTACAGGTCGGGGTGCTGCCGTTTCAGGGCTTCGATTTCCTCTCGCTTCATGCTGGGACAGAAGAAGCAGGAGGATTTGCCAGGCAAAGGCAGACCCGCCTCCTGGATCGCCCGGATACAATCGTCCCGCGTCCAGTGCCAATCCTCGATCAGCGGGTAGCGGTTCTCATATTTTTTGTCCGCCTCATTGAATTTTCTGGAATGTTCATACCGTTTCCGCTCCCCGGCATCGTAGCCGATAAACCGTGTGACCCGGTTCCCGGCCTGCCACACAGCGCGGCACAAGGGGTGGTGGTTACAGAACTTTTCCTGCGGTCCGATCTTGTGCTTCTGAGAACACCGCTTAAACCCGTAAGCAATGGAGGGAAGCGTGCCGGATCGCAGACACTCTGTTTCCAATGTCAGGCGGTTGCCGTTGCGGTCCATCTTTTCCACCACCGTGATGGGCGGCATACCGTGGGCGCGAAGCCATTCGTTCATAGTTTCAAGGAACTGATAGGTGTGGGGATGTTCCGCCCCGGTATCCGCAAAGGTGATAAGGTCAACGGGAATCCCGTGCTGATGAAGCCCAACTAAAAGAGCGGCACTGTTCGTGCCGCCCCCAAAGGATACAATATTCAGTTTTTATACCTCCGCAAAAAATCACCAATTCATCAAGCCGTAGCCCTTGATGCACTCGTAGGTCAAGGAATAACTCTTGATTTTGCAAGCGTCGCCGGAATTGCCCTCCACGGTGTAAACCCGGCTGCCATCGGTGCCGACAACAATGCCCACATGGTCGGCGCTGCCGTCCAGGTCCCAATCGAAGAAGATTGCGTCGCCGGGGGCGATGTTGGCGTAATCCCGCCCGCCCCATTGTCCATGCGACTGGAACCAGGGAATGCCCTGGGACTGGCAGGCGGCAAAGCGCGGCTCGGAAAGGCCCATCTGGCCGTAGCACCAGGACACAAAGCAGGCGCACCATTCCACGCGGGAATTAAAGCCGTACCAGCTCCAATAGGGCTGGCCGCCCACGTTGCCTACCTGGCTTTTGGCGATGTCCACCACCGCCTGATTGCCAGGCCGGGTGCCGTTGACAAACTCCACACCGGCCAAACTCTCGGAATCGCTGGTGTCGGCGGACCCGCCGCCGAAGATCAGGGGCTTGTTGCCCAGCGTCTGCCGGTACACCTGGTACATTTCCAGCTGGTCAGGCGTCAGCAGCTCCGAAGCCACGGAGGAGATGGGCTTGCTGGTGAGGGTCACATTTAAGATGTAATAGTTATAGGGCACTTCCACATCATACTCGTTGCCCTCGCTGTCCGTCCGGGTCTCGGTGCGGTAGCGCACCTCCACTTCCTCGGTCAGCGTCAGCTGGTATTGGGCTGCGAAGATGCGTTCCAACTCCGCCTGGGCGCTTGCCCGCGTGTAGCCCTGCAAGACGGCGGACAGATAGGCCGCCAGCTCATGCGGGTCGTGGCCGATCATGTCCAGGTCATAGCGGTACTCGTCGTAGCCGGGGTGGCTGCTCTCGATGTTGTCGATCTCGGCTTGCAGCGCGGCCTCCTTGGCGGCGTAGTCGGCCTCCACCGCCACCAGCTCCGGGTCATCGGAGGGGTAGGTGGTGCCGGAGATCGCCGAACCGATGCTCTGCGCCATCATGGAACAGGAGGACATGGTGTTGAGCAGCAGGCAGACCAGCAGGAAAATCGCCAGCACGATGCCAAAGCCCTTTTTGTGGCGCATCACATAGGCCCCGGCCTGCTGGGCTTTCTCCTTGACCGTCTTGGCCGCCTTGCCGGTCTTTTGGGCGGCACCGGCGGCGCTCCCGCCGGACTGTGCGGCCCGTTTGGCGGCGGCGTACTGTTTCTTGATTTGCTGTTTCTGCTGCCAGCGGGACAGTGGATTACTGGCTGCCGCAGGGTTTTCATAGACGGATTTCTGGAACAGCGCCTCGATGTTGGCCTTTTCCAGCTTCCGCTCGGCCTGGGCGGCCTTGCGGTAAGGTTTCAGTTTGTGGCTGCGGTAGCCCTCCCGGACCAGATGCACGCCGGTCTCTACGGCTTCCTCGGACTTGTGGGCGCTCTCCACGCCCACGTTATCGTCCTCGGTCTTGCGGATCTCCTGATGGAGCTTACCCGCCACCGCGTTGCCCGGCGCGTCCCGCACCGTATGGGACAGTTTGGAGGGCGGCCGGGGCTTATCCTCCAGCACCAGCTTGGTCGTGACCTTGCCGGTCTTGGGGTCCACCTCGGCCCGCTTGACCTGCTTTTTCGGGATTTTTGCCTGCGCCTTATCCGCTTTGGCGGCGGCCTTTTCCGCCTTGCGGATGGGCTTCTCCAGCGCCGGGTCCGCCCGTTCTTCCTCCGTAAAGCGCAGGCGCGGTTCCTTAATCAAACCATTCCCCCAGCATGAGGGAGGCCGCCATGCTGGAAAGCTCCGCATAGGCCGCCAGCCCCAGCGGACCCACAAAGCGGCACTCGGTCAGGCAGGCGTAGAGCTGGGCCACTACGTCGGCCAAAATCTGGACCTCGGTGCCCTCCAGCACAGTCTCACCGGCCTGCCCGCGCTGGACCTTGGCGGCGCACAGAATCTCCACCAGCCGCAGCAGGCCGGTCTCGCCGGTCTCGGTCAGTTCAGCGGCCTGATCCGCCGCCGTGCGGCACTCGGAAACGGCGTCCGCCATCGCCGTCAGGAGCGCGGTGCGCTGGGTTTCCAGCGCCCGGTCCAGAAACATCATGTGGTCGTTATTCAGAATTTCGGGTTTCATAATCAATCAGCCTCCTTCATTTCCTGGGGTTTGGTGGTCATAATGCGGTACAGCTCGGTATTTTTCGGGAAGTGATCCACAAACGGCAGGATGGTGGAACCATAGAACAGCAGCCCCTCGCCCTCGCCGGAGTGGGTCACATAGGACAGCTGGTGCGGGGAAATACCCAGCTGCCGGGCTAAAATCTGCCGGTCACCGCCCGCCTGGTTGAGCATATACACGAAGTCGGAGTTTTCAAAGATGTTCTCCACCTCGCGGGAAGAAAGCAGGTCCTTGACGTTCTGCGTAATCCCGGTCGGGATTCCGCCCCACTTTCTGAACCGCTTCCAAATCTCCACCGTGTAGGCGGCGGTCTGTTCCTCTTTCAAGAGCAGGTGCATCTCGTCGATGTAGTAGCGGGTGGACTTGTGAGCGGCCCGGTTGATGGTGACGCGGTTCCACACCTGGTCCTGCACCACCAGCATTCCGATCTTTTTGAGTTGCTTCCCCAGTTCCTTGATGTCATAGCAGACAATGCGGTTGTTGATGTCCACGTTGCTGCGGTGGTTGAACACGTTGAGGGAGCCGGTGACGTAGATTTCCAGCGCCGTGGCGATGTACTGCGCCTCTTTCTCATCCTGCACCCGCAGCAGGTCGTATAAATCCTCCAGAATGGGCATATTCTCCGGGCGCGGATCGTTGAGGTAGTCCTGATAGACCAGCCGCACACAGCGGTCAATGATGGTTTTCTGTACCGGCTGTAATCCGTCCTTTCCGCCCACGATCAGCTCGCACAGCGACAAGATGAAGTCGCTCTTCAGCGACAGCGGGCTTTCATCGTCCGAATAGTCCAGGTTCAGGTCCATCGGGTTGATGTAGTTGGTGGAGGTGGGCGAAATCTTGATGACCTGCCCGTGCAGGCGCTCCACCAGCGGCGCGTACTCGGCCTCCGGGTCGCAGATGATGACATCATCCGAAGTCAGCAGGAAGCAGTTGGCGATCTCGCGCTTGGCGCTGAACGATTTGCCGCTGCCCGGTGTTCCCAAAATCAGGCCGTTGGGGTTTTTCAGCAGCTTTCGGTCCACCATAATGAGGTTGTTGGACAGGGCGTTGATGCCGTAGTACAGCGCCTCTTTTCCGTTTTGAAAAAGCTCCTGGGTGGTGAACGGCACGAAGATGGCGGTGGAGCTGGTAGTCAGCCCCCGCTGAATTTCCACCTGGTTCAGCCCCAGCGGCAGAGAGGACATCAAGCCTTCCTCCTGCTGGAAGTCCAGCCGGGTCAGCTGGCAGTTGTACTTCTGCGCGATGGAGCTGGCCTGGAAAATGTTGTTGCCCAGCTGGCGGGGATTGTCCGCCGTGTTCAGCACCAGGAACGTCACCAGGAACATCCGCTCGTTGCGGCTTTGCAGGTCCTGCAACAGCTTCTTGGCCTCGGCCCCGTAGGTGGCAAGGTCGGAGGGGATGATGTCCATGTCATACCCGGCGCGGACGGCCTTTTTCTGTTCCTCGATCTTGCTGCGGTCCAGGTCGGTGATCTTGCGCTTCACCGTCTTGATGGCCTTCACCTGATCCACCGACTGGATGTGCAGATTCACAATGAGGGAACTTTCCATATCGAGAAAATCCGCCAGCATACGGTCATTCAGTTCCGGGGCCAGAATCTGCACGAAGCTGACGGCCCCGTACTTCTTTCCCATGCGGAACTGCTTGCCGGTGCGGAACTCAAAGCCGGACGGCGCAATAAAGTCTTTGGTGGAAAGTCCGCTGGGAGCCAGCCAGTCCCACTCGAACTGGAACGGTGCCTGCTCGTCCATGTGGAAGATGGCGTGAAGCTGGGCCAGCCGGGCTTTGCCGTCCAGGACCTCGGCGGCCACGCCCAGCCGCTTGAAGTTGTTCAGCACATCGGTCTCGATACGCTCCAGACGGGGCTTGGCGGAGCGGATGCTGTCGGCCTCGATGGAAAAGGTCAGGTACTTGGTCTTGATGAGGCCGTTGTTGCCCCGCGCCAGCTGGTTTTGCAGCATCTGCGTGTACTCCACCCGGATGGGATCAAAGTCATCCCCCTGGGCCGGGATGGTGATGCTGTTGGCGAAGGTCTCCTGGGACGCCGCCAGGTTCAAAAAGGACAGCTGGAAACGGATGGAGCTGTCAAAATAGTTGAGGAAATCGCACCAGCCTTCAAAGATGGCGGTCTTGTCCTCGTTCTGGCTGAGCTGGTAGTTGATGTCCTGGAACTGAATGGTTTTCGTGTAGCGGCCATCCGCCACCTTGCAGATGCCGTCCGGCCACATCCGTTCATAGGGGATGCTGTCCTGGGCGGACTGTTCCTTTTTGCCTGTGCGGTTGGCGCGGGCAATCGCTGCCTCGATCTGTTTTCGTTCGGCGCGGGTCAGCTTACGCCGGGGTTTGGTCTGCGGCTGTGCCGGTTCGGCCTGCCGCTTTGTCTTTGCCGCGAACAATGTCATACACCTCCTTGTCGAGATTTGCCTGCCGCTCCAACACGGCATAGAAGTTGTTGGTGCGGTAGGGGCGCTGCTTGGGCCGGATGACGGCCACCTTGAGAATGTTGCCGATGATCTTTTCCAGGGGCTGGCCGTGTTTTTCATACATCGCCAGCATGAAGAAGGGCAGCATGACGAGCATCATGCACATGGCCGCCACGCTGTTGCCAGCAGGACCCCGGAGCAAAAAGAAAAGCGGCACGCCGATGAGCGCCCCGCAGCCGAAGCAGACAAGCTGCCTCTTGGTTAAGTTGAACGCGACCTTGGTTTTGACTTTCGTCAGGTCTTTGGGTACGGGTACATAAGCCATTGGTAAATTCCCTCCTTCCGGGTCAATGTGCGTTGAATACGGCTTTGGACAGGCTGCCGGTCTTGAACAGCGTAAAACACAGCAGCACGGTATAGCCCACACAGCTCCAGATCGCCATGATGATGTCCTCCTCGGTGGCGATGTTCTGCACCAGTACGGCGTAGATCGCTACACAGACGATAATCAAAAATGCCTGGAAGCCCAGAGCCAGCAGGCTGCGCAGGTAGTTCTGGCCCATGCCGCCCCATTCCTTGCCCATCATGGTCGCCATCGGGATGGGGGCCACCGATGTGACCAGGTAAATTTCGATCATACGGCCATAAATCACGATGAAAATGCAGATATACAGCGCCCACATGGTAATGCCGATAAAGAGCGACTGGAACCACAGGCCGAACAACGGCCCCAGGTCCATATCCATCAGCCGGGACTCCATATCGGTCATAACAGCGGAGATGTCGATGGAAGCGTCCGAACCGATGATGCCGGACGCCTGGGCCACCACGCTTTGGGCCATGTCGAACACGGCCATGACGAGGTTCCAGGTGTTGGTGACGAGCAAAATCGCGGCGGCGGATTTGAACACCCATTTGAAGATCATCCAGGTGTCCACGTCATGCAGGTTGTTGCGGTCGGTAATCATCTGGATCAGCTCCAGCGTCATCACGATGGCCAGGATCACGCCAGCAATCGGCACCATGATGGAGTTGGAGAGGTTCTGGATCATACTGAAAATGCTGCCGTTCCACCCCTGCGGGGTCTGGCCCACCTGTACGGATATATCCGCGACCTGCTGATTTACGCTGTCGAACATCCCCGATAAGTTTCCCATGATACCGCCCACCAGCATCTCTTTCAGCCAGTTGGTCAGGGCATCCAATAAGAAATCCATACGGTGTCAAACCTCCTTTCAGCCCCTCCCGCTGTGCGCGGGAGGGGGCGAGGATTTCAGCGGGGAACGATCAGACGGTGAACAGGCCGGACAGCAGGGGCACCAGCACCATGCCGACGATAGCGACACCCGCGCCGGCCATAAGCTGCTTCATGCCCTGGCTTTTGGCACCGGGGTTGTCGTTGCCGTAACCTTCCAGCAGGTTGATGACGCCCCACACGCCGAGACCGGCACCGAGGGCGATAACGAGGGTCTGGAGAACGGTGATTGCCTGATTGAAAAATTCCATAAATAAAGTTGGCCGGAATCAGTTTGAAAAGTTTGATTTAGTCATGGTTCATAGGCATACAAAAGCCGGACAATCCGCCGCCCGGTATCCGGGCTGGCTGACTCCGGCCTTCCTCCTTTTTTCATTATTTTTAATAGAGATCGTCCGCTTTGTACGCCGATGGCCCCAGCGGGGCGGTTGTGGCGGGTAGATAGGACCCCTCCTTTCATAGCGGAGCATCAATCGTCGGCTGCGGCGTCGATCTCATACACGTCGCAGACCTGGTTGGGTTTGAGCTTCAGCCGGGCCTTGAGGTAGCCTTCGATGTCAAAGGCGTTCTTCGGGTCGGCGTCAGCGGTGTACTTGTAGTTGGGGTGCTGGGTAATGTCGTACTTATCCGACAGGAAAGGCCGCACCCCGCGCAGCTGGAGGATGCACTTGCCGCCGTCCATAACGGCTAGCTCATCCTGGCTCATCAGCGCCTTGCCCAATTTTTGATAGTTGAGCGAGTGGGAAGTCTCCCGCCCCCGGCTCTCGCCGGTGTTGTAGGTGTCGATGGTCTCCTTGCCCAGCACAGCTTCCAACTCCTTGAGGGTGGTCGGCTCCTTGCCGCCCAGGAAGATGGAGGAATCCATGTTGCCGATGATGGTGTCGGCGTTGTCCTTGTAGATGGCCTTGAGCTGGCTCTGTGCCTGCAAGATCAGGCAGGCGGAAATCTCCCGGCTTCGGATGGTGGCCACCAGCTTTTCCAGCTTGGGGATCTGGCCAATGTTGGCGCACTCGTCGATGAGGCATCGAACATGGACCGGCAGCCGCCCGCCGTACACATCGTCGGCTTTCTCGCACAAGAGATTGAACAGCTGGGTGTAACACATGGAGATTAAAAAATTAAAGGAATCGTCCGTGTCACTCATAATCAAAAACAGCGCCGTCCGGCGGTCGCCCAGGGTGTCCAGCTCCAGCTCGTCGTAGGACGTGACCTCCCGCAGCTCGGCAATGTCGAACACCGCCAGCCGGGCACCGCAGCTCACCAAAATCGACTTAGCGGTTTTGCCCGCGGCCAATTTATATTTGGCATATTGCCGCACCGCGAAGTGGTTGGGTTCCC
>ERZ809296.473-NODE-473-length-65265-cov-5.989342_pt1 | contig 65265 bp, 52 predicted proteins | sample MGYA00520511_ERZ809296 | MGnify/ENA primary metagenome ERZ809296 (study PRJEB31576, sample SAMEA3212662) | Homo sapiens | biome: human-gut; feature: human gut; material: fecal | place: Sweden | collected 2012 ...
ATCGACTGACCTTTCTTTTTTACCCAACAATATCTTTAATTAAGGGAGACGGGCTGCTCCAGCTTGGACAGGTACTCCTTCGACTGCTCGGTCAGCCCAAAGACCTTCTGCGGTGTCAAGTCGATGCTGACAGGATAACGGTCGGTGATGTAAATGGTCAGCAGATTGACCAGCACCAGTGCAACTACAATCAAAAGGGTGGTCGTTCCCGAAAGCAGAAGATATTTTTTTCTTCGGTTCATCGGCTGCTTTGGTCGGTTGGTTTTTTCTTTTTTCATACAGTCCAGCCCTCCTTCCTATGAAATCCTGCGGCGTTCCAGATGCCGAACGGTCAAAAATAAAAACAGAACGGTCACACTGATAAAAAAGGTCAGGTCGGACAGATGGATCAGTCCTCTGGTAAAGCTCAGGTAGTGGTCATAAAAGGAGATGGCGTCCATCACCTTGTTGAGCAGCTGGTTAGATACCACCGGTGTAAAGCTGTTGGCAAACAGCAAAAACATCCCGATGGCGAGCGAACCCACTGCCGCAATCACCTGGCTCTCGGTCAAAGCAGAAATAAAGATGCCGATGGCACACAGCGCCGCTCCCAGCAGCAGCAGTCCCAGAAAGTTTCCTGCGAATACCGCCACATCCGGCACCCGAAAGGCACACATCACCAGAAAATAGACCAGAGTGACCGACATCCCCAAGAGATACATCGTCAGGCTGGCAAAAAATTTCCCCAGCACCACGCCGGTAAAACGCACCGGCGCCGTAAACAAAAGCTGCTCGGTCCTCTGCTTTCGTTCTTCGCTGAACAGCTTCATCGTCAAAAGCGGCACCAGAAAGATGGCAATGGAAAACAGGTTGGAAAAGACATAGCTCAGGTCGGTAGAATTGCTGACCAAAGAGGTGGCAAAAAAGTAGTAACCGGAAATAGCAAAAAACACCGCCAAAAACACATAACCGACCGCCGAGGTCAGATAGGAGTGCATCTCCCGTTTATAAATGGCTGCCATCGGTTTTCCCCTCCTCTTCTCCTGATTCATTTTCGGTCTGCGGCTGTTCCTGCTCATTTGCAAGAGCATCCTGTGCCGTCAGCTGCATAAAGACCTCCTCGAGTGTACGACCTTTTTCCTGCATCGAAAGCAGCAGGCAGCTGCCGTCGCGCTCAAACAGGCGGCTGAAGGCTTTAAAGATTTCCCGACGGACCGCCTCACTTTTGCAGCCTTCCTCCAAGTGGAGCAGATACTGCTTTTCTTCCTGCCGGTACACCTCTGCGATGCCACCAATTTTTCTGAGTGTTTCCAGAACCGTTTTGCTGTTTCCTTCCACCTCCAGCTGAAGCTGCATCTGCCCGCCCATTTGACCGGTCAGCTCCTCCTGGCTTGCATCGGCGACGATATGCCCTTGATGCAGGATGATGATGCGGTCGCACACCGCCTGCACCTCCGACAAAATATGGGAGGACAGCAGCACCGTCCTGGTTTTGGCAAGCTGACGGATTAGCTGGCGGATTTCGATAATCTGCGCCGGATCCAGTCCAACCGTCGGCTCATCCAGAATCAACAGCTGCGGGTCGCCCACCAGCGCCTGCGCCAATCCCACCCTTTGACGGTAACCCTTGGAAAGATTTCGTATCACCCGTTCGGACACCTCTTTGATTTTCACCAGCTCCATGATCTGCTCCAGATACTCCTGCTGTGTCTGTTTGATGTTGGGATTCTTTTTCACCTTTTTTAATTCATACAAAAACCGCAGGTACTCGATGACCTTCATATCCAGATACAGCGGCGGCTGCTCCGGCAGATAGCCGATTTTCGCCTTTGCTTTGAGCGGCTCGGTCAGGATGTCCACCCCGTCAATGACCACTTCTCCGTCGCTAGCAGAAAGGTATCCTGTCAGAATATTCATCGTGGTACTTTTGCCCGCTCCGTTGACTCCTAAAAATCCCACAGCCTCTCCCTGCCTGATGGAAAAGCTGATGCCGTCGATTGCCTGTTTTTGACCATAGCGCTTACTCAGGTTGGTTACTTCAAGCAAGCCATCATCTCCTTTTGTCTTGTTTGTCCACATTTCTTTTAGTGTACAGGATATGCCTGTTCAGAGTTTTAAAAATATATGGGTATTTTTTAAAGTTTCTTTCAGGGTTTTGCCCTTCCGTCGAAGGTTGGCTGATTGCCGCGAAAAAGTGGGATACGCAAAAAAACGGATTCCGAAAATTCGGAATCCGTTTTACTGGTGACCCGTGCGAGAATCGAACTCGCGATACCGCCGTGAAAGGGCGGTGTCTTAACCGCTTGACCAACGGGCCGGACCTATATAAAATCTGCCAAAGCAGAGTTTTAACAATGGTAGCGGCAAATGGATTTGAACCATCGACACTTCGGGTATGAACCGAATGCTCTAGCCAGCTGAGCTATGCCGCCATATCTTTGGATTGACCGGCGAAGTGAAGTGCCGTAACCAACGAACAAAATTATACTATACAAATTCCTGTTTGTCAACACTTTTTTCAAAAAAAATTATATTTATTTTTCTTTTCTCCTTTTCCTTGAAAAATTGGCTTAAATATGCGCTTTTTTAATGCTCTAAATTTGCTGTTGGCTGCAAAATTTCTTTCGCAAACTCCTTTTTTCAAATTTTTGCCAAATCATTTTTCAGTTTCTTTGTTTTTTCTTCCTGATCAATAAAGAGGTGGTATCCTACAAAGCAAAACACACAGATCGGATACCACCCATTCGGCTATTCAAAAACTGCTAAAGATTCAAAACAGGTCTTGCCGGAAGGAAGCTTGCCGCTGACATAATACTTCAGCTGCTGCTCCTCCTCAAACTCCTTTGTAAAAACCGCCAGCTCCTCGCCCATCTTTGCCTCATTATGATAATTGATAACCAGCTTTTTCATCCTTCTGTCCACCGTAGCAGAAAACGGCAGGTTATCCAGAATGATGTCGGCATAATGGGTGTTGTTCAAATGCCCGTTGTCATCGGTGCGGGAATAGGTCACCCGCTCGGTCGCAGTTTGCTGTGCATCCCGCACCTTTGGGATGGAGAAATCATGTTCCTTCGTCGCATCCAGATGGAACGGCACCTCCATCTCTGCCGGAGGCTCCCGCAGAATCTTGTGGGTTTCGGTGTCTACCATGACCCATTTGCTGTCCTGCGCCGCCACCTCCTCTCCCTGTTCGTTATAGAAAGAGGTATAACGATTATAAATTGCCCGGTTCGGTCGGGATGGGTGGGTCACCATGCGGATATGGTCTCCCACGCGAATCTCGCCGTATACCTCCAAAGAGGTCTTTGCCAGCAGAAAAACCGTGTGGGTACGTCGATACAACTCGATTGTCCATCCGATAGCATTGCAATGATTGGTGCTGATTGCCTGTGTCTGCGAAAGCAGCGCTCCCGCTTTCATCCTTCCGTTGCAGTCACATTCATATTGTCCCACGATAAAGGACTGTTCAAATTGGTCAATTCCTTCCAAAAAGCTTCCTCCTTTTTAAAATTTAAACAAATTTCTATTTATAATTTCATAAATATGAAATTATAAATAGCGGATTTGCAAATCTAAGAGGCGAAGCCCATCTTTCTCGCTTCGCCTCTAAAATCCTGTCGCTATTTCAGCTGTTGTTTTTCTCGAAGATAAACCATGACCCCGTTGCCGAAGGCGCAAAATCTCCAGCCCTCTTTTCCCAGCCGGTTCATCTGCTCCTCCAAACGGGCACATTTCTTGTTAAAATCAAAGCCTACCTCGTTTTGAACAGGCACGACCTTGTATTCATATTCCATCTCTTTACTCCTTGGTCAGCTTTTGTGCCAACTGTCGCAGGTCCTCTTCATCGAAGAATTGCAGCTGTAAACTGCCTCCTGCGTCCTTGCCGCTGCACACCACCTTGACCTTTCGTCCCAGCTCACTGGTCAATGCCAGCTCCAGCTCGGTGAAGATGGAAGCCTGCGCTCCCCACAGCTGCGGTTTTTCCTCCGCAGATTTTTTCTCCTTTTCTTCCTGCTCCTTGCTCATTCGCTCGATGTCGCGCACCGAATATTTTCCGGTTCGTACCTTCTGCGCCACATCCATCATCCGCTGTGGGTCATCAAAGGAGAGCAAAGCGCGCGCATGACCGGGGGAAACCTCCCCTTCCTCCACCATCTCCAGCACCGGCTCCGGCAGATTGAGCAGACGCAGTGCATTGGCAATCGCCGGTCGGGATTTTCCGACCCTTTTGGCTACCTGCTCCTGTGTCATGTTGTACCGCTCCATCAGCAGCTTGTACCCGCTGGCTTCCTCGATTGCGTTGAGGTCCTCCCTTTGCAGGTTTTCAATCAGCGCAATCTCCATCGCCTGTTCTTCATCCATCTCACGGATGACGACCGGAACCTCTTGCAAGCCCGCCATCCGGCTGGCTCTCCAGCGTCTTTCTCCTGCTACCAGCTGATAGACGCCGCCCGGCAGCGGACGGACCAGCAGCGGCTGCAATACGCCGTGCTCACGGATGGAATCTGCCAGTTCGTTGAGCGCTTCCTCATTGAACACCTTACGCGGCTGCTCTCGGTTTGGCTCGATTTGGCTCAAGCGCAGTGTCACCACCCCGGTATCGTTGGTGTCGTTATCCATAAATAAGGCATCCAGACCTTTGCCAAGTCCGCTCCTTCTTGCTCTTGTCATCTGTCCGTCCCCTCCTTATTTCTGGTTGCGGTATTTCTTCAAAATCTCTTTTGTCAGCTCCTGGTAGGCTCTCGAGCCTCTGGAATGTGGGTCAAAGTAGAGTGCGGGCATCCCAAAGCTGGGTGCCTCTGACAGGCGAACGTTTCGCGGAATGATGGTTTTATACACCTTGTCCGGGAAATGCGTTTTGACCTCCTCTTCCACCTGTTCGGTCAGCTTCAGACGACGGTCATACATGGTCAGCAGAATCCCTTCCAGCTCGATCACCGGATTGTACAGCCGTTTGACCTGCTTGATGGTAGACATCAGCTGCGACAATCCTTCCAGCGCATAATATTCACACTGGATTGGGATGATTACGCTGTCACAGGCAGAAAAGGCGTTCAGAGTGGTCAAACCCATCGAAGGCGGGCAGTCGATCATAATATAATCGTACTCATCCTTGACCGACACCAGCGCCTGACGCAGCTGCATCGTTCTGTCCTGCAATTCCACCAGCTCGATCTCCGCTGCCGCCAGCTCCATGCTCGACGGAATCAAATCCACATTTTTATATTCTGTATGAAGGATGGCTTCTGACGCTCTTTCCTCCCGTGTCAACAGGTCATAGGTAGAGTGACGGACATCCCGTTTGTTGATGCCCAGACCGCTGGTGGAGTTTCCCTGCGGGTCGGCATCCACAAGCAAACATTTTTTTCCTGCTTTTCCCAGTCCAGCCATCAGGTTGATGACCGTCGTGGTCTTTCCCACGCCACCCTTCTGGTTGGCAACTGCAATAATTTTACCCATATCTCAAGACGGTGCCCTCTCAGGGAAGGCAGCTCCTCCTTTCAGCATACATCAGTACATATCAGCATATTCGCTGTTTTAGTTTGATTATATCACAAATTTCTGGTGAAAGGAAGAATGAATCCTGTTTTCCTGCATAATCCTCCTCATTTTTGCCAAAATTCGTTTCACGTGAAACATCCTTCTTGTTCGCTCGCCTTGTTTTGATGTTTCATGTGAAACATCGACCTTTACCGAGCAAAAATAAAATGATTTTACCTGCAATAAATCTCCTCCCACCGTACACCTATTGAATAGAAGGTCCCTTTTGGGAACTGGTATCCGATGTCATTCCTATTTTCTTTTACAGGAGGTCATGAGAATGAAAAAAATGCTGTCTATCGCCCTGTGTGCGGCTATGATTCTTTCTTTCGCTGCTTCGGTCAGCGCATCCAGTCCACGCCGCACCCTTTCCAATAAAAATATGCCGATTGCAACCAGCAAAGAGGAGGACCAACCGATCAACAAAGTCAAACAGCCTCAAATCCCAACCGACTGGGAGGAAAAATACGAATACAGACAGAAAAACGAGGTGGATCCTCAGTTCATCCAGAGTCTTCAGGAGTTTGGTGCCAAAACCTCCTCCCTGCTGCTGACCAGCCAGACTGAAAACCAGAGCTATTCTCCGGTCAGCTTTGCCTATGCCCTTGCCATGCTGGGAAACGGTGCCAAGGGTCAGACAGCACAGCAGATTGCCGATGCACTGGGTGTCGACACAATTTCTTCCTCCAACCAGCAGTTCCACAAATTCTACAACTATAACTACTCCTCCGAGCAGGGCAACGTCCTCAAGCTGGCAAATTCCATCTGGGTACAGGAGGATTTCCCTCTTCAGAAGGATTTTTCCAAAAAGCTCGCGGAGCAATTCTACGCCTCTGCCTACTCGGTCGATTTTTCCAAGCAGTCGGCAGCAGATGCCATGTCCAAATGGATTTCAGAACAGACTGCGGGTCTTCTCAACCCAACCTTTACTCCTGACCCGATGCAGGTCCTTTCGCTCATCAACACCCTGTACTTTGAAGGAGCCTGGTCCGATTCCTTCCAGGCAGCAAACAACACCACCGAGAAATTCACCCTTGCCGACGGCAGCCAGGTCGATGCCACCTATATGAACCAGACCTTCGACCACCACTCCTACTACGAAACCGAGGATTACATCCTCTTTGAGCTTGGCTTTGTCGGCGGACAGTCGATGCGCCTAGTTCTGCCCAAAGAGGGAAAAGAACTCAACAGCTTGCTCACCGAGCAGTCGTTGAAAGCCATCCTCTCCTCCCCGGAGGAATCCACACAGAAATCGGCAAAAGTCAACCTCAAGCTGCCAAAATTCAGCTTTGACAGCAACTTCAATCTCAACAAGCTCTGTCAGTCGCTCGGTCTGGAAGAGCTGTTCAGTGAATCCTCCGATTTGAGCGGCATTTCCAAAGAAAACATCGCCGTTTCCAACGTACAGCAGGAAAGCCATGTAGAAATCGACGAAAACGGCTGCAAAGCTGCCGCTTATACCAAGATCGATATACGAGAGATGTCATTGCTGCTCGACGAGACAGAAGAGATCAACCTGTCCTTCGACCGTCCGTTCCTCTTCTCCATCCAGTCCGGTGACAACGCACCTCTCTTTGTCGGTACCGTTTATCAGCCAAAATAACCTTTTTTGACATCCACCACCCTTTTATAGATTCATAACACAAACACAAAAGGCTCCGCCATTCGGCGGAGCCTTTTGTGTTTGTTATTTTTAAGGAGTTACTGTTTGTCCTTTCCATAGGCGCTTTCCTTCGGGATGCGGATGGTGTAAACCAATTCGTCCTCCTCTTCCTGCATCTGGGTCTGTGCCTGGATGCCGGACAGTTTCATCGTTTCCAGCGCCTTGTCGATGGTGTTGATAAAGATGCGCAGATCCTTCACCACAAACAATCTTTTTTCCTTCGGTTTTTCTTCTTTTCCCTGCAACTGTGCAATGTACTTTTCCGTCTGGGAAACATTCATCTCCTTTGCAGAAATCGTTCGGATTGCCTCCAGCAGCAGCTCGTCGCCCTGTTCATTCAGGTTCAACAGTGCGCGGGCGTGTCTTTCTGTTAGCCCTGCCTCCAGAATCGCTTCTCTGACCTCCTCGGAAAATTGCAGCAGACGCAGCTTGTTGGCAACGGTCGATTGATTTTTTCCCAGCTTTTTCGCCACCGCCTGCTGGGTGTAGCCGACCATCTTCATCAGCTTCTGGATTGCCATTGCTTCCTCAAAGTAGTTTAAGTCGCACCGCTGGATATTTTCCACCAGAGCCAGTGCGCTGCTTCTCTCCTCGTCCATGCTGGTCAAAATAGCAGGGACCTCCTGCATCTTCAAGCGTCTGCACGCCAGCAGTCTTCTTTCCCCTGCCACCAGTTGATAGTTTCCATCCTCCATCGGCAAGACGGTGATTGGCTGCAACAGACCGTACTGTGCAATACTGGTTGCCAGCTGTTCAATTTTTTCCTCATCGAACACCTTTCTTGGCTGATAAGGATTCGGTTTGATTTTATATTCCGGGATCAAGATCACCTTGTTGATCATCTTTTGTTTTGTAAGCAGTGCTTTCATAACAGCCTTTACCTCCTCAATCTTGTTTTGTTCCTTCCCAAATCCCAATCCGAACGGAGCGACTTTACTCCGTTCGGATGTTGGCATTTGAGATATGATGGGAGCAGAAAAGTTTGCAGGTGCGTTTTGGGTCGGCGCACCCGCCGAGCAAAAGAAAGGAAAATAGGAATAGAAAAGGCATGGACCGAGCCGAGCATCTGTTGCCCGCAGCCCGTGTCCATGGTTCTATCATAGCACAGAATATGCCTGTTTTCCAGCAGAATCGTTCGTCACCTTTCGACCCTTCTGCTCTTGATTCGATTTATAAAATCGGTTTTTTTGCCATTTTGGCAGCGGTCCTGGGGAAGGATGTCGGAGTTTGCGATATTTTCCTGATGACAACGATTGTTCTGGTGCTGTTTTCCGGCAGACAGAACTGCATCACCTTCTCCACCTTTCCGCCCATCGTCGCAATGGCGTTTTTGCTTTCCGCAATCTCCTCCTGTGCGCCGGGACCCTTGAGTGCAACAAAATATCCTCCCACCTTGACATACGGCAGACAATACTCCGCCAGCTCCCGCAGGTGTGCCACCGCGCGGGCAGTTGCAAAGTCAAAGCGCTCCCGCAGCTTTTTCTCCCGTCCTCCATCCTCTGCGCGGGCGTGGATGAAGGTGCAGTCCAGTTCCAACTGTCGACTGACCTCCTCTAAAAAGGTCAGTCTTTTCTGTAAGCTGTCCAGCATAGTCACCGCAAGGTCCGGTCGGGCAATCTTCACCGGCATGGATGGAAAGCCTGCGCCTGCGCCCACATCGATCAGGCTGCTCCCCTGTGGCAGTTCCACCGCCTTTAGCAGCAGCAGGCTGTCCACAAAGTGCTTAAAGACGATGCCCTGAGGGTCGGTGATGGCGGTCAGGTTCATCTTCCCGTTCCACTCCACCAGCAGCTGTGCGTAGGTGTCCAGCTGCTCGGCTGCCTGTGTCGACAGTTCGATCTCAAATTGTTTACAGCCCTGCAAAAGCAGCTGTTTATCGATCATAGTTGTATCCTTTCTGCGGCAAATCGGTCCTTTTGACCTGCCGCGACAGAATGTTTCACATGAAACATCAAAAAAACTGTTTGTGTGACTCATCGGCTGCTCAGATAGATCAGCAGCACCGAAATATCTGCCGGACTGACCCCTGAAATACGGGAAGCCTGCCCGATGTTGTACGGGCGCACCCGCTGCAATTTTTCGATTGCCTCCAACCGCAGTCCTCTCACCTGCTCGTAGCAGATGTCCTCCGGCAGCAGACGGCTTTCCAGCTTGCGCATCTGCTCGACCTGCATCAGCTGCTTTTGGATGTAGCCTTCATATTTGATTTGAATCTCCACCTGCTCGGTTACCTCGTCAGCAAGCGGTGGGCGCTCGGTGTCAAACGGAGCCAAATCTTGATAGGTCAGCTGCGGACGGCGAATCAGGTCGGACGCATGGACTCCGGTTTCCAGTGCAGCCGTTCCCTTCTCCACCAGCATCCGATTGAGCGCCTCCGAAGGTCCAAAGGTCAGTTTCTCAATTCGCTTTTTCTCCTGCGCAATCTGCTGCTGTTTGTCCTGGTACGCCTGCCAGCGCTCCTCGTTAATCAATCCCAGCTCATGTCCCAATGGTGTCAAACGCTGGTCTGCGTTGTCCTGGCGCAGCAGCAGTCGGTACTCCGAACGGCTGGTCATCATCCGGTACGGGTCCGAGCAGCCCTTAGTGACCAGATCGTCGATCAGCGTTCCGATATAGCTGGAAGCGCGGTCCAAAATAACCGGCTCCTTACCCTGCACCCTACGTGCAGCGTTGATGCCTGCAATCAGTCCCTGTGCCGCAGCCTCCTCATAACCGGAGGTTCCGTTGAACTGTCCTGCTCCGTATAAGCCCGGCACCTTGATAAATTCCAGTGTTGCCTTTAAATCCAACGGGTCGATGCAGTCGTACTCGATGGCGTAGGCATTTCGCATGATTTTAATATTTTCAAATCCTTTGATGGAGCGGTAGATTTGCAGCTGTACATCCTCCGGCAAGGAGGAGGACAATCCCTGCAAATACATCTCCTCGGTATCCAGCCCAACCGGCTCCACAAACGACTGATGGCGCGGCTTCTCGGAAAAACGCATCACCTTGTCCTCGATGCTCGGACAGTACCGTGGACCCACTCCTTCGATCATTCCGCCGTACAGCGGCGAGCGATGGATATTCTGCCGGATGATTTCATGGGTCGTTTCGTTGGTGTAGGCGATGTGGCAGACCACCTGATTTTTTAACCCTTCCCGCGGCGTCTCAAAAGAGAACGGAATGATTGGCTCATCTCCCGCTTGCACCTCCAGCTGGGAATAGTCGATGCTGTCCCGTCTGACTCGCGCCGGTGTTCCTGTTTTAAAGCGTCGCAGCCCGATTCCCAACCGCTCCAGCGCCTCGCTCAGTCCGACTGCCGCGTGCAGTCCGTCCGGTCCGCTCTCATAGGAAACATCCCCGACATAGATTCTGCCGTGCAGGAAGGTTCCCGAGCAGATGATTGCCGTCTGCACCTGATACACCGCGCCCAGCTGGGTCACCAGCTCGCGGATGGCTCCGGTTTCGTCTGTGCGCAGGTCGCACACCTGTGCCTGGATGATGTCCAATCCCTCCTGCTGCTCCAGACGGCGCTTCATCTCCCGATGGTAGGCATCCCGGTCCGACTGCACCCGCAGGCTGTGTACCGCCGGTCCCTTTCCTCGATTGAGCATCCTGCTCTGCAAAAAGGTGGCATCCGCCGCCTTGCCCATCTCTCCGCCCAACGCGTCGATCTCCCGCACCAGATGTCCCTTGGCAGTTCCTCCGATGGACGGGTTGCAGGGCATATTTCCGATTGCATCGAGGGACATGGTAAAGATTGCTGTCTTTGCACCCAGGCGAGCCGCAGCAAGCGCTGCCTCGATGCCTGCGTGTCCTGCACCGATGACAGCAACCTCATATTCCCCCATATAATATTCCATAGATTGCTTCTCCTTAACGATATTTTATAAAAATCAGTCAAAGTCTGTCGAAATTTTCCTTTCGGACCTATCAATTCTGCAAAGCAGCCGCTTCATCCCAATATTCAACAAACCTTTTCCCGTTGTGTCCTCTTACAGGAATTCCGTCCGGTTATTTTCCCACACAGAAGCGTTCAAAAACCTGGTCGATGACCGCATTGGATGCCCGTTCACCGGTCAGCTCCAGCAGGCTGTCGATTGCCGAGTCGATACAGACATTCACCGCATCCAGCGTTTCTCCGCCGTCCAGCGCCTGCTTTGCCTGCTCCATCGTTTTCCACGCTTCTTCCACACAGCTGCGTTGACGTTCATTTGCAATCACACCCGCCGAGCTGTCCAGCTGGTCCAGCTTCAGCAGACGGCAGATTTCCTGCTCCAGCGCCTGCACGCCTTCACCCTCACTGGCAGAAATCTGCACCAGATGTCCGATTTTTTCCCGGATTTTCTCGATGTCGATTCTGCGCGGCAGGTCACTCTTGTTGATGATTGCCACCACCGGACGGTCCTTGATTTTTTCAATCAGCTCCAGGTCCTCCGCCGACAGCTCCTCCGAGCTGTCAAACACCGCCAGCACCAGATAGCTGCTGTTTAGGCGCTTTCTGGCAAGCTCCACGCCCATTCTCTCCACCGGGTCATCGGTGTCCCGCAGCCCTGCTGTGTCGGCTAAGTGCAGCACAACCTCCCCTAAGCGGATGGTGTCCTCCACGATGTCGCGGGTCGTTCCTGGAATCTGGGTCACAATGCTCTTCTGTTCCCCGCTGAGCAGGTTCATCAAGGTCGATTTTCCCACGTTGGGACGTCCGACGATGACGGTGCTGATGCCTTCCCGCAGCAGCCTGCCGTTGTCATATCCCTTCAAAATTCCTTCCAGCATCCCACAGATTTCATAGACACTGGCGCGCAGATTTTCGTCGGAAACCTCGTCGATGTCCTCGTCGGGATAGTCCACCCACGCAGCTAGCGCAGAGGAAACGCCCAGCAGTTTTTCCACCACCTGATGGATTCGCCGGAAGATGGCTCCGTCGCGGGCTTGCAGCGCCGCCTGTGCGCTCTGCTGACCCTGTGCGGCAATCAGGTCTGCCACTGCCTCCGCCTGTGTCAGGTTCATCTTCCCGTTGAGGAACGCACGACGGGTAAATTCCCCCGCCTGCGCTGCTCTGGCTCCGGCGTTCAAACAGGCTCTCAGAGTGCGCTGTACCAGGTAGATTCCACCGTGGCAGCAGATTTCTGCCACATCCTCTCCGGTGTAGCTTTTGGGTGCGCGGTAAACAAATACCACTGCTTCGTCGATTTCCCCCTGCCCGTCATGCACCCTGCCAAACAGACCGCGGTATCCGGGCGTATCCTCTGCCTGCTTACCCGAAACCGCTGTAAATACCCTGTCCACTACCTTCAGGGCATCTGGACCGGACACCCGCACCATCCCGATTCCTCCTGCCGCAACCGGCGTAGAAATCGCTGCGATTGTATCTTGAGCCATTGTGCTGTTCATGGTCGGTCCTTCCTTTCTCACTAAACCAATTCTATATTCCGACCGCATCCCCTGCGGTCCCTCAAATTTATCCATAGGTATTTATATTATAGCAAAAAAGCGGCAAAGAATAAAGTTTTTATGCAGTCTTTTTCCCTTTGTTTCTCTTTTCCTGCTGTACCTGCAAGATTATCTGCAAAATAAAAAAACAGCAGCCGCATAGCTGCTGTTTTTTTCTTGCTTTTGCTTATTCCAGATCAATCTTTGCATACAACGGCTTGTCCTGCGCCTCACTTGGAGCAGTGCTGCGCGGTACCTCACTGCGGATATTCTCGTTGGATGCCGCCGGCTTTTCCTCAAAACATCTTTCCTTGTTATAAGAGTTCTGTCTTGGCGGACGTCTGCGGTTCTCTCCGCCTTCGTCCTTGCCGTTGTTGTTCGGACGGAACACATACGGTTTCTTTTCCTGACCGTCCTGGTTCTTTCCTTCGCCCTGCGGACGGCGGGAGTTCTGGCGGTAGCCGCCTTTTCCGTTGTTGTAAGGCTTTTTCTTGCCCTTGTAATTGTTGTTGTACTTTTTGACCGGATTGGTGGAGCTGATAACCACCCGTCTGTTCGGCTCTTCTCCGATGGAGGAAGAGGTCGCACCCTCTACGGTCGCCACCGTTGCATGGATGATTCTTCTCTCGTATGGATTCATCGGCTCCAGGGTCATGCTGCGACCGCTCTTGACTACATTGCGTGCCAAACGTCTTGCCAGCGATTCCAAGGTCTTTTCCCGCTTTTCACGGAAGTTGCCGCTGTCAATGGTGATTCGCATATAATCACCGTCCAGACGGTTGACCGCCAGGCTTGCCAGATACTGGATTGCATCGATGGTCTCGCCGCGTCTGCCGATCACAAAGCCCAGATCGTCGCCCTTGAGGGTGATATTCAGGTTCTCTCCGTCGCGGTTTGCCTCTGCGGTAAAGTCCTGCGCACCCATCGCCTTCAGAACAGCAGTGATGTACTCCACTGCCATTTCCTCTTTATTTTCCTTTACAAAAACGCGGACCTTTGCCGGATATGTCTTCAGTCCGAACAATCCTTTTTTCGGCAGGTCGATGATTTCAAACTCTACCTTCTCCCTTGCCGTCTGCAACTGTCTGCATGCCTCTTCAATTGCAAGATCCACCGTTTTACCGGTTGTAATAATCTCTTTCAAACTGACACCTCCTCTGATAATCAGTGAAAAATCCTACCCTTATTCCAAATCGTCATCGGTCACATCGGTATAGACATCGCCGTATTTTTCTGCGTCTGCCTTTCTTGCCGCTGCCAATTTCTGACGATTGATTTCTTTCTGACTCTTTGCACGCGCCTGTGCCTGCGCATCGCCGCTGCGTGCCTTTTTCTTTGCCTCAATTCTTTCCAGGCGTTCCTTTTCTCTGCGCTCTTCCGCTTCCCGTTTGGCTTTTTCTGCCATCTCGCGCGGATTATAGAACTTGTTGAGGATCAAAGTCTGCGCCATCATAAACAGGTTGGACAAAATCCAGTACATACCAACGCCTGCCGGCACCTGGAATGCGATGTACAGCGACATCAGCGGGGAAACAAACATCATGACCTTCATGGTGCCGGCTCCCGGACCTTCCATTGCCGCCGGATTGATCTTCATCGAAATCCAGGAAACTGCAAATGCGGTCACACCGGACAGAATCGGGATCAGCATCAAAACGTTCAGTCCAAACGAAGGGGTTTCGCCCAGGTTGATTCCTAAAAAGTTCAGGTTGAACGACTGAACTGCGTTGATAAAGTCAGCTCCCATAGCGGAATATGCCTCAGGATTTGCCTGTACCGAAGAGATGATTGCGGTCTGCGGCGAATACTGGCTGAATGCAATTCCCAAGCCCTTGAGAATCTCTGTTGCCTGTGCAATCACTTCGTTGCTCATGCCCAGGATGTGACGCATCGGGTTGTAGATAACGTCGATGAGTCCAAACAGGACCAGGAAGGTGATCAGCATCGGAAGACATCCGCCTGCCGGATTGTACTTCTCCCGCTCATAGAGTTTCTGCATCTCTTCGTTCATCTTCTGCTGGTTCTTTGCGTACATCTTCTGGATTTCCTGCATCTGCGGCTGGATTGCTGCAATCTTAGCAGAAGATTTCTGCTGCTTGATGGACAGCGGCACCATTACCAGCTTGATTAACAGGGTAAACAGGATCAGCGACCAGCCGTAGCTGTGCAGCAGATTGTACAGCAGCCGCATAATAAGCCCTAGCGGGTAACCAAGAATATACATCGAAAACCTCCAATTCTGCACCCATGCTGCAAAACCTTCCGCACGGATGCTGCGCGCCTGCAGCTTCTTTTTACAGCGCGACTTCTTTTGTGCCCAGCAGGACATTTCTGGTAAAGGTCGGTATTATCTGTCCTCTCTCCATTTTTCGGGCACCGGATCATAGCCTCCGGGGTGAAACGGGTGACATTTCAAGATGCGCCGCAGCGCAAGATAACCGCCTCGCAGCGCGCCAAACCGCTCAATAGCGGTAAAGGCATAGGCTGAACAGGTCGGATAAAAACGGCATCGCGGCGGAAAAAGGGGTGAAATCGCCTTTTGATAAAAGCGAATCAACAAAAGCATCAGTCGTTTGATCATGCTGCCGACGCCTCCCTTTGCTTTCCTTCCTTATAATACATCCTTTGTCTTTCCCTTATTGTTCTCTTGCAGCTCCCCTGTGTTCGGAAGCCTTCTGCCCTTTGGGCAGATTCTTTTTGGGTGATCGTCCCTTTGCTTTTGCTGGATTGGCATTTGCCTTGGACTTGTCCGGTCTTGTAAGGCTCTGGATTTGTTTTTTGAGGACCGGTTCGAGTTCGGTTGATTTTGCCTGCGGCGTTTTCATCCGCGCAACAAACACAAAATCCCATCCCTGCTCGATTTGGGTGTTCACCTGAGCAAACGCCGCCCGTATGATTCTCTTGCAGCGATTGCGACAGACTGCCTTTCCGATTTTTTTGGTGACGGTGATACCGATGCGGTTATAGCCCAGGCGATTTTTGCTGGCATAGGTAACGATCAACGGATGGACAGCGCTGCTTCCTTTATAATAAAGGCGCCGGAAATCTCTGTTGAGCTTTAAGGTAGTCTTTTTATTCAAAGCGTCTCCTCCATCCTGTGATAGATAAAAAGAAAGACCACTTATCGGGATAAGTGGCCTGCTTATTCTGGAATGAAAGGTGGAAGGCAGAATAAACAGAGCCTGCCCCTGTCTCCTACCGGTTTATTATAAACCGTCATTCCCCTCAAAATGCAGCCAGCGCCGCTCAAGCGGCTCCGGTCTGCTTTGTCAAACAGCGATTAGTAGCTCAGCTGCTTTCTGCCTTTTGCTCTTCTGCGTGCGAGAACTTTGCGGCCATTTTTGGTAGCCATTCTCTTTCTGAAGCCGTGCTCTTTCTTTCTCTGCAGCTTCTTTGGCTGATAGGTTCTGATCATTCTTCTCGACCTCCCTTCAAGACGAAACCTTACAGAATAGAATTATAGACAAAAAAGCCGCAAAAGTCAAGAGAATCAAAGGGTTTCTCCCCTTTAAATTTCCGAAATATTTTATCCAAATCCCTTTTTCTTCCTCCTTTTTGCCGGGCATCGGCTCTGGGAGTGGTGTACAGCTGCTATCTTGCACTCACTTTTTTCCGGTTTTAGATGCGTTTGGCTTCTGATGTTTCCTTCCCTCATTTTTCTGTTTTTGGCGCTGTCCATAAAAACTTCTAAAAAATTCATCTGTAATCTGTTTAGGATTACCCGTTAAAAACAGTTGAAAGCCCTTGAAATCCCCCTCTTTTTTATGTTAAAATATTGTGTGTAAAAGTCGTTGAAAAATTGTTTTCCAAATCCTTTCCACTTATTTTCACAATCTTCCTACCATCTCTTTCCCTGATGCGGAAAGCTTGTTGGCGGATTCGTGGATTGATTGTGGAATCCAATTCAAGGCTGTGAAACAAAACCGCATATTTATTCACCCCTTGCAAAGCTCTGGAGGGGGTTTTCCTATCTGCGCCTGCATTGGTGAAATCCTGCCGGGATTTGGGAGTACCGGCAAGGACAGGCTATCATCTGATAGATGTGGTTTTGATCAATCAAGAAGGGGACCGAGCTATGGAATCGTTTAAGGAATTATTTGAGATGGTCAAGGAATACACGCGACAATATGTGATTGACTCGCATGAACTGTCGGAGATTGCCTATCAGGTCTGGATCAAAAGCCTGGAGCCGGTAAGCTTTGACGGAAATACTGCCGTGTTGTTCATTAAAGCTGAATTTATGAAGAAGATCGTGGAAGAAAAATACCTCGGTCTGCTCAACCGCGCCTTCGAGGCCGTGGTTGGTTTTCCGGTACAAATCGAGATTCGTTGTGAAACCTCCGGTCAGTCCGACCGCTCGGAGGGCACCGCTTCGGTGCAGACCTCCTCTGCTTCTCCGGTTTTGCCATCCTACAGCCAGGAAGAGATCGACATGAACAGCCAAGGCGGAGAATACGAATATACCTTCTCCACCTTTATCGTGGGCAGCTCGAACAAATTTGCACAGGCAGCCTGTCGTGCCGTTGCACAAAATCCTGCCAACGCCTACAATCCCCTGTTCATCTACGGTGGATCCGGTTTGGGCAAAACCCATCTGTTATATGCCATCGCCGCAGAAATCAAAGAAAACCGCCCCAACACCAATGTCATTTATGTGAAAGGCGAAGAGTTTACCAACGAACTGATTGCTGCCATCGGTGCCGAATCCACCAAAGAATTTCACGATAAATACCGCCAGGCAGACGTCCTTCTGGTCGATGACATCCAGTTTATCGGCGGCAAGGAGAGCACCCAGGAGGAATTTTTCCACACCTTTAATTCCCTTTACCAGGCAGGCAAGCAGATTGTCCTGACCTCCGACCGACCGCCAAAAGAGATCAAAACACTGGAGGAGCGACTGCGCACCCGCTTTGAATGGGGATTGATTGCCGACATTCAGCCACCGGATTTTGAAACCCGGATTGCCATTATCAAGCGCAAAGCCGAATTGCTGGACCTGGATATTCCGAATGTAGTGGAGGAATACATTGCCAACCACGTCAAAAACAACATCCGTCAGCTGGAAGGGGTGGTTAAAAAGCTCAACGCCTATAATAAACTGGCACAAACCCCGCCTTCCATCCTGCTTGCGCAAAGTGCAATCCGCGAAATTCTAACCGATAACCAGCCAATTCCTGTAACGGTGGAGCGGATCATCTCAGAGGTCGGTCGTACCTTCGGCGTCAGTGCCGAGGACATCCGTTCTTCCAAGCGTTCCTCTCAGATTTCCAATGCCCGTCAGATTGCTATGTATGTCATCCGCGAAATTACGCAGATGTCGATGGCAGCTATTGGAAATGAATTTGGCGGCAGAGACCATTCCACCGTGGTTTACGCAACCGGACAGGTTGTCAAAAACATGAAGCAGGACACCAAATATAAAGAAACTGTCGAGGACATCATCAAAAATATTCGTGACGCATAATCTGTCGTGATTTTTCCACAGATCATCCGGCAGAAACTTTTGAAAGGGGTGGGGAAAGTTCGTTCCTCACCCCTTTTTCAGAATCCTTTTCTTTTAATTTCCCCCATTTCACATTTTTTATTTCCACAGATTCCTCCTCCCCCTTTTTATTCTCCTGTTCTCTTTCTGTTCTCACCGTTATCTTCACATATTTTCAACTATTTCCACCATTTTTTCAACCATTTTCCATACGCCATTTTTCTATCTCCACTTTTTCACGATTTTCAAAACCGATTTTCCCGGCTCTCGCAGCCCTTCTTTATCGCATACTTGTGCGATTTGTTTGATTTCTTCACAAATCCACAGCCTCTACTACTACTACTACTTTTATATTTTTCTTTTCCTATCCTTTTTCTGCAATTTTACTTCTTTCCTTAATCCATTTTCTGAAACCCTTTTCATTTCATTCAATCAGCCGTTTCCAGGGCAACTTGCTCCTTTATGGAAATAGAACAAATCTTCAGCAACCCGCAACCAGAAAAAATATTCCGATTAATCCCGCCACACTGTTTTTGTTACACGCACACCCTCTCTTTTCTTTTTCAAAACTTCTAAAGAAAGTCACAATGAAACTTTTTCAAATTTATGTTATAATAGGTCTTATCAGATCAAAAAGGAGGATGTCCTACCCTATGAAAATCATCTGCCAAAAGGACCTGCTGGTGGAAGCAGTGTCCAATGTTTCCCGCGCTGTCTGCGCAAAATCACCGATTCCGGCTCTGGAGGGAATCCTGCTCAAAGCAGAAGAGGGCACACTTGAGCTGACCGGTTACGACCTGGAGCTTGGAATCGTCACCACCATTGAATCCAAAACAGAGCAGGCGGGAGAACTGGTTCTTTCTGCCAGACTTTTGCTGGACATCATCCGACGCATTCCTGGAGAAACGGTCAGCATCCTTTCCGACGAACGGTTTCTTGCCACCATCCGTGGCGGTGCATCGGAATTTACCATCCCCGGCTTGAGTGCGGAGGAATACCCGGAACTGCCCAATGTACAGCAGCAGTCGGATCTGGTCCTCAAGCAGGGCGTTCTCAAATCGATGATCGACCAGACCCTCTTTGCCATTGCGACCACCGACTCCAAGCCGGTCCATACCGGCTCTTTGTTCGACATCAAAGACTCCTGCGTCACCTTGGTTTCGGTGGACGGCTACCGTTTGGCACTGCGCCGCGAGCCGATTGTGTCCGACCTGACCACCCAATTCATCGTGCCGGGCAAAACGCTCTCTGAAATTTCCAAGCTGCTCAAGGAAGAGGAGGAAGAGGTTTACCTGGTGGTATCCAGCAAACATATCGTCTTCCGCATTGGAGGATATTATGTGGTATCCCGTCTGCTGGAGGGGGATTTCCTCGATTACAACGCTGCCATCCCAAAATTGAGCAAGACAACCGTCAAGGTCAACACACGCAGCTTGACCGATGCAGTAGAAAGAACCTCTCTTCTCATCTCCGACCGCCTGCGCAGCCCAATCCGCCTGGCAGTTACCGAACAGACCGTTCAGCTCAACTGCTCGACCACCATGGGAAAAGCGCACGACGAAGTGAAATGTGAGATGACCGGAGAGCCGGTCAGCATGGGCTTTAACAACAAATACCTGTTGGATGCGCTCAAAGCGTCCGACTGTGATATGATCAAGATGGAGATCAACGGTGCGCTGTCTCCGATGCGTGTGATGCCGCTGGAAGGGGAAAGCTTCCTCTTCCTCGTACTGCCAGTGAGGGTGAAGAATGATGACTAAAACAGAAAAAATCGTGATTCGAACAGAATTTATCAAATTGGACTCCTTTATCAAATACGCAGGGTTGACCGATACCGGCGGGCAGGCAAAAGAGATTGTGCTTGCCGGAATGGTGAAGGTCAACGGAGAGGTCTGCACCATGCGCGGCAAGAAGATCCGCCCGGGGGACGTTGTGGAAGCGGACGGATGGCGTTTTGAAGCCGTCGCGGAAGAAGAATAGCAAACAGGAGGTGCGCCGGTGAGGATCAAAAGCATCGAGCTGCAAAACTTTCGAAATATCGCTTCTCTTTCTTTGCAGGCAGCGCCGGATGTCAATGTGATTCACGGTGAAAATGCACAGGGAAAGACCAATTTAACCGAAGCAATCTGGATGTTTACCGGTGCAAAAAGTTTCCGCGGAGCCAAGGACCGGGAGATGATTCGCTTTGGAGAGGACCACTGCCGCACCGACCTGGTGTTTCAGAGCGCACTGCGGGAGGAAACTGCCAGCATCGAGCTGAATCAACCGGATGCACGCGGAGAAAAGCGGGCAAAGACCGTCTGCCTCAATGAGGTCCCTTTGAACAGCGCGGCAGAGCTTGCCGGTCAGTTCTATGCGGTGGTCTTTTCTCCTGCCCACCTTTCGCTGGTGCGGGAGGGTCCTGCGCTGCGCCGAAAGTTTTTGGACACCGCCATCGGTCAGATCATGCCGCGCTATGGGCATTATCTGCATGAGTATCAGCGCACCCTTTTGCAGCGCAATACCCTGCTCAAGGATGCAGAACGGCACCCGCAGCTGCTGGAAACGATGGAAATCTGGGAAGAGAACCTTGCCCGCGCAGCGGCAGCGGTTGCTTTTTGCCGCGCACGCTATGTGGAACGTATCCGCCCACTGGCAGCACAGGTCTATGAGGGGATTTCCTCCGGCAGAGAGCAGTTTGACCTGCATTATCTGTGCGGCGTCAATGAACCGCACAACTGCACCCGGGATCAACTGCGCATCTACTATCAGCAGCAGCTGTACCGGGAGCGGGAGGAGGATATGATCCGCGGCGCCACCCAGTGCGGTCCGCACCGGGACGACCTGGAGCTGCTGGTCAACGGGATGCCCATGCGCCTGTACGGCTCCCAGGGACAGCAGCGCAGCGGGGTGCTGGCTTTAAAGATGGCAGAGTGCAGCATGGTCGAGGAGGTCACCAGCGAGGCTCCTGTGGTGCTGCTGGACGATGTTATGAGCGAACTGGATGCAGGCAGGCGGGACTATCTGCTCAACCACCTGGACAACCGGCAGGTCTTCGTCACCTGCTGCGATGATGCCAGCTTTCGCGGACTCAAAGGCGGCAGCAGCTTTCTGCTGCACGCAGGTCAGCTGGTCAGGACCGAACGATTTTAGGAAAGAGGGGGAAGGGATGTACCTGCATCTGGGAGGAGATGTCGTGGTGCGCAGCAGCGACATCATCGGGATCTTCGATATTGAAAATACCTCGGTGTCCAAGCTGACCAAGGAATATTTGGGTGAGCAGGAAAAGCGGCATCGGGTCATCACCGTTTCCCCGGAGCTGCCCAAATCCTTTATTGTGTGCCGGGAAAGGGATGGGATTACGGTGTATATTTCACAGATTTCCTGTTCTACCCTGCGCAAACGAAGCGGCTTTATCGACCGGCTGGGACTGATGTAAAATCAAATGAAAACCCAATGGGAGCACCCTGCAAAACAAAGGGTGCTCCCGTTTCTTTTTAAAAAGCGCAAAAAGCCGATGGTTATCAGAAAAAACGGACTTTTTTAAAAAATACATATTAGAAGAAAAGAATCCATAAAATAAGTTGTAATGGCAAGGGGAAATATGGTATAATGAAAAGGTATCAGAACAAGAAAAAATACAGGGCTGCCCGATGAAAATTGCTCCTGCTCGATCGCTTGCTTGTGCCGGTGCATCGCGTAAGAAAAGGCGGCCCGTTTTTCAATGGAAAAGATTCATCAAAATCGATGGAGGGGAAACATTTTGGAAAACACACCTGAAAAAAACCTGGAGATGACACAAAAGTATGATGCCAGTGATATTCAGGTCCTGGAGGGACTGGACGCGGTGCGCAAGCGTCCCGGTATGTACATCGGTTCCACCGGACCACAGGGTCTGCATCATCTGGTGTATGAGATTGTGGACAATGCAATCGACGAGGTCCTTGCAGGTCATTGTACCAAGATTCTGGTGGACCTGCTGCCGGGCGACATCGTCCGCGTCAAGGATAACGGTCGAGGAATTCCGGTCGGCATCCAGCCAAAACTGGGCATCCCGGCTGTCACCGTTGTCTTTACCGTCCTGCACGCAGGAGGAAAATTCGGCGGCGGCGGATACAAGGTTTCCGGCGGTCTGCACGGGGTTGGTGCATCGGTAGTCAATGCCCTGTCCGAGTGGTTGGAGGTCGAAGTCTGTGATGGACACTACCGTTACTACCAGCGCTTTGAGTATGGCAAGCCGGTCTGCGACCTGCAAAAGGTTGAGCCAACCACCGAAACAGGTTCTCAGGTGGCTTTCAAAGCCGACCCCGAGATTTTTACCGAAACCACCCGGTACGACTATGACGTGCTGCTCAAGCGTCTGCGCGAGCAGGCATTCCTCAACGGCGGGGTCAACATCACTTTCAGCGACGAGCGCGGCGAACAGCCGGTCCGCGAGGTGCTGCACTATGAGGGCGGTATCCGCAGCTTTGTGGACTATATCCACGAGCGCAAAAAGAATATCTGGGATGTCCTGCACGAGGATGTCATCTACTATTCGGGCGACGGGGAACATTCCACCGTCGAGGTGGCGCTGCAATACAATGACAGCTACAACACCACCCTGCTCTCCTTTGCCAACAACATTCACACCGCAGACGGCGGTACCCACGAGATTGGTTTCCGCACAGCCCTTCTCAGAGCCTTTAACGACTACGCAAAGAAGAGCGGTATCTTTAAAAAAGAAAGCGACAAATACAGCGTAGAGGACGTCATGGAGGGTCTGACGGCAATCATCTCGGTCAAGCTCGAAGAAGCACAGTTTGAAGGACAGACCAAGACCAAGCTGGGCAACACCGAGATGCGCACCCTGGTCTACCGCATCACCTACGAGAAGATGAGCACCTACTTCGAGGAAAATCCGGCAGTTGCACGCACCATCATGGATAAGGCGCTGACAGCCGCTCAGGCAAGAGAAGCGGCACGCCTGGCAAGAGACCGCACCAGGGAAAGAAAATCCGCTCTGGAGGGCGTCAGCCTGCCGGGTAAGCTGGCAGACTGCTCCGATCATGACAATGTGCGCACCGAAATCTATATCGTCGAGGGTGATTCGGCGGGCGGTTCGGCAAAACAGGGACGCGACAGCTCCTTCCAGGCAATCCTTCCGTTGTGGGGAAAGATGCTCAACGTCGAGCGCGTCAAGCTGGATAAGGTGTATACAAACGAAAAACTGCTGCCGGTCATTACCGCCCTCGGCTGCGGTGTCGGCGATGAGATCGACCTGGAAAAACTGCGTTACGGCAAGGTCATCGTCATGGCGGATGCCGATGTCGACGGCTCCCATATCCGCACCCTGCTGCTGACCTTCTTCTTCCGCTTTATGCGTCCGCTGATTGAACAGGGACACATCTACCTGGCGCAGCCGCCGCTCTTTAAGCTCTTCCGCGGCAAAAAGGTCCGCTATGCTTATTCGGATGCACAGCGCGACGAATATATCGCAGAGCTGGGCGCCGACGGAGGCAAGGTCAACATCCAGCGTTACAAAGGTCTGGGTGAGATGGACGCCGAGCAGCTGTGGGAAACCACCATGGACCCGGAACGCCGCACCATGATTCAGGTGACAATGGCGGATGCCGAGCGTGCGGACGAGATTTTCAATATCCTCATGGGAGATAAGGTTGCCCCCAGAAGAGAGTTTATCGAGCAGAATGCCCGTTTTGTAAGAAATCTGGATATTTAGGAGAATATCGACATGAAAAAAGAAAAAGCAAATGCGCCGGCACAAAAGCAGTCGGTCAACGATTTTGCTCATCGCCTGACCATCCAGCTCACCGAGCAGCATTATGTGGACTATGCAATGACCCACTCGCAGGACCAGATTCAAAAAGGGCGCAAACGTGCCATTTTGTGGGCAGTGCTGTTCACAATACTGGGATTGGTTGCCATCTATAAAGGCACCTTCACCGAAGGCTGGCTGGCGGACATCTACCTGATTGCAGGAATTCTGATGATTGTTTTTCAGATTTTCAATCTGTTTTATAATTTCGTCATGTTTCCTATTGCGCTCAAACGCTCGGTACTGCGGGAACTGAAAAAGGACCCCAGCCTGCTTGAGCCGATGGAATATGCTTTTGAACCGGACAAGCTGGTCTGCTTTCTCAACGGCAGACACCGCAGCTCGATTCTGACCCAGGACATCGTCGGAGCGGAGCGGATTGGCAATTCCATCATTCTGCAGGTCAAGGACGGCAGAAGGGTCATCATACCGGATGAGGCACTCAAGCAGGCGGATTCGGTGATCCTCGACCAGGTGGATGGGTTTAAAAACCTTAAATCGTCGGATACAGCCGGAGAAGGAAGGTAAGGGTCAATATGCAGGAAAATGAGAGAAAAGAACAGCAGGCACAGGATATTTCCGAGGAAATGATTTCCCAGGAAAATATTTCCCAGGAAATCGGGGAGAAAGAGCCGGCAGAAGACACACAGGAGCAGGGATTGCTCAACATCACCTTTATCCCGAAGTACATGGATATTTTTGACGGACTGTGCGCGACCGATCAGGCGGATGGTACCGGAAAGCGGGCAAGAATGCTCTTTGTGGTGCTTGTGCTGCTGATGTGTGTACAGTTGGTTGGATTTTTCTCTACACAAAACGGCTTTATGTTTGTGTTTGCACTGCTGCTGGGCGGTGTCGCACTGTTTATTAAGAAAAAAAGCCAGCGCTTTAATCGGGATATTGCCATAGCCTTCGAGAACGAGGGAGAACAGCACCTTGTTTTTGAGGAAAACAGCTTTCATCTCAATGAGAAACAGGTGTCCTACGACGAGGTGGTACACCTGTATGAGCTAAAAAAGGTCTTTTCCATCATCTATCAGGGGAACCATGTCTACATCCTGCCCAAAGCAGTGATGGAGCCGCAGCAGACCGAGCAGTTTGTCGCCCTGATGAAAGAAAAGGTGTCTGCTGTCTATGAGCAGCGTTCCAAATAGTAATTGCGGTGCGGAAAGGAAGGAAGCAAGATGAACACATCGGGTGAAAACCTGATTCAAAAGGATATTGAGCAGGAGATGAAGGATGCGTATCTGGATTACTCCATGTCGGTCATTGCCAGCCGTGCGCTGCCGGATGTCCGAGACGGACTCAAACCGGTCCACAGACGTATCCTGTACACCATGTACGGAAACGGACTGTACCCGGAGAGAGAGTTCCGTAAGTGCGCTGACACGGTCGGTAACGTGCTGGGTCAGTACCATCCGCACGGCGACGCTTCGGTTTACGATGCGCTGGTGCGTCTGGCACAGGATTTTTCCCTGCGTTACCCGCTGGTACACGGTCACGGCAACTTCGGTTCGATCGACGGCGACCCGCCGGCAGCTTACCGATACACCGAGTCGAAGATGAGCAAAATTTCCATGCAGATGCTCACCGACATCGACAAGGAAACGGTGGATTTTCAGTCCAACTACGATGACCGCCTGAAGGAACCGACCGTTCTGCCCAGCCGTTTTCCAAACCTGCTGGTCAACGGTTCCACCGGTATCGCAGTCGGTATGGCGACCAACATCCCGCCGCACAATCTGGGTGAAGTCATTGACGGCGCCTGCTGTCTGCTGGACAACCCGGATGCAGGGCTCGAGCAGCTGATGACCCACATCAAGGGTCCTGATTTCCCGACCGGCGGCATCATCATGGGTCGCTCGGGCATCCGTGCGGCGTATGCGACCGGACGCGGCAAGATTACCCTGCGCGCCAAAACCAACATCGAGGAATTTAAAAACGGACGCGAGCGCATTGTGGTCACCGAGATTCCTTACATGGTCAACAAGGCAAGACTTATCGAGCGCATTGCCGAGCTGGTCAAGGAAAAGAAGATCGACCAGATTAGCTACATCCGCGACGACTCCAGCCGCAAGGGCATGAAGATTGTCATCGAGCTTAAACGCGATGCCAACGCCCAGCTGGTGCTCAATCAGCTGTATACCTATACCCAGCTGCAGGACACTGTCGGTGTTATCATGCTGGCTCTGGTCAACGGAGAGCCAAAGACCCTGACCCTGCGCCAGATGCTGGAAGAATACATCAAGTTCCAGGAACAGATTATCACCCGTCGGACCATCTTTGACTTGAAAAAGGCAAAAGAACGCGCCCACATCCTGGAAGGACTGGTCATCGCACTCGATTATATCGATGAGGTCATCTCCATCATCCGCTCCCACTACACCTCGCAGGAAGGCAAAGAGGTGCTGATGGAGCGCTTTGGTCTGGACGACATCCAGGCACAGGCAATCATCCAGATGCCTTTGGGACGTCTGGCTGGCATGGAAAGAGAAAAGCTCAAGGCAGAAACCGATGAGCTGCACGAAAAGATTGCGGAATATAACGCCATCCTTGCCGACGAAAAGCGGGTCCGTGCCATCGTCAAACAGGAATTGCTGGAAATCAAGGAAAAATTTAATGACCCTCGCCGCACCGAGATTGCCTCGGTGGAAGGAGAGGTGGACATCGAAGACCTCATCCCGCAGGAGGAATGTGTGGTCACCCTGACCCACTTTGGCTACCTAAAACGCCAGCCGCTGGATGTCTATAAAACCCAGCGCCGCGGCGGACGCGGAATCAGCGGCATGACCCGCCGCGACGAGGACTTTGTCAGCGACATCTACACCTGTTCCACCCACGACTATCTGATGTTCTTCACCAACAAGGGCAAGGTCTACCGCATCAAAGGCTACGAGATACCGGAAGGCTCCCGCACCTCCCGCGGCACCAATGTGGTCAACATCCTGCCGCTGGAACAGGGTGAGAAGATTACCTGCGTGATTAAGACCTCGGACATCAGCGCCGAGGACCGGTACTATGTCATGGTCACCCGCAACGGTGTCATCAAGCGTACCGAGTACAATGCGTACACCAATGTGCGCAAGAGCGGTCTGATTGCCATTAACCTCGATGAGGGCGACGAATTGGCATGGGTCAAGATTACCGACGGTCACAGCGACGTGGTGCTGGCGACCCGACAGGGCATGAGCATCCGTTTCCACGAGGAGGATGCTCGCTCGATGGGTAGAACGGCGCGCGGCGTCAAGGCAATCTCTCTGGAAGCCGAGGACCAGGTGGTCGGCATGGTTGTGCTGTCGGCGGACCAAACAGCAGGTGACATCCTGACGGTTTCTCAGTCCGGTCTGGGCAGACGTACCGACAGCGAGGAATACCGCCTGCAAACCCGCGGCGGCAAGGGTCTGCGCAACTACTACTGTGATAAGAACGGACCGGTTGCCGGTTTTGAGATGGTGGACGATCAGACCGACATCATCCTGATTACCGACAGCGGTATCATCATCCGCATCCCGGCGGACCAGATTTCCAAGCAGTCCCGTTATGCGGGCGGCGTCAAGGTAATGCGTGTGGACGACCAGACCAGCATCATCGGCATCGCAGTCACCGAGAAGGAAGAGGAGTCGGAAGAAACAGAAGATACCACTTCCCTGCCGGAATCTGCGCAGCCGTCGGCACTGGAGGACAGTGACAAGCAGGACGAACAGATCAATCAGCTGCTCGAGAGGGCAATGCAGCCGGAAGAAGAATAATTTTGTCGGTTCTCGGCAGATTAAAAAGCACCCTGACCTTTAAAACGGTCAGGGTGCTTTTATGTTTGATTTGTTTTTTTCTTAGTGTCCGTGCGGCAGGGTGTGCAGCCGCTCCTTTTCCACCGTCAGGTCGGCGCGCAGCAGACTGATGAACAGCACCAGCATCGGCACAGCGGTTCCCCAGATGGCTTTTCCGCCCATCCAGCGACAGGTAAACACACCGATGACCCCTCCGAGCACAAACATCCCCAGCATCCCCAGGTGGCGCAGCGAGCGTTTGAGGAAGGTGAGATCCCGTTTGGTCAAAAAATAGTGCAGATGGATGCCCACCTGGCGCACATGGTTGGTGCAGAAGGTGGTTGCCATCGGGATACCTTCCGCCTGCCGAAAGGTGTTGTACTGCATCGAGCAGATAAAATTGATGGCAATCTGCGAAATTTGAAAGGGAGCGGAGTCAGGGATGAATCCTAAAACGATGATGAATAGGATTTCAATGGCAACCAGCACCGTTTCCCAGCGCAGAAACTTCACGCGGGTCAGCTTGATGGAGACTGCCTCGGACACAAACGCGCCTGCCATGTAAGCGGTCATCGGAATCAGATAATAAGCAGCCTTAGACCAGTGAAAGTTTCCCAGCTCGATGGCGAACAATACAAAGTTGGCGGTCTGGGCGTTGCAGAATACCCCTCCCCGCAGCAGATAGGTATAGACCCCGTAAAAGCCTCCGACAAAGATCAGCAGAGCAAATACCCAGTGCCGTTCGCACTCCAGATATTCTTTATGATTATTTTCCATCCTCTTTCCCCCTTTTTCAGTACGCCTTATTATACAGCGGATTCTGCCCCTTTTCAATCGGTATTCCGACAAAAACAGGTGGGATTCTGTTGTTTTTATTAGTTAAAATACTATTTGTATAACAAAAGGGCAGGAAAAAAGGACCTTCCATTTGGAAAGGTCCTTTTTTCTGCTTGTGTGACGGGAGTTAGATTACATGATATTCTTTCAGAAGTTTTTCGATGTCAGTGCCCTCAATCTTTTTGAGGACCTCCTTGAGTGCAAGGCGTTCTTTAAAGCCCAGCTCCATCTCGGTCAGCTTTTTGCCGTCGCGCAGCTGTACGGTGGCGTTGAGCAGGTCGCGCAAATCATAGACGCTGCCCCATACCTCCGGCACGCCGCGGTCGATGTCCAGCAGGGTGTAGACAGCCTCCATGCCGGTGCGCATCGAGTATTCGGTGGTGAAGATGGTGTCGCGGACCGTCTCGGCAAACTGACCGATGAAGGCAAAGTTGACAGCGCCCTTTGGTACGATGTCAGGACGGTCGCCTGCGGTGCGCGGCATAAAGAAGGCGGTGATATACGGCATCATGCAAGGAACGGTGTTGGCGCTGTTTTCTGCCAGCGTTTCAATCTGATCCTCCGGCACACCCATGTGGTACAGCCACTCCATGCAGATTTCCTTGCCGGTGCAGTCGCGCATCGCTTTCTTGACATAGTTGCCGGGACGGTCGCTGAACAGACCGTAGATCCAGCCGACCAGCTGACCCTTTGGCTGATTTCTAAACTGTGGCTGACGGTTGAAGGTCCAGCTCAACAGCCAGTTGGAGTCCTTGACGGTGACGATACCGCCGGTGACGACTTTGCCGCTGAATGGGTCGCGCTGACAGATTTTCTGAACATACGGAGGAATCTTGTCGTCCAGGGTGGTGACTGTTGCGCTCATCCAGTTGGACTGTTCCGGGTCGTAGCAGAATTTATCAGGATTGCCAAAGGAAGGGTCCTGCGCAGCGATTCTGCGCCACAGGTCCCAGCCGCCGCCGGCTTTCAGTTCGGTGTTAAAGGCAGCAGGCTCGTTCTGGGAGCCCAGGGAGGAGTTTTCTACACAGCCGCCGTTGGTGATGAACAGCAGATCGTTTTCAGTCAGGTCCAGCTGCTCGGTCTTTCCGTCTGCCAGCAGCTCGATGCGTTTTGCCACCTTGCGGTTTGGCTGGATGTCAAACTGGATGTCGGTGACCTTGGTGTTGTAGTGGAACTGCACGCCAAAGCTCTCCAGATATTTGACCATCGGCAGGATCATCGACTCATACTGGTTGTACTTGGTAAAGCGCAAAGCTCGAAAGTCCGGCAGACCGCCGACATGGTGGATATAACGCTGGATGTAACGCTTCATCTCCAGTGCGCTGTGCCAGTTTTCAAAGGCGAACATGGTGCGCCAGTACAGCCAGAAGTTGGAGTCGAATACCTCGTCGTCAAAAAATTCGTTGATGCGTTTGTCATACAGCTGCTCATCCGGTGTGAAGAACAGACGCATGATCTCCATAGCGGCTTTATCGGAAAGACCGAACTTGCCGTCGGTGTGTGCGCTTTCGCCGCGGTTCTGGGTCGCTCTCATCAAGGAGTAGTTCGGGTCCTTTTTGTTGAGCCAGTAGTATTCGTCCAGTACGCTGACCCCTTCGGTCTCGATGGAAGGAACCGAGCGGAACAGATCCCACATGACCTCAAAGTGGTTGTCCATCTCACGTCCGCCGCGCATGACGTAACCTATATTCTGGAACTCGTAACCGTCGCAGGCACCGCCGGCAACCGGGTCCTTTTCAAAGATGTGTACACGCTTGCCGGGCATCTGTCCGTCACGCACCAGATAGCAGGCGGCAGTCAGTGCTGCAAGACCGGTGCCGATGATATAAGCGGATTTGCGCTCGACCCCTTCCGGTTTTTTCGGGTGTGCAAATGCTTCATAGTTACCGCTGGAATAATACATACAGAATACCTCCGTTTCATGTCGATCCGTTGTGGATGTTTGGTTGATGCTGTCATCATACCGCCTTTTTATCATTCCCACAATAAACAAAAAAAGCGCAGTGACCAAATTTTTATCACTGCGCCGAAAGTATCTGATTTTTTATCATTTGATGGGTGGTGTACAGAATTTGCCCACTGCACGGGCAATGTCCCCTTGAATGAGGATACTGATGCGCTCGATGATTCGCTCGGGCGGCTCAGTCATGCCGTTTTTGATCCAATCCAGCATGATTCCCACAAAGGCGTACTTGTAAAAATCAGCGATGAATGCCTTGTCCTCCTCGGGAACGTGCAGTCCCTGTGCCTTTTCCTCCACCACATTGTAAATCAGGTCGTGTACCAGCTTGTACAGGTACAGCTCCACCTGCTCGCGGCTGACGCTGCGGTAGACATTGGTGATAAACGGCTTGTTTTCCAGTACGGCATGGAAGATATTTAAAAACCCCTCCTGCCAGGTGTCATAGCTCTTTTTTCCCTCCAGTGCGCGGGCGGCATCCTCAATGAAGGACCACTCCACCAGGTCATAAATGTCCTTAAAGTGGTAGTAGAAGGTCATGCGGCTGACACCGCACTCCTCGGTGATGTCGTTGATGGTGATTTTATGAAAGGGTTTTTTTAGCAGCAGATTTTTTAAAGCGTGCTCCAAAGCCTGCTTGGTGATGCTGGACATGAGCCTCCTCCTTCTTCTGTTTTGGGTTCCCTGTCCGCTTGAGGGACCCGTTCGGGTTGTTTAAATGCTGTACCCTGCACAAAAAGGTTTTTATCAAATGGAGTTTCTCTAGTCTATTCTCTTGTGCCGACCGTTTACCGCTCCAGATAGACCGATTCCCTGCCATCTTCCACAAAACGTTCCTGTACAACAAAGCCGTTTTTTTGCAACAGGTGCAAAGAAGGCAGATTGTCGGAATAAACAAAGGCGCCTATGCTTTGCAGACGAAACCGCTCGGTCACCATCGGCAGAAAGAGCTGCACCGCCCGGCTGCCGATGCCCTGTCCCCATCTCTCCTTGGCAAAGAGGCACAGGCTGAGCATGGCGTTGGGCTGCTGGCTGCGGTCGATGCAAAAGCACCAGATGTCCCCCACATATTCGCCGTCTGCCCAGATGGTCTGCCCAAAGCTGTCGGCATCGGGCAGCAGCGAAGCCTGAAAGTTGGCGATTGCCTGCTCACGGGTCAGCACGCTGCGGGGAAACATCCGCTCGATGTCGGGGTCCTTTGTGCGCTCAAAATAGGTGAGCGCATTTTCCAGCGTGCGTGCTTTCAGTTGAATATCCATGGAGAACCCTCCCTCATCTTACAGCTGATGAACCAGCTCCTTAAAGTGTCTGCCTCTTGCTTCAAAATCCGGGTAGAGGTCAAAGCTGGCGCAGGCAGGCGACAGCGAAACGATGTCCCCCGGCTGTGCGCACTGGTGGGCAAGCTCGACCGCCTGCTGCATATCTTTTGCGTGCAGGATGCGCAGCTGCTGCGGGTCAAAGCCTTCGCAGGCGGTGACAGCCGCTTCGATTTTCGGTGCGGTCACACCCATCAGGATGAGGGTCTTGACCTTTTCGATGATTTTGGGTGCAAGCGGCTCAAAGGGGATTTTTTTATCGTAGCCGCCCGCAATCAGGATGAGCTTCTGGTGGAAGGAGTTTAATCCTGCGATGGTGCGGGTCGGGCTGGAGGCAATCGAGTCGTTGTACCATTTGACGCCATCCAGCTCCCGCACAAATTCGATGCGGTGCTCCACGCCGGCAAACTGCTGTGCCACCTGCACGATATTTTCGCAGTCCACCTCACCCCATACGGCGCTGATGGCAGCCAGATAGTTTTCTACATTGTGGATGCCCGGGATGCGGATCTGCTCCATCGGCAGCACAGGGGTCGTCCCGCTGCGGTCGTTGCAGTACAGCATCCCGTCCTCACCCAGATAAGCGCCCAGCGACGGGACAGTTTTGCGGCTGAAAAAGACAGCGGTCCCCCGCACCAGCGGCAGGAAGGAGGCGGTGATGGGATTATCTGCATTGAGTACCGTGCGGCTGATGCCACCCTGATGCAGCAGGATGTTCTTTTTGGCATCGATGTATTCCTGCATATCCTTGTGGACATCCAGATGGTTCGGTGTGACGTTGGTGACCACAGCCACATCGGGTGAACGGCGCATGGAAATCAGCTGGAAGCTGGAAAGTTCCACCACAGCGCGGTCCTGCGGCTCGATCTGCTCGATGCGCGGCAGCAGTGGGAAGCCGATGTTGCCCCCCAAAAAGACCCGATAGCCCTGTTTTTTCAGCAGTTCTGCAATCACCGAGGTGGTGGTCGTCTTGCCGTCCGAGCCGGTGACCGCATAGATTTTGCAGGGACACAGGTCGAAAAACAGCTCCATCTCGCTGGTGACCGCCACGCCTGCCTGCCGCGCCTGCTGCAAAGCAGGATGGAAGTAGTACATTCCGGGTGTGCGCAGCAGCAGGTCCTCACTGCACAGTCCCTCCAGATAGTTTTCTCCCAGCAGCAGCCGGATGCCCATTGCCTCCAGCCGGTCTGCCTCCTCTCCAATCTGCTCGCGGGTGCGTTTGTCGCGCAGCGATACCTGTGCGCCTTTGGCAGCGAACATTCCCAGCAGTTCGCGGTGGCTGCGTCCCAAACCGATGAAGGACACCTTTTTATCTTTTAGCTCCCGGTAAAAGGAGTTGAGTCGTTCGTTCATGGAAAAAGCCTTCCCTTCCGATAGATTTACTCTGTTCCCGCCAAAAGCAGGAAAGTTACCCTTTCATTATACTCTGAATCGGCAGCGGTGTCGAGCAAAGCCGGTCGTTTTTGTGCGGGAGAAGCCGGAAAACCATTTAAAATCCTCTTTACAATGATTGATAAAATCTATATAATAAAAGAAAACGAACTATTTTTTCTATCCAATATCAACCGATAAGCAAGGAGAGAGTGCTATGAGAAAGATTATTTTGTTCGGCACCGGCACATGAGGCGGCTGCCCACCGGTGAAAGAGGTTCTTTCAGAGAATAACATTAAGTATATGTACGTCGACATCTGCGAAGGTGTTGGTAAACTCAAGAGCTTTTTGAAGGTCCGCGACACCGCGCCGGAAATGCAGGAGGTGCGTGAGCAGCATCGTGCAGGCATCCCTTGCCTGGTGGTGGACGATCAGGTCATCCTGGTCAACGGTGCAGAGCATATGCAGCAGCTGATTGAGCAGTACCAACTCAAAGAGGACTAATTTCCTTTGGTGCAGATTCCGAAAATTTTGCAACGGAAAGAAAGTGGAAGCGATGACAACAGGGTATTATAAACCATCTCCCGAACTGGAAGAATGTAACCGTTTGATCGAGGTGTACTGGAACACCAAGCAGTATGATAAATGCTTTGACGGACACCTTGCGCTGGCAAAGCAGGGGTATCCGCTGGCAGAATGTCAGGTTGGATATTTTTATCTGAAAGGGCTGGGGGGTTGCCAGGACTTTGAACGGGCATTTTACTGGACACAGCGTTCCGCACAGCATGGGGACCGCGATGCCCAATGCAATCTGGCATCCTTTTATGAGGACGGAATCGGCACACAGCGCGATATGCAGCAGGCAAAGTACTGGTATGCGCAGGCAGCTTTGCAAAATCAGGAGATTGCCCTGCAAAAGCAAAAGGAATTGGAAAATATTTGACGGCTCCTTTCGCTGTCTTTTTAAAAATTGGCACAGCAGATTAAACCTGCTGTGCCAATTTTTATGTCTGATTTACAAGACCGGTATCAAAAAAATTGACCGCTGTCCTTTGGGCAGCGGTCAATAGAAGAATTTTTATTTTGCGTAATCAACAGCGCGGCTTTCGCGGATGATGTTGACCTTGATCTGACCGGGATATTCCATCTCCGATTCAATCTTGTTGACGATGTCGCGGGCGATAATGGTCATCTGGTCGTCGCTGATGACCTCAGGACGAACCATGATGCGGATTTCACGACCTGCCTGAACAGCAAAGCACTTTTCAACGCCGTCAAAGGAGTTTGCAATCTCCTCCAGCTTTTCCAGACGTTTGATGTAGTTCTCCAGGTTCTCACGTCTTGCGCCGGGTCTTGCTGCGCTGATGGCATCAGCAGCCTGTACGATGCAGGCAACCAGTGTTTTGGGCTCTACATCGCCGTGATGTGCTTCAATAGCATGGATGACAGCTGGGCTTTCCTTGTACTTTCTGGCAAGGTCGACGCCAATCTTGACATGGCTGCCCTCGATTTCGTGGGTCAGGGCTTTACCGATGTCATGAATCAGACCGGCGCGTTTGGCAGTAGCAACATCTGCGCCCAGCTCGGCAGCCATTACGCCTGCCAGATGAGCCACCTCGATGGAGTGCTGCAATACGTTCTGACCGTAGCTGGAACGGTATCTCATGCGCCCCAGCAGCTTGATCATATCCGGGTGCATACCGTGAACGTTGGTCTCCAGAACCGCACGCTCACCGTCCTGCTTGATTTTGTTTTCGATTTCACGCTGTGCTTTTTCTACCGTTTCCTCGATGCGTGCCGGATGGATTCTTCCGTCCTGAATCAGGCGCTCCAGAGCGGTGCGGGCAATTTCACGTTTAACAGCATCGTGGCTGGACAGGGTGATTGCCTCCGGTGTGTCGTCGATAATCAGGTCAACGCCGGTCAGCGTTTCCAGTGTGCGGATGTTTCGTCCTTCACGACCGATAATGCGTCCCTTCATCTCATCGTTTGGCAGCGGAACGACCGATACGGTCACTTCACCCACATAATCGGACGCACATTTCTGGATAGCAGTTGCGATGATTTCTCTTGCTTTCTGGTCGGATTCATCCTTGAACTTCTGTTCATAGAGGTTGATTTTAACCGCCTTTTCGTGTACCAGCTCGTTCTCCAGATTGGAAAGCAGGTATTCCTTTGCCTGCTCTGCGGTGTAGCCGGAGATTTTTTCCAGCGCTTCAAACTGGCTGGCTTTGATTTCGTTGGCTTCCTTCAGGCGACCCTCTGCCTCTTTGATTTTATTTTGCAGGGTTTCCTCTTTTTTCTCCAGATTGTCCATCTTGCGGTCGATGGATTCTTCCTTCTGCTGGATGCGGCGCTCTAAACGCTGCACCTCGTTGCGGCGCTCTTTGACCTCTTTTTCTGCCTCGGTGCGCTGCTTGTGGATTTCGTCCTTTGCCTCCACCAGCGCCTCTTTTTTCTTGACCTCAGCGTCCTTGATGGCGTCGCTGATGATGCGTTTTGCTTCCTCCTCAGCGGTGCCAAACTCGGCTTCCGCCATCTTTTTGCGGTACTGGATTCCCAGCGGGAATGCGACCACTGCGCCTGCTGCCAGTGCAATCAGGATGCAGACAAGATAAGTAAAAATCGGGTCCATGGAACTGTTATTCCTCCTTCTATCGTTTGTGAGCAAAATCTGCTCGGAGCCGGACACACCGCCCGGGGGTGATTTTGAAAATCGGTGCCCATTTTTTAAGACACAACAAAACATCCGAACCCATCCTTTTCTTTGTAAAATAAAAAAGGACACGCTCAGAGTGATTCCTCAAAACACCCTGACCCAAACGACCGGACAGCACCGGTAAAAACTGCGGCAAGGGGGAGAAAGAAGCGAATTGACCTGTGTTTCGATATTGACTTTTTCTATCTGCAATCACAAATGGGCATAAAAAGAAAACAAATTCCAGACAGCACGCCGTATGCTGCAAAAATAGGCAGCGCAGGCGCCGTGCATCAAAAGGGGTCTTTTCAAAATGTGTATTCGATCTCAATTTGAGAAAAAACTCTGAAAGAGGGTGGATTCTGCTGCAATCGAAAAAATCAGGCAGCCAAAAAAGCGGAACGCAATCCGCTTTGTCGCATGGGGTACCGTCATCTTTTCTCCAAAAGATGAATGGTATATATTTATTTTATCTGTTAGAGTAAGACTTGTCAAGAAATTTATGTTGACATTTACGGGTTTGGGTGGTAACATGAAAGCAAAATAAAAAAGAACATCCCGCAAATCGTAGAAGGGGAAGCCGTCAGGCAGGATTTTGCGCAACAGAGAAAGGTGCGGCATCATCAGGATGCAGCTGAAAGCACCCGCGTCGGATCGCCGTTCGGTACCACCCCGGAGAGCGCATGAAAAGGGCAGCCTGCTCCAAATGCGACGCATCGACAGCGTTACAGGTCGAAAAAGAGATGTCCGCTTTCTTTGGAAAGCAAGGGCATAATACGGGTGGAACCGTGGAGCGAATGAAATCTGCTTCATCCCAGGATATGGGATGAAGCTTTTTTGTTTTTTAAATGCTTTTTGGCAAATCCGCGCAAGGAGGGAGGGAGCGCCGATGGAGGACACGCAAACCCATGATACCGGCGTCATCCGGGAAAAGCAGGCGGACGAGGTCTGCGACATCTATGACATCTACGGAAACCGCACCGGCAAAACCTTTGTAAGAGGAGAGCCGCTGTCCGACGGACAGTATGTGATGGTGGTGGACGTGTGGATTGTCAACAGCAAAGACGAGATTCTGATTCAGAAGCGCTCGGACTTGAAAAAGGACCTCCCCGGCACCTGGGCAACCCACAGCGGCTGTGTGCTGGCAGGAGAAAGCTCGCAGCAGGCGTGCATCCGTGAGCCGCTCGAAGAAATTGGAATCCACATCCTGCCCTCCCAAGTGCACAAGCTCAACCGCAAGGTGCGCGGCAAGCTGCTGTCGGAAAACTTTGTGGTCGAACAGGATTTTGACACGGCAGAGGCTGTTTTGCAGACCGAAGAGGTCAGCCAGATCAAATGGGTGAGCGTCAGCCAGCTCAAGCAGATGGCAGGACACAGGGAGTTTTACCGTTACCCGGAATTTTTTGATGTGGTCCGTTTTTTGGAAGAACGGCGAAGAAAAAGAGGGAACAGATACAATCTCCCGCAACAAAATCGAAAACTGGAAGAAAGAAAATAGAGGAGGAATATTTCTATGATTCACATTACACTCAAAGACGGAAGCGTAAAGGAATTTGAGTCAGGCGTTTCGGTCATCGACGTAGCCAAATCGCTGGGCGCAGGTCTTGCAAAAGCAGCCTGCTGCGGCAGAATCAACGGCGAAGCGGTTGACCTGCGCACCCCAATCACCGAGGACTGCCAGCTGGAAATCTGCACCTTCGATGACGAGGACGGAAAAAAGGCATTCTGGCACACCGCTGCCCATGTGATGGCACAGGCTATCCAGCATCTGTTCCCGGGAGCCAAGTTCGGTATCGGTCCTGCTCTGGAAAGCGGCTGGTACTATGACATCGGCGGGGTAAAACCGTTCACCCCTGACCAGTTTGGTGCAATCGAAGCAGAGATGAAAAAGATTGTCAAGGAAAATATCCCGGTTGAAAAACGCATCATCACCGTGGAAGAGGGCAGAAGCCTCTTTGCGGGACAGGACTATAAACTGGAGCTGCTGGAAGAATATGCCGAAAAGGGCTGGGAACTGAGCGTTTATACACAGGGCGACTTTACCGACCTGTGTGCCGGACCGCACCTGATGAGCACCGGCGTGATCAAAGCAGTCAAGCTGACACAGGCAACCAGCGCATACTGGCGCGGCGATGCTGCCCGCGACAGTATGTGCCGTATGTACGGCGTGGCATTCCCGAAAGCAAGCGAGTTGGATGCCTTCCTGCAGCAGCAGGAGGAAGCCCGCCGCCGCGACCACAACAAGATCGGTCGTGAGCTGGAATATTTCACCACTGTCGATGTGGTCGGTCAGGGTCTGCCGATTATCCTGCCAAACGGCGCCAAGGTCATCCAGCAGCTTCAGCGCTGGATCGAGGATACCGAGGCACAGCGTGGCTACCAGCTGACCAAAACCCCGTACATGGCAAAGAGAGAGCTGTACAAGATCAGCGGTCACTGGGATCACTACCTGGATGGCATGTTTGTGCTGGGCGACCCACACGACGAAACCAAAGAGTGCTTTGCGCTGCGCCCGATGACCTGTCCGTTCCAGTATCAGGTCTACCTCAACCGCGCCCGCTCTTACCGCGACCTGCCGATGCGCTTGGGCGAAACCTCGACCCTCTTCCGCAACGAGGATTCCGGTGAGATGCACGGTCTGATTCGTGTGCGTCAGTTCACCATCTCGGAAGGTCACCTGATCCTGCGCCCGGACCAGCTGGAGGACGAGTTCCGCGGCTGTCTGGAGCTGGCAAAATACTGTCTGGAAACGGTGGGTCTGGCAGAGGATGTCAGCTACCGCTTCAGCCAGTGGGACCCGAACCGTACCGACAAGTATGAAGGTACTGCGGAACAGTGGGAAGAAGCACAGGGAGCAATGAAGAAGATTCTGGACCACCTGGGTCTGGATTACAAGGTTGGTATCGACGAGGCTGCCTTCTACGGACCAAAGCTGGATATTCAGATTAAGAATGTATTCGGCAAAGAGGACACCCTGATTACCATCCAGATCGATATGCTGCTGGCACAGAAATTCGGCATGACCTATGTGGGTGAGGACGGAAAGGACCACTTCCCATACATTATCCACCGCACCTCCATCGGCTGCTATGAGCGTACACTGGCGCTGCTGCTGGAAAAATATGCCGGTGCACTGCCGACCTGGCTGATGCCAACACAGGCAATGATTATTCCAATCAGTGAAAAGCATCACGACTATGCACAGAAGGTTCTTGAAAAGCTCCAGGCAGCCGGCATCCGTGTCGAAGCAGATTGGCGCTCGGAGAAGATGGGCTACAAGATTCGTGAAGCGCAGCTCAAGAAGATTCCGTATATGCTGGTTGTCGGCGAGAAGGAAGCAGAAACCGACAGCGTATCGGTTCGTACCCGTAAAGGCACCGATGGCGGTGCAATGAGCGTGGATGAATTTGTTCAGATGATCTGCGAAGAGATTAGAGAAAAAAGACGCTAATCCAAAGCGAATGCAATAGAAAATCCCCCTTTCTTCCTGCAAAACAGGAGGGAAGGGGGATTTTTTTACAAGGTTCAGATAATTTTTCAAATTAACAAAAGTTTTCTTGCATAAACTCCCCCTTTCCTCTATAATAAAAAGCAGATTTCCCCTGGTAAAAGGGCGGATTTGTCCTGTTTTGCAAGGGGAATATTCGGACGATTGATACAAGGAAGGGGCGGTTTGGTGAACCACAAGGTATTATTGCTTGATACCGGCTACTCGTTGTACCGGCTGATGCAGCAAAACCCGACCCTGAGAGAAGAATTTGAGCTGCTCGGTCTTGATTTCAGCGACGAGGTCAGGGTCAGCGACCGCAGCCGTTTGATTGAACAGATCAGCGCCTCGGTGCGCAGCTGTCAGCTGGTGCTGCTGGTCGACCATGCGCCGCAGCTGCGGGCAAGGGAAATCCTTGCGCAGGGCTTCAACAAACCGCTGCACCAAAATGAGCGGGCGGCTGCGGACATCCGCAAATATCTGGGAAATCAGGGAAGGATGCCCAACGACCGGCTGCTGCAAGGAGCGATGATGCCGCAGGATGCCCTGCCGCTGAGCGACCCGGGCTGCGGACAGGCAGGCTTTGTCCTGTTTTTCCCCAACACCTGCGTTGCGCTGGTCAGCGGCTCGGCACAGGAGGTACTGCGCCAGGTGGCAAACGGACTGTTTGGCGCTCTGCTCCGCCATTTTTATCCGGGAGCGGTCACCTCGGATATTCCCATCCGCGCGGACAAGCGGGAGGCGGTGGAGGATTACATTGAGCGTACCCGCCGCTGGCAGCAGAATTTTCTGCCTATCCTGGGCGGCACGCCGGACCATCCGGTGCTGCGGCTGATTGCATTGCGTGAGGAGGAAAAGCTCTCCCGCAGCTGCTGCAACAGCTTTCTGGAGGATTTGGTCAGCGAGTGCGGGCGGGTCAGCACCTTTTCGGGCGTAGGGACCAAGGGATTGCGCGCGGTGGAAAAAAAGCAGCAGAAAAAGTACAATCCCGATAGCTTTACCGACGGCGCACAGATGAACCCATCGGAAAAGGCAACGCCGGACTACAGCGGAACACCCGCGCCGCAGATGCAGCAACTGCCGTATGACGACGATTGGGATGACGACCTGTATGAAGAAGAGGACGACGAAGAGGAAAGCTGGCAGCCACAGCCCTCTTCTGAGCCGGTGAGCAGGAAGGAACAAAAGCGGGCTGCCAAACAGGAAAAAGCGCGCCGCAGGCAGGAAAAGAAAACTGCCGAAAGGGACGAACCGCGGGGACGACCGCTGATTGTCAAGGCTTTGCTGACCGTCTTTGTTCTGGTCTTTGCCGGTTCGGTCAGCTATCTGGGATACTACTACTTTAAGTCTGCCCAGAACCGCAGCGCCTACCAAACCTTGCGGGATGTCTATGATACACCGACCCTGATTGCACCTGCCGGTTATCCTTCGGGGTACAGCAAGGATTTTGCCGCTTTGTGGGAGCTGAATCCCGACACGGTGGGCTGGATCAGCATCGACGGCACTGCGCTGGATTATCCGGTGGTGCAGACCACCGACAACACCAAGTACTACCGGATGAATTTTGAAGGGGAGTACAGCGAACACGCCGTTCCGTTTGTAGATGCGTCGGATGACCTGCAAAAGCCCAGCACCAACGTCATTGTCTATGGACACAACATCCGTACCGACGGGCAGATGTTCAACATCCTCAAAGGATACACCGACTTGAGCTTTTATCAGGAGCATCCGGTGATTGACTTTAACAGCGTTTACCACGACGGTCAGTACAAGATCATTTCGGTCTTTTACACCAATACCCACGCCGAGCATGGGAAGATTTTTCCTTACCACGAGTTCATCGATGCACAGGACGCGCAGCAGACACAGGACTACATCGACAGCGTGCTGGTGCGCAGCATCATCAACACCGGGGTGGATGTCCGTTCGGACGACCAACTGCTGACCCTGTCCACCTGCTCGTATGAGTTTAAGGATGCGCGCTTTGTTGTGGTTGCACGAAAGGTGAGAAAGGGCGAAAGCGCATCGGTGGATACCTCGGCGGCGGTGATGAATCCCAATCCACTCTATCCCGATGTCTGGTACCAGCTGTTTGGCGGAAGCAAACCGGACGAGACACAGCTGAAGGCGGCGCTGCACAGCGCTTCCTAATCCATACCATATAAGGAGGAACAAGCAAGATGATACAAGTACAGAATGTACAACAGCAGCCAAGCCAGGATGTCAGAGAGCAGCTGTACAGCCAGTTGGAGGATTACATGGGTTTGAGCAGCACCAAGAAAAAGATGGATAGCAGCGAAAAATCCGGGGGCACTACCCTCAAGCGCAAATCTTCCGAACAGAGCAGCTCGAGCAGCAGCTCCAAAGCATTGAGCAAAAATACCTTTGCCATCAAGGTCAACGGCAAAACGGTCAAAGGCTCGGCACAGAATATCGTCGGACGGGTGGTAGAGGCGGAGATGGGCGCCAGCTTTCGCGAGGAGGCGCTCAAAGCACAGGCAGTAGCGGCATACACCTACATTCGCTACAACAATCAGAAGGGGACCATCCCATCCCTGCCGGCAAAGAGCAGCGTTTCCGCCAAGGTCGAGGATGCGGTCGAGCAGGTGATCGGTGAAGCGCTGTACTATCAGGGTGAATATATCAATGCCACCTACTGTGCTTCCAATGCGGGCAACTCGGTCGATTCGGAAAATGTCTGGGGAGGCTATCTGCCTTACCTGCGCAGCGTGGAAAGTCCCGGCGACACCACCCTGAAAGCGTATGGGGCTGTCAAACGCTTCTCGGAGGAGGAGATTGCCCAGTACATCGAGGAGAATCTGGATGTGGACCCATACGATTACAGCGACCCGGACGAATGGTTTGAGGATGAGGAGTACATTAACGGAAGATATGTTGATTCCATCCGTGTCTGCGGAAGAAGACTCAGCGGTCGCGAGGTACGCGAGGAGCTGATGGAGTTTGCGCTTCCTTCGGCGGCGTTTGAGGTGGAATATGACGATGGAGAGTTTATCTTCATCACCTACGGCTATGGTCACGGAGTGGGCATGAGCCAGCAGGGCGCCGATTACTTTGCACAGCGCGGCTGGGACTATGAGGAAATCCTGACCCACTACTACACCGGCGTTACTTTAAAATAACAAAAGAACGGAAAACCCCTTGGACGACCTTTGCACAACAACAAAAGTCGTCCGAGGGGTTTTGTTTGCAGCAGCATTTACTGCGGCGGCTGAAAAAAGGAGCCACACCGCTGCTGTGCGCCAAACAGGTTGTTGTAGGCAAAGGCGCGGTAGTCCTCGATCAGAGAATCGTAGCGGTTGCTCTCCAGGTGGCTGTACGCTTTGCCATCTGCATCCATATAACCGACAAAAGTAAATGCGGGGAGCTGCTGCTCAAAGCCGGAGAGGTAATCGCCGTAAACAGAATTGCGGATGCCGGAAAGGGACAGCAGGTGCTGACCCAAGAAGTTCAGACTGCTGACCGGCAGCTCGGTCTGCGGCAGCGGGTAGTTTGCCCAAATCAGGAAGGGAGTCTGATAGCGTCCCATATACTGCTCCATCGTCATCTGGTCCTGGGTGACACCGTATGCCTTGTCCAGAAATTCCTGCTCCACCGACGGCTGGTGGTCGCCAAACATCAGGATGATGGTCGGCTGCTGCTGGCGGCTGAAGTAGTCCACCAGCAGCTTGAATGATTCGTCGGTCTTGTTTGCCAGTGTGAGGTACTGCTCTGCCATCGGGTAGCGACCGGGTTGGTCGGTCAGCTGTACCTGTGCGGGATAGTTTTCCACCGTATAGCTGCCGTGGTTCTGGATGGTCACATTGAAGAGGAACAGCCGCTCCTGCGGGGATTTGTGCTCAAATTCATAGATAATCTGCTCAAAGGAGGACTGGTCGCTGACATAGCCATGCTCCTCGGTGATGGGAACGTCCATATCCTCCACGCATTTGAAGCGGTCGAAGCCCAGCAGCGGGTAAGCCTGATTGCGCTGCCAGGAGGTGCGCTCGCCCGGGTGGAAGGCAAGGGTGCGGTAGCCGTTTTCTTTGAGCAGCGAAGCCAAGGAGGAGGAAGGCTCCAGAATGTACTGCTGGTAGGGGATGCTGCCGGAAGGCAGGAACGCCATCGAGTTGCCGGTCAGAAATTCAAATTCGCTGGCGCTGGTGCCCGCACCAAAGACGGAGGTGTAGCAATGTCCACGGATGCAGTTGTCCAGCGAGTCGATGAAATCGGTGACACTTTCGCTCAGGGAAAGGTTGCCGAAGCTTTCAAAGTCTGCCCAGGATTCGTTCATGATGGCGATGATGTTCGGACGGGTATCGGTGGAAACAGCCGGTTCGACAGGAGCGACCTGCTGCGCAATCCGCTGGACGTTCTGTGCAGAAGGGTCCTGCGGCGGTTCGACCGACATGAATTGGGTGTTGCGCAGAAAAACAGCAAGAGCGCCGTCTTTGGAGTAGGAGCCGGACTGGTCCCAGACATCGGTGCGGACACCGAAGGTTTCCAGCGCGTTGGGCTGCAAAACCGGATAGGCGCAGGCAACGATGGCACACAGATAGGCAGCCCTTGCCCGCAGACGGTTTTTGGAGGGACGAAAACGCCCGCTTTTCATCCGGCGGCGCAGCAGCAGGAAGAGCAGCGCCAGTAAAATCAGGGAAATGCCCATCTGACGGCTGATGGAAAATTGATAGCTGTCCGCCACGGCAGCAGCGGTGCCCAAGGCGGTGAAGTCCCATGGCAGGATGGGAGTGCCACGGAAGAGGGAAACGTAGTAGTTGGCAGTCCCCCATAAAAAGCACAGCAGGTGGGTCAAAAAGCAGCAGAGGACGATGTAGTTGGTCAGAGCGCACAGGGTAAAGTGGACAGCGCCGATGCAAAGATAGTTTGCCAGCAGGATGCCCGCAGGGTAGTCCCACGGCAGGCTGCCGCTGTAAGCAAACTGCATCAGATAAAAAGCGGTGACGGGAGTGAGCAGCATAAGCAAAAGCAGCTTGCCTTCTGAGGGTGTAAAATGCTGAGTAAAATAACGCTTGATGGTGTTCATATTGGTCGGTGGTTCTTCCTTTCCTGATAGATTGGACAATGAAAAAGGGGAGTCCTATGCACCATCAAACGATGAAAGCCGCAGGACTCACCTCAAAAAGCCGGTTGTTTTATGGAAAATATATTATAGCGGAAAAGCAGAGGACTGTCAAATGTAAAACGGCAGGGACATCCTATTCTAAGAGGATGTCCCTGCCGAACCCTTTTGTTTAGCAACTTCCGAAAGAACGCCGCAGAGCGAACGCTTTTCTTTTTGCCTACTATTTCTTTTTAGCAAAGAAATCGGTATGGCGCGGAGCAGAACGCTTTTCTTTTTGCCCACTTTTTCTTTTGAGTAAAGAAAAAGTATGGCGCGAAGCGGAAAACTTTTCTTTTTGTCTACTATTTCTTTTTAGCAAAGAAATCGGTATGGCGCGGAGCGGAGAACTTTTCTTTTTGCCCACTTTTCCTTTTTAGTAAAGAAAAAGTAGGATGCCTGCGTTTTAGCAAGCCTCCGAAAGAACACCGCGAAGCGGAGAACTTTTCTTTTTGCCTACTTTTTCTTTTTAGCAAAGAAAAAGTGGGATGCCTGCGTTTTAGCAAGCCTCCGAAAGAACACCGCGAAGCGGAACGCTTTTCTTTTTGCCTACTTTTTCTTTTTAGCAAAGAAAAAGTAGGTTATTGGGCAGCAGCGCGGGCAAAGGCTTTCTTGCGGACGGCAAAGTAGCAGATGAGATGAACACCTGCGGTCAATACCCAGGAGATAGGGTAGGAGATGTACAGACAGTCCAGAGTGCGGTCCATCTGGAAGATGGTGAAAATCCAGATGACACGGAATGCGCACGCACCGGTCAGAGAAACCAGCATCGGCATAATGGAATATCCCATGCCGCGGATGGTGCCGACCATGACGTCCATCAAGCCGCAGAGGAAGTAGGTTGCACAGACGTATTTGAGTCGAATCAAGCCGTAGGAAACGACCTCCGGGTTGGAGGTGTAAATGCCCAGCAGCGGCTCGCCCAGTAGGTAAGCGCCGCCACCCATCACCAGACCGATGGCAGTGACCACCAGCAGACACTGGAAGAGAATCTTGTTGATACGGTCAAACTTTTTGGCGCCCATGTTCTGGCTGGTAAAGCTCAAAGAGGTCTGGTAAACAGCGTTCATCGAGTTGTAGACAAAGCCTTCGATGTTGCCCGCGGCGGTGTTGCCCGCCATGACCTGAGAGCCGAAAGAGTTGACGGAGGACTGAATCAGGACGTTGGAAATGCTGAAGATGGCTCCCTGTAAACCGGCAGGCAGACCGATGCGCAGCATCGATTTGAGCTGCTCGGGGTGGAACTTCAGATGCTTAAAGTCCAGATGGCAGGGACCGTCCATCTTCATCAGACACAGGATAATCAAAAATGCGGAAATTGCCTGGGAAATAATGGTCGCCAGTGCAACACCTGCCACACCCATGTGAAAGACGATGACAAAGAACAGGTTGAGGACGACGTTGACCACGCCCGATAGGGTCAAAAAGTAGAGCGGGCGCTTGGTGTCACCGATGGCACGCAGGATGGCAGCGCCGAAGTTGTACATCATAAAAGCGGGCATTCCTACAAAGTAGATGCGCATATACAGAACCGACAGGTCGATGACATCTTCCGGGGTGCCCATCATTTCCAGCATCGGACGAGCCAGCAGGATGCCGACAAAAATCAAGATGATGCCGCCCCAGATGGCGGTCAATACCGAGGTGTGTACCGCGCCGTGGATGCCGTCATAGTCCTTGGCGCCGTAATTGCGCGCAACAACGACATTGGCTCCGACCGAAACGCCGATAAAAAGATTGATGATCAGGTTGATCAGCGCACTGGTTGAACCGACAGCAGCCAGTGCCTGGCTTCCGCTGAAACGACCGACAACGATGATGTCCGCAGCGTTGAAAAGCAACTGCAAAATGCCGGAGATCATCAGCGGGATGGCAAAGGCCAGAATCTTTCCGAGGATTGGTCCATTGCACATATCCAGTTCATACGATTTCTTCATTGCTCCCATCCTTTTCTAAAAAAATAAAGCGTTTGCTATCATACGCTTCAAGACAACTTTTATTATAGCAAGCTGAATGTAAAATGCAAGAGAAATCTGAACATTCACATGAATAAAAATCACATAAAATCACTGGGGTTTTTGCGCAAATAAACTAAAGGTCAAAAAAATAAAATGGATGGAGTTGCATACAGCTCCATCCATAAAAGGAAAAGGCAAACTTATTTCATCAGAAGGTCGGCGCTGGAAATCAGGCGCTGTTCGATGGTTTCAACCTGTGCCTTGTCGTTGGTCACGATGGTCAGATAAACCTTGATTTTCGGCTCGGTGCCGGACGGACGAACAATCAGTTTCAGGTTGTTTTCCAGGTCATATTCCAGCACGTTGGAGGTCGGCAGCAGGATGTCGGTCTGTCCACCGCTGCGGAAATCTCTTCGTTTGGAAATCAGATAGTCGGAGCAGCACAGAATCTTGTAGCCGCCAAAATCCTTCGGTGGATTTTCGCGCAGCTTTTTCATGATGCCGGTCATCTTGTCCATTCCTTCTGTGCCTTCAAAGGTGTATCCCTTGACCTTGGCAGCATAGACACCAAAGCGGGAGAAGATGTCGTTGAGCGCATCAATCAGTGTCTTGCCCTGCTTTTTGTAGTACTCTGCCATTTCGCAGATGATCATGGCGCCGTTGACAGCGTCCTTGTCGCGGACATGACCGCCGGTCATATAGCCGTAGCTTTCCTCAAAGCCCAGCAGGAAGCGGTTTTCTTCGCCTTTCTGCTCCAGCAGGGTGATCTGCTCGCCGATGTATTTAAAACCGGTGAGGACGTTGATCATCTGGATGCCGTAGCTTTTGGCAACCACATCTGCCAATGGGGTGGACACGATGGATTTGACAGCGATTGGGTTTTTAGGCATGGTTCCCTGTGCGATGCGCTGCTTTGCAATATAGTCGAGCATCAGCACGCCGACTTCGTTGCCGGTCGGCAGGATATATTCGCCGTGGTGGTTGACGGCGATGCCAACGCGGTCAGCGTCCGGGTCGGTGGCAAGCACCAGGTCGCCGTCGATGTTCTTGCACAGCTGGATACCCAGCTGCAAGGTGGATTTTTCCTCCGGGTTCGGGTATGGACAGGTCGGGAAGTTGCCGTCCGGTCGCTCCTGCTCGCGCACGATCTCGATGTCCTCGATGCCGATTCTTCCCAGGATGCGGCGGACCAGCTTGTTGCCGGTGCCGTTGAGTGGGGTGTAGACCACCTTCAGGTGACTTGGCTGTACCGGTGCCTTGCTGACACGCAGTGCAAAGACGCGGTCGAGATACTGGTCGACCAGCTCGTCGGAGATATACTCAATCATGCCGCTGCGCAGACCCTGCTCCAGGGAAATCTTTTTGACCCCATCAAAGATGTCGGTCTTGCTGGCAAGTTCCAGCACCTTGGCAGCAGCCTGCGGGTTCAGCTGGCAGCCGTCGTCGCCGTATGCCTTGTAGCCGTTGTACTGGGCTGGGTTATGGCTGGCGGTGATAACGATGCCGGCGCTGCAATGCAGCTGGCGAACGGCAAAGGACAAGGTAGGGGTCGGCATCAGTTCCTTGAAGAGATAAGCCTTGACTCCGTTTGCAGCAAAGACGCGGGCGGTCACACGGGCAAACAGGTCGCTCTTGATGCGGCTGTCATAAGCGATGGCAACCGATGGATTTTCATATTTTTCGTTGATATAATCCGCCATGCCCTGGGTAGCCAGAGCAACGGTGTAGATGTTCATGCGGTTGGTGCCTACGCCAAGGATGCCGCGCAGACCGGCGGTGCCGAATTCCAGCATTTTTACAAAGCGTTCTTTAATTTCATAGTCGTTTCCTTCGATGTCGACCATTTCTGCAATCAGGTCCGGGTCCTCCAGCTGCTTTGATTTCCAGAGGTTGTATGTATCAAGATAGTTCATGCAAAATCATCCTTTCTGGCGGCGATTGACGCAGTTGGAACAACCGCCGTAAAACTATACAAAATCAATAGACTCTACTTTTATTCTATGCCTTTTTTGTTCAGAAGTCAACAAAATGCAGTCGAAAAAGACTCTTTTTCTGTTAAGATACAGTCAAATGGAACCAACAAAAGAAAAGATTTTGTCAAGAGCGAAACGGCAAAAAAGAAAAGCGATTGATTTTCCTACCGTTATTGTTTATAATAAAAGCAATGAAAAAAGCTTTTCCCATACCCCGGAGGAGGAATCGTTTTTTAAAATAAGGAGGATCTTTATTATGTTAGTTTCTGCAAAAGAAATGCTGGACAAAGCAAAAGCGGGTCACTACGCAGTGGGTCACTTCAACATCAACAACCTGGAGTGGACCAAAGCCATCCTGCTGACCGCTCAGGAAAATAATTCCCCTGTTATTCTGGGCGTTTCCGAGGGTGCAGGCAAGTACATGGGTGGCTACACCACCATCGTCGGCATGGTAAACGGCATGATCAAAGAGCTGGGCATCACCGTTCCGGTTGCTCTGCATCTGGACCACGGCAGCTATGAGGCAGCAAAAGAATGTATCGAGAAGGGCTTCTCCTCGGTTATGTTCGACGGCTCCAAATACAGCATCGAAGAGAACGTAGAAAAGACAAAGGAGATCGTTGCACTGGCTCACTCCAAAGGCATCTCGGTTGAGGCTGAGGTAGGCGCAATCGGCGGCGAGGAAGACGGCGTGCTGGGCGGCGGCGAGATTGCAGACCCGGATGAGTGCGCAAGCATCTGCGAGCTGGGCGTTGATATGCTGGCAGCAGGCATCGGCAATATCCACGGCGTATATCCAGAAAACTGGGCAGGTCTGCGTCTGGACGTCCTGGCTCAGATCCAGGAAAAGACCGGCACCATGCCTCTGGTTCTGCACGGCGGCACCGGCATTCCTGACGAGATGGTCAAGGATGCAATCTCCAAGGGCGTTTCCAAGATCAATGTAAACACCGAATGCCAGATCGTATTCACCGCAGCAGTCCGCAAATACTTTGAGGAAAACATGGACCAGCAGAAGAAGGGCTTCGACCCAAGAAAGGTCCTCAAACCGGGCTTTGAAGCAATCAAAGAAAAGGTAAAAGAGAAGATGGAGCTGTTTGGCTCGATCAACAAAGCATAAGCGGCAAAACATACCACCTAAGAGCGGGGAGATTTTCCCCGCTCTTTTCTATCACAGCACAAGGGAGGAAAGGAACTGTGGAATATCAAAACAAAACCATCACCTTAAAGGACGGCAGAACAGCGTTGCTGCGTGCCGTTTGCAAAGAGGATGCTATACCGATGATTGCATACATGAAAGCCTGCTATGAGCAGACACCTTACCTGATGCGCTACCCGGACGAATTTGCCGTCACAGCAGAGCAGGAGGCGACCTATCTGGAAAGGCAGCTTGTTTCTCCCGATGTGCTGATGCTCGTCTGCGAGGTGGAGGGAAAGTTGGCGGGGAACTGTCAGCTTGACTTAAACCGCTGGCGCAAGACCCGACACCGCGGTCAGGTCGCCATCGCCTTGCTGAAGGATTATTGGGGACTGGGCATCGGAACGGCGATGTTTAAAGAGATGATTGACAAAGCAAGGCAGGAGAAGCTCGAGCAGCTGGAGCTGGAGGTCATCGAAGGGAACCAGCGGGCGATTGGGCTCTACCACAAGATGGGTTTTGTGTGCATAGGCGAAAAGCCCAACGCTATCCGGCTGGAGGATGGAAGCTCTTTAAAAGAGCTGATGATGGTCAAGGTTTTATAAGCTGACGCAAAAAGGTTTTGTCTGGATTGATTGTGGCAGACAAAACCTTTTTGATTTTCTTTTACAAAATGACGACAATATCCGAGCGGCTTTGGTTGATTCGTTTGAAAAATCCGTTTATAATAAAGAGAGCATCCTGAAAAACCGGACGGATAAGCCGGTCGACAGCAGCGCACACTAGAGAAGGAAATCGAATCTATGGAGGTGTGCGCATGAGCCACAATCACAAGAAAAACAATCGCAGGAAACCGGTCTGTGAAGAACTGCCGGTCGACCAGCCGCAGGAGCAGCCGGAGGATTTGGAGGAACAAACCAGCCAAATCATCCAGTCCGGCTCGGTCACCATGACCGCAGCCAAGCACGTCATCCACTGTCTGACCATCGTCGGTCAGATCGAGGGTCACTATATCCTGCCGCCGCAGAACAAGACCACCAAGTATGAGCACGTCATTCCGCAGCTGGTCGCCATCGAACAGGACCCTTCCATCGAAGGGCTGATGATTATTCTCAACACCGTCGGTGGAGATGTCGAGGCGGGGCTTGCCATTGCCGAGCTGATTTCCGGCATGAAAAAGCCGACCGTGTCGCTGGTGCTGGGCGGCGGACATTCCATCGGTGTGCCGCTGGCGTGCAGCGCAAAGCAGTCCTTCATCGCGCCTTCCGCCACCATGACGGTGCATCCGGTGCGGATGAACGGTCTGGTGCTGGGCGTCCCGCAGACCCTTTCCTATTTTGACCGGATGCAGGAACGCATCGTGCGCTTTGTCACCGACAACTCCGGCATCTCCTCGAAGGATTTTCGTCGGCTGATGATGAACACCGGGGAGCTGGTGATGGACGTCGGCACCGTTTTGGATGGAGAAAAGGCGGTACAGGCAGGGTTGATCGACCATTTAGGAGGACTGAGCGAAGCCATCTCCTGCCTGTACCGGATGATTGAGAAAAAAGAAAAGGGAGTAAAATCTGCGGTCCGACCCAAAAAAGGAGGGAGCAGACGATGATCCTTCATTCGGTGACACCGGTCTGGGCGATGCAGCAGATGATGGCAGAGCAGTCAGAGCAGCCGACCACTGTTTTGCTTTCGGAAACGGCAGCGCTGCAAGGCAGGATACAAAACGGACAGCTTTTGGTGGAACGCATCCTTTCCACCGACCCGCACGATTTTCTGCGGCAGGAGCTTTCCCCGGGAAAACAGGTGAAGCTGCCGCAAAAAAACAGATTTTTTTAGATTACTTTTTATGATAGAAACATGGACAACAGGGAGGCTTGGCAGACTATGGTAACCAAAAAAACATCCTCGCGCACCAAAAGCAAGAGCGCGGCTGCGACCGAACGGGAGCGCAAAAAACGCGAGCTGCACTCCAGACAGCAGTTTTGGGCAATCGTCGTTTTTGCAGTGGCAGTCTTTATTATGGCGACCACACTGGTGGAGGGACAGAACGTCTGGAACTGGATTCACAATTTCTTTCTGGGGATGTTTGGATGGAGCGCCTATCTGATTGCTCCCCTGCTGTTCTATGTTTCCATTATGACTGCGCTGGACAAGCCTATCGGTCTGGTTGGGCACAAGGTATGGCAGTCGATGCTGCTGATTTGCCTGCTCAGCGGAGCGACCCAGGTGTTCGGCTCGGGCATCCCAAACGGCAACCTGATTGAAAAGTTCCTCTCACTCTTTCAAAACGGTGTGGACGGACACGGAGGAGGAGCGGTTTCGGGGCTGTTCGGTCTGCCGCTGCTCTACTGGTTTGGTCCCACCGGAGCCAAGGTGACGATGATCCTGCTGATTTTCGTGGTGCTGATGGTGCTGACCGGCGGGACACTGATCGGGCTGTATCAGTCGGCAAAAAAACCGATGCAGAAGATGGAGGAAGTCTATGTCGCCCATTCGGAGATCCGCAATCAGCAGCGGCAGCTTCGCCAGGAGCAGATGATGGAGGAAGGGCAGGCGCCGACCAAGCCTCGCTTTAACATCAATATCCCGTTAGGCTCAGGCAAGCGCGCCGAGCAGGAGGACGGGTTGCAAACCGACAGCTTTTTTAATGCCAAGCGCAAAAAAGAGGAGGAGCTGGAGCGGCTGCGCCAGGCACAGGAGGACACCGAAAAAGGCAGGGCAGCCATGAGGGAAAAGCTGGAGTTGGAACGCGCCGAACAAAAGCGGCAGGAACAGCAGCGCGCCGAGCAGATTGCTGCCGAGCGACGGGAGCTGGAGCAGTCGGTGGAAAGCGACAGCTTCTGGAATCCGCCGGAAGAACCGGTGGACGAGCAGGAATCACAGCTTTCCTCTCCGTATTTGGACGACCTGATCAATCGGGTCGCACCGGCAGCCGGCAGCGGTTATGCGCGGGAGGACCAGGCAGTGCTGCACACCCTGAAATCCAATATGCCAAACGCAGGGGTGCGACCGGTGGTGGATTCTGCCGATTGGGACCACCCGTCTCACCTGCATGAAGAAAGGATGGGCGACCCTTGTCAGACCGGATTTTCCTGGGAGCAGACAGAGCAACAGCCGCTTTTGGAGGAAGAGGACATCGCTGATGGATTTATCTCGATGCAAAACTTCCACTTTGGACAGCATGTGCAGGAAGAACCGACGGAATCGGAGATGGATGAGATTTTCCAGCCAGCCGCACCGCAGGAAACGCCAATCGCCGAAGAGGAAGAGCCGGTATTTTTCCAGCCGCAGGAAATGCCGATGGTCGAAGAGGAGGAGCCGGTACCGTTTCACCCGGATAACATCCATCTGGAGCCGGAGCCGCCGACCGGCAGCCGCAGGGAGCAGACGCATGAGATTATCCAGGTGTCTGCCGACCGGATAGCGGCTCAGGGAATGGATTTGCAGGGCGCATCCCATTCGGTCGATGCGCCGCAGCCGGAAGAGGAAGAGCCGGAGTACATCAAACCGCCGATTGAGATTTTAAATGAGATTGAAAAACCCAACGAGAGCAATTTGCAGGAAGAGCTGCGCACCAATGCTGAAAAGCTGGTGTCCACCCTGCAAAGCTTCGGCGTGCAGACCCGCATCATCGACATCGCACGCGGACCGGCGGTCACCCGCTATGAATTGCAGCCGTCGGCAGGGGTAAAAATCAGCAAGATTACCAACCTTGCCGATGATATTGCCCTCAACCTTGCCGCCTCGGGAGTCCGCATCGAAGCGCCCATCCCGAACAAGCCTGCGGTGGGCATCGAGGTGCCCAACAAGGTGGTCAGCACCGTTTCCATCCGGGAGATCATCGACTCGCCGGAATTTCAGCAGGCAAAAAGTCCGCTGGCGGTGGCGCTTGGCAGAGATATTGCCGGAAAGGTCACCGTAGCGGATCTTGCCAAGATGCCGCACACCCTGATTGCAGGCTCGACCGGCTCCGGTAAATCGGTCTGCATCAATTCGCTGATTGTCAGTATGCTCTACCACTCCACTCCGCAGGAGGTAAAGCTGGTGCTCATCGACCCGAAGATGGTGGAGTTGGGCATCTACAACGGCATCCCACACCTGCTCATCCCGGTGGTCACCGACCCGAAAAAGGCAGCGGGCGCACTGTCCTGGGCGGTCAACGAGATGCTCAACCGCTATCAGCTGTTTAAGGATTACAGTGTGCGGGATATGACCGGTTTTAACCGCGCGGCAGAGAAGAACGGGCTTAAACCGATGCCGCAGATTGTCATCATCATCGACGAGCTTGCCGACCTGATGATGGCAGCGCCGGGCGAGGTGGAGGATTCCATCTGCCGTCTGGCACAGATGGCGCGTGCGGCAGGAATGCACCTGGTCATTGCTACCCAGCGTCCGTCGGTGGACGTCATCACCGGTGTTATCAAGGCGAACATCCCTTCCCGCATCGCCTTTGCAGTTTCCTCTCAGATTGACTCGCGCACCATCCTCGATTCCAGCGGTGCAGAAAAGCTGCTGGGCAGAGGCGATATGCTCTTTTCTCCCATCGGTTCCTCAAAACCGACCCGTGTTCAGGGCTGCTTTGTGACCGACGGGGAGGTCGAGCGCATCATCGAATTTATCAAGCAGTCCGGTCAGAAGATGACCTATGACGAGCAGATTTTGCAGGAGATTGACCGCCATGCCGTTTCCGACAACAAGAAGAAGGGCGGCAAGGACGAGGGCGGCGGATTCTCGGACGAGGACGAAATGCTGCCCAGCGCGATTGAGATTGTGGTGGAAACCAGGCAGGCATCCACCTCCATGCTGCAAAGAAGGCTGAAACTGGGCTATGCGCGTGCAGCCCGCCTGATGGATGCGATGGAGGAAAAAGGTATCATCGGTCCGTTTGAGGGCAGCAAGCCCAGACAGGTACTGATTACTAAAGAGCGGTGGATCGAAATGAAGATGGTCGCTGCGGCAAAAGCCGAGGATGACCGCAGAAATTATTGAGGTTGACAAAGCCCCTTTTTTCTAAATTTGAAAAAAGGGGCTTTGTGATTTTTTAATCAGAAAAATTTTAAGTTTTTCTCTCGACAAGCAAGGGTCGATTATGCTATATATTTATAGGCAGGACTGATCAGGGTCTTGCAAAAAGCTTTTTGGAGGAGGAATCGAGATGGAAAATGTGCAGAACAAAGAGAACCGGATCATCAACGGTGTGATTTGGAAACAGCTGCTGATTTTCTTTTTTCCGATTGTGCTGGGCACCTTTTTTCAGCAGATCTACAACACGGCAGACGCAGTTGTCGTAGGAAGATTTGTCGGTACCGAAGCATTGGCGGCGGTGGGCGGCTCCACCAGCCAGATCATCAACCTGATTGTCGGCTTTTTTGTCGGACTTTCTTCCGGTGCAACGGTGGTCATCTCCCAGTATTACGGCGCAAGGGAGAAGCAGGGATTGCAAAATGCGCTGCATACCGCGTTTGCCTTTTCGGTGGTGGGCAGCGTGGTCATCTCTGTGATTGGAATTTGGCTGTCTCCGATGATGCTTCGTTGGATGAACACCACCGAGGAGGTCATCGCACCGTCCACCACCTATCTGCGCATCTATTTTGCCGGAATCATCTTTGTCTTCACTTATAATGTAGGTTCCAGCATCCTGCGTGCGGTCGGAGATTCCCGCCGTCCGCTGTACTATCTGATTGTCTGCTGCTTTATCAATATTCTGCTGGACGTAGTCCTGGTCGTCTTTTTCCATATGGGCGTAGCGGGTGCTGCCATTGCAACGGTGTTTGCCCAGGGAGTCAGTGCGGTGCTGGTGGTGCTGGCGCTGTGCCGCTCCAAGGATATTTTCCGGCTGGAACTCAAACAGGTTCGCTTTCACCGTGATGCGTTGGAGCTGCTGCTGAAAATTGGTCTGCCGGCAGGCTTGCAGTCGGTGATGTACAGTGCATCCAATATCATCATCCAGACCTCGCTCAACTCCTTCGGAACCAACACGATGGCGGCATGGACTGCCTATGGAAAGATCGACTCCTTCTTCTGGATGGTCATCAGCGCCTTTGGTATCTCCATCACCACCTTTGTAGGACAGAACTATGGCGCGCGCAAGTTTGGGCGGATGCGCAAAAGCGTGCGCATCTGTATCGGGATGGCAATGGGCGCTTCGGTCGTCATCAGCGCAGTCTTCCTGATTTTTGGAAAGTATGTCTACCAGATGTTCACCACCGATGCCACCGTCATCGAAATCGGAATGCACATGATGACCCTGATGGCGCCGGCGTATGCAGTGTATGTCTTTATCGAAGTCTACTCGGGTGCGCTGCGCGGTACCGGCGATGTGCTGGTGCCGATGCTGATGACCTGCGGCGGTGTGTGCGTACTCAGAGTGCTGTGGGTTTGGTTCATCGTTCCGCTCAAGCCGGTCATCGACACCATCCTTTACAGCTATCCAATCTCATGGACGCTGACAGCGCTGCTGTTCATCTTCTATTATCGAAAAAAATGCCAGCAGTTCCCTGACAGCGACGAATAACACAAAAAAGGACAGGAGGTTCTGTGAGCAGTTCGCAGAGCCTCCTTTTGATTTAAAAGAGGAGAATGAACGTTATGTCAACAAAATTGGTTTTACTTGGAACAGGGACCCCAAACGCCTGCCCGAACGCCAGCGGACCTGCCTGCGCTGTGGTGGTGGACGACCGGGCTTACCTGGTGGATTTTGGACCGGGCGTGGTACGGCAGGCATCCAAGGCGTACTATAAGGGCATCGACCCGCTGCGACCGGACCTGCTGACCACCGCCTTCTGCACCCACCTGCACACCGACCACACGGTGGGCTATGCCGACCTCATCTTCACGCCGTGGGTGCTGGAGCGCAGCAGTCCGCTCAAGGTGTTTGGTCCCAAGGGCTTGCAGCGTATGACCGACCACCTGTTGCAGGCGTATGCGGTGGACATCGACTTTCGTCTGCATGGCTTTGAGCGAGCCAACGAGGTGGGTTATCAGGTGCAGGTGCAGGAGATACAGGAAGGCATCATCTACCGGGATGAACGGGTGCAGGTGGAAGCGTTTGCTGTCAGCCACGGCACACTGGAAAGTTATGGCTATCGTTTTGTCACACAGGATGGGGTCATCGTGGTCAGCGGGGACACCGCACCCCTGCCGGTGGTCGCCGAAAAAGCCAAGGGCTGCGACATTTTGCTGCATGAGGTCGAATATGCCGCAGGTATCCGATGCCGCGAGGAAAAATGGCAGAAGTACCACCGCGAGGTCCACACCCTCAGCACCGACCTTGCCGCCATTGCTGCACAGGCGCAGCCCAAGCTGCTGGTCACCACCCATCGCATCTACCACATGAATATCCAGGACAACACCCAGGACCTTCAGGCGCAGATGGATGTGCGGTGCGCAGCGATTTTGGAGGAAATCCGGCAGGCAGGCTATGACGGAAAGGTGGTCAACGGGCAGGATTTGGACGTCTTTCCAGTATAGTGAACAAAGTGACGAAAATAAGGAGATACCACAATAAAATTTTCTGCACAAAATTGTCACAAAATATGTCACAGGATATTGTAATTGCCAAAAGAGGATGCTATACTAAATGAGAAAAAAATAGGAATGTTCCTGTGAGGAGACGCAATCTTCCAAAGAGGAGAAAGTGGGAGAATAGCTTTGTAAAAACAAAAGGAGGAATCCCAACGATGAATGGATTAAAGAAAACACTGTCCATCATGCTGTGTGTGGCAATGATTGCAAGCGGCAGCTTCATGGCATTTGCGGAAGGGGAAAGCAATCCGCAGAATGTTACCGTTGTTGAAGGCGAAAATGCCGGTGAAAACGTTGGCGGCGAAGAAGGCGGCAACGAGGGCAACGAAGGCGAAAACGTCGACGAAAATAAAGAAGAAAACAAAGATGAGGATAAACAGCAGTCCGAGGCGCTTTTGGCAGCAATCGGCGCGCTAAACAGTCTGCCGCTGTTTGACAGCCTGACCGAGGACACCGACGCAGACGCTCTGCTGGCACAGGTGCAGGCAGCCAGAGCAGCCTACGACGCGCTGACCGAAGAGGAAAAGCTGCTGGTAGAAGAAGCAAAGCTCAACAACCTGCTGGATTTGGAATTCTTCTTTGAAAACCGTCCGTCCAACACCCCTGCGGATGCTCCTGTCGATCAAGTAGTTGCTACACAGACTGAGACCGAGACAGCTGATTTGACAGGTGAAGGCACACAGGCAAGTCCTTATGAAATTAAAAGCGTTGACGATTTTAACTCTGCATTAGAAAAGGGTACTGATGATATTTATGTAAAATTGGTAGAGAATATCACCGGTACAATTACAGTAGAGTCTGGTAAAAGTGTCGTTTTAGATTTGAATGGGAAAACGCTGAACGGGGAACAAACAAAAGCAACAGCAACCATTACCAATTATGGAACACTTACGATTACTGGAAATGGTACAGTAAAGAGAGAAGATACCAAAGAGAACACAGGCACTTCTTCTTATTATGTTATTGATAACCAGGGAATAATGACCATTCAAGGAGGAACGGTTACCAATAATAGTGGAAATGGCAAAGACGGGGCTTCTTTGATTCGTAACGGCGGTGTTTCTGGAAACACACCAGTTTTGAATATTGAAGGTGGTACATTCGAACAGGAAAATTTCATCGTTATAAAGAATGATGACTATGGTACACTCAATATTTCTGGTGGTACAATTAATTCAACGAACAGTCAAGCAGTTCAGAACTGGGCTACTGCCAATATTTCTAATGGTACTATGAATGGCGATGTCTATAGCTGGGCATACCCAACTTCTCAAGCAGAGACCAATATTACAGGTGGCACAATTCGCGGAGATGTAGCGTCTATTTCCTATGAAGGAAATTCAAAATCGAATGTTAAAATTTCAGGGAATACTGTGGTAACAGGTGTAGTAGCGGCTGGAACATTTAGTGATGGTAAGGTGTTAGAGAATCCAGAAAAATCAAACCTTGAAATTAGTGGCGGCAACTATGGTAATTCGATTAAAAAAGATTATCTGAATGATTCGCTCAAAGCAGGATTGTACAGCCCAAGTGCAAATCCAGATGCACCATACAGCTACTATACAAGCGTAGAGGAAGCCAAAGCTGCTGCGAAGGATGACCCAAATGCCATTGTAACCGATGTTGAAACCGGCAAAGAAGAAGCACTTTATCCGGCAGCCAAGATTGGCGATAAGACCTACAACACACTGGAAGAAGCACTGAAAGCTGCAAAATCGGGTGACACCATCGTTCTGCAGAAGGATGTTTCCACTGGTGCAGTCACCCTTCCGGCAGGTGTTACCCTCGATGGCGGCAATCATGTGATTACCTGCAACACCGAGATTGCAAACGGCGCTTTCATCACTGCGACAGGAGATAATGTCACCATCAAAAATGCAACTGTCAATGTAGATGGCAAAGCAAAACACGGCATCCAGTTCTACTGTGTAAAGGGTGGCAAGCTGGAAAACGTCAATGTGATGGGCGGCAAATATACTGCGGTCATCGTCAACGGTGCAGAAGTGTCCATCAATGGCGGCAACCTCTCTACAAACGGCTATGCAGTGGTTGAGTATGCGATGGGTAAAAATGTAACTACCGTTCCGAAGCTTACGATGAACAACGTAACCACCCCGAACACCGATAAACCGCTGGTTTATATGGACAAGGCTACCATCGACAGAATCAAAGACAACACCAAGGAACTGGGACAGAATGCAACAACAGAACAGGTAATCGAACACCTCAAGAAGGATAATCTGACCGGCAACAATATCAAGGATATGCAGGTTGGAGAAAACGGAATGATTATTGTTCCGGCACCAAGCACACCGGTTGATCCTCCGGTCGTTCCAGAAAAACCAAACAGCAACTCCGGCAACACCGGCAGCAGCTCGACCGTTCAGCAGATGGAAGAGCGCGAAAAACCGGACCCGGCAGACAAGAAGGCTATGGAAGAGTACAACTTCTGGATGCAGGTGAAGTCTAAAATCCGCGCGACCGCAGAGGGCAAGACCCTGCGCATCACCGTTAAGGAAGGCATCGAGTATATGCCGGCAAGCGTGATGCAGACCCTGTACGAGTGCAAGGTGGGCATTACCCTGTACTGGGACGGCGTGACCATCGAGATTCCGGTCGGCAAAGCACAGCCAAAACAGGCTCTGCGCGTCTACTGGACCAAGACCAAACTGATGGATTTGTACAACGCATAAGTAAATAAAAAAGGGAACCGAGCAATCGGTTCCCTTTTTGTTTTACTGGATAGATACGGAAAATTCCTCATACGAGTTTTTAATATACTCCATAAGGGCAGCAGAATCCCCATGGAATTTCTTTTCGGCTAATCGAGAGCGTTCTTCGGACAATACCAGAGAATCAACGCATAATGCCTGATATTCTTCTAACGTTACTCCATAAACATCCGCCATTTCCTGTAAGTTTTCCATAGCCAGTTCGGCATATTTTTTCTCATCCTCAGAGCCGGTTTTGAAAGCTTCTTCCATCATGCAGTAGGTTTCCTCCTGTGCTTGGCGGATGCTTTCTATTTCGGCTTCGTTTAATGCAAGTCCTTCCCTTTGGGCGAATTGGCGGATGATTTCGTTTGCGATTAAATCATCCAGTACCTGTGATGAATCAACGGCAGCTTTCGAATCGCTCTTTTGAAGGATATATTTTTGCGCATCGACAGCCTGTGAAAGCTCCTGCCGGGAAATGGAAACGCTTCCGACAGATGCAACGATGTCTGTGGACGAGGTGCGAATAGAACAAGAGATCAGGCAGAGGGATAAGGCTAAAATCAAGCAGATTGCAAGAATTTGCGATTTCTTTTTCATAGCAGGACCTCTTGCTATTCCACCAGCAGGCGCTTTTCCAGCTCCAGGTCGGGTGTGACATAGGCGGTCTGATAGCTGACATAGATGACCATGCCGGGCTTTGCACCGCGCGGCTTTTTGACATTTTTAATAAGGGTGTAGTCGACCGGCACCTGTGCGGAGTCGGCGGCTTTGGAGTTGGCTGCTGCCAGAATGGCTGCCTGATGCAGGGTGCTGTCGGGAATCTCCCTGCCTTCGCTGAGCACCACCGTATGGGAGCCGGGTATGTTTTTGGTGTGGAACCACATATCCCGACCATGGGCTTCCTTGAGGGTGAGCTGGTCGTTTTGCAGGTTGTTGCGTCCGACCAGAATGGTGAAGCCGTCGTCGGATAGGTAGCGCTTGGGTGCAAGGCGGGCTTCCTTGCCTTTTTTGGTGGAAGGTCCCTTGCGGCGCAGATAACCCTGTTCCACCAGCTCGCTGCGGATGGCAGAAAGCTCGTCGTTGGTCTGGGCGCGGGTGAGCGCATCAAACACCGAGTCGATGTATTCGGCTTCCTGCTGACCTTCCTCAATCAGCTGGCGCAGCTTTTTCTCGGCAGTGTCTGCCTTGCGGTATTCGCCGTAGTATTTCTGCGCGTTTTGGGACGGCGTTTTGCGCGGGTCCAGCGGGATGGTGATTTCGGCTTGCTGCTCGTCATAGAAGTTGACCACCGTCGCTGCGCGGTCGCCCTTCTGGATGGAGTAGAGGTTGGCGCTGATGAGGTCGCCGTACATCTTCCAGCGTTCACGGTCGGCGCAGTCCTCCAGCTCCTTGTGCTGCAACGCAAGCTTGCGGGCGATGCGGTCGGAGGTGTTCGCCAGAATTTTGAGCAGGTCGGCGCTGCGGTGGCGCATCCGCTGGATGCTGTCCCGCTGGGTGTAGAAGTCGTCGAGCAGCTGGCTGTAGGTCGGATAGGTTCGAGTGAACATCATGCCGCCGTACTGGTGGATGTCCATGAAGGAAAAATCCACCGGCTTTTTGCGGGAGTCGATGACGCTGGTGGGGGTGCCGGTATAATTTTTTGCCATCTCAATCACCCGCGCCAGAAAGAAGCGCAGGCGGTCGAAGTGGTCGGAGGTCATCTCAGAGATGACCCGGTCGTCGCCGGTAAAGACGTAGTTTGCAATCTCGCGGCAGACGATGGGGGACACGCCCTGCACCGCAGCCAGCAGCGCTTTGGAAAGCGGGGTGTCCTTACCCTGGCGCAGCCGCTCTTCGACCTGCTGTGGGGTGCAGTCGATCAAATCCAGCTTGTCCTGCGCAGGCGGCAGGGTGTAGCGGACACCGGGTAAAATCGGGCGCACCGAGGACATGGTGTCGTCGATGCGTTTGATTGAGTCGATGACCCTGCCGTCCTCGCCGATGAGGATGATGTTGGAATGTCTGCCCATGATTTCGACCGCGACGGTCAGTTCAATCAGGTCACCCATCTCGTTGCGGGTTTCAAAAATCAGGTGCAGGATGCGGTCCAGCCCAATCTGCTCTAAGCGCAGCAGCTTGGCGCTGCCCAGATATTTGCGCATCAGCATACAGAACATCGGCGGAGCCTTCGGGTTTTCAAAGGATGCGCCGGTCAGGTGCAGCCGCGGGCTGTCCGCTCCGGCAGAAAGATACAGCTTGACGCTGCGCGCGCCGTCTGCGGTGGGCTGCGGCAGGCGCAGGATGAAGATCATCTCCTCGCGGGAGATTTGGTGTATTTTATCAATGCGCGCGCCGATCAGCACACCTTCCAGCTCGTGGCGGATCTGGCGCAGCAGGGTACCATCCAATGCCATGGAAATCCTCCTTTCAAAAGGGGCGGGTGAAAAAATTTTGTCTTAGCACAAATTTGATAAAGTTTCAGATGAAGTTATCGGTTACGATACAACATTATACCACAAAATGGGCAGGAAGGCGATAAAAGAATGAGGATTTGCAAAGAAATGAAAATTTGTAAAGTATTTCCTGCATTTTAGGCAAAGAAAACAGAAAAAATGCCCCGACACCGGAAAAATAAGTCGCATTGACAAAGGGAAAACGCAGGTGTATAATAGAAACAAGAAATTTACAGGAAACGGAATCTGCACCTTGTGCGAAAAAAACTTTCATTCCTGCAAAAAGCGGAACCGCTCTTTTTATCTAAGACATCTTCTACAATCAACATAATCCTTCCAAAATATCTTTGCAGAAAGGGAATTTTTCTGCAAAGAACAAAACGCCCTCTGTCTGACAGGCAGAGGGCGTTTTGTTTATTTGGTCAGGGTGCCGTTGGAAGTTTGCACCAGCAGCAACAGCTGTTCCTCGGCGCCGGTGGCGGTGTTGATATAGCACAGCACCCGGTCGCCGGTGGAGGAGGTGCAGAAAAATTCGTACACGGCCGCTTCGTTTTTGCCGGAGGTGGGGATGAGGGCAGGGCGCACGCTGTCCACCGTCAGCAGAGGACTGAGCATTTGCTGCGCCTGCTCGGGCGAAAGCTGTGGGGAAGGCAGCTGCCGCTGGTGGTGGTTGACCAGATAGCCGCGGGCATCCAGACCGAGGATGCTGCCGTCCTGCAAAGAAATCTCCACCTTGATGAGGTCGGTGTAGCAGATGGTCTGGGTGGCAGGGTCGAGGTAGGCAAAGTTGAGGGTCATCACCCCGTCGGTGGTTTCATAGTAGGTGTCCTTCATCGAGGAGTAGCCCTGCGCCTGCAAAAACTGCTGGGCTTTGTCCACCGCCTGCTGGTAGGAAAGGCGGGCGGTCAGCGCCTCGGGCTTGGCTGTGACCAGATAGCACAGAAAGCCGCCCTGACGGGTGATGGCAACCGAGTTGTTTTTGCCGTCGTGCAGCACATAGCAGGGCAGGACAGAATCCTCCCGGCGCAGCTGCGGCAGAGGGCGGTCGGTCACACGGGCGGCGATGGCTTTTGCCTGCTCGGGTGTGATGGCGGGTTTGTCCCGGGTCATCTGCGGCGTTTTTTCCAGCAGGTGGTCGGAGAAGGGTCCGTCGTAGATGAGGGTGGGATAGCCGGTGAAGCTGTCCTCCAGCTGGCGCAGGCGGTCGTCGCCGTCGGCGTGGACGGTAAAGGCGGCAGGGTTTTGCTCGGACGCTTGCAGCTGCTCGATGGTCAGGCTGCCGTTTTGCAGCGAGCAGGCAAGGTCATCCAGCTGGACGCTCAGGCGGTCGGCATATTCGCGCAGGGAGGCAAAGCTGCTGCGCTCCTCCTCGGTGAGCGTCGAGCCATTGGCAGTCTTGCGGGAGAGGTACATGGCATAGTCGCCTGCCTGGGATAAAAATTTGTTGGTGGCAGACAGGGTGGATTCCAGCGGCAGGGCGGACAGGGAAGATTTTGCGGCGGCGGACTCCTTCCACAGGCGGGCGCAAATCTGCGAAAGCTGCGAGCTGCTGCCGGAGTACATCCCCTTGACCAGGTCGTCGGAGAGGTTTGCCAGATTGTCGGCGGCAGAATCGGCGGCGCGGCAGTAGGTGTTCTGCAAAGCGGTGCGATAGGCGCGCGCACTCAGGTGGCTGTATGCTGCCCAGACGCCAAGGATGATGGAAAGGGCAAGCATCAGCGTGACGAGAATTTTGTAGTAAAGTGGGCTGACCGGGGTATCTTTTTGATTCATGGGGATTTTCCTGCCTTTCAAAGTAACGTTTCCTCATCAGTGTGAACAGAAATACAGCGGAATATACAGGAAATCCGCCGAAAAATCGAAAGAAAGTGAAAAGCGGTTGACAAACATTCTCCAGTCATTTATAATAAAATTGTACATTTTATGCGTGCGTTTTTAGTGATATTGAACATAATCCCGTTAAACTGAACAATATTAGACAAAACGGAGGATAAATGTTTATGAACGGAAATTTATATGAAGAACGAGGCGAGGACAGACGCATCCGCAAAAGCAAAAAAGCGTTGCAGGAGGCGCTGATTCGACTGTTGAGCAAAAAGAGCATCGGGGAAATCACCATCAAAGAGCTGACCGACGAGGCGGACGTACACCGCGGCACCTTTTACCACCACTATGCGGACGCGATGGATTTGAAGGTGCAGACCGAGCGGGAGATTGCCGAGCAGCTGACCGAAATCTTGAGCAGCGTGCCGCAAAGCAGACTGGAGCAAGGACCTTACCCGCTGCTGGTTCGGGTGCTGGAATATCTGGAGGACAACCGCGAGATTGCCAAGATGCTGGCAAGCGAGCACGGTGCACCGTGGCTGATGGAAGAGTTGTGTGCAGGCATCAGCGAGCGGTGTTTGGGAGCGCAGCTGTTTGGAGAGCAGCTTAAGTACGGCAGCCGGTTTTGTGCAGCGGGACTGCGGGAGATGCTGGTCAGCTGGATTGAGGACGGAATGCGGATGGCGCCCGGCGAGATGGCACGCATCATGGAGCGGATGATGGGCAGCCAAAGCCCGACCGCGATGAGCCGATAAGATTTCATACAATAGAGTGACAGCAGTGGTTAAGCAGACGGAAGAAAACGGTCTGCATTTATTTTTACATTGTAATGTATAATTATTCTTTCTGAGATGTATTTTATTCATATAGAGATAGCGGAAAAAGAACAATAAAAGACAAAAAAGGAGAAAAATGTATATTAGTAAAACGGGAAATATAAAAACGCACGCAAGAAAATACAAAAAGAGCGACTTGTAACCAAAATGCAATATTTACCTGCAAAAATCCCGAGTGATAGGGGAAAAAGAGCCGTTTTTTTAATCAAAATGTAAAAAATATTGAGAAGTGCGACAAAATTACAGAGAAGTGTTGACTAAACTGTATTGCAGCCTTTACCAATTTGAGATAGAATAATAGCAGACGAAGCGGGTGTGTGGAGCACCCGCGGACGTCGAAAAACACAAGGGTTGAATTTGAATAAATATTCAACCTAATTTTATTTTAGGAGGAAGAAAGACTATGAAAAAAGTACTTTCCGTAGCACTGGCTTCTGCT
>ERZ809296.481-NODE-481-length-64323-cov-19.516478_pt1 | contig 64323 bp, 54 predicted proteins | sample MGYA00520511_ERZ809296 | MGnify/ENA primary metagenome ERZ809296 (study PRJEB31576, sample SAMEA3212662) | Homo sapiens | biome: human-gut; feature: human gut; material: fecal | place: Sweden | collected 2012 ...
AAAAGGTCAGGGTAGGAAGGTTATAGGTTTGGATGAAAAGTTTGTGTGCAGTTTTTAAGGTACATGCAAAAAGTTAGGCCCGGTGGCTCAGTTGGTTAGAGCGCCGCCCTGTCACGGCGGAGGTCAAGGGTTCGAACCCCTTTCGGGTCGTTGGCTGAATAACTTTCAGCTACAATTAAATATTTGGGGTCTTAGCTCAGCTGGGAGAGCATCTGCCTTACAAGCAGAGGGTCATAGGTTCGAGCCCTATAGGCCCCATTTAAATGGATGGATTCCCGAGTGGCCAAAGGGGACAGACTGTAAATCTGCTGCAACTTGCTTCGGTGGTTCGAATCCACCTCCATCCATTGGTTCTTGAAAAAGAACAACATTCTATAATATCGCGGGGTGGAGCAGTCTGGAAGCTCGTCGGGCTCATAACCCGAAGGTCGTTGGTTCAAATCCGGCCCCCGCAACTTCAAATAATCAACGGATAACGTTGGTTATTTTTTTTTACATAAAATGAACTCAAAATAAACTTTTGCGGTATAATAGGACAATAAGCCATTAAGTGTATAGATGAAGAAAGGAAAAAAAGCAATGAATCAGAAGGCGGTCATAGCGATGAGCGGCGGTGTAGACAGTTCCGTTGCGGCATATTTGATGAAGGAAAAAGGATATGAGTGTATTGGAATTACGATCAAAACCTTTAATGAAACTGGTGATGGAATCAAACGAGAAAATACCTGTTGTTCACTTGATGATGTGAGCGATGCGAGAAGTGTAGCTTATACGCTTGGGATTCGTCACTTTCTTTATAATTTTACAGGCCAGTTTGAGGAGCATGTCATGAAGCGCTTTGTTGATGCTTACGAGAATGGATGCACACCAAACCCTTGTATTGATTGTAATCGCTATATTAAGTTTCAGGAATTATATGAGCGTGCCAAGCTTATGGGTTATGATACTGTTGTAACAGGTCATTATGCACGCGTGGAATACAATGAGGCAACAGGCCGTTATCTTTTAAAGAAGGGATTGGATGCCAATAAGGACCAAAGCTATGTGCTTTATAGTCTGACACAGGAGCAACTTATGCACACGCAGTTTCCGCTAGGAGAGCTTCCAAAGCCTAAGGTAAGAGAGATTGCCGAGGAACAGGGCTTAATCAATGCTCGCAAACATGACAGTCAGGATATCTGTTTTGTAACTTCTGGAAGCTATACAGATTTTATTCGCCAGTATACGGGAAAGGAATATCCAGAAGGCGATTTTGTAGATCGAGAAGGCAATGTTCTTGGCCGTCATAAGGGAATAATCCATTATACTATTGGACAGCGTAAGGGATTAGGACTTGCATTTGCAAAACCGATGTATGTTTATGGAATAGATAAAGAAAAGAATCAGGTGATTTTGACAGATGAGGCTGATTTGTTTTCAAGTGAACTGATTGCAGATGACTTAAATTTGATTTCTGTTCCTAAAATTGAAGGAAAAATGCGTGTGAAGGCTAAAGTGCGTTATCGTCATGCTGAGCAGCCAGCAACAGTAGAGCAGCTTGATGAAAAACGCATTCACGTTATATTCGATGAGCCACAGCGTGCCATTACAAAAGGACAGGCTGTCGTGCTTTATGATGGTGATGTAGTTGTTGGAGGTGCAACAATTTGTGATACAGTTCGTCAGGAATGATAGATTCAGATAAATTCATGCTTACTGGCAAATGTATAAAATCTGTTTCTCATGCATATAGTAGGAGTAATGGCGCAAACCGCAGTTAAGTGGTGCGGAAACTGGCCCATAAGAAAAGAGATTGTGTATGGGAAACAGAAAAAGAAAGCACAGGGAATCGTTGTTTTGGCTGGAGGCAGCGTTTATCGTGCTGCTTTTAGCAGGTGCGTATGTGATAGGAAGTTATGCGCGTGCGAAGCAAAATGATTCGCTTCAGGAAGTATTTGTTGCAGATCATGGAACAAATGTTGTTGAGGTAACAGACGCGCAAGGAACAATAACGGGAAGTGAAGTAGTCGATTATGATGAACTCATCTCAGATTATCGAAATATTTTGCTGGTTGGTGTAGATGCTAGGGATCAAAAGTGTATCGATAAAGGTGCGAACGCAGATGTGATCATGATTGTGAGTATCAATGAAAGCACAGGAAAAATTCGTCTGATATCTGTTCTTCGTGATACACTTCTTCGCTTGGAGAATCCTGGAAGCTATCATCAGGGCAGGCTTTATGATAAGGCCAATTCACAGCTTTGTTATACTGATATTGCCGATATGATCAGCATGATTAATCGAAACCTTGATTTAAATATTAAGGATTATATTGTGTTAAACTGGCTGGCAGCGGCACAGGTAGTTGATACGCTTGGCGGTATTGAGGTATCAATTGAAAATCCGGAGGTAGTTCGCTATATGAATGGATATCTGACGGAAGTGAATCAGCAGACAGGAATCTGGTCAGAGCAGCTTGATGGAAGCGGAACATATAATCTGACAGGAACACAGGCAGTGGCGTTTTGTCGTGTACGTTATGCCGGATTAGGTGATGTTGGGCGAACTGGCAATCAGAGAATGATTATTGAAAGATGTCTAAAAAAGGTTAAGGAACTGATTTTGACGAAGCCCACGACTGTTGTTAGAGCTGTTTCGATTGGCATGGATAGTATTGCAACAAATCTTTCAATGTTGGAATTAGGAAATCTTGCATTTAAAGCGGGTGATTTTGAAATTGAGGAAAGCATTTCTTTCCCATTCCAATATGCGGCAGGTGAGTATCTGGGTCAGATATATGATTTGACAAACGGCGTAAAAGATGCAGTTGTGGCAAGAGAATTGGCAGATAATGTGGTGCAGCTTCATGCCTATCTTTACCCAGAAGCAGCGTATGCCTATCATTTGCCAGAAGAAATTGAAAGAATCAGCGAGGATATCGCGTGGATGTCAGATGTGAAAAAATAGATACAGCAGTTTCATAGAAGATAGGAGGAAGCATAGTGAAGATACTAGTAACAGTTCCATTTCAAAAAGAACATCAAGAGGAGCTAAAAAAAGCAGCGCCAGACGCTTTGTTTTTCTTCAAAGATGCGTACACGATAGATGATAAAAGAGATGAGAAACTATATCATGCTCTTTTGAAAGAGGCAGATATCATAATCGGAAATCCGTCTATTGAAGAGATAGCTTCTGCACCAAATTTGAAATTTGTGCAGTCATCTAATGCCGGCGTAGAAAAATATACGCAGCAGCCAGGATTTCCAAGAAATGTGATACTGTGCAGCATGTCTGGTGCATTCGGAGGAATCATTTCAGAGTATGTTCTTGGTGGAATATTGACAATGTATCGCAAATTTCCTAGTTATATTGAGCATCAGCAAAAACGTCTGTGGCAGGATGCAGGAAGTGAGCAGGCACTGATGGGAAAGACTGCGCTTATTTTAGGCACAGGCGATATTGGAACTAATATTGCAAAGCGTCTGAGTGCATTTGATGTCTATACGATAGGTATCAGACGAACTGCAAAATTTGCATCTGAATGGTTTGATGAGGTGTATACACTTGATGCATTAGATGAGCAGATTTGTCGTGCCGATATCGTGATTGGCTGTCTGCCAAAGACAGCTAAGACGACACATTTGTTAAATCAAGTACGTCTTCGTAAAATGAAAAAGGGCGGACTTGTTGTCAATGTCGGAAGAGGAAGTTTAATTGTTCAGCCAGATCTGATTCAATTGCTCGAAGAAGGTTATCTGTCAGGGGCTGTGCTTGACGTGACGGAGCCAGAGCCGCTGCCTAGTGATAATTTGCTGTGGGGCATGAAAAATGTGCTTATAACACCGCATGTTTCAGGAATTAGCTTTGGTCATGCACCACAGGTAGAGGAGCGTGTTGCAAAAATCTGTGCTCATAATTTGAAGGCTTTTTTGAATCATACAGAGATGATGAATGTAGTGGATTGGGAAAGTGGTTACAGAAAAGCAGAAAATTATAATTGTCAGTGTGATAAAGCATCAGGAGGAAAATATGCAGGATCAATCAATCTATGAAAAACTAAAAGAGTATGCAAGGAGTGATGCATATCCATTTCATATGCCGGGACATAAACGTAAAGTGGATTGGATTTCGAATGTGTATGATATTGATATTACTGAGATTGACGGATTTGATGATCTGCATCATGCAGATGGCATTCTTGAAGACGGTATGGCGCGCATGGCCAAGGCAGTAGGGGCAAAGAAGTCCTATTACATAGTTAATGGTTCAACATGTGGAATATTAGCAGCTATCTATGCGGCATGTCCACAGGGAGCTGCTGTTGCGGTAGCAAGAAACACTCATAAGAGTGTTGCCCATGCAATAATGCTCAGAGAATTAAAACCAACATATATTTATCCCCAAAATGTGGATAACTTGTGCATAAGTGGTCAAGTTATCCACAAAGATGTGGAAAAAGCTTACGAGCAATCCCCAGAAATTGCAGCAGTGATCCTGACTTCGCCGACTTATGAAGGAATTGTATCAAATATACGGCAAATTGCAGATGTGGTACATGCACATGGCGGAGTTTTGATCGTGGATGAGGCACATGGTGCACATCTTCCGTATGCTAATCATGATGCGAATCGTGAAGATACGCATCTTCCCTATAGTGCAGTGCGTGAGGGCGCAGATATTGTAATTCAGAGCCTTCACAAAACACTTCCATGTCTGACTCAGAGTGCAGCACTTCATATATGCAGCGACCGCGTTTCGGTAAAAAAAATTGAGCGAGCTCTTCATATATTTGAGACATCTAGTCCATCTTATGTTTTGATGGCAGGAATGGATCTTTGCGTGCGCTATATGCAAGGCGAAGGCCAAAAAAAGCTGCAAATGCTGACTGACAGACTGCAGCTTTTCTATGAACGAAGCAAATCATGGAAACAGCTTTGGTTTCTTTATCCGAAAATAAAAAGTGCAGGAACGCTTGGTATTCCGATTGCAGATTATACAAAAATTGTGTTTGGTGCAAATGGATACAAGAATGCTGGAAGAAAGCTGCATGAACTTTTGCGTGACCGCTATCATCTTCAGCCAGAGATGTCAGCGCCTGATTATGTAATTCTTATGACAATGCTGACAGATACAGAAGAAGGCTTTTTGCGTCTTGAGGCGGCACTTAGTGAAATTAATGATGAGCTGGAATGTGGCTCTCTAGTATGGGAGAGAACAGCGAGTGCGTATTCTACTGCATTTGTGCCGCTTGAGTTGGTTATGCTGCCGCTTGAAGCGGCAGAGGCGCCTGTAATTCAGGTACCATTTTCAGAATCAGTTGGAAAAATCAGTGCCGAGACTGTCTATGTTTATCCACCAGGCTGTCCGTTCTTGATGCCGGGAGAAAAAATCAGCGAAGAGCTGCTTGACGTTGTTCGTTACTATAGGACAAGCGGCATGGAACTGTATGGAATGGAGGATGAAACTGGAGAAAAGCTCCTTGTCATTGAAAATTAATAACATAAAAAACAAAAGCTAAATAGTATGAACAAAAAGGAAAAGAAGATATGAAAATTATCTATTTTATGGGAAAGAGTGCATCTGGAAAAGATACTATCTACAGAAAAGTACAGGAAAAACTTAATCCGTCACCAAAGGAAATTATATTGTATACGACGAGACCGATACGCGATCATGAAGAAAATGGAAGAGAATATTTCTTTGTCGCAGACAGTGAGATCGCTAAAATGGAAAACGAAGGAAAAATTATAGAAAAGCGAGTTTACCATACCGTATACGGCGATTGGATTTATGCAACAGCAGATGATGGACAGTTTGATGATAATTCTGTTTATATGGCAATTGGAACTCTTGAATCGTATCTGCCGATTCGTGCGCATTTTGGAGCAAAAACTATGATTCCAGTGTATCTTGAGGTAGAGGATGGGCTTCGCTTAGAGCGGGCTATAGCAAGAGAGCGCACGCAAAAAACTGCCAAATATGAGGAGATGTGCAGACGCTTTTTGGCTGATCAGGCCGATTTTTCTGAAGAAAAGTTAACTGCGGCAAATATTACAAGACGCTTTAAGAATGAGGATAAAGAGCTTTGTCTTAAGGAAGTTTTATCATACATTGAACATGAACTGTAACTAGACTATTTATTAAAGTTGTGCTATGATAAATGCAGTTCATAAACAGAAAAATGGATCGTTACGATAAGATGGGAGGCGATTTTGATATGCATGCAGGCGGTTTTTCAGAATTAATCGGAAATGAACAGATAAAGGAACATTTTTTACATGCAATCTCTTCCGGGAAGGTATCACACTGCTATGTCATAAGCGGCGAGGATGGTCTGGGAAAGATGACGGCGGCGAAGGCATTTGCACAGACATTGGAGTGTCAGGCAGAACCTGCCAACAGACCGTGCGGTGTGTGCCATTCATGTACACAATTTTTGAGCGGTAATCATCCTGATGTAATTTTTCCAGGTCATGAGAAGCCAACGGTAATCGGTGTAGATGACGTCAGAACTCAGATTATCGGAGATATCCAAATTAAGCCATATTGCAGTCCATACAAGATTTATATTGTAGACGAGGCGCAAAAACTGTCTGTTCAGGCACAGAATGCTCTTTTAAAGACAATAGAGGAGCCTCCGGCTTATGGTATTATTTTATTGCTTACAACAAATGCAGCAGCAATGCTTGAAACAATTCTCTCAAGAAGCATTGTACTCAATATGAAGCCAGTTGAGTCAGAAGCATTTACTTCATATATGAGAGAAAAAGGTGTGGATGAGGATAAGATTCCAACGCTTGAAAAATTCTCACAGGGAAATATCGGAAAGGGATTGAAGCTGGCACAGTCGGATGATTTTATTTCTATGATTCAGACGATTATGCTATTATTAAAGACAGCCTCTAAGATGCCATTTTCAGAGCTGCTTGAAAGTATTGCAAAGCTTGAGGAATATAAACTGAGCATCAAGGACTGCTTTGGCTTTATGCAGATGTGGTATCGGGATATTTTGATCTTTAAGGCAACGAGAGATCCGAATCTTCTGATCTTTGCAGAGGAGTACAGTGCAATCAGTAAGGTTGCCCAGACATGTGGTTATAATGAAATTAATCGCATTTTGGAGGCCATAAATACCGCGTCAGCCAGACTGGACGCAAATGTAAATTTCCAGCTTACGCTGGAGCTTTTGTGGCTGACGATCAGAGAGTGCCAGAAATAGGAAAGGTTTGGAAAAATTATGATAAAGGTCATCGGTGTGCGTTTCCGCAGAGCCGGAAAGGTGTATTATTTTAATCCGCTTGATATGGATATTACAACGGGAATGCATGTTATTGTAGAGACAGCAAGAGGCGTTGAGTATGGATATGTTGTGCTTGGCGTGAAAGATATGGATGAAGAGAAGGTATTTCAGCCATTAAAGCCAGTAATTCGTATTGCTACACCACAAGACGATGCAGTTGCAGATGAAAACAGACAGAAGGAAAAGGATGCATTTAAGATCTGTAAGGAAAAAATCGCAAAGCATGGTCTTGATATGAAGCTTATTGATGCAGAGTATACGTTTGACAATAATAAGGTTCTTTTTTACTTTACGGCAGATGGAAGAGTTGATTTTCGTGAGCTTGTAAAGGATCTGGCATCGGTATTTCGTACTCGTATTGAACTTCGTCAGATTGGTGTGCGTGATGAGGCAAAGATTATTGGTGGAATTGGCAGCTGCGGAAGACCATTGTGCTGTAATTCATATTTATCAGAATTTGCGCCAGTTTCTATCAAGATGGCAAAGGAACAAAATTTGTCTTTAAATCCTGTGAAAATTTCCGGTGTCTGCGGACGATTGATGTGTTGTTTAAAGAACGAGGAGGAGACATACGAGTATTTAAACAGTAAGCTTCCAAGTGTAGGTGATTATGTGACGACAGATGACGGACTAAAGGGAGAGGTTTCCAGTGTAAGTGTGCTTCGCCAGGAAGTAAAAGTCATCGTTACCGTAAATAAGGATGAGAAGGAAATTCGTGAATACAAGGTTTCTCAGCTGAAATTCCGTCCTCATAAGAGAAGGGAAAAAACGCAGCTGTCCGATAAGGAATTAAAGGAGCTTGAAGATTTAGACAGGCTTGACAAGAGGGAAGGAAGGTCTAAGCTTAATGATAAGTGAGCTTAAGCCAGGTGAGAGATTAGACGATTTAGAGCGCAATGGGTTAATGCTGATTCAGCATCCGGGACGTTTCTGCTATGGCGTGGATGCAGTGCTCCTATCGTGGTTTGCAAAGGCTTCTGAGGGAGAGCGTGTGCTGGATTTTTGTACGGGGACAGGTGTGGTTCCTATTTTAATGACGGCAAAGACAGCGGCATCGCATTTTACTGGTCTAGAGATCCAAGAGGAAGTTGCAAAAATGGCATCTCGAAGTGTGGTGTTAAATCATCTAGGGGATAAGGTATCAATTATCTGTGGTGATTTGAAAAATACAAAGACTCTTTTTGGAAAAGGTGTTTTTAACGTAGTTACAGTCAACCCACCGTATATGGCAGGTGGAAGCGGCCTTGTAGGTGCTGATTACAGTAAGGCAGTATCGCGTCATGAAATTTTATGCAGCTTAGAGGATGTGATTCGTGAGAGTGCGAATGTATTGGTGGCCGGAGGACGTATGTATATGGTGCACCGACCATATCGTCTTGGAGATATCATATGTCTGATGAAGCAATATAAAATGTCACCTAGGCGCCTTTGTATGGTGCATCCAAAGGCATCGCAGGAGGCTAATCTGGTGTTGATAGAAGGAATCCGTGGCGGCAATACGCAGATTCGTGTCGAAGCGCCTCTTGTATTGTTTGATGAAGATGGACAAGAGAGCAAACAGATCAAAATGATTCACGGAAGGCTCTGAAAAGATACAAACATGAAAATGGAAGGAAGAAAGTTATGGCAGGAATGCTTTATCTGTGTGCAACTCCGATTGGAAATCTTGAGGATATCACATTTCGCGTGCTGCGCACGCTAAAGGAAGTAGATCTTATTGCAGCAGAGGATACAAGAAATAGTCAAAAGCTTCTGAATCATTTTGATATTCATACGCCAATGACAAGCTATCATGAATACAATAAATATGATAAGGCTGAATATCTGGTTGGTTTGATGCTGGATGGCAAAAATATTGCCTGCATTACAGATGCAGGAACGCCAGGCATTTCTGATCCAGGTGAGGTTCTGGTTCAAAAATGTTATGAGGCAGGGATTAAGGTGACATCTCTTCCCGGCCCTGCTGCATGTATAACCGCACTTACTATGTCTGGTTTATCTACAAGAAGATTTGCATTTGAGGCATTTCTTCCAGCAGATAAAAAGCAGCGTGCGCAAATTCTTGAGGAATTACAGGATGAGACAAGAACTATTATTCTTTATGAAGCACCTCATCACCTCGTAAAGACGCTTGAGGAGCTTTTTAAGACACTCGGATCAAGAAAGGTTCGTATATGCAGAGAGCTTACTAAAAAACATGAGACTGTCTATGCAGATACGTTAGATGGTGCATTAGCTCATTATCGAGACATAGAGGAGCCGAGAGGTGAGTGCGTAATTATCATTGAGGGAGCTGACAGAGAAGATTTAAATAAGCAAAAACAGCAGTCATGGGAAGAAATGACAATTGAAGAGCACATGGCGCTGTATGAAGATATGAACCGCAAGGATGCGATGAAGCAGGTTGCGAAGGATCGCGGTGTCAGCAAAAGAGATATTTATCAGGCATTGTTAAAGTCAGAAAGTAACTAAGAGCCATCGGGGACAGTACATGTCCCCAGAGGCTCTTTTCTTTAATTATTCAATTTCACCGAGCAGATGGCGTGCAACATAGATGCCGCTTGCAGATGCATGGGACAGAGAGTGAGTAACACCGCTGCCGTCACCGATTACAAAGAGATTTTTGTGGCGAGTCTCAAGATGATTGTCGATCTGAACCTCCATGTTGTAAAATTTAACTTCGACACCATAGAGAAGTGTGTCATCGTTTGCAGTACCAGGAGCAATATTGTCAAGCGCATAAATCATCTCAATGATGCCATCGAGAATACGCTTTGGCATTACAAGGCTTAAATCGCCTGGTGTAGCATCAAGAGTTGGTGTAAGGAAAGACTCTGCGATACGCTTAGGGTTACTTCTCTGACCGCGGATCAAATCACCAAAGCGCTGAACCATAACGCCGCCTCCAAGCATGTTAGACAGACGAGCTATACTCTCACCGTATTCATTGCTGTCCTTAAACGGTTCAGTAAAGTGTTTGGAAACAAGCAGAGCAAAGTTTGTATTCTTTGTGTGAAGGGCAGGATTTTCATAGCTGTGCCCGTTTACTGTGATAATACCATTTGTATTTTCTGTAACTACAGCGCCCTTTGGATTCATGCAGAAGGTACGCACACGATCCTGATATTTTTCAGTCTGGTATACAATCTTACTTTCATAGAGCTCATCTGTGATCGGGGCAAATACCTCAGCAGGAAGCTCTACGCGAACACCAATGTCAACACGGCTTGAATTTGTTGGAATTTCAAGGTTATGGCAGATTTGCTCCATCCATTTGCTTCCACTTCGACCAACGGAGATAATACATTTCTCACATGTATATGTCTCATTCTCTGTAATAATCTCATAGTCACCATTATCCATGATTGCAACATTCTGAACTGGTGTCATGAAATAGAAACTAACCTTGTCTTTTAACAAATTATAAAGGTTACTGAGAACTTCATAGTTTTTGTCTGTTCCGAGATGACGGACAGATGCCTCAAGAAGGTGAAGGTTGTTCTGCAGACAGACACGTTTAAAGCTGGAATTTGCAGAAGAGTATAGGCGTGTGCCCTCGCCACCGTAGGCCATATTGATTTCATCAACATATTCCATAAGTTCCGTTGCTTTGTTTTTTCCGATGTACTCGTAAAGTGTGCCGCCAAATTCATTCGTAATATTATATTTTCCATCAGAGAAAGCACCGGCACCGCCAAAGCCATTCATGATAGCACAGGTTTTGCAGTGTATACATTTTGTTACGCGCTTGCCGTCAATTGGGCACTTTCTTTTCTCAAGACGATTTCCAGCCTCAAATACAGCGATTTTTAAATCAGGGCGTTTGGTTGCCAGTTCGTATGCGGAGAAAATACCGCCAGGACCGGCGCCGATAATAATAATATCGTAATGTTTCATAAAAACCTCATTTCCGCGCAAATAAGACTTTTTTTCACAGGGGAAAAATGATATAATGAAAAATAGGGTGAAACTTTTTGCCCCATAGTGAAGTGTGCGCTTGTATTATAATTTATTATAAGACAAGCTTAAATTGCCTGTCAAGCACTGAAAAGAGTCATATTATTAAGAATCTGGAATAAAGTTATTGACAGAAAAGGCGATGCGTGATACTAATAAAAATGGAGATAGGTTACAATGGAGAGTCATTTGATGATTTTTCACAAAAAAAAGTTTGGCAAAGCTGTCGAAAGGCAGTGACGCAAAGCTATAGGGACTGTAAAATGTCAGCCAGCTGCAGTTAAAAATTGCAGGGGAAACTCTGTGATTTTTTAGTATTAAGAAGTAATTGTCTAGAGATACAATAGAAAGAGGGAGTACTGGATGAGAAAAAATAAGGCATTACTGAAACGAGCCGCATCATTGTTTACTGCTTTTGTTATGTTGGCAGGATCGGCAACTTATGCACAAGAAGAACAGACATCGCAGGAAGTACTAAGTCAGGAAATGTTGTCAGAATCATCTTCTGAGTTATCAGAGGAACTAGTTAATGGTACTGATCCCGAAATATTAGAACTGACGTCAGAAACGATAACTGAAAGTATAGAAGAACAGACTCAGGAAGCAGAAAGCGAAAGTACACAAGAACAGACTCAGGAAGTAGAAAGCGAAAGTACACAAGAACAGACTCAGGAAGTAGAAAGCGAAAGTACACAAGAACAAACTCAGGAAACGGCAAGTGAAAGTATAGAAGAGCAGACTCAGGAAACAGTAAATGAGAATTTGCCAGAACTGGTACAGGAATCTAATAGTGAGGATGAGACAACTGAGTGCTCAACGGATGCATTTGTAGATTCAACTGATGAAGATATGGATTCTGATATTTATGAAATTGGAGATGAGTTTGTAAAGACATTTTCATTTGATATGATAGTAGACAGAAATCCAATTTATTTAGGAATGGCAGGAATCAGTACAGCAACTGGAAACTATTATGATCAGCTTGATGCAACATCTAAGCGTATCTATAATGCGATTTACGAAGCAAATAAAAGTAGTGCCAGTACAGCAAAGATGAAGCTGAACCTGACAAAAATTTTTGAAAATCAGAAGGTAACAAAGGGGACAAATGGTAAGGCAGTATATTCAGAAGAAACAAAGCAGGCAATTTTTGCATGGCTTGGCAGTTATGTAACTCCAGCATATTTAGCATTGACATATGATCATCCAGAGTTAGTATGGCTTTCAGGTGCAAAATATACTATTGGTTATAGTGTATATACACCGTGGTTTGAGGAAGGCGAAACAAGTATTATAACAGATCTTGAGCTTGCAGGAAGTACATTTACTATAACACCTACTAAGGATACTGGGGCACTTACAGCAAGTAACGTGAATCCATTGTTTGATGGAACAAAATCACAGATTGATGCTATGCTTCCAGCAAATGCAACTACATATGATAAAGTAAAGGCAGTTCATGACAAGATTTGCAGTATGGTCAGCTATGAAAATAGTACGCAAAATATTGGAAATCCGTATTATCAAACGCCATATAGTCTATATTATGACGCAGATGGTGATGGAAAGATTGAAACCGTTTGTGCTGGATATGCAAAGATGATGAAGCTCCAGTGCAATAAATATGGTATTCCATGTGTGCTTGTTACTGGTGTAACAGACAGTGGAGAATATCATATGTGGAATTATATTCAAATGGAAAATGGCGTATGGTATGCAGTAGACGCTACGTGGGATGATCAATCTACCACTATGTACGACTTTTTCTTAGTAGGTTCAGAAACATACTCATCAGCAGCATTTGGAACAAAGAAATTTGGAAATACTCATATTCCAAGTGGAAAATGGACGACTAGTGCAGATTGTGTATTCTTGTATCCAGTCTTTAGTCAGACTGCATATGCAGGACAAAATACTGTTACCAGTAAAAATGGTCTTTTAAAGGATTCGGATGGGGTATGGCGCTATTATACTAATAATCAGGTTGACACAAGCTATACTGGTTTTGCAGCATCTGGAAGTGATCAGGTGTATTTAATTAATGGTGTGCAGAATACAAGTTATTCAGGTCTTATTTATAATGGTGGAAATTGGTACTATGTTCAAAAAGGTGTACGTAATACTGCATATTCAGGTTTGTCAGTTTATAATGGCAGCTGGTATTATGTGAAGGGTGGAACAGCAGATTGGAGTTATACTGGGTTAGCTCAGTATAATGGAGTATGGTATTATGTAAGACAAGGTTCAGTTGATTGGGAGTATACTGGCCTTTGTCAGTATGATACGATTTGGTTTTACATAAAAAATGGTGCGTTAGACTGGAACTATACAGGTCTTTGTCAGCACAGCGGAGTATGGTATTACATTACAAAGGGACAGGTCAACTGGAATTATACTGGAAGCTGTATTTACAATGGTAAATCTTATTATGTTGAAAAAGGCGTATTGAATTGGAAATATAATTCAGCGGCAGTTTACAGCAGTGCAAGCTATACAGTAGATTTGATGAATGTAGCGCTTAGTCAATATCAGGCTGAGGAAATAACTGTTGATGAAACAAATATTTATTCAGCTGATACAGAGCCAGAAAGTACACAGGCTGCAGAACAGGTGCAGGAATCTCATGAAGCAGAAGAATCAAATGATCCTGAGATGGTGGAAACTGAAGCACAGACGCAAGAACAGACAGAAGAAAGTGTTTCACAGACAGAGGTTGCTGTACAAGAAGAATCGACAGTTCAATATAGCTTGTTAGAGCGTATTGAAGAGTATTTGATCAAGTTTATAACTTATATTGTAAAACTTGCAGCAGCTTATATTGGAATTACTTTATAAAGATTTAGTAAGCTTATAGAAAAACGATGACGCTTTTTAAGATATGCGTCATCGTTTTTTTGTGGCCTTTTTCTTATTTATTTTTATTAAGTCCAATCTGCTCTTTTAAGGAATTAAGGGCATCGGCATATTTTTTTGAAGTAAGCATTGGGTTTCCTTTTAAAAGGATAATCTTACGAAAATCCATACGCTTTGAGATAGCATTTTTCAGTTCACCTAAATAGGCAAAGCGTTCTTTGAGTCGAATAACATCGGCTGTTTTTTCCTTTGGAACAAGAGAGTAAAGCTTTTCGAGATATTCAGAAACAGAAGTCTGAAATTCCTCAATACGAGAACTCTCCGGCTTTTTTATAGTGCCAATCTTATCGCGAAGCGTCTCGCTTACGGAATCAGTAAGTACAATAAAGCGTTCACGAAGCTTTTCTGCATCTGATTTTAGATTAGTAATAGATTCAAGAATCTGACGCAGATCCATAGCAGCATGGAAGGAGGAAGCAAAGTCGATGGCAAATACTATCGTGATTACAACAAGAGCACCAAAGCATACGTTTTGAGGAATCTTTTCCACTAAAGCTGATATGCGTGGATGAACGACGCGTATCAAAAGAAGTGTAAAAACACCCCATGCAAGCGAGGAGCTTAGGCAGATATGTCCCTGTATATTAAACTTTTTGTCACTGTAATCCCAGTAACGCACCTGAAAAAGTGTTTCCATAACGACACCGGTAACGTATTCAAGTATTGTGGCAGCAATAAGTCCAAGCAGAAAAATACCAATGTCGGACGATTGCACCGGGTAGGTGGCACAGAGCATGACTACAGCGCCGCTTCCATAGATCGGAAGCATTGGACCAGTTAAAAAACCTCGGTTCGTCAGCCGTTTTGTGAGAATAGATACATAGCTGGATTCCCAAATCCAGCCGACAAAGCTGTAGAAAAAGAAATACAGTAACAGATGAGCATAAGCAGTCATAAAAACAATCCTCGTTTCTGAATAATAAAACATAGGGCAGGTGTAATGTGAACGCCTGACTTGTAATGCTTAAAGTGTAAATGATATTTCTTTTTATTGCAAGCATTTATAGCAAACACACGAAAGATAGTCAGGAAAATCGCAAACTGTATGATGTTCGAGTTTCCAAAATGAACCATCATAGAGAGAGATGGTATTGCTTTTACTAAAATCGTATGAGGAAGCTTTTGCATCAATACCTGTGCCTATGGCTTTTAAGAAGGCTTCTTTTGCTGTCCACAGGCGAAGAAATTCATGGTTTTGTATATCTCCTGAAGGAAGATTAGAAAGTGCATCAAGCTCATTTGGATGAAAAACATGGTGTGAAAGGACAGTTTTATGAAGCTTTTCAATGTCACATCCAACAGGGGTGTCACTGACGGCAAGCATGACAAAATCATTGCTGTGTGAGAGGTTAAAAAATGGAGCGTTTGCTACACTAGGTTTTCCAGCTGCATTGTAAGAGACGGTGAAACGTTCTGGGTGTTTATTGTAAATATGCTTCCAAAGAAGAAGCCCAGCTGCAGCACAGCGCTTTTGATCAGATTCCAAACGAAAAGAAAACAGCTGCTTTCTGCGCTGCGGCTGCAGCATGGAAAGCAGCTGTTCGTCAATTACGATGTCACGGATCAGTTGGTAATAGATCTGAACAGCCATAATCAATTATCTCCCAAAGTAAGCGTCAATACCGTTTGCAAGACCCTGTGCAATTACAGCCTGAAACTCAGAATTTGCCATCTTTTGGTCTTCCTCAGGGTTAGACATAAATCCCATTTCTACGATTGTGACAGGAATAGTACACCAGTTGATACCTGTCATATTATCATCCTGAAGAACTCCTTTGTTTGCAAGACCTGTTGTGGAGCAATAAAAAGAAAGCATCGTAGAAGCAAGTGTGTTGCTTGCAGATATTACATCAGCAGACAGATAAGAATTTGCTGATGATGGAGCATAGAACATAGCGCCATTTACAGAAGGATCATTGGAGCTGTTTGCATGGATGCGGACAAAGATTTCAGCGCCGCTTTCATTTGCGTATACAGCACGCTCAGCATTGCTCATAGCGCAGTCATTTGTTGTACGAATCATCACAACCTGATAGCCACGGTTTAAAAGCTCCTGTTGAAGCATTTGAGAGACATCCAAGTTTAATTGATACTCGGCAAGACCAGTAGCTACGCCGCTCGTTCCAGTAGTAAGCTTAGCCTTCATTACAGAAGATCCTGGACCGTTTGGTTCCTGTTCGCTGATGCCTGCCTGCTGATGACCTGCATCAATGCATACAATATGTCCGTTTGAAGAAGATGTGTTTGCATTTGATGTTTCGTTTGAGGTTGGCGCAGCAGATGCAGCGACATCTGCCGCTGCACCATCTACCTGATCTGGAGAAGATACAAGAAAATCTGCTTTTACATAGCCGTCCATTGTTGCACTGTGAATCTGAACCCATCCATTTTCTGCAAGAGCAAGAATTCGAACTTCCTCACCGCGATAAAGCTCCCCAATTTTATTGCCTTCAGTAGAAGGGTAATCGCGGATATTAAGGGAATCGGTATTTACATACCAAATGTCACCTACAGCAAGTTCTTTGGAAACAACATGGGATTCTTCAGTGGAAGCTTCGGTGCTTTCTTCAGTAGAAGCCTCAGTGGATGCCTCAGTAGATTCTTCTGTAGAAGCTTGTGTGGAAGGTTCTGTTTGCAGTTCAGTTTGTGTTTCTGTCACAGATGAGGTCTGTGCGTTTGGATTATAATATTCAGTTTCTTTTTTGCATCCTGCAAGTCCAGATAGAAGCGCTGCAGAAAGTAAAAAAGCAGGAATGAAACGAGATTTTTTCATAATAAGTCCTCCTGATGCATAAGTTAATTTTATTGTACTTTGTTTCTAAAAAAAAAGCAAGAAAAAACACGGATTCATAAGGATTGAAAGGTTTTCTTAAGAATACTTGTAACAGCAGATAAAATGATGTAAAATAAAGCTGCAAAGAGCAAGAGACTTAGAGAACAGAAAGGTGTGTGGCTGAATATGGCAAGAGAGGATTATCAGAAGGCGCTGAAAAAGGGTGAGAGAAGCTATGCAAGATATCTGTCGGAAGGAAAATATCCGTATTTGCAGGTGCTTGAGGAGCTTTTGTCTCATACGGATGTGGTGGCAGAGGAAGATCTGGGAATTTGTTCCATTCCATCGGAAATGATTGTGGGAACTTTTACGGCAGGAAGACGTACTGCATTTGCACCGAACTTTATGCCGCTGCTCGATGATGAATCGGAGTTTGCAGCCAAGTGGCAGACTCTTTATAATGCCCATTTGGAAGAGGGAATACATGATCCGATTAAGTGTTATGAGTTTATGAACCGCTACTATGTATTAGAGGGTAATAAGCGTGTCAGTGTATTAAAGTTTTGCGGTGCACCTAGTGTGCAGGGTAATGTAACTCGTATTATTCCAAAGAGGACAGATGAGCCAGAGAACCGCCTGTACTTTGAGTTTCTGGCATTTTATAAGTGCTCTAAGGTTAATTACATTGTGTTAAGTAAGCTTGGAAGTTATAGGACTTTATTGGAAAAGCTTGGATTTGAAGTAGATTATAAATGGACAGATGATGACCGTATGGAGGTTCGTTCTTTGTATGTGCGCTTTGAAAAGGTGTATAAGGAAAAGGGAGGAGAACGACCGCCGATTCCGACAGCAGATGCCTTTTTGATGTATTTGGAGCTATATCCATGTGATCCTCATCAGGAGGAAAAGCTCCCATCTCAGATCAAATCAGAGCTTGTAAAGATGTGGGATGAGATTTTGCTTCAGGCAAAGGGAAATCCTTCTGAGATTAAGACAGAGCCACAGGAGGCACCAAAGAAAAATCTGTTTGATTATCTGTTGTCTCCAGGAACAAAGTATTTAAAGATTGCATTTGTACATGATAAAAATCCACAGGATTCTGCATGGATATATGGTCATGAACTTGGAAGAATGTATCTTGAGGAACAATTTAAGGGAAAGGTTGAAACAATCTCTTATAATGATGTTTCACAGGGAGCAGAACTTGAAAATACACTTGATGATGCAATTGAAAAAAAATGCAACATTATATTTACAACAACGCCGCAGTTTCTTGAAGGCAGTATAAAGACAGCGATAAAAAATCCATCTGTCAAGATTTTAAATTGTTCTGTTGACACGAATCATCAGTGTATTCGTACCTACTATGCGCGCTTGTTTGAGGCAAAATTTTTATCAGGACTTGTAGCAGGAGCATTGTGTAAAAATGGAAAGATTGGCTATATGGCTGATTATCCGATCTGTGGAATGATTGCTAATATCAATGCATTTGCGATTGGCGTGAAGATGGTTAATCCAAATGCAACGATTCAGCTGGAGTGGACGACAGTGCGCAGCAAACAGGAAATTCTTGAAGACTTTAAGGCAAATGAAGTAAATCTTGTATCATGTCTTGAGATGATTGTACCTAATTCACCGTCACGCTATTTTGGACTGGTCAATATAGAAAAGGATGAGCCGGAAAATCTGACAGCTGTGATATGGAACTGGGGTGCGCTTTATAAAAAGCTTGTCGAGACTGTGCAAAATGGTGCATGGGACAGTGCAGGCTCAGACGGTGTTGCACTTAATTACTGGTGGGGAATGTCAGCAGGTGTTGTTGATTTCATCTGCTCACCGAAGGTTCCGGTAAAAACAAGGCAGCTGGTTGAGTTTATGCAGCATCAAATTATGGAAGGTGGCTTTAGTCCGTTTTCAGGAGAGCTGTATTCACAGGATGGTATTGTACAAAGCGATGACAATCGTTCACTGACACCAGAGGAAATTATTAACATGAGATGGCTGGCCGATAATGTGAATGGCAGTCTGCCGCATTGGAACAAATTAAATGAGGATGCAAAGGCTGTAGTTGAGGTTCAGGGTGTAGATAATATAGAAGAGTAGAAAAAGCGGTTATGAAGGCGCAGCGAAGTATAGCTGCGCTGGATTATGGCAGAGGTAGAGGTAGGAATGAGAATACTGGTAATTGCAGATATCGAGTCGAAGGCGCTGTGGGACTATTTTGATAAGTCGATGCTTGAAAATGTGGATCTGATTGTTTCGTGCGGAGACTTAAATCCCAAATATCTGTCCTTTCTGGCAACATTTACAAAGGCACCTGTGATTTATGTGAGGGGAAATCATGATGAAAAATATGAGATGACACCTCCTGATGGCTGTATCTGCATTGAAGATGATATTTTTGAGTTTCATGGTGTACGTTTGCTTGGTCTTGGGGGATCAATGCGCTACAAAGAGGGAAGTAACATGTTCACGGAAAAGGAGATGAAAAAGCGTGTGAATAAGATGCGTTTTAAGCTGCGAAAGAAAGATGGCTTTGACATTCTTGTTACGCATGCGCCGGCATATCAGTTAAATGACGGTGATGACATTCCTCACAAGGGATTTCAGGTATTCAGGGACTTAATGGACTGTTATAAGCCACTTTTGTTTGTACATGGTCATGTGCATGCCAATTACGGAGGACGTTATAAAAGAGAATGTAAGTATAATGAAACACGTGTAGTGAATGCATATGAGCGTTATTATATTGATATTGATGATGAAGTGATTGAGGAAAATCGAAAAAAAAGAGGTCCGAAGACCCCTTTAATCGGAAATTTATTTCCTAAATGATTTATCGTCGTCATCTGGTGACGAAGAATTTTTCTTTGCAAAAAACTGAAGAAGATAGATAACGATTGGGATAAAGAATGTACAGAATAAAGCACTGCATAAAAATCCCTGTGAAGTCGGGCTGTTAAAGAACGAAGCGATAAGCGCTGCGAGATAAAGTCCGACTAAAAGTATGATGCCTAAAATGGCAAGAACACGTTGTTTTTTTGTATATTTTGATTTCATCAAAAAGCTCCTAGTTTTATTCAAAGGTGATATTTGTCAGTTCAGGTGACTGAACACCATACACGATCATTCCAAAGGTGATATAAGAGCCTGCCGGGATGGTCGTGTTATAGTCTACTGGAATGAAAAGACGATTATTTCCAGAGCCGCCAATTTCACATGACCAGTATTCTTTTGGTGAAATTTCCTCATTCCAGGTGATGCGAAAACGCCAGTTTGTTACATCAGAAGAAGATGTATTTGAAACAGTTACATCATAAGAGGCATACTGCATGGATGTATCGGCCCAGGTATCAGTAAGGCTTACAGAAACATTGCAGCCATTGCTAAAGCTCCAATAATCATCACTTGCGTAAAGTGTAGTAGGAGTGTCGACAGCCGCTGTTGGAGCGGCAGCTGCTTTGTCATAAATTGAAGCATTATTTTGCTGATTCTGTAAAAACCATTGTCCGGCAGGCGAGTAATCATCAAAAGTCCAGTCGGATAATGATGTGCACGAGGAACGAAGAAGGGCACAGGCTTCGTCTTTGTTTGAAAGATTCCAGTAAATGTAGCCAATGCCGTTTTCATTTAACAGTTTCATCCAGGTATCAGCGCTTGTGGTATCAACGATTCCGCTTCCGGAAGCCTCAGTGATGCCAAATTCTGATACAAAGACAGGAAGCCCATTTGTGAGTGCGGTCTGCATCTTGCTTTGTAGATCTTCCTTGTGGGTTGCCGCATAAAAATGAAGACTATAAAGGAGATTGGTGCGCTCAATTGGAGATGAAGAAGCAATATCCACATCCTGACTCCAGGTTGGGGTGCCAACAATTACAATGCTTTGCGGTGCATACATACGAATGCGGTCAATCACGTCAACAGAGTAGCTTTTGATTTCGTCCCATGAGGTGTCACCGTTTGGCTCATTGCAGATCTCATACAAAATGTTTGGTTTGTCACCATAAGTGGAAGCAATCCTTTCGAAGAAAGAAAGGGCAGTTTCCTTGTAGAGATTTGGGTTGGAATCTGAAAGAATATGCCAGTCTACGATCACATACATATCCAACTGTATGGCAGCTTCAATACCAGAAGTCAGACAGGCAAGCATTTGCTGTCTTGCAGTGTCATCACTGACGCAATAGCCGCCATCTTCTGCTGTGTACATGGCAAGGCGGATTGTGTTGATATTGAACTCATCACGAAGTTTGCGAAATGTATCGACATTTACATACTCCGGATACCAAGCCAAATTGTGTGTACTTATACCCTGAATTTGGAAGACAGATTGATTTTTGTCCACTACAAATCCAGATGATGAGACACTTAACTGACCATGTTCGCTGACAATACCAGCTGCCTCAATAGCAGAATCGTCTGTAGTTTCCACCTGCAGCGTAGCTTCGGCTTCTGCTGCAAAAGAGGGACGCACAGAGCAAAGGATCATAAGACAAAGCACAAACATAAAAACCCCACGAGATCGGAAGGTGTTAAAAATAAAATGTGCATCAAAATACATGATAGCACCTCCATGATAAAGTATAATGGGTAAGTGGTAATAAAGTAAAATCATTACAATCAATTCTATCATATAGCTTTTTGGGAGAAACACAACTGCTTTTTGGGAATTGTAAGAAAAAGTTAAATATGGAGACAAAAAAATGGAAGAAAATAAGCATTTTACAATAGACTGGACTAATTGCAGGCTGTGTCCACGCGAGTGTGGTGCTGACCGTACGCGTGGTTTTGGCGCCTGTAAAGTTGGAAACACAATAACGGCAGCAAGAGCTGCCCTTCATATGTGGGAGGAGCCATGCATCTCTGGTGATGAGGGATCAGGAGCTGTATTTTTTTCAGGCTGTAATTTAGGCTGTGTATATTGTCAGAATAGAGAAATTGCGCTTGGTCATTCTGGCAGGACAATTACACAAGATAGGCTTTGTGAGATTTACATGGAGCTTCAGGAAAAAAAGGCAAATAATATCAATCTCGTGACGGCAGGCCATTATCTGCCAATTGTCATTGAGAGCATAAAGCGAGCAAGGAAGAGTGGATTGACAATTCCAATTGTCTATAACTCGAGCGGATATGAAAAGGTTGAGGCAATTGAGGCACTTGATGGAATTGTGGATATTTTTTTGCCGGATTTTAAGTATATAAGCAGTGAGATGGCTGCGCGCTATTCTAATGCACCAGATTATCCAGAGGTAGCAAAGCGTGCTCTTGCACAGATGGTAAAGCAAACTGGAGATGCAAAATTTGATGAGAGAGATATGATGAAGCGAGGTGTGATTGTGCGTCATTTGATTTTGCCAGGCCATATAAAAGAGTCAAAAGAAGCCATTCGTTATCTATATGAGACATACGGTGATCAGATCTATATAAGTATTATGAACCAATACACACCGATGCCGGGAATTGAGAAGCGCTTTAAAAATCTTGGCCGCACGATCACACAGAAGGAATATGATGAGGTTGTGGACTATGCAATTGATTTGGGTGTGGAAAATGGATTTGTACAAGAAGGTGAGACTGCAAAGGAAAGCTTTATTCCGCAGTTTGATGATACAGGATTATAATGGTTGAAAAAGACACACAAAACAGCTATAATAGATCAATATAAACAAAACACGATTGCTGTTTTGTATTCAAATGTGGATAATGTTGGAGGAAGTGATTATGGAAAAAATACGAATTGATCTGGTAAGATTAAAGACAGAGGAGGATGCGCTGAAGCGTTTCGGACGTCTTAAAGGAATGCCGGCAGATTATAATAGTGAGCTTGAGGAGCTTCACGGTATTTTACAAGCATGGGACAAGCCATTAAAAATAGAGATCGTTATAGGCGGAAATATCGGCCCATTTACAAAGCTGATGGAGATGCTAGAGAATGTAAGAACAACAAATAATAATTTATTGTTTGTTGTTATCATGTATATGGCGTAAGTCTTATCTTTCTAAAAGGGGAAAATTTTGGGGGAGAGATATAATCATGACACAGACAGAAATTGAAAAGTTAGTCAAAAAGCAGCGGGACTTTTTTAATTCTGGTGAGACTTTGAATGTATCGTTTCGTATAAGCGCACTAGAAAAACTGAGAGCATGCATTATAAAATATGAAAAAAAGATCAATCAGGCAATTTGTGCAGATTTAGGAAAATCCGCTTTTGAGAGCTATATGTGTGAAACAGGACTTGTTTTAAGTGAGCTGACATATATGATAAAGCATACGCGCAAATTTGCAAAAGAGCGGACAGTACATACACCGCTTGCACAGTTTCATTCAAGAAGCTATCAAAAGCCATCTCCATATGGTGTGGTGCTGATTATGAGTCCTTGGAATTATCCTCTTATGCTGACGTTTGAACCATTAGTTGATGCGCTAGCAGCAGGCAATACGGCTATAGTAAAACCGAGTGCTTATTCTGCAAATACAAGTGAGCTTATCAGCCACATGTTAAGAGAATGCTTTGATGAAAAATATGTGGCAGTTGTCACAGGCGGACGGGAAGAAAATACATGTCTGTTAAATGAGAATTTTGATTATATTTTCTTTACAGGCAGTCAGTCTGTCGGAAAAGAAGTAATGCGCTGCGCTTCAGCTCATCTAACGCCAATTACACTTGAGCTTGGCGGAAAGAGTCCATGTATCGTTCATAAATCAGCCAACATCAAGCTTGCAGCGAAACGAATTGTATTTGGAAAATTTTTAAATTGCGGACAGACATGTGTTGCACCAGATTATATTTACTGTGACAGTGCAGTAAAAGATGAGCTGGTGAATGAATTAAAAAAACAGATACAAAAGCAATATGGAAGGCAGCCATTAAAGCGAAAACAATATGGAAAGATCATTAACGAGAAACATTTTGACAGGCTTCTTGGACTGATTGATTACAAAAAGGTTGTTGTTGGCGGAACTGCAAATCGAAGTACTTTGCAAATTGAGCCGACCATAATGGATAATGTAACATTTTCAGATTTAGTTATGCAGGAAGAAATCTTTGGACCGATTCTTCCAGTTTTGACATATGACTTTATTGATGAGGCAGTTGATACAATTCGCAGTATGGCACACCCACTGGCACTTTATATTTTTACACAGGATAAGTGCGCAGCCAAAAGTGTAATAGAAAAAATCGGATTTGGTGGCGGCTGTATAAATGACACGCTGATTCATCTGGCAACAAGCGAGATGCCGTTTGGCGGCTTTGGTGAGAGTGGTATGGGAAGCTATCATGGAAAAACAGGCTTTGACACCTTTACTCATTACAAAAGTATTGTAGACAAGAAAACGTGGATAGATCTGCCGATTAGATATCGTCCATATCACAATTGGAAGAGGAAGCTGCTTTGCTTATTTTTAAAATAGTTACGTGAAAGCCATTGCACCTTCGGGCTTTCGCAACATGACGTGTGAACTGTAACTTTATTTATGAAAGAAATGTTAACTATAAAATAAAAATAGGTTGACAATCAAAACAAAAAAGAGTACAATCAATTCGAATTTGCCGGGAGGAGGAAAAAACATGGATATGCAAAAGCTGGCAGAGGAGATTATTGAAGGAAAGAGACTGACAAGAAAAGATGATCTGTCTTTTTTTCTGGACTGTGATTTAGATGACCTGTGCAAAGGCGCGGATAAAATTCGTGAGCATTTTGTAGGAGATAAGGTAGATCTTTGTTCAATCATTAATGGAAGAAGCGGACGCTGCCCTGAGGACTGTAAGTATTGTGCGCAGTCGGCGCATCATCACACAGATTGTGAGGTATATGGCTTTTTACCAGAGGAGCAGATTATAGAAGCCTGTAAGATGAATGAGAGAGAAGGCGTAGATCGTTTTTCAATCGTTACGGCAGGAAAGGCACTTACAGGTGAGGAGTTTGAAAAGGCTATTCACGCGTATGAGACGATGAAGAAGGAATGTCGCATTGATCTTTGTGCTTCAATGGGTTTTCTGACAAGAGAGCAGCTTCACAGACTGCATGAGGCAGGTGTGTCAAGCTATCATCACAATATTGAGACTTCAAAACGTTATTTTCCACAGATCTGCACGACACATACATATGAGCAAAAGATTGCCACATTAAAGATGGTAAAGGAAGAAGGCATGTATGTCTGTTCAGGTGGAATCATCGGTATGGGTGAGACGTGGGAGGATCGTATTGATATGGCAGTAAGTCTTTCTGAGTGCGGTGTCGATTCAATTCCGATAAACTCACTGATGCCGATCAAAGGCACACCACTTGAGAAGCTTGAACGTATTTCGGAACCTGATATTTTGCGTACTGTTGCTTTGTTTCGCTATATTAATCCAACGGCAGATATTCGCCTTGGCGCTGGACGTGCACTTTTGACAAATGATGGAGAGCTTGCATTTGAATCTGGTGTATCAGCAACTATTACAGGAAATATGCTGACAACAGTTGCCTGTGCAACAATTAGAAGCGATAAAAAAATGCTTGAGGGAATCGGAAGAAATGTGACACCAGAGTATGAGAAGACTCAAAAAACAGCAAAGTAAGAGAGGAAATAAATAATCATGAGAAATGAATCTGTCAAGACAATGACAATGTGTGCGATTATGGCGGCACTTATGTGTATTTTGGGACCAATGTCCATCCCGATCGGAGCAGTTCCGATCTCTTTTACGAACCTGGTAATTTACCTGACTGTTTACCTGCTTGGCGCAAAGAAAGGCTGCATCAGCTATCTGATTTATATGCTTCTTGGTGTGGTTGGACTTCCTGTATTTTCTGGTTATACAGGCGGTATTGCAAAGCTGGCAGGCCCGACAGGCGGTTATCTTGTAGGATTTATTCTGCTTGCCTTAATCAGCGGAATTGTTCTGGAAAAGACAAACAGAAACATTGTTTGGAGCTTTGTTGGTATGGTAGCCGGAACAGCAATTGCTTATCTGTTTGGAACAGTTTGGTTTGTAATCCAGGCACAGTGTACAGTAGGCTATGCATTAAGCGTATGCGTAATGCCATTTATCCCATTTGATTTACTCAAGATGGTAATTGCAATTGCATTAGGTAAGGTTGTTTTTATAGCATTAAAGAGAAGCAGCCTGCTTCCAGCGTAACTAGTAGAATCGAGATAATTAAAAATAAAAAAAATAAAAATAGTGAAGTACACTCCCTCATGACTTTTAAATAAGCCACGAGGGAGTTTTTTCCTCATTGTTTTTCTATTTTTGCTGTGCTATGATAGGAGAAATGGGAAAATAATGGGGATAAGAATAGGGCCAGTGTACCCAGGAAAAAAGCCACTGTCCCTGTCCCCGTGGAAACAAGGAGGTAATGAAAAGATGCAGGCATATTTATTTGTACATTTTAGAGAGAAGACAACGCCGGATGGAGAGCAGGTCTATTTTGGCGTAAGCAAGGATGGCTTTAACTGGGAAGAGGTAAACGGCGGTGCGCCAGTGCTTTGGGCTTATTATGGTGATAAGGGAGTGCGTGATTTTACTGTAGTGCGCTGCAAAAATCCACAGACTGGAAAGGAAAAATTTGTTATTCTGGCAACAGATTTAAGCTTGTCTTATGGAATGCGCGGACAGTATCATCATTCGTGGGATGAGATCGGTCGTAACGGAAGTAAAAGCCTTGCAATATGGGAGTCAGATGATCTTGTAAACTGGACGGAGCAGCGTCTTGCAAAGATTGGAGACGAACAGTTTGGCTGTTTGTGGGCACCAGATGTTATTTATGATAAAAAGGCAGAAGATTATGTTGTGCACTGGTCTTCTTCTCATGCAAGAAATAATTACGGTGAAAAAGCAATTTTTTATAGCCGCACAAAGGATTTTAAAGAATTTTCAAAGCCGGAAATTTTATATGAGTGGAAAGAACATGATATAATAGATTCCGCACTTTATGAGGAAGATGGAAGCTACTATCTGTTTGTTAAGTGTGGTCAAAATCCAGCGCGTATACTGTTGCTTCGTTCAGATGAAATCACTGGACCATATACGAGAATTGAAGCGTTTGATAAGAGTATGGAGACCATCGAGGAAGGCAAATATGAGGCAGCAACAGCTGTTAAGTTAGAGGATGGCAGATGGTGTCTTTTCTTAGATTACTATGGCGTGCCGGGTGCAGGACAAGGGTATGTGCCATTTGTCGCAGATAGTTTAGCAAGTGGAAACTTCATAAAAAGTGATGCCGCATTTTCGTTCCCATATGGTTTTAAACACGGAACCATTCTTAAAATTTCCATGGAGGAGTATCAGCGTATTAAAGACCATGACTGGTCAGATAAGGGCTGGCAGTAAGCAGTACAATGAGTAACAAGAGAGCATTCAGCAAGGGGATGTATGACAGCATCCCCATTGCACTTGCCTATTTCGCAGTTGCATTTTCACTTGGAATTATGGCAAGAAAAGCAGGACTAACCCCGTTTCAGGGTTTTCTATCAAGTATGCTCAACCATGCATCAGCAGGTGAGTATGCAGAATTTACTGTAATAGAGGCAGGTGCGCCTTACATTGAGATGGCACTCGTCATCCTTATAACAAACGCAAGATATCTTTTGATGAGCTGTGCATTAAGTCAGCGTTTTGCACCAGATGCACCGCTTATCCACCGTGTATTAGTCGGATTTGGCATTACCGATGAGATCTTTGGAATCTCCATTGCAAGACCTGGAAATGTGAATCCTTTTTATACTTATGGAGCAATGGCGCTCGCACTGCCGGCATGGTCATCTGCAACGGCAATAGGAATTGTTGCAGGAAATATCCTGCCGGCTTCTGCCGTAAGTGCGCTTAGTGTTGCATTGTATGGCATGTTTTTAGCAATTGTCATTCCGCCTACAAAGAAAAACAAGGTTTTAGGCGGTGTTGTTTTGATTAGTTTTGTATTCAGTGGCCTGTTTACATGGCTTCCAGTTACAAAAACTTTGTCTGCAAGTATGAGAACTATAATCTTGACAATTGTAATCGCAGGAGCAGCCGCAGTATTGTTTCCAGTGAAGGACGAAACGCAGGAAGGAGATAAAAACGATGCAGCATAATATTTATCTGTATATCATGGTGTCTGCGCTTGTATCCTTTGCCGTGCGCGCGGTGCCGCTTACACTGATCCGAAAGAAAATTGAAAATCCATTTTTAAAGTCATTTTTATTCTATGTACCGTATGTAACGTTATCTGTCATGACTTTTCCAGCGATTGTAGAAACGACTGCTGTGCCGATTGCAGGAGTACTGGCACTTATAGCAGGAATCATTGCTGCTAGAAAGGGTGTAAGTATGTTTCTAGTGGCAGTAATATGCTGCGTGATTGTGTTTGCGGCAGAGATGTTAATTTGAGAACCCCCTCTTTATTGAACCAGAAAGTTCAGTGAAGAGGGAATTTTTGTATGTATAGTTGTAAATTTAGTCTGGGTAGCCAATCTACAATAAAGATATAGTTAGTAAATAAAAACAAATAACTAAATAAAAACAGAGATAGAAACTATATAATAACAATATGATACGAATTTAAAATGAAAAGATACAAAAAACACAACAAAAGTCAGAAAAATACAATTGAATTTTTGTGCATGTGCGACATATAATAAAACTATCAAAATCAATGCTGAATAGCACAGTAAATTAAAACTGATGTCGGGCCCAAATTCAAAGCATGAGAATAGGAGGACTGGAAATTTATGAAGAGTAGAAGTTTAGCAGCGCTATCAGTATCAGTCGTTTTTGCAATTAGTGGAATACCAGCATATGCAGGCGAAGCTGAGGCAGATCCGTTTGGAAAATATGAAGAGACCCTAGATGTACATTTCGTGAGAGCAACTGATGATACAATTGAAACCTATGCATTGGGAAATCTTCCTGGACAGACATTAGAGGACAATTTTTGGCTTGATACTTATCGTGATGAGTTGGGAATTAATGTTGTATATGATTGGATTGTAAAAGGTGATGATGAATATAGCCAGAAAATCAATATCACAATTGCAACAGGTGAGTTGCCAGATATTATGTCGGTTACGGCAACACAGATGGTACAGTTAGCAGAGGCAGATTTGATTGCAGATATATCGGATGTATATGAAGCATATGCAGCAGATTTTACAAAGGAAACATTGACACAGGAAGGCGATGATCCGTTTTTAGCAGCATCAATTGATGGAAAAATGTATGGTCTTCCAGTGACAGGTGGATCAGTTGATTCTGTGGATTTGATGTGGATTCGTCAGGACTGGCTAGACAAGTTTGATCTTGAAATTCCGCAGACAATGGATGAACTGTTAACCGTTATTGATAAATTTACAAATGAAGATCCAGACGGTGATGGTGAGAACAATACCTATGGAATCGGTGTTGCAGGTTCTCCAAATGTATTTGGCGGTGGTTATGGTGGATTGAAGGGATTCTTCAATGCATATGGTGCATATCCAACGATCTGGGTAGAGAAAGATGGACAGCTTGTTTATGGAGCAACACAGCCAGAGTGTAAGGAAGCACTTGCGACTTTGGCAGATTTGTATCAGAAGGGTATGATTGATCCTGAGTTTGGTGTTATGGATTCTGGTAAGGCAGGTGAGGCTGGAGCATCAGGAAAATGTGGATTAACATTTGGTCAGCAGTGGCTGTCACTCGTACAGTTCCAGACAAATTATAATCTGGACAATGATGCAGTATGGTCGGCGTGCCCAATTCCGACTGCTGGAGATGAAAAGGCATCAGCTCAGGCGGATCTTGGAACCACGAGATGGCTTGTTGTTAGAAAGGATTTCGAGCATCCAGAGGCATTAATTAAAATGGCAAATTTGTTTATTGAAAAATGTTGGGGTGAGACAGGAGATAATTCTGTTTATTATGCACCGCCAGTAGCTGAGGGTGTATGGAAATTATCACCAGTACAATGCTCTATGCCATTAAAGAACATTTATGCATACAGAGATATTCAAGAAGCAATGGCAAATGATACAACAGATCAGCTTACGGGTGAAGCAAAATCTATTTGGGATAAGCTTGAGCGTTATTATTCAGGAAGTGAAGATGGAAAGTCTGTATGGGGCTGGGAGCGAATTTATGGACCGGCACCAAGCTCTTACGCATCCATTGACGAGATGCAGTCAGATGGAAGAATTCTGATTAATCGTTTTGTAGGCGCGCCGACAGAGACTATGACTGAAAAGATGTCTACACTTGAGAAGATGCGCGATGAGATGTTTAACAAGATTATCATTGGTGAGGCATCTGTGGATGAATTCGATAAGTTTGTGGAAGACTTCAATTCTCTTGGTGGAGAGCAGATCACTAACGAAGTAAATGAGTGGTATGCGTCTGTTCAGTAATCGTTTTTTAAAGATGGTATCAGGTTATATGATTTTATAAAGAGGGAAGGGGCAGGCGATGGCTTGCCCTTTTTCAGAAAGAGGATTTGTATGGAAAAGATGAGACAGAAAAAGAAAACAAATTTGAGAAAAGAGCTGCCATTTCATCTAATGCTGCTCCCAGGTGTGATATTTACGATTATTTTTTGTTATGTCCCCATGGTTGGAATGAAGATTGCATTTCAGAAGTTTATTCCGGCAAAAGGATTTTTTGGTGATCAAAAATGGATTGGATTTGATAATTTCACGTATTTAATAAATATGCCAGGAGCAATGGCGGCGTTAAGAAATACAATTGTAATCGCACTGTGGAAAATTGTGTTAAATCTTGTAATACCAGTACTAGTTGCACTTATGCTAAATGAAGTAAAATCAAATAAATTTAGAAGATCTGTTCAGACTGCAATTTATCTTCCGTATTTTTTATCTTGGGTTATCTTTGCGGGGGTGTTAATTGATATTTTATCACCTTCAAGTGGTATGATTGGACGTATTTTGAATATGTTTGGAATTCAAGCACCGTTTTTCTTGGGAAGTAACAAGTATTTTCAGCAAACTATCATATGGACAGATGTATGGAAAAATTTTGGATACGGAACGATTGTGTATCTGGCGGCAATCACTGGTATTGATATGAGCTTGTATGAGGCAGCAACAATGGATGGGGCAGGGCGACTTCAGAAAATGTGGCACGTGACGCTTCCAGGAATTCGCATGATTGTAATTCTGATGACCGTACTTTCGCTTGGAAATGTGCTAAATGCAGGATTTGATCAAATACAGAATTTAATAAGTCCTCAAGTATATGCGACTGGAGATATTCTGGATACGTTTATTTATCGTATTGCTATGTTGGATGCACAGTTTGGTCCGGCTACGGCAATGAGTATGTTTAAATCAGTAGTATCATGCTTTTTTATTTCGGTATCGTATTATATCGCGTACAAGTTTTTTGATTATCGTATTTTTTAGAGAGAGGAGCAATGAATATGACAGGTAAAAATAAAAATCGTATCAAAAGTTCATGGAGATCAAAGCTTTTTTCTCTGATTAATGGAATTGTTTTGACATTGCTGGCTTTACTATGTATACTTCCATTAGTGAATGTACTGGCAATTTCGTTAAGTAGTAATACAGCTGTTACTGCAGGAAAAGTTATGTTTTTACCAGTGGATTTTACTTTAAAATCATATGAATACGTAGCAAAAAGAGAAGCGTTTTGGAGAGCAATGGGCATTACACTGGAGAGGTGTCTATTGGGTGTGGCGTTAAATGTGCTTTTGTGTATCATGACGGCATATCCACTGTCAAAGAAAAATTCGAGATTTCATAGCCGTACAGCATATACATGGTTTTTCTTTCTGACAATGTTAATTAACGGTGGTTTAATTCCGAATTTTATGACTGTAAAGAGTCTGAATCTTTTAGGAACTATATGGGCATTAGTATTGCCTGGAGCAGTTCCAGTCTTTAGCGTTGTACTTATGCTTAATTTCTTTAGGGCGCTTCCAGATGAGTTGGAGGAAGCTGCAATTGTCGATGGTGCGAATCAATGGCAGATCATGATGAAAATTTATGTGCCACTGTCAAAAGCATCAATTGCAACGATTTTTCTATTTGCGCTTGTGTATCACTGGAATGCATGGTTTGACGGAATTATTTATATGAATAAACCAGAGCAATATCCACTTCAAAGTTATTTGAATACTATTCTTGTGGACACACAGTCGACGACTAGTGGAGCACTGGATTGGCAGACGATGTCGCTTGTCTCCGACCGTACAGTAAAATGTGCGCAGATTTTCCTTTCAACGCTTCCAATTATTGCTGCATATCCGTATCTTCAGAAATATTTTGTAAAAGGAATGGTACTTGGATCAGTAAAGGGATAAGGAATAAATGAATGAAAAAACCAGTAAAGGGAAATGCGTTTCATAAGTTGAATATTGCGGTCTTGATTACATGTGTTGCTTTTTTGTGTACTGGGCTGTGCATTAACAAATATTATAAAACAGTTCTGGAAGAACGGCTTATGGAAGATATTGATGTGAGAGTAGTAAAATGGAAGGACAGCTTTGATAGACAGCTAGATAATCTTCAAATGGCACAGAGCAACCTGCTTTATAGTCAGGGTGTTGCCAAGATAAATATGTACTGGGATTATCGCTCGTCATATGAGCGTATGACAGATTGTGTGAACTTGTCAGATAAGCTTAAAGAAATTCGTATTTTATACACACTAATTGACAAGGTTGGTATTTATTTTCCACAGCACCATAAGGTTGTAAGTGGAAATGCGCCGATTCTTGAGTCTTATGAGGTAGATGAATTTTATGATAACAGGCAGTGTTTGTTATCAGATTCAGGGGATCTTTTGCTAACAACATATTATCCATTAGCGATAAGTGGAAAAGAAAACAAGTGTGTATATTATATTCGTTCTGTTATAACTGCTTCGCGTTTAAAAACATTTCTTGAGCAGAACATTCAAATTGATGAAACTGGTTTTGCTGCGGCAGCAGATCAATCTGGTAGATTAGTGGCTGTGTATCGGGACAAAGTGACACCGCAGGAAGAAAACTGGGAAAATCAAATCAGCTATGAATTAACTGAGGCATTGAAGTATAATGATAATGAAGATGCGTTACGAATAAAATCGGATATTATGATAAGTGGTTCTTACAGTAAAAAATCAGGGCTTTGGATTTTATATGGATATCCTAAGAATGTGATTCAAGATCCATTGAAGAAAACTGTTGTGATGGACGTTATTATGATACTGCTGGTTCTGATACTGTATTTTGCATTCCGATCTTATGCAACGCATATCATTGCGCACCCACTAAATCGGATTATGGAAGCGATGGCAAAACAAAAAATGCCGCCTTTATTGAACATGAATGAAAATGATGAGTTTGCGCAGATTTACGAACAATATAATCAAATGATTATGGATACAAACAGGCTGATGAAAGAAAAGATGGATGCGGAGTATCAGAGTAAGCTTTCACAGCTTCGTCAGCTGCAGTACCAGATCCAGCCACATTTCCTCTATAATAGTTTGTTTACGATATCGAGAATGGCACAACTTGATGATAATGATGAGATTGCTGAGTATGCGAAGCATCTTGGAAAGTATTATCAGTATATTACAAAGTCTAGTGACAGAGAAGTGACGTTTAATCAGGAATTAGAGCAGGTAAAAGATTACCTGTATATTCAGAATATTCGCTTTGAGGATAGAATTGAAATTATTATGGATGAGATGCCAGAGTCAATCATGCAAATAAAAATCGCACCTATGATTTTACAGCCTTTGGCTGAGAATGCATATCAGCATGGCCTGAAAAATATAGCATCAGGCGGAATCATACACATATCAGCTGGATATGAAAACGGATATTTATGGTTTCAAGTGGAGGATAATGGAGATGGAATTTCACCGAAGCAGCTTTCTGAACTTAAGCAGCGCTTGGAAAGGGGAGAAATAAATAAAGAAGAGATTCACGGATTAACGAACGTTCAGGCAAGAATTTCGCTATTATACGGATCAGAAAGCGGCTTGACTGTAAATGGTGGGAATGAAGGCGGATTTTGTGTAAAACTGAGGATTGCTGTTCCAGAAAATGGATAAAAGATTGATAGAAAGGTAGGGTACTTTTTATGTATAATCTGCTTATTGTTGACGATGAGCCATTGATTTTACAATCATTGTATCAGATGATCAGTAAAAAACGAGATCAGCAGTTTATGGTATTTAAGGCTGGCTCTGCATTGGAATCTTTAAAAATCTTCAGAGAACATAGGATTGATCTGCTTATGACAGATATTTGTCTTCCAGAGACCAATGGACTGAAATTGCGTGATAAGATTCAAGAAAATTGGCCAGAATGTTTTACGATATTTTTAACTGGTCAGGAGGAATTTGAATATGCGAAAGAGGCGGTAGATGCACATACTGTTTCTTTTGTGCTTAAGGTAGAAGGAGATGAAGCGATATTAGCAGCTATTGATAAAGGTTATAAAAAGATAGAAGCGTATTATAATGAGAAAAGTCGTGTAGTACGGCTGAATCAACAGTTAAATAGTGCGCTTCCACTACTGAAAAGCGGCTGTGTACGAAAAATCGTGCATGGTGAAATTACCTCAAAAAATGTAGATGCCATAACGAATGCGTTGGCATTTGGAAGTACACAATTTGATTTTAAGGAGAAATTTTTAATTGTAGTTTGTTGGGTAAATGGTTCTTCTGATCAACGGCTGTTTATTGAAAATATCATTGATATTTTGGAAGAAAGTTTAAGGGGAGCATTTCGAACTATTAGCTCTGTCACGGATGAAAACTGCATTATTTTGGCACAATCCGAGGAAAATGACGCAGATAGGCTGCGCGGTTTTTTAGAAATTGGTTTGAATATATGTGACAAAAGCTATGGAATTATTCCTGATGTGTATGTTTATGGAGAAAAAATTGGACTTGAAGCAGCAGATAAGGCATACATGCTTTTAAATTGCAGGCATCTGGAGATTGATGGGGAAACGCATGCGGTAACAATGTATATGCCAAATAATCAGTTTAGTGGGATTTTATGGAGAAAGACTGATAGTGGGTATCATGTGGCAGAACTGGCAGCAAATCAGATGTCGGAGAGTTTAGCGTCTGGAAATGAGGAAGCGTACATAAAGGCATATGGTGAATTAAAAGAAAATTGTGGTCAACTGTCTGTGTTAGAAGAACATGCTCTTTTTTGTACCCTTAGCAGTCAACTGTTAAATGCGATTGCTAACTTTTTGCCACAGGATAACCAGTCGTTTGATGAGATTGATGCACAAAAACTGAGCAATTTTCGAATCTATGCAGATTTTTCCAAGGCAATAAAGGAAATTTATGAGATGGCTCATGTGTATTTCCAAGCGAGGAGATCATTGCATATGGATTCACGAAGCCGAATTGTACACGTTGTAAATTCTTATATAAAAGAGAATTTATCAAAGGATTTGTCAATGGTTGTGTTAGGAGATTATGTTGGACTTAATCCAGCCTATTTGTCAAGAATTTATAAAGAGACAGCAGGACAGTCAATCAATAGTTATATTAGTGATCAGCGAACTGTATTAGCAAAGAAACTATTAAAAGACCCAACAATAAAAATACAGAAAATTGCTGAGATGACAGGAATGAGAACAGCATCATACTTTACTCATTATTTTAAGAAATATGTGGGAATTAGTCCACAGGAATATCGAAATCAGTAAGGATGATGAATACTGAAAAGTGGGAAAATAATTGAAAGGCAGGGCAGAAATATGAAGTTAGAAATGAAAGAAACAGCGACCGAATTTTTGTTTTTTGTTAATAATGAGCCTGCAGCAAGGATAAAAAAGCAAACAGATCGGTTTGATTCATTTATGTTTCACGAAGGTGATGTAGTAGAGTGGACTTGTAAAACTGCTAAAGAAACAGATCATATGTGTATGGAATTGGAGGATTGTTTTGAGGCAAAACATATTGTGGTACCGGCTGTTTCCTATGACCAGAATCCGTGGGGAAAGGATCATGAATACAAAGGTCTTGAGAAGGATGGAATTCCTTATAGTTTTGCTTATCATAGAACAGCAGTGCCAGGAGCTACTGTAAGCAAAGGCAATCGGGTAAGTCTGGCAGTATGCTCGTCAGATACTGCATCTGGCAGCATGTTTATACAGAATAAAAAAGCAGTGCATCGTCTAATTTGGCCAGAAACGGAGAGTCCACAATATTTGATGGCGGACTGTTTTATGCCAGAATACATAGGTAAAATCAAGCCAAGATGTGAATTTAAGGGATGGATTTTCTTCAGTGATCAGTGTGATGCAGATGAAAAAATGATGTTATATATTTGGAAACAAAATATAAAAAGACTACATCCAAAACAAAGTGCTCAGACAATTTGGGACTGGTCTGTGGAATATGCGAAAAAACTGTATACACATGATGGTGAAATTCATGCTTTTAATATTGGTTTTCGTTGGGATGGAAATGAATGGGTAAAACGGGAAGAGATGAAATATGAGATCGGATGGTGTGGTCAGAATGCATCTCTTGCGGTTTCTCTTTTATATGATTATCAGATGAATGGAAATAAGGATTCATTGAAAAAAGGTCTGGCCGTTTTGGATTGGTGGACCCAAAAAGCACGTAGTAAAGAGGGACTGCTTTTGACCAGATATGATCCGGAAGATAGTTTAATTGATGCTTGCAATTTGGGAACTGCTGGTTGCCAACTGATAGAAGCATATGAACAGTGTGAACGAATTGGTGTCAGAAGAACGCAATATCTGACAGCAGCTCTTGAAATCTGCGATTTTGCGATGGCACATCAGCGACTGGATGGTGGAATTGCAATGAGCTGGAATCGTGACGGTTCGGTCCATACACTAGAAGGAACAGCAGGCGCATTTCTTATTTTGCCACTTGTAAAGGCTTTTGAAAAAACACATAAAGAAAAATATAACATAGCTGCTGTGAGAGCATATTCATATTATTTTAGAGAATTTAAAAATTGTGGATATGGCACATCTGGTGCATTGGATACGTGTTGCATTGACAAGGAATCAGTAATACCTTTGTTGAAAGGTGGAATTATGCTATATGAAGCCACGGGATTTGAGCGCTATCTGAAAATGGCACAGAAGGCAGCATGGTATTTATCAACATGGCAGTGGCATCAGAGTGTTGTATATCCGAGTGATTCTATTCTTGGAAAGATGGGTTATGACACATTTGGTGGAACAGCAGTTTCAACCTCGCATCATCATATTGATCCATTTGCATTGTGTTATGTGGAGGATTTAAAAAAGCTTGCAATATTTACTAAGAATACACAGTGGGAGAGCAGAGCGTTTGCAATCTGGTACAATGCATCTCAAGGAATTTCTGATGGTACGTTGATGATCGGTGAGACTGGTGTGCGTCCAAGAGGAAGCTGTGATGAAGGAATTTTACATACGAGATGGGGAAATAATGGTAATTATTTTGGTGTAAGTCAGTGGCTAGTTGCATGGCCGTGCGCGTTTCGTTTGGAAGTGTTAAGAAAATTGGATAATTGGAATTGGCTTAATGGGGAAGAACAGGAGGCTTGGTTATGATACGATATATGAAAAAAGGACAGGATATATTATTTTTTTCTGGTGAGATACAGATTGCAAGGTTAATAGGATGCAGTGATGCAGAGGATACATTAACAATACTTGAAGATGGAATTTTTGAGTGGAGGCGTCAGTGTAAGCCAGTCAAGAAAATGTGCATGGAATTGGAAACTTGTTATTCAAGTGAATTTTATTTGATTCCAGGAATTAATTATAATGGAAATGGATTTGGTACATTTTGCGAGTATGAAGGAGATCGATATAATGGAGTACCATGGGTATATGGCTGGCACCGCGCAGCTATTCCAGCGATGACAATGTCACAGGATGAAAAAATAAGTGTATCACTTATTGGAAAAGCAAATGATGGAGAATCCTGTAGCCTGTTTTACAAAAAAAATTCTAAGCAAATGGTACATCGTATTTTATGGCCAGAAGAAGAGTCACCCAAACAGCTTCGTTTGTATCGGTATGCAGATGCATTCCAGACAAAGATGGAGCCAAGAACGGAATTTTGCGTATGGATTGTTTTTGAGGAGCATCCACAGCCAAGAGCCGGATATCATCGTGTACTTGACTTTTCATGGAAACAAAATTATGCGATATCAAAAAATCCACTTTCATTAGCAGAGGTATGGTCATACGGAATTGATTATGCAAAATCGCTTTATACAGAAGAAGCCGATGGCTTTTGCGGATTTAACATCGGATTGGCATGGGAAAATGAAAACTGGGAAAAGCGTAGATATAATAAATATGAAATTGGGTGGTGTGGACAGAATGCATTATTGGCAAATGAATTACTATGCGAAGCAATTAAACATCCGGAAGATATGGAAGCTCGTCGTATGGGATTTGCCGTATTGGATTCGTGGATAAAATATGCATCTCTTCCTATTGGTGTTGTCCACAGCTATTATGATCCAGGACAAGTGCGTTACCTGGAGGCATGTAATCTTGGAACAGCAGGAGTTGAATTTTTTGATGCATATGATTTATCTGTAAAGCTAAAAGAAGAACGAAAATCATATCTGGATGCTGCATTTGCAATTTGCGACTTTGCGGTTCGTGTCCAGAAAGAAAGCGGGGCATTTGCAAAGTGTTGGCATGAAGACGGAAGTGTGGCAATTGAAGAAGGGTCAGTTGGAGCATTTCTTGCACTTCCGTTAGTGGAAGGCTATCGAAGAAGCAAAAATCCGGTCTATTTAAAGGCAGCGAAAAAAGCACTACGCTGGTATGGAAAAGAATTGACTGAGCAGGGCTTTACGACAGCGGGAGCACTTGATATTTTCTCAATTGATAAGGAATCAGCAATTCCACTGTTAAAAGGTGCAGTAAGTATGTATCGTGAAGATAAATCAGAGGAATGGCTAGTACTTGCTGAAAATGCCGCGTGGTACCTTTCAACATGGCAGTATTCCTGTACCGAAAAATTTTCTAAAGAAACAACACTTGGAAAAACGGGATATGATTCATTTGGTGGTACTCTTGTATCGACTGTGCATGAAGGAATGGATTCATTTGCATTATCTTATGTGCCAGAGTTATATGAGTTGGGAGAACAAACTGGTCAGACAAGATGGATTGAAAGGGCAAAAGCAATATGGAGAAATGGCTGCCAGCATGTATCAGATGGAACGATGATTATAGATGGCCATGTAAGACCAAAGGGAAGTCAGGATGAAAGTTTTGAATTGTCACGCCAATCGGTAATGGGAAGTGCGTCAAACTGGCTAGTTGCATGGCCTGGAGCTTTTCGAATGGATATCGTAAGAAAAGTTGGTGCGAAAATTGAGTAAATAGAAGAGGATGCGAAATATGGGAAGAATATTTTATTTGGATGCTGTTAATGGAAATGATAAAAATAATGGAATTACGCCAGACGAAGCGTTAAAAAGTCTTGAAGCTGCAAATCGGATTGTGTTTGGAGAAGGAGACAAACTGCTTTTGAAATGTGGATGTGTGTGGAAGGGAATGCTTTGCCTTCATGGAGATGGAGATCGTTTTAATTTTGCGCAGGTTGGTGTTTATGGGGACGGAGAAGCACCTTTGATTGATGGAAATGGTGCATATGCAGCGATATTACTTGATGGAGTGAGCTATTGGAAAGTAAAGGGACTTCGTATTTGTAATCATAGCAGCGAAAGATGTGTGCGTCAGGGAATTTGCATTAGTGCAAAGTCAGAGGGAATTACAGCAGGAATCGAAATTTCTGATTGCGAAATCTTTGAGGTAGACGGTGAAAATCGACGGTCAATGCCAGTATACCAGAGCATGTATTGGAATGGGGCTGTGTATGTTACATTTCCAGGTCGTACATCAGCTCAAGATCATCTTCATGACGTCGTTATTAGTAATAACTACATTCACGATGTTAGAACAAGTGGTATACGTGTAAATCAGCAGGAAGATTTTATAAATGATATTCATCATACACATGTAGTTGTGCGTGGAAATAGGATTGAACGAACTGGATCAGATGGAGTTATTGTGGCAAATTGCATATCACCGCTGATTGATAGTAATGTTTGTTTTGATGCAGGAGCACTTGGTACACTTGAAGATACCCAGCTGATTGCTGGTATCTGGGTTTGCGCGACACGGGATGCGTTGATTCAGCGAAATGAAGTGGCACGAACCAGAATGTTTGAAAATGATGGAACAGCATTTGATACGGATTGGGGAACTGCGGGGACTACAGTATTTCAGTATAACTATTCGCATGACAATGAAGGTGGATTTTGGCTGGACTGCATGAAGCTTAATCACAATAGAGACTGTGAAAAGACCATTCTGCGCTACAATATCAGTATGAGAGATGGAAGAGGCATTGCCGTATATGATCAGGGAATTTTAGCAGAATGGTATGGAAATCTGTTTTATAATGAAAATCCGATACAAATTTGCTGCTTTGATGAAGGAGAAAATTTTCATTTTGCTAATAATGTATTCTGTGTTCCTAAAGAGACAGAGTGGCAGAAAGCACGATATGAAGATAATATTGTGAATGATGAGAAGTGGAGGGAACTGTTGCAGGATGAAATAAGAAATTCGAATTGGAGAGACATCGTAATGGAAAAGCTTTGCAAATTAGTTGGCGTAAAAAGATAGTTTTGTAATTGTCAATGCTGCCGCTTCATTCCATTTGTGATATGTTAATCATGCCATATGAAATAAGATAAGGTTTTGTCAAAACTGGGAGTCAAAATAATTTGCTTGAAATACAGGCCATAGTTCGTTATAATATAATATAGAGCGCAAAAGAATATGTGATGCAGAAAAAATCTGCAGTTAGGAGTTTTATGAGAAAGTATCAGAAGATGCAGGCAATTATTATGTGTGGAGCACTTGTGGCGTCAAGTACATCTGTATTGGCAGCAAAAGAGGCAAGCAGCGAAGCTAAGTCTGAATCAGCGACAGAAGCAGTATCTGAGGCAGGCGAATCTGAGGAGTCTGGCGAGGTTAGCTATCCGCTTACATTAACCGGAACAGACGGCACTGAAATTACAATTAATGAGGAGCCTGAAAAGATTGTATCCATGGGACCCAATATGACAGAGATTCTGTATGCAATTGGTGCAGGTGATAAATTAGTCGGAAGAACCGATTACTGCGATTATCCGGCAGCAGTCAGCGAGGTTGAGTCTGTTGGTAGTATTTCAAATGCAGATATTGAGAAAATTTTAAGCCTGGAGCCAGATCTGGTTCTTGCCTCTACTCATTTTTCAGATGATGCAGTAAAGCAGCTTGATGATGCGGGTGTTCCTGTTTTGTATCTCTATGATGAGGGCGATATGGAAGGCGTTTATGATATGATCAGCTTGGTTGGCGAGGCTGTAAACTGTGAAGAAGCAGCAGAAAAGACCGTTGATGAAATGCAGACAAAGATGGACTATGTTTCTGATCGTCTGGCAAATGCTGATGAGAATCCGACAGTTTATTATGTAGTTGGATACGGTGAGTACGGCGATTATACAGCTGGAGGAGATACTTTCGTAAATGATATTCTGACAGCGGCAGGCGGTGACAACATTGCATCAGATGTGGAGGGATGGTCATATTCCACAGAGACACTTCTGGAGAAGGATCCGCAGTATGTTATCTTAAATGCTTATAATGAGGAAGGTTTCTGCACAACAGATCCGTATACTGAGCTGAGTGCAGTAAAGAATGGTTTTGTAGAGACTATTGATACTAACATGCTTGATCGTCAAGGACCGAGAAATGCAGATGCTGTTGTAGAGTTAGCACAGATGCTTCATCCAGAGTGCTTCCCATCAGAGACTGAGTATCCGGTTAATGTAAAAAGTGGTGTTGTAGAGTACAATATCGAATCTTGCCCAGAGAGCGTTTACGTTGCAAGCGAGGAAGTTTTCGATCTGTTAAAGGAAATCGGTGTAGTTAGTGAGGATGCCGAGTATGAACAAAAAAGTGTTGAGGACGTTGTTTTAGAGGCTCCGGCAGTTGTTGTTGCAGATGCAGAGTATTCTGCTGAGGAAAAGGCAAAGTTTGACGATGCCAATATTCCTGTTATCTATGTTGATGCAGAAGATGATGAGACTGTAATCACACTTGGTCAGATATTTAACTGTAACGCAAAGGCCGATGAGGTTGCTTACGTAAAGGCAGCATTAGAAAAGTAATGGAAAAGAAAAAAACATATTTGTATATTTATGTTTGCATGGCAGCTCTTCTTTTTGTGGGAGCTGCCATTTCCCTAAGTGTTGGATCTGCAGAGATTGGCATAATAGGGAGCATTAAGCTTGCGCTGTCTGGTATTCCAGGAATAGGCCAATTTGTGGATATATCAGCGTATAGCACGATGCAGCGCTATATAATTTTGCAGGTTCGCCTGCCTCGAGTTTTGCTTGCCGCGCTTGTTGGTGCAGGACTTTCGGCAGCGGGAGGCGTGTTTCAGGGGATTTTTCAAAATCCGCTTGCTGATCCGCATATTTTAGGTGTATCCTCAGGTGCCGCACTTGGCGCAACGATTGCTATTCTTTTTGGTGTACAGGTGAGTGTTTTGGGGATTGGAACTATTGGTGTGTGTGCTTTTATTGGTGCGATTTTAACAATTATGCTAGTATATTTGATTGGAGGCATGAAAAAGGGAGCAAAGACAATAGGTATCCTTCTTACAGGAACGGCAATCAGTACACTTTTTTCAGCTGTGATGTCACTTCTTATGTCCCTTAATCATGATAAGATCGAACAAGTCTATCTGTGGACAATGGGAAGCTTTTCATCTGCAGTGTGGGTGAAGGTTTGTTATGTTGCTATCTGTGAAATGATTTGTCTTTGTGTCTGCATTGTCTTGGCAAAGGATCTGAATTTGATGGCGATGGGTGAGGAGACGGCACAGAGTCTTGGTATCGAGACAGCGCGTATACGCCGAATTTTGATTTTAGTAGTATCGGTGATGGTTGCCGCATGTGTTTCCGTCAGCGGTGTGATTGGTTTTGTCGGACTAGTGATTCCTCATATTGTACGATTTTTGCTTGGTGATGATTATCGAAGAATTTTGCCTGGGGCGATTCTTGGAGGCGGATTTTTCTTGATGATTTGCGATACGTTAGCGCGTACTGTGACTGCACCGGGAGAACTGCCAGTTGGTGTGCTGACAGCAATTGTCGGGGCACCATATCTGATTCTGCTAATTAAGAGAAAGTTGGCGTGAGAAATTTCTAACGTTTGCGGTTCACAACCTAGATTAGCGGCGAGCCGCTTTCGTAGAATACCCTCGTGAACAGCGTAAAATCAAAAAAGGAGAAAACAATCGTGAGTCGACAAGGAAATAAAAAAGAATCGGCATCGGGAATGGATTTGCTCAGATCAGTAGATATTGTAAGCAATCATCTGACCTGGATACCAGAAGGGATGGATCATCCAATTTTAAAAGATATCACGCTTAATCTTGAGCCAGGTCACATATATGGAATTATCGGGCCAAACGGAGCCGGGAAATCGAGCTTTCTGCGTCATGTACTCGCATTTTTAAAAACAGAGAGTAAAGAAAGCATGAAAATTGGTGATGTGCCGGCTGACGATTATCCGCGAAAAAAGCTTGCAAGACTGCTCTCATTTGTGCCGCAGAAGACAGATATTGAGACAGACTTTACGGCAGAGGAGATCGTGATGACAGGACGTACACCATATCAGGGACGATTTGAGGGAACCTCAATCGGTGATAAAGAAGCAGTTTATCGCGCTTTTTCGCTCACAAAAGCAGATAAGCTTAAGGATAAAAAATTTGCTATCTTAAGCGGCGGCGAAAAACAAAAGATTGTGATTGCACGCGCGGTAGCACAAACCACACCTTGGATGCTTCTTGATGAACCGATTGCAAGCCTTGACATTAAAAACCAGATTGAAATCATGCAGACGCTTTCGGAATTAAACAGACAGGAAGGCGTATCTGTGCTTATGGTGCTTCATGATATCAATCTGGCTGGAATTTATTGTGATCGTCTGATTATGCTAAAAGACGGGCAGGTAATTGCAGCAGGAAATACAAATGAATGTCTATGTGAAGAAAATTTAAAGAAACTTTATGATATATCATTTTTTCATATGGATACAAAAAAAGGACAGCGATATTATTACGCTGAAATATAAATAGTTAAAATAAAAGCTCACGATGAAAATCGTGGGCTTTTGCTATATGGTGGAATCATGTAAAAAGTATTTGCTATAGGAAGTACTTATAACGAAACATAAAATCAACGTATTAACACTTTCTTTCAGAATTTGCTATACTTTCAACCAACAGAAAAGAAAACAAACATAAAACAATGTTAAACTTTTTTGTTCAGAAAAGAGCAGGAGGAGACGGCTTCATGATTGAGTTTCAAAACGTAAGCAAGATCTTTAAAACAAAAGAGTGCGAAGTAAAAGCACTTGAAAATGTAAGTCTGACAATAGATGATGGCGATATATATGGAATTATTGGTTTCTCAGGAGCCGGCAAATCTACTTTGATTCGAACAATCAATGCACTTGAGGTTCCGACATCAGGAAAGGTTTTAGTGGATGGAGAAGATATAAATGCACTGAAACAATCAAAGCTTCGTCAAAAGAGGAAAAAAATTGGAATGATCTTTCAGCAATTTAATCTTCTTGAAACAAAAACAGTGTATGAAAATATAGCATTGCCGCTTGTTTTAAATCACGTTCCGAATGATCAGATAAAAAAGAAGGTACAGGAAGTTTTAGAATATGTCGAGCTTACGGACAAGAAAGACGTGTATCCATCTAAGCTTTCTGGAGGCCAGAAGCAAAGAGTAGGAATAGCAAGAGCCTTGGCAACAGATCCATCTATTTTGCTTAGCGATGAATCAACTAGTGCACTTGATCCCAAAACGACAAAAGCGATCCTTAAGCTGTTAAAAAGAATCAATAAGGAACTTGGCATTACGATTGTGCTGATCACACATGAGATGAACGTTATCCAAAGCATTTGTCATCATGTAGCTGTGATGGAGAGTGGAAGAGTTGTCGAGAAAGGAAATGTGCTTGATGTATTTAGTGAACCACAGCAGGAGATCACAAAGAATTTTGTAAAAACGGTAATTAATGACAGTGTTCCAGAACTTTTGATAGAAAGTATACGTTCTGAGAAAAAGAATAATAAGCTTTTGAAATTAAAGTTTCTTGACAGTGACAGTACAGAATCTGTGTTATCTGGTGTAAATAAGAAGTTTGATGTAGAAACAAATATTTTATTTGCTAATATCAGTGAAATACAGGAACGAGTCTTAGGAATCATTATTGTACAGATCATTGGTGCAAAGAATGAAATTGAAGGAGCACAGAAGTATTTTTCAGAGCACGGTGTTGGTTATAAAGAGATTTATATATAAGAAAGACGAAAAGGAGAAAAATATGGCACTTGAAGAATTTCTTGGAATATCAAATGATAAGCTGTTAACATCATTTGCAGAGACATTATACATGGTTGGAATAGCTTTAATTATTGCAACAATTGTCGCATTTGTTCTGGCAATCGTGCTGATCTTTACAAGAAAGGGCGGGTTATATCAGAATGTAGTGATTTATAATATCATCAATGTGATAATTAATATTGTGAGAAGTACACCATTTGTTGTTCTTTTGGTTGCAATCATGCCAGTTACAAAGTTTTTAATAGGAACGAGAATTGGAGCAACAGCAGCAATTGTACCTCTTACAGTAAACGCGATACCGCTTTTGACACGCTTATTTGAAAATTCCCTTCTCGATACAGGAAATGGCATTTTAGAAGCTGCACTGGCAATGGGGGCAACACCGCTGCAGCTTGTTACAAAATTTATTTTGCCTGAGTCACTTGGATCTGTTATTCTTTCACTTACAACTGGTATTGTTGGATTGATTGGTGCAAGTGCAATGGCAGGATATGTAGGAGGCGGTGGTATCGGAGCGCTTGTTCTTAATTATGGTTACAACCGCTTTAACTTTACACTTATGTATTCACTTGTAGTTGTACTTATTATTATTACACAGTGCATACAAAGCTTTGGAAATTTCTTCGCAGGAAAGGCTCGCAGAAAATAAGACAGATAAAAGGAGAAAATGATTATGAAAAAGTTTAAAAAAGGTGTATTGGCAATTGGAGTATTAGCAGCAGCGGCAGTAATTGCAGCAGGCTGCGGAAAAAAAGATGCAAAGACAACAAATGAAACAAAAAAAGAAAGTGCAGCAGAGTCAGCTGTTACAGAAAAAAAGAAATTAACATATGCGAAAGGAACAGGACCATATACAGAGCTTTTTGAGCAGCATGTAATGCCAATTCTTGAAAAGCAGGGCTATACATTTGAGGCAACTGAGCTGACACTTCAGTATGCAGATGAAGCGATTGCAGATGGTGATGTAGATTTCTCTGTTGAACAGCACATTGCATATATGGATGCATTCAATAAAAATTATAATTCCAATTTGGTGGCACTGACACCAATTCCTACAGTTCCGGCATCTATTTTTTCTGAAACACACAGCTCACTTGATGAGGTTGCTGATGGTATGAAGGTTGCAGTTCCGCAGGATGAGGGAAACATGGCAAGAGCATTTGTAATGCTTCAGGATATTGGATGGATTAAATTAAAGGAAGGCACAGACTATGCGACTGCAAGCTCTGAGGACGTTGCAGAAAATCCATATAATCTGGAGTTTTTGGATGTAAGTACCAGCATCATAGCAACTACACTTTCTGATTATGATTATGGTATCATCACTGGAAGCATTGTCTATAATGCAGGAATTGATCCGTCGACTGCATTGTTTAGCGAAAACTTGTCCGAGAATTTCTGGCTGCAGGTTGTAGTAAAGGATGAAGATAAGGATACGCAGTGGGCAAAGGATATTGTAGCAGCATATCAGTCCGATGAATTTACAGATTGGCTTAAGGCAAACAACGAGAGTGAATATAAGAATCTCTGGGCAATTCCAGAATATTAAAAAAGGGAGATTTGCATTATGGATAAGATCGAAGAAAAAATCATAAAAATTATAGATGACAATAAAGAAAAACTGATTGCGTTTGCAAGAGATATCTACACACATGCAGAGCTTGGATATAAAGAATTTAGAACTGCATCAAAGTTTTCGGATGAGCTTAAGGCGCTTGGATTAGAGACGAAGGAAGGTCTTGCAGTAACTGGCGTAAAGGGCTATCTGAATCAGGACAAAAAAGAAAATGTGAGTCTGGCATTAATCGGAGAGCTTGATGCACTTCGCATTCCAGAGCATAAATATGCAAACGCACAGACACAGGGAGCTCATTGCTGTGGTCATCACAGTCAGCTTGCCGGTGTGGTAGGAGCAGCAATTGCACTGGCAGATCATGAAGTGGCATCATCATTAGACGGTCAGGTTGTATTTTTTGCAGTTCCGGCAGAGGAATATGGTGAAATTGAGTTTAAAAATCAGTTAAAGAATGAAGGAAAAATACGTTATGGCGGTGGAAAATGTGAGCTGATAAGAATCGGTGCTTTCGATGATATTGATTTGAATCTGGCTCATCATACAACGATAGGAAATGAAGTTGTGATAAGAAAAGGCAGCGGAAATGGCTTTGTAAGCAAGGTGATTCGCTATAAGGGAAAGGCTGCTCACGCAGCAGGAAGTCCTCATCTTGGCGTAAATGCATTAAATGCAGCAGCGCTTGGTCTTACAGCACTTCAATATCAAAGAGAAACATTTCAGGATAAGGATACAGTGAGAGTTCATCCGATTATGACAAAGGGCGGTGATCTTGTCAATGTAATTCCAAATGAGGCCATTATTGAGACACTTGTAAGAGCAAATAATACAAAGGCAATTCTTGATGCATCAGAGAAAACTGATCGTGCATTTTTGGCAGGTGCAGTTGCAGTGGGGGCTAAGGTTGAAATTGAGACTATGCCTGGATATCTGCCAACAATTCCAGTCGATGCACCAGAGGAACTGGTTGAGGCGGCAAAGCTTGCAGCAGGTGACAAGTATAATGTGAATGTAGTTGATGCGACAAGTACACCAAGCGGCGGTTCAACAGATGTAGGAGATGTACAGCATCTTCAGCCAGTATTTACCTTTAACACAGGCGGTGCAGTAGGAAGCGGTCTTCATAGTGTTGATTTTGATGTGAATGATGAGGAACTTGCCTATATTGTTACGGCAAAAATATTTGCACTTACAGCCTATAGATTGTTAAAGGGCGGTGCTGTAGCTGCAAAAAAGCTTGTGGATGACTACAAACCTATATTTACAAAACAGGAATATATTGACTTTATGGAATCTATGATAAGCAAAAAGACCGGCGGTGCACCGGTCTTCGAGGAAGAATAATATAGAAGCTTATCTAGCCAGCCAGCCGCCATCAACAGCCAGTGTAAAACCATTTACGTAAGATGAAGCATCGCTGGCAAGAAAAACAGCAGCCCCCATTAAATCATCGGAGGTTCCCCAGCGTCCCGCCGGAATGCGGCAAAGAATAGCATCATTTCTGTCACTGTCCTGACGAAGTGCAGTCGTGTTGTTTGTCGCCATGTAGCCCGGCGCGATTGCGTTTACATTAATATTAAGAGAAGCCCATTCATTTGCAAGCGCCTTGGTGAGACCCATCACGGCGCTTTTGCTTGCTGTGTAGGAAGGAACGCGGATGCCGCCCTGAAAGCTTAACATAGAAGCAATATTGATAATTTTACCACCGCCCTGTGGGATGAAGAACTCATTCGTCATGGCCTGAGACAGGAAAAAGACAAGCTTTTCATTTAAATTGGTGACAAGATCCCAGTTTGCTTCTGTGACATTTACGGCATCCTCGCGGTGAATGATTCCAGCATTGTTTACAAGAATATCAACGCGGCCTGTCAGTTTTTTGCAGGCATTTGCAACTGTCTTTGATGCATCTGGTGCAGAAAGATCTGTAAGTACTTCAAAGAAAGTACCGCCAACAGCCTCCACCTTTGCAGCAGTCTCGGCGCAGCTTCTTCGTGCAACTCCGATGACTGTTGCTCCGGCTTCGGCAAAGGCTACACAAAAGCCCTGTCCTAATCCAGTGTTTGCGCCAGTAACAACAGCAACTTTTCCATTCAAACGAAACAAATCTAAAATCATATCTTTTTTTCCTTTCCTTTTTGTATTTTTGCTTGTTATTACTATATTGCTTTTTAGAAGGAAAATATAGTATAATAAGCTCAAGAAATAGCATAATCGGAGCTAAATGAAGGAGGAACGAAAATTACATGGAGCAAAAAACAGTAGTGGATACAAGTCTTCGTGAGCTTCGCCGTCACGGAAGTGACGATTTTCCAATTGGAATTTACAGGGATGACTTTTCAGAGTTTGAGCATGGACAAATTGCATGGCACTGGCATGATGAGATTCAGTTTGATTACATTATAAAAGGAACGATTCTCGTGCAGGTAGGAACTAGCGAATTTTTGTTAAAACCAGGGGAGAGTATTTTTATTAATACGGGAATGCTTCACCGCCTTGTTCCAGTAGATGAAAAAAGACGTGAATTGATAAATAGCGAGTCAGACACTCATGTGATTGATTCCTTTGTCTGTTCATGGAAATTAGCAGAATCTGATCGGCTTTCGCGTGCATATAGGGAGTGCGTGGCACCGCTGCTTTTGGCAAAGACTGACGGACTTGTACTAAGCAAAGAAGAATCACAGCTTTTAAGAAAAATGGCAGAGCAGTACAGAAAAAAAGAAACTGGATATGAAATGGCGGTGAAAGGCTGCCTCTGTCTCTTGTGGGCAAGTCTCGTAGAGAAGGGAATAAGCGCGGCGCGGCAGATACAGCTAAAAGAGGAACGAGACTTGGCACGAATTAAGGAAGCAATGACATATATGCAGCAAAATTTTTCATGCAAAGTCAGCCTTGAAGATGTAGCACAGGTGGTTGCTATAAGCAAAAGTGAGCTGTGCCGCTGCTTTAGGCGTGTCTTAAAGGTCAGCCCAATGGAATATCTGATTCAGTTTCGCCTAGAGGAAGCTAGTCGTCAGCTGTTATCAACTGATAAAAGCGTGACTCAGATCGCGCTTGAGACCGGATTTGACAGTCCGTCACATTTAGGACGTTTCTTTTTAAAAGAATTTGGATGCACGCCCAGACAGTACCGAGGGAGAAAACGTTAATATAGCTCTGAGGTGTATGGCTTGTATTAAAAAAATGAAATATAATTAGGAAAGGATATAACTATGCGTTTTTATATAGCAGACTGCCACTTTTATCATGAGGCACTGAATACAAAGATGGACAAGAGAGGATTTGCATCAGCAGAGCAGATGAATGAGTATATGATACAGCGTTGGAATGAAAAAGTGAGAAACTGCGATGAGACGGTGATTCTAGGTGATTTTTCATTTGGTGATGCGATGCAGACAAATTCATTACTTAAACAGTTAAACGGAAAGAAGTATTTGATTGAAGGAAATCATGATCGCTATCTGAAATACCGTCGATTTGATAAAAATTTGTTTGAATGGATAGAGCCATATAAAGAAATTCATGATAATGGGCGAAAAGTTATATTGAGTCATTATCCTATTATGTGCTATAATGGTCAGTATCGGCTAAATGAGAATGGGGAGCCAAAGACATATATGTTATATGGACATGTACATGACACAAGAGATGAGCTTCTTATAGATCGTTTTATCCGAATAACAAAACAAACATCTTTTCTTGATTTTGAAGGAAAAGAAAAAACGATTCCGTGCTGCATGATTAACTGTTTTTGTGTTTTTTCAGATTATGCGCCGCTTACATTAGATGAATGGATAGAAAATGATCAGATGCGCAGAAAATATCTATCGGAAGAGTTTCCAGCCTAAGACAAGAACACATGTAATTATTATACAATAAAGTGGAGGAATAAATGGGGAAATGTAACAAAATGTGAGAAAGAAATATGTTGTATGATTGACAATGAAGAAAAATGAGGTTATATTGAAAATACTTAAACGATTGAGAAAGGGCGGGTGAAGTGACGATGGTTTCGTTAAAAGATATTGCAGCGGCCTGCGGCGTGTCAGCATCAACGGTCAGCAAAGCACTCAACGATCTGGATGACATCAGCGAAAAAAGAAAAGCGATGATCCGCCAGAAAGCGAATGAAATGGGCTATTTGCCGAATATGGCAGCCCGTGCATTGAAAACAAAAATGACTCACAATATAGGCGTCTTGTTTATTGACGACTATCATAGTGGTCTGACACATCCGTATTTTGCACCGGTTTTGGAGAGCTTAAAGACGGAGGTGGAAAATCTTGGATATGACATTACTTTTATCAATAAGAATGTAGGCGGACGAGAAATGTCATATCTGGAGCATTGCCGTTACCGCAACGTTGACGGTGTTGTGATTGCAAATGTAGATTTTACAAAAGAAGAAGTGGTTGAGCTTGTAGAAAGTGATATTCCGGTAGTAACAATTGACCACGTTTTTAATAATTGCCCGGCAGTTGTGTCAGATAATATAAAGGGTATTAGAGAACTGACGGAATATGTAATCAGTATGGGACATAAAAAAATTGCGTACATACATGGTCAGCAAAACAGTGTTACCAAGGTGAGACTGGCAAGCTTTTACCGCACCATGGAGGAACATGAACTGTCAGTGCCGGATGAATATGTGCCAGAGGCACCATATCTTGAGGCAGAGGCAAGTGCAGAGGTGACAAAGAAGCTTCTTGCACTTAAAAATCCACCTACCTGTATTCTGTATCCAGATGATTATACGGCAATCGGAGGAATTGCGGTGATTCGTGAGGCAGGATTGTCCATACCATCAGATATTTCAGTGGCAGGTTATGATGGAATTTCGCTGATTCAGCAGTTTCAGCCAAAGCTTACGACATATGCACAAGATATGTCTGGTATAGGAAAGGCAGCAGCACAGGCAATTGTAGATCAGATCGAACGGCCAAAGAGTGCGCTTGTTGAGTTGATTGTAAAGGCAGGAGCAGTAATGCCGGGAGCATCGGTTCGTTGCCTTAACGAAAATGAATAATTAGAGGAAATAAACGAAAAGCGTTGAGAAAACAAGCTGGTTTGTTTCGAAAAACGAAAAGAGTTCGGAAAGCGTTTGCTGAAAGAACTCTTTTTTTGTATGCAAAAGCGACAATTTATACAATACTGACACAACTCACAGCGAAACGAGGCAGAAAAAGTAGAAAAAAATATATAAAAATTTTAAAAAAGGTATTGCATTTTGGTTAAAAGTGTTGTATAGTTCAAGTATGAAAACGATTAAGTAATTTGCGAGAGGGAAAGATACGGAGATTACGGAAAAGGAGTGAGAAAGGGATGAAAAATTTTCTTCATAACACATGGAAACACAGAGCCCATGTCGTGATGGCTCTGCCAGCATTTCTTGTATTGCTGTTCTTTGCCTATATCCCGATGGGCGGTCTTGTAATGGCATTCAAGTCGTATGATTACACTAAGGGAATCTGGGGCAGCCCGTGGAGTGGCCTCGACAACTTCAAGTTCCTGATTGCATCAAAGTCAACATTCCTGTCGATGACGAAGAATACATTATTCTATTATGTGATCTTCACAGGACTTGGAACAGTACTAAATGTAGTTCTTGCAATTGCGATTGACCAGTGTGTATTTAAAAAGTGTGCAAAGACAATGCAGACTGTTATGATTATTCCAGTATTCATTTCTTATGCAGCTGTACAGTTTATCGTATATGCATTTATCAGTACTGATACAGGTATCTTAAACAATCTGTTTAATGCACGTGTTCGTTACTACACAACAGCAAGTTATTGGCCGGTGATTTTAACCATCGTTAAAATGTGGAACAGCGTAGGTTACGGCTCAGTACTTTATATGTCAGTACTTGCAGGTATTGATTCCTCATTATATGAGGCAGCAGAGATTGATGGTGCAAATCGTTGGCAGCAGATCGTGAACATCACGATTCCAAGTCTTGTTCCAATGATTACGGTTATGCTTCTTCTTTCAGTAGGAAACATCATGAGATCTGATACAGGTCTTTTCTATCAGGTAACAAGAAACAGCGGACAGCTGTATTCTACAACACAGGTTATTGATTCTTATGTACTGAATGCGATCTTTAAAAACTCGAACTTCGGATTCGTTGCAGCAACTACATTCTTCCAGTCAGTAGTTGGTTTGCTGATGATGCTGCTTGCAAATGGTGCTGTTCGTAAGATTGCACCGGAAAATGCACTGTTCTAATGAAGGGAGGAAATGTAGATGAAAAAGAAAAAAGATCTTGACCTTGCTCCTTCCAGAAGAGAGCGTAAAACACTCGGTCAGTACATATTGTTATTCTTCTTGGTATTGTACACTTTGTTCTGTGCACTGCCGATCGTACTTGTATTTGTAGCAGCATTTTCAGATGAGAAGACAATCGTACAGAATGGTTTCGCGTTTATTCCGAAGAAGTGGTCACTTGATGGTATCAATGCCGTACTTAGATATGGCAAGCAGCTGGCAACCTCTTATGGTGTAACGATTTTTATCACGGTTGTAGGAACATTAGTTGGACTTTTGATCATGGCAATGTTTGCTTACTCAATTAGCCGTAAGGATTTCATGCTTGGTAAGTTCTTATCTGTATACCTGCTGATTCCAATGCTGTTTTCAGGCGGACAGTTATCCTGCTATATAATTTATACATCTATGTACGGATTAAAGGATAACATCGCACTTCTGATTTTACCGCTTTGTGTATCAACGATGAATGTTATTATTCTTCGAACATACATCGCAAACAGTATTCCTGGTGAGCTTATGGAGGCGGCTAAGATTGACGGTGCCGGTGAGTATCGAACTTTCTTCCAGATCACACTTCCACTGTTAAAGCCATCTATGGCAGCAGTTGGATTTATGATGGCAACTGTTTACTGGAATGACTGGCAGAATGCACTTTTGTATATTACAAGTGATCGCAAGAAGCCATTGCAGTTACTTCTGATCAATATTCAGAAGAGTATCGAGTTTTTGTTAAATAACTCCAATGTTCCGGCTTCTGTTAAGGCAGCTATGGGAGGAACAATTCCACAGTACTCTGCAACGATGGCAACAGTTATTGTCGTAATCGGACCGATTATGGTAATTTATCCATTCTTCCAGAAGTATTTTGTAAAGGGACTTACAGTTGGTTCTGTAAAGGGCTGACAAAGTCAATAAGTAAAGGGCATTTTCCACAGATATCTATTATGTGGATGAAAACAAATAAAAACCAAATAAAATCAAACATTATTAAGGAGGACACTTATTATGAAAAGAAAACTTTTTGCAGTATCAATGGCAGCAGCTATGGCAACCAGTTGTTTTGCAGGCACCGCTTTTGCAAGTGATAGCGAGCCAGTAACAATCAAAGTTACAAGAGCATGCTTCAATCTGGCAAATCCAGATTCTGAGCAGGTAAAGAAGGTTCAGGATGCTATCAATGAGTATATTAAGGATAAGATCAATGTTCAGATCGAACTGACCGATATTGGTTCAGGTGAATATACCGAAAAGGCAAATCTGGCACTTGCAAACAATGAGATTAACCTGCTTTGGACAGCTTCATGGGAATCTACTATTGGAACAAATGATTTAGTACCTGCAAATGCAGTTTATGATATTACCGATCTGCTTCCGGGAACACCTCTGTATGAGTCTATGGATGAAGGACAGTGGGAAGCTACCAAATATGACGGCAAGAACTACTTTGTACCAGTTTATAAGGATAATGTAGAAGGCTATGATGTAATGTTCCGTAAGGATCTTGTTGACAAGTATGGCTGGGATATCAGTTCAGTTAAGACTTTGGCTGACCTTGAGCCGATGTTAGCAGATCTTGAGGCAGAAGGACTTAAGTATCCATATCTGTCACAGAAGACCGCTATGTTCTACAGATATTATATCAATGATTTTGATTTCTTTACCGCTGATTCACAGTCCAACTGGGTAGCAGTAGATCGTTCCACAAATGAAGTAGTTGATACCGTTCTGACCGATCAGTACAAGGAGTTCTGTACCTTAATGGCTAAGTGGGCAGAGGCTGGATATATCTCTGAGGACGAAGTAACAAAGACTACAACTGATACTACAACACAGACTCAGGATTGGGGTATTTCCTGGTGGACAGATATTCCTGTTAATGCAGAGGCAAACAGCCGTTATAATCAGGAAGTTGTAATGACACCAATCACTGACAGATGGGCACACTCCACATCTGCACTTGGTTCCTGCTATGCAGTAACAGCAAACAGCACACCAGAAGAAGCACAGGCTTGTGTTGATTTCTTAGGACTTCTGTATACTGATAGTAAGTTAGCAGATCTTTACACCTTTGGTATTGAGGGTGAGGATTTCAACTATGTTGACGGTAAGGTAGAGCAGACTGATGCTGGTAAGTACAACCACTCCATGTGGGAATCTGCATCTGCAACTATCGTAACACCATTGACAACAGAGCCAGATGATAAGGCTGAACTGTATAAGGATTTCAACGGTGGTGCAAATACTTCTTGCGCAGCTGGTTTCCGTTTCGATAAGAGTGAAGTAGCTGATAAGTATGCAGCTTGCCAGAATGTATTTAATGAGTATGGCTTCGCACTTGAGAATGGTGGTTATGGCGTTGATCAGATCGAAGATACAATCGCTCAGTATCAGGCAGCTCTCGATGAGGCTGGTTATCAGGACGTTTTAGCAGCATTCCAGGCACAGTATGATGAATGGAAGGCAGAGAATGGTTCTGAGACTACTGATGAGTCTGTTGAAGAAGAGTCTTCTTCTGTAGCAGAATAATTATTGCTAGAATCTTTTTCTCATAAACTTTTTCTTTCGCAGAAGATGGGGTGTACCAAACGGTGCGCCCCATCTTTGTTTTGGTTAAAAATGATCAATACGAATGATTAAAACAGTCACTACCATTTGCGTTGTAAATGTGTTAAGATAAAAAACGACAATGAAATTGATAAAATTTTTTTGAACAGAATAGAATATAGCAAGAAAGGTTGATAATAATATGAATCCAAGCGAAAAGTATGAAAAACAGTATTTTATGCCGCCGGTCGTGACCTATGACTGGGTCAAGAAGGATGATATCGATCATGCACCGATCTGGTGCTCTGTTGACTTAAGAGACGGAAATCAGGCGCTTGTAGAGCCAATGAGTCTGGATGAGAAGATTGAATTTTTTAAGATGCTGGTAGAGATTGGCTTTAAGGAAATTGAAATCGGATTTCCGGCTGCTTCAGAAACCGAGTACCAGTTTTGCCGTACCTTAATTGAGCAGAATTTGATTCCGGCTGATGTTACGATTCAGGTATTGACGCAGGCAAGAGAGCATATTATTAAGAAGACTTTTGCGGCGATTAAGGGAGCACCAAGAGCAGTTGTTCATGTGTATAACTCCACATCTGTTGCACAGCGTGAGCAGGTATTTAAGAAAGATAAAGAGCATGTAAAGCAGATTGCAATTGATGGTGCTGCATTGTTGAAGGAGCTGGCTGATAAGACCGATGGTAACTTTACCTTTGAGTACAGCCCGGAAAGCTTTACAGGAACTGAGATGGATTATGCACTTGAGGTGTGCAATGCTGTTTTGGATGTATGGCAGCCGACACCAGACAATAAGGTGATCATTAATCTTCCGGCAACAGTTGAGAATGCAATGCCGCACGTATTCGCGACACAGATCGAATATATGAATAAAAATATGAAGTACCGTGACGGAGTTGTTCTTTCACTTCATCCGCATAATGACAGAGGCTGCGGTGTGGCAGCGGCAGAGTTAGGACTGCTTGCCGGTGCAGATCGTATTGAGGGAACGCTTTTTGGAAATGGTGAGCGTACCGGAAATGTGGATATTATCACATTGGCGATGAATATGTTCTCACATGGTATTGATCCGAAATTGAATTTCTCTAATATGTCATCTTTAGTAGAGGTATATGAGAGGGTGACAGGCATGAGAGTTCATGAGCGTCAGCCGTATGCAGGAAAGCTTGTATTTACTGCATTTTCTGGTTCTCATCAGGATGCAATTGCAAAGGGCATGGCATGGAGAGAAGCTGGAAAGAGTGAAAAGTGGGATGTTCCGTATCTTCCAATTGACCCGAAGGATGTAGGACGTACTTATGATTCAGATGTTATTCGTATTAACAGTCAGTCTGGAAAGGGCGGCGTATGCTATGTACTGCGCACTAACTTTGGTTTGAGTCTTCCGGAAAATATGCGTGAGGAGGTTGGCTATACTGTTAAGGATATTTCTGATAAGGCGCATAAGGAATTGACACCAGCAATTATTTATCAGATTTTTGAGGATCACTATGTTACCAGTAAGTCAATTTTCCAGGTCAGCGAGTGTCATTTCCGTCAGGAAAATGGAATTGTGGCAAATGCAACAATTCAGCATGGCCAGAATACACAAGTCGTTACAGGAACAGGTAATGGACGTCTTGATGCCGTCAGCAATGCGATTAAGAATTATTTTAATGTCAGCTATGAGCTTAGTTTCTATGAGGAGCATTCTCTGACAAAGGGAAGTTCTTCAAAGGCAGTTGCATATGTTGGTGTTGTTTGCAATGGAAGACGTTATTGGGGTGTTGGAATTGACAACGATATCATTAAGGCTTCAATTGAGGCGCTGACAGTTGCAGTAAATAAGATTGAAGAGATTCAGAATGCGCAGTTTGCCAAGGACAAAAGAATGGTTGAGATCATGAACTATATTCAGTCAAATTATTTAAGTGTCACTCTTGAGGGACTGTCTGATAAGTTCTATTTGTCAAAACCGTATTTGTCAAAATACATCAAAGAAAAATCAGGCATGACATTTGGTGAGCTTGTAAAAAATGTACGTCTGAAGAAGGCGAAAACATTGTTAAAGACGAGTTCAATGACTGTTGAAAGCATCGCGCTTTCTGTTGGCTATCAAAATGTAGAACATTTTAATCGCCTGTTTAAGAAAGCATTTAATATGACACCAGTTCAGTTTCGCAATAAAAAGTAACGTGGTAAAGTTACGCGAAAAATGCGACTAAAAATGTCGTTTGTACTATTTACTATGTGCTATAGATGTAGTAAACTCCTTTTAGTAAACGTTAGAAGAAAAAGGAGGGGTACGATGTTTCAAGTGGCAGAAGGAATTAAAGGTGTACATATTTTAGGGGTGGTTCAGAGCAAAGACGCATTGGAAGATTTGCTTAAAATCTGCCCAATCAATCCTCAGAGCAGATATGTATTGATTGAGGTGGGGATGCAAAAGGAGACTGTGCAGGATGTTTTGACAGGCCTTGGAATTGTAGGAACGATGGCTGGCGCACAGTATCTTCACGATGCGATAACATTTGCGCTTGAAGATCATGAATTGATTGAGAGAATTACAAAGTTATTGTATCCTCAGATTGCAAAGGTTCATAATACGACTCCGAGCCGTATTGAGCGCGCGATACGCGTGGCAATTGAACGTTCATGGTCACTGGCTAGCATGGAATATAAAAAACGCATATTTGGAGAGATGGCATCAGTCAACAGTACTAGGCCAACGAACATGCAGTATATTCAGTGTATTGTTAACTACCTAAAATAAAACTAAGTTAGCAAAAGCAGGATATTGACATTTCCTGTTTCTGGTATAAAATGAATATAATCCTTATGATGAATCTGGAAAATTAAGAACTGACGATCCATACTAAAGGATATTTGACAGCATATGAGAAAGGAAGCAGACATTATGGAGAAGAAAAATCTGGATTGGAGCAGTCTTGGTTTTGGTTATATCCAGACCGATAAAAGATATGTTTCAAATTATAAAAACGGAAGTTGGGATGAAGGTACATTAACCTCAGATGCAACTATTACGATCAACGAGTGCGCAGGTGTTCTGCAGTACGCACAGACCGTATTTGAAGGTATGAAGGCATATACCACAGAGAAGGGACAGATCGTTGTATTCCGCCCGGATTTAAACGCAGAGCGTATGGTAAACTCCGCAAAGAGACTGGAAATGCCGCCATTCCCGCAGGATCGTTTTGTAGATGCTGTAAAGCAGGTTGTAAAGGCAAATGAAGGGTATGTTCCGCCATACGGATCAGGTGCAACACTTTACATTCGTCCATATATGTTTGGAAGTGACGCTGTTATCGGTGTAAAGCCGGCAAATGAGTATCAGTTCCGTATCTTCTGTACACCAGTTGGTCCATATTTTAAGGGCGGCGCAAAGCCGATTACAATCCGCGTAAGTGATTATGACCGTGCAGCACCGAATGGTACTGGACATATCAAGGCTGGATTAAACTACGCAATGAGCCTTCACGCAATTGTTGAGGCGCATGAGCAGGGCTATGCAGAGAACATGTATCTTGATTCTGCAACACGTACAAAGGTAGAGGAGACTGGCGGTGCAAACTTCCTGTTTGTAACAAAGGATGGAAAGGTTGTTACACCAAAGTCAAGCACGATCCTTCCATCTATCACACGTCGCTCTCTCGTATATGTTGCAAAGGAATATTTAGGACTTGAGGTTGAGGAGCGTCCGGTATACTTTGATGAGGTTAAAGATTTTGCAGAGTGTGGTCTTTGCGGAACAGCAGCCGTTATCTCTCCAGTTGGAAAGATTGTTGATCATGGTAAGGAAATCTGCCTGCCAAGCGGTATGGATGAGATGGGACCAGTAACCAAGAAGCTGTATGAGACATTGACAGGTATCCAGATGGGACGCATCGAGGCTCCAAAGGGATGGATTCAGGTAATCGAGTAATCTGTGTTTATGAGCAGGCAGCGAAATCGGATCGCAAATGTCTGATCTATACACTGCGATAATTAATAAATAGAAAAAAGCTGATGTTTGTTATCAAAAAGATAGCAGATATCAGCTTTTTTTAATGAAACGTGTTTATTATGACACTTGACGATACTTCATAAAAATGGTACTATCAGCAACAGTAATCAAGTAAAAAAATCGGCAGTTAGAGTGCACTAAAAGGGCAAAATCTGGTCAGATAATAGGAGAATGCTGATGAAAACGATTACAAAAGTGTGGGAAGACGCGGTGTTAGTCGCAAATGTGTGTAAAAAAAGATAGTGGAGGTAGGAATGAGAGAAGAATTAAGTGTGTGTGAAGCGCCAATTATGAAAATTATCTGGGAATCAAATCCTGACATTTCAGTTCCAGAGTTGGTGAAGCAGCTGAATGAGCAGTATGGAAAAGAGTATGCCAGAACGACAGTAGTGACATTTTTGACACGTATGGCAGGAAAGGGATATATTACAACGCAGCGCCGGGGACGTATTTCTTATGTGCACGCAATAAAGAGTGAACAAGAGTATAAACAGCAATTGGCGCAAAAGGAAATCGAGTTTTGGTTCCATGGAAGTATGGCAGAGTTTGCACAGACATTATGCGCAGCCGCTCCTCTTACACATGAGGAGTGCCAGAAACTAAGAAGATTGCTTGATCATGTTGAGGAGAAATAGTAATTACATTTCACGCGTCATGCTACGAAAGCCCTTCAACTTTAGGCTTTGCTTTAAATTTTGGCTTATCAGTGAAATGTTACAATAATAAGAAATGAGAGCTGTCACACGACAGCTCTTTACTTTTTAAGAATAATGAAGTAGAATGTCACTAAGAGTAGTTAAACGTTAAAGCTTGACTGTTGTAGTACAACGACTATCAATAGGAGGGAGGGAAACAGCATGAATTATACATTTGAAAAGCTGCGCGACATAATTGAATGCTTTGATCCATGTATGGATAATTATCTGTATGTGTATGATATCATTCAGGATTTATACTTTATATCGGAAAGGGCACAGAAAAGATTTGCACTTTCGTCTAATTGTTTTACAAATGCAGTGGAAGAACACCGCAAATTTGTATATTCAGAGGATTATGATGCGTTAAAGGTTGAGCTTGAAGAAGTTGATCGGGGAGAACGTGACAGGCATAACATGCAGTATCGCTGGCTAAACAAAGAATGTGTTCCAGTTTGGATTAACTGCCGTGGAAAGGTGCTTAGGGAATCAGATGGCAGACCACATTTTTTAATTGGCAGCATTAATGAGATTGGTCAGCAGCAGAAAGCAGATAATATCAGCGGGCTTTTGGGCGAAGCTTCTTTTAAGAGCCGGATGAAAGCGTTTGGAACAAAGTCAGTCGATGGATTTGTGCTAAGGATTGGCATTGATGATTTTAGCGATATTAATGAGCGGTTTGGAGTTGAGTATGGAGATCGTATTCTAAAGACTGTAGCAGATGATATTAGCTCTCAGCTGACTGGGAACCAGAAGGCATATCGCATGACAGGAGATGAATTTCTTATTGAGGATCTTGTCGAGTCTAATGTGTTTGGTATTGGACCGGACGAAAATGATGCAGATGAATTGTTTCACAGGATTCGAAAAGCTGTAGATGAAAGTATTTGTAAAAGTGGTTATGAGGCAGTGTATACAATTTCGGCAGGAATTATTAGCAGTGAGAATACATCAGTAAGAGGCTATAAGGAATTGATGAAATATTCACAGTTTGCGCTTAGTGAGGCAAAAAAACGCGGAAAAAACAGAGCGTATCAATTTCAAATGGAAGATTACGAGAAATTTTTACACAGAAGGGAAATTCTTCGTTCCTTACGAGAGGCAGTTTCATTGGGATATCAAGGATTTGAACTATATTTTCAGCCAATTGTGAGAGCAAAGGATGAAAGCTTATATGCGGCAGAGGCATTGCTTCGCATTCATGATAAGAATGGAAATTTTATTTCACCGGCAGAAGCTATTCCTATTTTAGAGGAAAGTGGATTGATTATTCCTGTTGGAAAGTGGATTATTCAAAATGCATTTTCTATGTGTACAGAGTGTCGTAAATATTATCCGGAATTTCGTGTGTCAATCAATCTGTCTTATGTTCAGATATTAAAGAGTCCACTTATGATGGAATTAAAGCAAATGATCGATCACTCTGGTATTAGCTGTAGCGGAATCATTGTGGAACTTACAGAGAGTGGTTATCTTGAAGGAACACCGGCAGTGCGCAGTGTATGGAATGATATGAAACAGCTTCGTATTCAGATTGCGCTTGACGACTTTGGAACAGGTTATTCTAATTTAATGAATATCAGTAATCTTGAACCAGATATTGTAAAGCTTGACAGAGGCTTTACATTAAAGGCACTGTCACGCTCATATGAATATCAATTGATGCAGTATGTGATTGAGATGGTTCATAAGCTAAATCAGTATGTCTGCGTGGAAGGTGTTGAGACTAAGGAAGACCTCGAAAAGATTAAGGCACTAGGACCAGATTTGATTCAGGGATATTATTACTCGAAGCCTTGCTCGAGGGATGAGTTTTTGAAAAAGTTTTTTGACTATTCTGAATAGTTACAAGCTTAAAAAAAGTAATTGCTATTATACTGCTATTATATATAGAAGAAATACGATTTCTTTATTGCTAAAGATTTTGTGTGGAGGAAAAAAATAATGAAGGATATGGTAACACTTGGAAGAACGGGTATTACCGTTAATAAAAATGGATTTGGCGCACTGCCGGTACAGCGTGTTTCAAAGGAGGAAGCGATCCGTCTTGTACATAAGGCATATGATGGTGGTGTGAGATTCTTTGATACGGCAAGAGCCTACAGCGATAGTGAGGAAAAGCTTGGGGCGGCTTTTGATGGGATGAGAGAAAAGGTCTATATCGCAACGAAGACAGCAGCATTAACAGTTGAGGGATTTTGGAAGGATCTTGAGACATCTCTTGCAACACTTAAAACAGATTATATTGATATTTATCAGTTTCATAATCCAGCTTTTTGCCCAAAGCCGGGCGATGGAAGTGGTTTGTATGAGGCTATGCTAGAGGCAAAGGCACAGGGAAAAATTCGTCATATTGGAATTACAAATCATCGCTTGACTGTTGCTATGGAGGCAATTGAGAGTGGATTGTATGAGACTTTGCAGTTTCCATTTTGTTATTTGGCAACAAAGAAAGATATTGAAGTTGAGGAGGCCTGTTCAAAGGCAGGTATGGGATTTATTGCAATGAAGGCATTGTCTGGAGGATTAATTACTGATTCGAGAGCAGCATATGCGTATCTGGCACAATATCCTAATGTTTTGCCAATTTGGGGTGTTCAGAGAGAAACAGAAATGGACGAGTTTCTTTCTTATGTAGAGAATCCGCCTGTTTATACAAAAAAAATTGAAGCATTTATCGAAAAAGAGAAAAAGCAGCTGTCAGGTGATTTCTGCAGAGGCTGTGGATATTGTATGCCATGTCCAGCAGGAATTGAGATTAACAATTGCGCACGTATGTCACTTATGATTCGCCGAGCACCATCAGCAGCATGGCTTGATGAAGCAGGACAGGCACGCATGAATAAGATTGATGGCTGTATTGGCTGCAATAAGTGCAAGGCAAAGTGCCCATATGGTCTTGATACGCCGAATCTGTTAAAGAAGAACTTAAAAGATTACCGTGAAGTATTGGCGGGAAAGACGGTGGTGTGATCGGTATTGTTACTACTGTGCCGTTACAATTCAAGGATAAGATAATATTTGCAGTATAGCCCGAAGGTGAATGGATTTCACGAGCCGGACACTTGAAGCAGGTCTTTCAAAGTGATGTATAATAAGAAAGAACATAAAAGGAGCCTGCGGAATTTGGTCCGGCGACGAAAACATTACACCGAAGGGCTTTTGTAGTGTAAAAAAATGCAAAAAAACATAAAAAAGTAGTTGACAAACCCTTTAAAGGGTGGTATTATAGTCAACGTCGCCGAAAACAACACAGACACAACAAAAACAATTTAGAAACAATAATGAGAATTGTAGCAATAATAAAAGCAATTTAAAATTATTAAAAACAATGAATTGAAAAAGTTGAAAAAAGTGCTTGACAAACGCAAACGACTGTGATATATTATATGAGCTGTCGTTGAGACGGCAAAGAAAAATCACAAAGAACCTTGATAATTGAACAGTATAACCAACCCTGAAGATTTCTTAAAAAGCCAGATTGCAAAAGCAGTCAGGCGAGTGAAATTTTTAGCGTAGTATAAACTACAACCTATAAAAACAGTAAAGTCTTTTAAGTAAGACACACAAACGGACAGGAATGCGTTAGCGCAGAACTGGACAGAGAATTGAACATGAGAGTTCGATCCTGGCTCAGGATAAACGCTGGCGGCGTGCTTAACACATGCAAGTCGAACGAAGTTTTTCTTTCGGGAGAAACTTAGTGGCGGACGGGTGAGTAACGCGTGGGTAACCTGCCCTGTACAGGGGGACAACAGCTGGAAACGGCTGCTAATACCGCATAAGCCCTTAGCACTGCATGGTGCATAGGGAAAAGGAGCAATCCGGTACAGGATGGACCCGCGTCTGATTAGCCAGTTGGCAGGGTAACGGCCTACCAAAGCGAC
>ERZ809296.484-NODE-484-length-64094-cov-17.225253_pt1 | contig 64094 bp, 51 predicted proteins | sample MGYA00520511_ERZ809296 | MGnify/ENA primary metagenome ERZ809296 (study PRJEB31576, sample SAMEA3212662) | Homo sapiens | biome: human-gut; feature: human gut; material: fecal | place: Sweden | collected 2012 ...
GGCTATATTTCAGTCTATAGGGCTGGATGACGCTACAAGAATCTAAGGAATCCCACGGTTTTAACCGTGGGAGTATGTCAAGTTGATAAGACTGAAATGCTGGAGTATACAAATAAGGTAATGAATACTTTGCAGGGATATATCTGTAATAGCCGTCCGCGTCGATTTGGCAAATCAATAACCGCAAATATGCTCACAGCATATTACAGCAAAGGGTGTGATTCACAAGATTTGTTTGCGGGGTTGAAAATCAGCGAGGCGTCTGATTTTAAAAAGCATTTGAATCAATATGATGTTATTCATCTGGATATTCAATTAAGAGAGTATGATAAAGCCTGACGATAGTTAGGAGCTATCGGGGACATTACGTGTCCCTGGTGGCTCTTTTTATTTTTTTACATAGATTTGACATATCACTGCTTTCTGATTTTACAAAGAAACAATAAGATTAGTGGCGTTAAGAGAAAACAAAACAAACACAACAAAATGGGTAGAAACAGAAAGGAAGTTTTTATTATGAGAAAGATGATCACAATGGCAGTAACCGCAGCTCTTGCAATTTCAACATTGACCGCATGCGGAAAGACAGATAAAAAGGAGACTACAGCGTCAACAGCAGCAACCACCGCGTCAACAGCATCAACAGCAGCAACTACCGCTTCTACAGAAGCTAAGACTGAGGCCAAGGCAGAGGCTAAGGATACATCTGCTGCAGCAGCTGAGTCTAAGGCAGATGCCCAGACTCCTGTATCTGGAAGCGTTGCAACTGATGGTTCTACTTCTATGGAGAAGGTAATCGGTGCTCTTGGTGAGGCATTTACAAAGGCAAATCCAGATGCTACCTTTACTTACAACCCAACTGGTTCTGGTTCTGGAATCACTGCTGTATCTGAGGGACGCTGCGATATCGGTCTTTCCAGCCGTGCATTAAAGGATGAGGAGAAGAGCCAGGGCTTAGTAGAAACTACACTGGCACTTGATGGTATTGCAATCATTGTTAATAAGGAGAATACAGTAGAGGATCTTTCTCTTGATGATATCGCAAAGATTTACACTGGCGAGATCACAAATTGGAGTGAGGTTGGCGGAGAGGATGCTGATATCGTTCTGATTGGCCGTGAGGCAGGAAGTGGTACAAGAGATGGTTTCGAGTCTATTACAGGTACATCTGATTCCTGCAAGTATCGTCAGGAGCTTACATCTACAGGTGATGTTATCACAACTGTTTCCAGCAATCCAGGTGCAATCGGATATGCATCTTTAGCAGCAGTAAAGGATACTGTAAAGAAGGTATCAGTAGATGGTGTTGAGGCAACTGAGGAAACAGTAAAGGATGGTTCTTATAAGGTACAGCGTCCATTCGTTCTTGTTACAAAGGATGGTACTGAATTATCAGAGGCAGCACAGGCATTCTTCGATTATGTAACTTCAAAGGATGCAGCAGATATTATTTCGGCAGCAGGTGCTGTTGCGGTAGCAGAATAATCACAATTGGAAGGGTGCGAGGATTTATGAAGAGCAAAGAGAGTCTGTTAGAGACAGTAGTACATGGCATATTTTTGATTCTCGGACTGATTACGGTCGGATGTGTATTGTTAATTACAGTTTATCTGGTAATTTCCGGTGTGCCGGCAATCGCAAAAATTGGTCTGTTTCAGTTTTTATTTGGCACAAAATGGGCATCGACCGCCTCTGAGCCATCATTTGGAATCTTACCGTTTATCATGACAAGTATTTACGGAACAGGAGGTGCAATTTTGCTTGGTGTTCCAGTCGGATTTTTCACATCTGTCTACCTGGCAAAGATTGCATCACCAAAGGTAAGAGGTGTTATTGAGACAGCTGTCAGCCTTTTAGCAGGTATTCCGTCTGTTGTTTATGGTCTTGTCGGTATGCTGATTCTTGTGCCTGGTATCCGCAAATTGTTTAATGTGCCAGATGGTGCAAGCCTTCTGGCAGCGATTATCGTACTTGCAATCATGATTTTGCCGTCTATCATTAAGGTTTCACTGAATGCGCTTGAGGCAGTGCCAAAGGAATATGAGGATGCATCACTTGCACTTGGTGCGACAGATATTGAGACATATTTTAAGGTGTCAGTTCCGGCTGCAAGAAGTGGTATCGCAGCAGCAGTTGTATTAGGTGTGGGCCGTGCAATTGGCGAGGCAATGGCAGTTATGATGGTTTCAGGAAATGTTCCAAATATGCCGTCATTGTTTCAGAGTGTTCGTTTTTTGACGACTGCTGTTGCCAGTGAGATGTCATATTCAGCAGGACTGCAAAGACAGGCGTTGTTTTCAATTGCGTTAGTGCTGTTTTTGTTCATCATGCTGATCAATGCAACACTGAATTTTTTCTTAAAGCATGAGAAAGCCTGAAAAACGGATTCATAAAAGGAGTGAGTAAGATGACAAAACAGGAAGCAATAGGAGCGTCGCAGACAGCAAATGTAAAATCGGTAATGACAGTGCGTGCCACTGCAAAGAATGGACCAGGGGTAAAGCGCAAGCTTTATATAGGTCTGATGAAGTTTTTGATGGGGCTTTCCATAACAATTACATGTGGACTTGTATTGTTTATGATCGGATATGTATTATATAGAGGTGTTCCGAATATAAGCTGGAAGCTGGTGTCCACATCTCCAAGCTACCTCGATGACAACATTGGTATTTTGCCTGATATTTTAAATACACTTTATATTGTAATTGCAACGCTTGTAATTGTACTTCCGCTTGGTGTTGGTGCTGCAATATATCTGACTGAGTATGCCACAAACAAAAAAATAGTTGGCATGATCGAGTATGCAGCAGAGACACTTTCAGGTATTCCTTCTATTATATATGGTCTTGTCGGAATGCTGTTTTTCTGTCAGTTTTTAAGCTTGCAGACATCTCTTTTAGCAGGTGCGCTTACTCTTGTGATCATGAATCTTCCAACTATCATGCGTACAACCCAGGAGAGCTTAAAGACAGTTCCGCAAAGCTACCGTGAGGGTGCATTTGGACTTGGCGCAGGAAAGTGGAGAGTTATTCGTACCGTTGTACTTCCAGGATGTATTGATGGTGTAGTGACAGGATGTATTCTTTCTGTCGGAAGAATTATCGGTGAGTCAGCAGCGCTTCTTTTCACCGCAGGTCTTGCACATGCAGTAAATGGAATGATAGATGGTCTTCACAGTGCAGGTGCAACACTTACAGTTGCGCTTTACATGTATGCTAAGGAGCAGGGTGAGTTTGGTGTTGCATTTGCTATTGCAGCAATCTTAATGGTATTAACCGTGTTTATCAATTTAACTGCAACTTTGTTAGGTAAGTATTTTCAGAGGAGGAAGAATCAGTGAGCAGCGTAATTACTGTAAAGGATATGTGTCTGTGGTATGGACAGGTGCAGGCATTAAAAAATATTAATATCAATATTGAGGAGAAGAGTATTACGGCGCTGATTGGTCCTTCTGGCTGTGGTAAATCCACATTCTTAAAGTCGTTAAACAGAATGAATGATTTGGTGCCTGGTGTGAAGATTACAGGCGATCTTCGTTATCGCGGCGAGGATATTTTTGATCCAAAGTTAAATGTCAATGAGCTTCGCAGAAATATCGGAATGGTATTCCAAAAGCCAAATCCATTTCCAATGAGCATCTATGACAATATTGCATACGGACCGCGCACCCATGGAATTACAAGCCGTGCAAAGCTTGATGAGATCGTGGAAAATTCCTTGAAGGGCGCAGCCATCTGGAATGAAGTACAGGATAACTTGAAAAAATCGGCACTTAGCTTATCAGGAGGACAGCAGCAAAGACTTTGTATTGCACGAGCACTTGCTGTTGAACCAGATGTACTTTTGATGGATGAGCCAACAAGTGCGCTTGACCCGATTTCTACATCAAAGATAGAAGAGCTGGCAAGCGAATTAAAATCACAGTACACAATTGTTATGGTTACGCATAACATGCAGCAGGCCGTGCGTATTTCTGATTACACCGCATTTTTCCTGCTTGGTGATCTGATAGAGTATGGTGAGACACAGAAGATCTTCGAGCAGCCAAAGGATAAGAGAACTGAGGATTATATTACAGGACGTTTTGGCTAATGGAAATAAAAAAAGTGAGGTGAAGACATGAGAAGCAAGTTTGACGAGCAGCTAGCGCTTTTGAATCGTGATCTGACAAAGATGGGATCGCTTTGTGAGGAGGCGTTAGCATTAGCGGCAAAGGCACTGGCAAATGCAGATGGACAGACAGCAGCAAAGATAGCACCGATAGACAGTGAGATTGACCAGATGGAGCGCACTATCGAGTCGCTTTGTTTAAAGCTTTTGCTACAGCAGCAGCCGGTTGCGAGAGATTTAAGACAGATCTCAGCAGCACTTAAGATGATTACAGATATGGAACGTATCGGTGATCAGGCATCCGACATTGCAGAGATTATTGGATTCTTAAATGGAAGAATCGGAACGGATGCACAGTATATTTGTCAGATGGCAGTAGCTGCAATGCGTATGGTGACAGAGAGTGTTGAGGCTTATGTAAAGCGTGATGTAGCAATGGCAGAGGCAACAATTCAGCACGATGATGTGGTCGATGATCTTTTCTTAAAGGTAAAGGAGTCGCTTATTCAAATGATCTCAGCAAATCCAAAGGACGGCGAGTATGCACTTGATCTTTTGATGATTGCAAAGTATTTTGAGCGAATCGGAGATCATGCGACAAATATCGCAGAGTGGGTTGTATTTTCTGTTACAGGTGTGCATGAGCAGGTGTGAATTAAATTAGAGCAAAAAAGGGGCAGATGAAGAGTCTGCCTCTTTTCGTTTTTTTTATAAACAATCTAAATTTTATATAAATTGTATTGACTGTTCTATTTTGAACGCTATAATAGTTTTTATCTAAAAAGAAGGGAGCAGCAGATAATGGTTAAGTTGTTAAAGAAGCTTACATGGAAAGATTTTATTCTGGCGGCAGTTGCATTTGTGTTTATTATCGTGCAGGTGTGGCTTAGTCTGACAATGCCAGATTATATGTCTGAAATTACAAAGCTTGTCCAGACTAAGGGCAGTAAGATGAATGATATTTTGATAGCAGGAGGCAAGATGCTTGCATGTGCACTAGGAAGTTTGCTTGCGGCAGTATGTACATCAATATGTGCATCAAAAATTTCATCTAATTTTTCTGCCAATTTAAGAGGACAGGTTTTTCATAAGGTGCAGTCCTTTTCAATGGAAGAAATTGGAAATTTCTCTACTGCAAGTTTAATTACACGTTCTACAAATGATATTACACAGGTACAGATGCTGATTGTTATGGGCCTGGAGGTTTTACTTAAGGCTCCTATAATGGCAGTGTGGGCACTGTGCAAGATTTCTACAAAGAACTGGCAGTGGACTGCTTCAACTGGTGTGGCTGTTGTTGTACTGCTTAGCTTTGTTTGTGTTTGCGTGGCTGTTGCGCTTCCAAAGTTTAAAAAGCTGCAGAGTCTGACAGATAATTTAAACCGTGTCACTAGAGAAAATTTGACAGGCTTAAATGTAGTTCGTGCTTACAATGCAGAAGGTTATCAGCAGAAGAAATTTAATGATGCAAATGATGAGCTGACGAAAACGCAGCTGTTTGCAAACCGCACTATGGGAACTATGATGCCGGGAATCCAGATGGTAATGAATGGATTGATGTTAGCAATTTATTGGATCGGCGCTTATTTGATCAGCAATGCTCAGATGTTTGATAAGCTGACTATCTTCTCAGATATGATCGTATTTACTCAGTATGCTATGCAGGTCGTTATGTCCTTTATGATGCTTGTCATGATTTTCGTGCTTCTTCCGCGTGCGAGCGTATCAGCAAAGCGTATTAATGAAGTGCTTGATATGCCGCTTTCGATTAAGGATGGCACAAAAGAGAATGGAATTGACGGCAAAAAGGGTGAAGTTGAGTTTCGCAATGTATCTTTTTGTTATCCAGATGCAGAGAAGGATGTCATTGAGGACATTTCCTTTACTGCTCATAAGGGTGAAACAATTGCCTTTATCGGTTCAACTGGCTGTGGAAAGAGTACTGTGATCAACATGATTCCGCGTTTTTACGATGCGACAAAGGGAGAGGTGCTTGTCGATGGCGTTAACGTAAAGGAATATACACAGAAGGCACTTAGAAATAAGATTGGATATGTTTCACAGAAGGCTGTTTTATTTACAGGAAGCATTAAAAGCAACGTTGCCTATGGAGATAATGGTACAAAAGGCTTTACTGATGATGATGTTAAGCATGCAATTGAGACTGCGCAGGCAAAAGAGTTTGTTGATAAGACAGAGGGCGGCGTAGATGCTTTTGTGGCACAGGGAGGATCTAATTTCTCAGGAGGACAAAAGCAGCGTCTGTCAATTGCACGTGCGATATGCCGTCACCCGGAGATTTTAATTTTTGATGATTCATTTTCAGCACTTGACTACAAGACAGATCGTGTTCTTCGCGATACATTAAGAAAAACTTGTGCAGATGCAACGCGTTTCATTGTGGCACAGCGAATTGGTACTATACGCGATGCGGACAAGATTATTGTGCTTGATGATGGAAAGATTGCCGGAATGGGCAAGCACAATGAGCTGATGGAAACTTGCGAGGTATACCGTCAGATCGCATATTCACAGCTGTCAAAGGAGGAGCTTGCATAATGGAAAATAAAGAATATACCCCTGGACAGAACCGCCCGGGCAGAAGAGGCGGTATGCGTGGACCTGGCATGGGAAGAGGTCCTGCTGAGATGGCATCTGATTTTAAAGGAACATGGTCAAAGCTGATTTCGTATTGCAAAAGCTATCTTCCGGTTGTGATCATTGCGCTTATCTGCGCGGCAGGAGGCACGGTTTTGACGCTTCTTGGACCAGATAAGCTGTCAGAGATGACAAAGGAAATTGGAAAAGGTCTTGTAACAGGCGTTGATATGGACGCTGTTTCTAAGATTGGATTTACATTAATTGCATTTTATGTGTGCGGTGCTTTGCTGTCATTTGGTCAGCAGTGGATTATGGCAACAGTGACACAAAATATTTCAAAAAAGCTTAGAGGTGATATTTCAGGAAAAATTAACCGTCTGCCGATGAGCTATTACAGCCGCTCTACGACAGGTGATATCCTCTCACGTGTCACAAATGATGTTGATACGATATCACAGTCTATGAATCAAAGTATCGGAAATCTTGTCTCCGCAGTTACGCTTTTTGTCGGTTCACTTTTTATGATGTTTAAAACAGATGTGATTATGACGATCACTGCAATTGTGGCGACATTGATTGGCTTTGTACTTATGACAGTTATTGCAAAGCGCTCCAGCAGATATTTCGTGCGCCAGCAGCGCTGCCTTGGTGAGATCAACGGTCACATTGAGGAAATTTACACAGGTCATACAGTTGTAAAGGCATATAATGGAGAAGCGCAGGCAACAGCAGAATTTGAGCGCATGAATAATAATTTAAGAGAAAGTGCATTTCGTGCACAGTGCCTTGCCGGACTCATGCCGCCTATTATGACATTTATCGGAAACTTAGGCTATGTGGCAGTCTGTGTGGCAGGTGCAGTGCTGACTATGAAGGGAACTATTGGCTTTGAAGTAATCGTTGCATTTATGATGTATGTGCGTTATTTTACACAGCCGTTATCTCAGATCGCACAGGCGGCACAGTCTTTACAGTCAGCGGCAGCAGCAGGTGAGCGTGTCTTTGAGTTTCTTGAGGCAAAGGAGATGGATGACGAGAGCAATAAGACAAAGACGCTTGACAATGTAAAGGGTGATGTATCATTTGAACATGTAAAGTTTGGCTATGATGAAGATCGCGTGATTATCCATGATTTTTCTGCACAGGCAAAGGCTGGACAAAAAATTGCCATTGTCGGTCCAACGGGAGCGGGAAAGACAACACTTGTCAATCTGCTTATGCGTTTTTATGAGATTCAGGGCGGAAAAATCTGCATTGATGGCATTCCGACTAATCAGGTAAAACGTGAAATGGTTCATTCTCAGTTTTGTATGGTTCTTCAGGACACATGGCTGTTTGAGGGTACTGTTAGAGAAAATCTTGTATATTGTACGCCAAATGTCTCTGATGAGCGCATGAAGGAGGCATGCCGCGCTGTTGGTCTTGACCATTTTGTGAGAACACTGCAGAATGGCTATGATACAGTGCTTAATGATCAGGTTAATCTGTCACAAGGTCAGAAGCAGCAGTTAACAATTGCCCGTGCAATGATCGCTGACAAGCCTATGTTGATTCTCGATGAGGCAACAAGCTCTGTCGATACAAGAACAGAGCTTCAAATCCAAAATGCAATGGACGAGCTGATGAAGAATCGTACTTCTTTTGTTATTGCACATCGTCTTTCCACAATCAAAAATGCCGATCTTATCCTTGTGTTAAAGGATGGAGATGTAATTGAAAGCGGAACGCACGAAGAACTTTTGGCAAAGAAGGGCTTTTACGCTGATCTGTACAACAGCCAGTTTGACCAGGCATCGTAAGAGATTCTTAAGAGATGTAAGGACATTGAAAGTACTTATTTGACATAATCTCTGGTAATATAAACTTAGAAAAGAGTTATTGCCGGATTATTTATGGGAGCCGGTTAAAAACCGGCTCTTTTTGTTTAAGAGAAAGGAAGGGAATACTATGAAAAGATCATGGAAGAAGAAGGCGTCCGTATGGACGATGGCTGCTGCGATGACCGTTTCTTACATACCGCAGTACGTATCAGCAGAGGAGACGACACAGTCAGGTACCGTCATGGAAACACAGACAGATCCGCTTGCGGAAATGCAGACAGAAACCTTGATGCAGGAAACACCTATGGAAACGACATCTCAGCCACAAACTTTGTCTGAGAATGAAACTTTAGCGGAAACAACGTCTCAAACACAAGTGTTATCGGAAAATACAACACCAGAAAGTATTCCGGAGACGACTACACAAGCAACATCGGAGGGTATTCCGGAGACATCTACGCAGGCACCAACAGAGAGTGTTCCAGAAACTTCGGCTCAGCCTTCAGAAACACCGTCTGAAAGTATTCCAGAAAGTTCAGCACAGCCTTCAGAAACGTCAACTGAAAGTGTAGAGCCAACTTCCTCTCAGGATGAAAGTACAGAGGAAGAAAGTACCGAGGAGCAAACGAGTGAGGAGGCTTCCACTGAGGAACCGACGACGCAGGAGACAACACCGGAGGAGACAACAACCGAAGCGCCTGAGTGGTCAGAGCAGGCACCAACCGAGGACACAAAGGGATTAACGTTCTCATTTAGTGAGGATGGACAGACCGTGAGCGTTACTGGTTTTGATGGATCGAGAAGTATAGTAGAGATTCCGCAAACTTATAGCGGTGCAAAGGTAACTTCAATTGCAACTGGTGCATTTCGTGGTCAGACAATGATTACTGATGTGATCATTCCGGAGGGTGTTACTTATATAGGAAGAGAAGCGTTCGCAGGCTGCAGCGCACTGGTACATGTACAGATTCCGACAACTGTAACTCAGGTAGGTGCGAATCTGTTTGAGGGAACACCGTATGATTCCACGCTGACAGGAGAGGTTGTTTATATCAATAGCATTTTGTATCGCTGTCAGAGTGATGCCACGACAGTTGCAATCAGACAGGGAACAACCGTGATTGCAGAGGAAGCCTTTATCAACCGCGTGAATTTGGTGGCAATCGTTGTGCCGGATGGTGTAAGTTATATTGGATCGAATGCATTTAAAAATTGTAGTGCACTCAGCCAGATTGAGATTCCAACAAGTGTGCGCGATATCGTTGCCAATGCGTTTGATGGAACGAAGTGGTATGAAGAGCGAAAGCATGAGATGATCTACATCAATGATCTGTTGTATCGCGCCCCAGCTGAGGTGGCAGCATCGACTGTAGATCCGACAACACCAACAGGCGAAGTGCAGGAAAGCAAACCTCAGACCGAGTATGTGCCGATTGTAAATGCAACAGTAAAAGAAGGCATCACAACCATTTGTACACTTGCATTTGCCAATACATCGGTTGAAACAGTTCAACTTCCATCTACATTGACAAGTATTCGTTATGGTGCATTCCAGAATTGTACGGCATTGCGACAGATTACATTACCAGAGAGTGTGACATTTATTGAGGGCGGTTCTTTCCAAAATTGTACAGCGCTCGGAAGTATTGTGATTCCTCAGAATGTAAGCTATCTTGGAGCGGCTGCCTTTGCAGGTTGTAGTACACTGAATTCAGCAATTTTGCCGCAGAAAATGACAAGAGTAAGTTCAAGTTTGTTTGAAAATTGTACGGCTCTTGCAACTGTGCAGGTTTCAAATGCGCTCACGTCTATTGGAAGTCGTGCCTTTGCAGGAACGAGTGCTCTTAGTGTATTTACCTTCCCACAGACACTGACTTCAATTGGTGCAGAGAGCTTTTCTGGTTCTGCGATTGGCTATGCGTCTTTGCCACAGAGCGTAAGCTTCATTGGAGCAGGTGCATTTTCTGGTTGTACGAAGCTGACAACAGTAGAACTTCCAGCAGCAATCGAGGCAGTGAGAGATCGCACTTTTAGAAATTGTACCGAATTAAAGCAGATCACGATTCCAGAAGGCATTCGCTACATTGGTGCGGCTGCATTCCAAAATGACGTATCACTTCAGACAGTTGATTTTGCACAGTCACTTCTAACGATCTGCGACAATGCATTTGAGGGAAGCGGCGTTGGCGAGGGTCTTGTGCTTCCACCAGCTCTTCGTACAATAGGAAGTCGTGCATTTGCAGGCTGTATGCGTCTTACATCACTTACTATCCCGGCAGATATTAGAAAAATGGGAAGTCAGGCATTTGCAGATGGATCATCACCATCAATTGTGTGTGCATTTAGTCGTACAACATATATGAGTAAGCTGGCTTCTGGATGGGTAGCTGATTGGGGCAGCGGCCTTGGTTCACTTACATTTACAGGCGGTGCAGTAAATGATGAGCAAAAGGCAGCATTTTTACAGATGATCTGTAAGCTTGTTCCTGATTTTAATGCATCAGAGGCAAACAACACTTTGTATTCTGGCATCATTGGACGTCTTGGCGTTAGTGCAAAGGCAGGCGGTGAGGCAGCCAGCTTGCTTGGCATTGTGTCAGAACAGGCTCAAGAAGGATGGATTCGTATACCTGAGCTTAGCACAAGAAGAGCTATTTTGAATCTTACGGGTATCTGGATGCAGGATTATTGTCCGGCAAATACAGGTGTTGAGGATGTTTATTATGCAGATGGATGGTATTACATTAATGAAGTTTCATTTGCAGAAACACTTACAAAGGGCTATCTTCCAAAGGGACAAAATGGAAGCGGCTATACCTTCTTTGATTCCTATGATGCTCCAACAGGCATGATGGATGGTGCTGTGACTGTACTTCTTAGTGAATCTGACAATGACTATGGAATTGCAGCGCAGGTTCGCTCTAGTGAAAAGATTACAGATGGACGCTACATAAATGTATATGAGAGCGTAGAGGAGCGTGAGCTTTCAGAATCCATCAAAGATATCTGGATGACAGAAAGTGCTTCATATCAGTTTGATAACTACAGCAGAATCTTAACTGTTCAGTCACTTGTATCACCAGATGCAGGAATTGATACTCATTTTCGTTACAGCTGCAAGCCGGGTGAGGATGATGGTACCTTTACGATGGAGTGGAAGGGAATGGATGAGGCAAATATTGACCAGGTTCGTACCTTTACGGTTAGTGTAGATGAAGAAACTCAGGCAATGAAGCTGACTGATGCGCAGACACAAGAGGAAATTACACTTAATTCAATTGCACAACAGGCTAATCAGCCAACAATGTCTGGACAATAATGGCATTAAATCTTTAAGGCTTACTTAAATTTCTCAAAAATTTTACATTACCTATTGACACTATTAAAAAAAAGGACTAGTATAGCAATTGTCAGCAGAAGTGGTAAGAGGAGATCACTTTTGCAGCAAAGGACATTAACTGTTAAGCATATTTAATAGTTATAAATAGGAGGAACAAAAATCATGAGAAAGTTTATTACATCTATCGCAGTAATCGCTATGGCAGCAGCAATGATGACAGGATGCGGAAGCGCTGATAAGAAGACTACTACCGCAGCTAGCACAAAGGCAGAGGTACAGACTGAGGCTAAGACCGAAGCTAAGACTGAGAAGGCTACCGAGAAGGCAACTGAAAAGGCTACCGAGAAGGCAACTGAGGCTAAGACCGAGGCTAAGTCTGAGGCAGCTTCCAGCGAGGCAGCATCTGAGGAGGCATCTTCTGAGGCTGAGAGCGCAAGCGCAGCAAACTAATTTTTGATTACTACAGATAAAAAATAATGAAAAAGGCAGTTTTGGGAATATTTCCTGAAACTGCCTTTTTTGCACAAATTTAATTAAAAATGTTGATGCTTTCGTGAGAATGTGGTATGGTTTATTAAGTCTATTATAAGGAAAGGAAATAGTGAGCCATGCAGACATTTCAGATTAACACAAAGGAAAAAAGAGAAGCGACAGGCGATCTCTTCGGAATTTTTTTTGAAGACATTAATCATGCGGCAGATGGCGGACTTTATGCAGAGCTGATCCAGAACCGTGCATTTGAATTTGATCCGATTGACAATAAAAAGTATCATGCACTGTATGCGTGGATGCCTTGTCAGTTAGATGAAAAAAATGGACAGACAGACGCAGCTGATGTTTCACTTACCATTCTGACAGATAGTCCTTATACGAAGAAGAACCCACACTATCTTCGTATAACGGCAAATTCGGCAGCAGCAGGTGTAAAAAACCTTGGCTTTAACAGTGGAATTGCACTTGAAGGTGGGGAAACATATCATTTTTCCTGCTATTTAAGAAAAATAGACGAGCCAGTGACAGTTAAGGCCTGTCTGATTGGAAAAGAAGGACAAATCTATGCATCATGTGAGCTTACAGCAGATGCTTCTGATTGGAAAAAGTATACGGCAGATCTTAAAATTGCAGAAGGCACAAGCTGCACAGATGCAAATCTGGCGCTTGTCTGCATGACACCGGGCAGTGTGGAAGTGGATTTTGTATCACTATTTCCAGCGCACACATATAAGAACCGCCCAAATGGTCTTAGAAAAGATTTATGCGAGATGCTCGAAGCAATGCATCCGAAGTTCATACGTTTTCCGGGAGGCTGTCTTGTACATGACGGACAGCTTGATGAGAATGCAAGAGATTCGATGTATCGCTGGAAAAATACGATTGGACCTGTTGAGGAGCGCCCGGCGAGACGAAATAACTGGGGATATAATCAGACACTTGGTCTTGGCTATTATGAATATTTCCAGCTGGCAGAGGATATAGGTGCAGAGCCTCTTCCAGTACTTCCGGCAGCATACGATCCGCATCATCAAAGAAAGGTCCCACTTGATGAACTTGGTCCTTGGATTGACGATGCACTTGATCTTATTGAGTTTGCAAATGGCGATGAGACAACTGTTTGGGGAAAGAAGCGTGCCGATATGGGTCATCCAAAGCCATTTGGATTACATTATCTGGCAATTGGAAATGAGGAGGTTGGCGAGGGCTTTACCGAGCGCTATCCATATTTTCATAAGGCAATCCGTGAAAAATATCCTGATATTAAGCTGATTGGTTCAGCAAGTCCATTTGCCGCAGGCGGTGAGTATGAGCGCGGATGGGCAAGTGCAAGAGAATGCGGCTGTGATCTGATCGATGAGCATTACTATATGAATACCGACTGGATGATAGCAAATGTAGATCGCTATGATAATTTCCTATCATCTGATCCCAAGGTATTTTTGGGTGAGTATGCATCATGGGGCAATCAGTGGGAGAATGGTCTTGCTGAGGCTGCCTTTATGACAGGTCTTGAGAAAAATGTGCATGCAGTTGGACTGGCATGCTATGCGCCGATGTTTGCAAATGTGGATTATGTAAATTGGCGTCCTGATATGATCTGGTTTGATAATCATCAGGTGTATGGCTCTGTTAATTATTATGTTCAGAGTATGTTTATGCGCCATCAGGGAACTCATCGCTTAGATTTTACTGTTACAGAGCCAGAACTTGAGCAGACAGCGCGCCTTTTGGCAGAACAAAAAATCCGCGAAAGCGCAAAGACTATAAGCGGTCCAATTCGTGTGTTAGTCAACGAGGGACAGGGTGTGTTCTTTGAGGTGACAGTGAAAAATCATGATACAGGAAAGCTGCATCGTTTTACAGACTGTGTGTGCGGAACTGAGAGTGAAAATCGTGCTGCTTCCTATGAAAATGCAGTCGAGACTGGTGTAATTCCAAAGGATTGGACAAATTATACGCTTACCATGAAGGCAAAAGAGACAGAGGGCAAAAAGGGATTTCTTGTTTATCTTGGAGAAGCATCTGACCATATGCTCTGGACGCTTGGCGGCTGGCAGAATCTGGATATAAGCATGGAGCATTTTAAAAACGGCAGGGGAGCATGCTTAAGTGAGGCAATGTTCTCAGCAGAGAAGGATCATGAGTATGAGCTGATGCTTGTTGTAAAGGATCGCACGATGAAGATATATGTGGATGGCGAGGAATACCTTGATACGATTGACAAGATTCCTGCGCCAAAGCCACTGTATGTATCTGCAGCGCTTGATGAGGCAACTGGTGATGTGATTGTAAAGGCGGTAAACATTACTGGAAATTCACAGACAGCGCAGATTGCACTTGATGGTGTAAATGGTACACATAACGTGCTTGTAGAGAAGATGGCTGCAGCATTGTCTGATGAAAATACAATGGAGAATAAAAAATGTGTCGTTCCGGCTGTGAGCGAGGAAACTATTCCAGACGGCACATTTACGCGCACGTTTGAGCCATATTCATTGACCATTCTTAGAATCCGCCAATAATAAAAACAGATGTTGTACAGGAAAGGTTTTGCAATGTTATACATGATTAATCATGGTGCCGTCTCCTATGGGGCGAACACCATCTTAACGAATATTAATTTTGAAATCAACGCCGGACAGAAAATTGCCGTCGTTGGAAGAAACGGCTGCGGAAAGACAACTCTTTTAAAGCTGATTGAGGGTGAGGTTGCACTTGAGAAGCGAGACAGCGATGAGGATATTTATATCGCAAAGAGCGGAAATCCGGTGATCGGTTATTTAAAGCAGATCGCGTTTGCAGATGAGACAATTTCTATGGAGACTGAGGTGCGAAAGGTGTTTGAGCCGTACCGCGAAAAGCAGCGTGAGCTAGAAGCACAGCGCCAGATCATGGAATCAGATCCATCTGAGTTAAATATCAGAATCTATACCCAGATGCAGGAGCAGTTTACTGATATGGGCGGCTACTACTATGAAAAAGAGTATGAGACAATGCTTCGCAAATTTGGTTTTACTGAAGCTGACAAGAAAAAGCCGCTTAGAGAATTTTCAGGTGGACAGCAGACAAAGCTTGGATTTATCAAGATGCTTCTTTCAAAGCCTGATATTCTTCTTTTGGACGAGCCGACTAACCACCTTGATATCGAGACAATTGAATGGCTTGAGAATTATTTAAAGGCGTATAATAGGGCTGTTGTTATCGTATCTCATGATAGATTATTTTTGGATCGTATTGTCGATACAGTATATGAGATTGAGTATGGAATCACACATCGCTACAGTGGAAATTATACCTCCTTTGTGGAGCAGAAAAAAGCAGCCTGGGATAAGCAGGAAAAGGATTATCAGGCACAGCAAAAGGAAATTGCGCGTCTGATGGAGATTGTAGAAAAATTTAAAAATAAGCCTACAAAGGTTGCAATGACACGCTCAAAGCTAAAACAGATTGAGCATATGGAAAAGATTGCACCGCCGCAGCGCTATGATCTAAAGGCATTTCATGCTAATTTCCAGCCTGAGGTTGAGACAGGAAAGGAAGTATTTACTGCCAGAAATCTTCAGATTGGATATGACCGTGTTCTTTCAGAGGTGAATCTTACACTTGAGAGAGGTCAAAAGCTTGGTATTGTTGGAGGAAATGGCCTTGGTAAATCTACGTTTTTAAAGACAATGATGGGGATGATTCAGCCTCTTGGCGGCGAGTATCAATATGGCATTCGTGTGCAGATTGGATATTTCGATCAGCAGATGGCACATTATACTAGTGATGCCACTGTCATGGATGACTACTGGGCAGAATATCCGAACCTGACGCAGACAGAGGTGCGAAATGCTCTTGGTGCATTCCTTTTTACTGGTGATGATGTGTTTAAGCAGGTCAGCATGCTTTCCGGAGGAGAGCGCGTGAGACTGGCACTTTGTAAGATCTTAAAGAAAAAACCAAATCTTTTGATCCTCGATGAGCCGACAAACCATATGGATATTGTCGGAAAAGAAGCACTAGAGCAGATGCTAAAGGGCTATCAGGGAACACTTGTATTCGTATCCCATGACCGTTATTTTGTTCGTCAGGTGGCAGATAAGATTTTAAGCTTTGACGGCGGTGTAACGACATATTATCCGTTTGGCTATGAGCAGTACGAGGAGGCGACAGCTGACAAGGACGATCAGGTAAGCTTTGGCAAATATGCAGCTGTTTCACCGGCAGCAAAGCTTGCTATAGAGCAGGAAAAAAATAAGACAGCTGCATCTGCGTCATCAAAGACTCTTTATGCTAATCCGGGAAAGGAGCGCTCACGTTTATCTGCAAAGGTCAAAAAGGCCGAGGCAGCAGTTGAAGCTTGTGAGGAGGCACTTTCAAAGTTACAGGATGAATTAAATGATCCTGCAATTGCAGCAAGCTACAGTAAGCTGCAGGAGGCACAAAAGAAGGTCGACGCTAAAGAAGAGGAGCTCAATGGACTGATGGAAGTATGGGAGCAGGCTAGTGCCGAGCTCGATGCGTTCGAGGAGTCCTTAGCTAAATAAAGAAAGAAGAGGGTACTTGGTATGAGTGAGCAATCACAAAAAACTACGGGAATCAGAGACGCCAGAACGCTCGGAATCCCGAAAATGCTGCTGCTTGGAATACAGCACATGTTTGCAATGTTTGGAGCAACGATTCTTGTTCCTATCCTGACAAATGTTTATTTTGAGGGAGAGGGACTTTCGGTTCAGGTAACGCTGATCTGTGCAGGTCTTGGAACGCTGTTTTTCCATCTGTGCTCCAAAATGAAGGTTCCTGCATTTTTAGGTTCGTCGTTTGCATTTTTGGGTGGATTTTCAGCTGTTGCAGCGCTTGATACAGGCATTTTTGCTGACATGACGATGGGTGAGAAGCTTCCGTATGCGTGTGGAGGAATTGTTGTTGCAGGACTTTTATATTTAATTCTTGCACTGATCGTAAAGATCGTCGGTGTAAGAAAAGTAATGAGATTTTTGCCTCCTGTTGTTACAGGACCAATGATCATTTTAATTGGTCTTTCACTGGCAGGAAGTGCTGTTACTAACGCATCACAGAATTGGCTTTTAGCAATTGTTGCACTTGCAATTATTATTATTGCAAACATCTGGGGTAAGGGAATGATTAAGATCATTCCGATTCTTCTCGGCGTTGTAGGTTCCTATGTATTTGCGCTGATTTTAAATGCACTTGGCGTAAAAAATCCAGATGGATCTGCTATTTTAACTTTCACTGAGGTATCTAAGGCTTCATGGGTAGGTTTGCCGCCATTTCAGTTATGCAAATTTGACCTGACTGCTATTCTTGTAATGGCACCGATTGCAATTGCATCAATGATGGAGCATATAGGAGATATGTCTGCTATTTCTGCAACTGTTGGAGAAAACTTTATCGAAGATCCGGGTCTGCATCGCACTCTTGTAGGTGATGGTCTTGCAACGTCTCTGTCTGCACTTGTTGGAGGTCCGGCTAACACAACATACGGAGAAAATACTGGTGTACTTGAACTTTCCAAGGTATATGATCCGCGCGTTATCCGTATTGCAGCTATTTTTGCAGTAATCTTAAGCTTTATCCCGAAGGTATCAGAGATTATTGCATCTATCCCGTCTGCGATTATCGGTGGAGTTTCATTTATGCTGTATGGTATGATTTCCGCAATAGGTGTCAGAAATGTTGTTGAAAATAAAGTAGACCTTACAAAGTCAAGAAATTTGATTATCGCAGCTGTGATTTTAGTAAGTGGACTGGGCTTTTCAAGTGGACTTACCTTTACAATCGGTGGAGCTTCCATTACGCTTACAGGTCTTGCAATTGCAGCAATCGCAGGTATTGTTCTGAATGCAATTCTTCCAGGCAATGATTATGAGTTTGGAATGAATGAGAAGGGCGATGAGAATCGCGGTATTCATGCTTAAGGAGTCTTTTTAAATGTTCTTAATGAAATCTTAATCCGTTACCGAATTGAATCTTAATGAGTAAAACAATATAATAAAAAGCAAACAGGAGGAAATGAGAATGCAATATTATATATATTCACTAGTTTGTTTTTTATTGCCGGGAACGGTATGGCTGATTTGGAATAAAGGAATGATAGCAGATAAAGCGTACAAGGTACGACATATTATCTGGATTTATATTTATCTGTTTTACGGGTATCTTGCAGTGCAGGAAGCCGCAGGAATTGGAACAATTTGGGATTTGATTGCTTATGGCAAGCTGGATAACAGTATTAATCTGATTCCAATTTCTTCCGAAGGTGCAATGACATATATCTTAAATATTATTATGTTTATGCCGTTTGGATTTTTACTGCCGCTTATCTGGAAAAATTTCAGAAATGCAAAAAAAGTAGTTTTGATGGGATTTTTGATGTCGTTGGCGATAGAAATCTGTCAGCTATTCAATATAAGGACAACAGACATTGATGATTTACTGATGAATACACTGGGAACTTTGGTTGGATACTGCTGTTGGAAGGTATTTTCGCTTATATTTCGTAATGCGGGAACAAAGTGTGTGGAAATAAAGAAAAGCGAACCTGTAATCTATATGTTTGGAGGAATTCTGGGCTTGTTTCTTTTGTATAACTGGAGAGTATTTAACTAGTGAAACCGATTGACAAAAACCATACTTTCGCCATATAATAAAGTAAGCTGCCGTTTTATGCGGCAGCTTATTTTTGGTAGAGATAAAAATGCAGGATAATTGATAGAATACCAGAGTTGTATCATCATGGAGCAATTCGTGGGTATCAGTGAGGAATAAAGTAGATGGAGATTATAGCAAAAATACAGACCGATTTTCCAACGAAATTCGGAATACCCAGACAGAGCGGACTTGTAGAGTCCTTAAAGGGTGTTATTACATTTGAGCCGAAGTATCGCAATCCGCAGGGTGTGTACGGATTGGACGGGTACAGCTACATCTGGCTTTTGTGGTCATTTAGTGAGAATCACAGAGAAGGCTGGTCGGCTACCGTAAAGCCACCGAGACTTGGCGGCAACAAGAGAATGGGAGTTTTTGCAACGAGATCTCCGTTTCGTCCAAACGATATTGGTCTTTCCTGTGTAAAATTAGAGCGAGTTGTCCTCGATGAGAAGAATGGACCGATGCTCTATGTAGCAGGCGTCGATTTGATGGATCAGACACCAATCTACGATATCAAGCCGTATATCCCATTTACGGACAGTCACCCAGACGCAAAGGGCGGCTTTTCTGATGCAGTGAAGGATTATGAGCTTGAAGTTTCATTCCCAGCTCATCTTCTGGCACATTTTCCAGAAGAGAAGAGGGAGGCAGTGATCTATGTGTTAAAGCAGGATCCACGCCCGGCCTACCAGCGCGACGAGACAAGACGTTACGGCGTAGACTTCGCCGGATTTGACGTGCGTTTCCACGTAAAGGGGCAGCTACTTACCGTATGCGAGTTAGAGGAGCGCGCAAGCGGTATGATTTTTCGCTGAGCGACAAAAGTAAAAAATCGAATGGAGTTAAAGTATTATGAAGAACCAGAGTGAAAACAAGGTATATACATTGGCAGAGGTGCTTGGAAAGCACACCATTGCAGAGTTAAAGCAGATGACACAGGTACTTGAGGTAAAAGTATTATCCAAGGCGAAGAAGCAGGAAATTATCGATGCTTTGTCTGCAAAGCTGTTAGATAAGGAGCTTCTTACTGCATGGCTTCTTGCAGCAGGAAAGCAGGAGATTGAGGAATTAGAGCTTGCAATGGCAGAAAACGTTGTCATTGCAGAGGAGTCTGGCCGCTTCTACTATTGGAGAAATCTTCCAGTTGTATTTGTAACAGGTGATGGCGTTGTTGTAGTACCGTCTGAAACTGCTGCAGTATATAATGAGATTAAATCAGACAGTGAGTATGCACAGAAGAGATCACGTATCAATGTGTTTGATGAGTATCTGATGTCATGTGTAAACCTGTATCGTGCAATTGATATCACAACATTCTTGTCTATCGTAAATGGTCAGACAGGACTGAATGCAAAAAGACCAGAGCTTGAGAGTTGGTTAAAGGATCGTGAGGCAGTTCGCGGACAGCAGATGTACTTTTTTGAGGGTGGATATATTTTAAGCGAGGAGTATCGCACAAAGAAGGAAGGCGAGGTTGTTGATTATCATCAGCTTTTAGAGCGTCAGGGTGCAATGAGCTATTACATTCCGGCAAAGAGCGAACTGCTTCGCTATGCAGATCCGTACTATGTAGAAAAGACACCATCTTACGCTGCATTCTGCCGTTTCATTCAGGTTCGTCTTGGCCGTCCGGAAAACGAGGCAGCAGTGATCGGTTCTCATATCCAATTAATCATGCGCCATGGTGCAATGCCAAAAGACATCTTTGCTGAGATGGAGCGCTTTGGACTGACAGAGGAAAATGAGGAGCTGATGAGCGATTTCATCACAGTTATGATGGATATGTATAATAATACAAGAATGCCAGAGACAAGAGGCTTTACAACCGTAGAGGCACAGAAGGCAGATCCATCACGTCAGAAGAAGATTGCAAGTGCTTCTGAGATTGTAACTTCTTCTATGCCAATCGTAAAGAACCGCATCGGCGGAAAGAAGATTTATCCAAATGATCTTTGTCCGTGCGGAAGCGGCAAGAAATATAAGAAGTGCTGCGGAAGAGTAAATAAATAATTAACTACCGGGCAACATAAAAGAAAGGCAGGTTTAATATGAGCTTACATTACCAATATGCGGATATGCATTGTGACACATTGCTTCATGGCTTGGGAAAAGGCGTAAATGACATATATGACATGCCAGATGCCATGCTGGACATCAAAAGAATGGCAGAGGCAAATGTGCTGTGCCAGTTCTTTGCTGTATTTTTTCCACCGCGTCCAGAAATGCTCACACCACAGGAGCGCGAAAAACGATTAAAGGCGGGTCGTTCAGAGATGCCGCCGGATGAGGAATTGTTTTCAAATGCTGTAAGGCTGATGCAGGATTCCTTTGCGGCTCACAAGGATGTTATTCGTCAGGCATATTGTTTTGACGATGTGATGAAAAATAAGGAGCAGGGTCTTATCTCTGGTGTGCTTACAATTGAGGATGGCCGTATGGTAAACGGCAGCTTTGACCGTCTTGAACAGTTGGCAAAGACTGGTGTACGCGCAATTGCGCTTACATGGAACTTTGAAAACTGTTTTGGTGCGCCAAACTCGCGTGATCCAAAGATTATGTCTAAGGGTCTTAGCGCATTTGGTAAGGAAGCCATAGAAGCCATGAATGAGCTTGGCATTTTGGTAGATGTATCTCATCTGTCAGACGGAGGCTTTTATGATGTCGCAAAGATTTCAAAAAAGCCATTTGTTGCCACTCATTCAGACTGCCGCGCACTTGCAGCGCATCCAAGAAACTTGACGGATGATATGATCCGTCTGCTTGCCCAAAAAGGCGGCGTTTCAGGAATCAATTTTGCACCGGCATTTCTGGATGATACGCAGGGAAACAAGACAAGCCGCATAAGCGATATGGTGCGTCATGTAAAGCACTTTATCGAAATTGGCGGAGAAGACTGCGTTGGCATTGGTACCGATTTCGATGGTATCGGGGGAAATCTCGAGGTCGGAGAGCCAGGACAGCTTACACTTTTATTTGAAGCGCTTGAAAAAGCAGGAATTACACCGCGCCAGATTGATAAGATTGCATCAGGCAACGTGCTTCGCGTAATGAAAGAAACGATGCGCCCAAGATTTGAGTAAGCTGTAGGCAAAAAACATGAGGGGCTTTTGAGTAAAAAAGCAGGGAATGTGCAAATTGGGATTATTTGAGGAAAAAAGAGAAAGAATGGAGAGACAAAAAGATGAGCATGAAGTATGATTTTACAACAATTTTAAACCGCGAAGGAACAGGAGCAATTGCAGTCAGCAAGATTCCTTTTGACAACGCCGAAATTAAAGAAGGTTTTTCTAAGATTCCGATGTGGGTTGCAGATATGAATTATGCAACAGCACCGAGCGTTATTGAGGCAATACAGAATCGTCTGGCACATCCGGTTTTCGGCTATTTTGATATCAAGGATGCTTATAGTGAATCTATTATAGAGTGGCAGAAAACTAGAAATGGTGTAACAGATATTCCAAAGGAAGCTATTGACTATGAAAATGGTGTGCTTGGCGGTGTGTCTTCTGTATTGCAGGCATTTACAGCACCAGGTGAGGCAATTCTTCTTCATTCACCAGCATACATTGGATTTATCGGAACCATCACTAACATGGGACGAAAGATCGTTTACAGTCCATTAAAGAAGGACGAGCAGGGTGTATGGCGCATGGATTATGAGGATATGGATAAGAAGCTTAAGGAAAATCATATTCATCTGGCAATCTTTTGCACTCCTCACAACCCGTGTGGCCGTGTATGGGAGCGTGAAGAGATTGAGAAGGCAATGGAAGTTTATGAAAAGAATAAGTGTCTTGTCATTTCAGATGAGATCTGGTCTGATCTGACCTTAGAGGGTCATAAGCATATCCCGACACAAAGCGTGAATGAGTATGCTCATGAACATACCTTTGCTTTCTACGCGCCGTCAAAGACATTTAATCTGGCAGGTCTTGTAGGATCCTACCACATTGTATACAATAGCTATCTGCGTGACCGTTTGATGGAAGCAGAAAAGTGCAGTCATTACAATAGTGCAAATGTTCTTTCTATCAGTGCACTGATGGGTGCTTATACAAAGGAAGGTGCTGAGTGGGTTGATGAACTTCGCGAAGTTCTGACACAAAACGTTGATTATGCATATACATATATCACAACACATTTTGAAGGTGTTTCTGTAGCAAAGGCACAGGGAACCTACATGCTATATTTGGACTGCAGCGGCTGGCTTAAAGCGCATCCAGAGATGACTATGGATGATCTGATCCGTGCCGGAATTGCAGTTGGCGTTGTATGGCAGGACGGAAGACCGTTTATGAATCCAAATACGATCCGTATGAATCTTGCAGTTCCGCATGCGTTAGTAAAGGAAGCAATGGATCGTCTGGATAAATATGTATTTAACGCAAAGTAAGATATTTTAATTAGAGAGGATTAGCTGTCAAGAGGCAGCAAAAAAGGTTATTAGAATGGAAGCAATTCGATACGAGAATTCTGAAATTGATGAGAGGATTATCCGCGCCGTAACAGAGATCGGATATGAGGAGATGACACCAATTCAGCAGTCTGCTATTCCGGCACTGCTTGAAGGACGTGACATCATTGGACAGGCACAGACCGGAACTGGAAAAACAGCGGCATTTGGTATTCCGCTTGTTCAGATGATCGACCCGGAAGATGAGCGCGTGCAGGCAATCGTGCTTTGCCCGACCAGAGAACTGGCCATCCAGGCAGCAGATGAGCTGCGCCGCTACGCAAAATATCTGCCGGGTGTAAAAGTGCTTCCGGTGTACGGAGGACAGGATATTGAAAAACAGATTCGTTCTCTTCGCGGAAAGGTGTCCATTGTTGTTGGAACACCGGGAAGAGTTATGGATCATATGAGAAGACATACGCTTAAGCTTGAGGGCATCCGCATGGTTGTGCTGGATGAAGCTGACGAGATGTTAAACATGGGCTTCGTAGAGGATATTGAGACTATCCTTGCAGGTGTACCAGAGAATCATCAGACGGCATTGTTTTCAGCAACAATGCCGGATGAGATTCTTCGTATCACTGGCCGTTACCAGAAGGATGCACAGATGATTCAGATCGAGAGAAAGGAACTGACTATTCCACTTGTCAAGCAGTACTATTATGAGGTACAAAGACAGAACAAGGAAGAGGTAGTATGCCGTTTGCTTGATTATTACAATCCAAAGCGTTCTTTGATTTTCTGTAACACAAAGCATATGGCAGATGTGCTTTGCGAGAACTTAAAGGGAAGAGGCTATTTTGCTGATGCACTTCATGGTGATTTGAGCCAGATGATGCGTGATAAGGTTATGAACAGCTTTAGAAATGGCACGACAGAAATCCTTATTGCAACAGATGTTGCAGCAAGAGGTCTCGATGTGGATGATGTTGAAGCTGTATTTAATTTTGATATTCCACAGGATGTAGAGTATTATGTTCATCGTATTGGACGTACAGGACGTGCAGGAAGAAAGGGACGTTCCTTCACTCTTGTTGTCGGAAGAGAGATCTACCGTATCCGAGATATTGAGCGTATCTGCAATACACAGATCAAGCCTAGAATGGTTCCGTCTGTTGCAGATATCACACAGGCAAAGGCAAGCCAGATCTTTGATCAGGTTATGGAAGTGATTTCTAATAATGATCTGTCATCACTTCAAAAGAAGGTAGAGGACAAGATCGAAGAGGAGAATATCACGGCAATGGAGCTTTGTGCAGGTTTCTTAAAGCTTCATCTTGGAGATGACATGGAAGAAATTCCAGCAGAAAATTATATCGAAGAGATGAGAAAGAAGCGTGCTGAGAGAAAGGGCGGAAGAAGCGGCAGAAGAGACGACAGACGCGGTGATGATGACAGGCGCGAAGGCAAAGGCCGCCGCAGCAGACAAACTGACGAAGACGTTCTTGATATGATGCGTGAACACCGTCCAGGAAAGCGCAAGTCTGACAAGGCATTTGATAAAAAGTCTGATAAAAAATCGGATAAGAAATTTGAAAAAAAGGGAAGTGACAGAAAAAGATCAGACAAGTCTGAGAAGAAATCAAAGGGCTTGTTTGGAAAGGAGCGCACTTTCAAAAAGAACGATATTGATAAGAAGACAGGAAAGGCAAAGAAATGGAAGTAAGACAAAATCCACTTGGTAGTGCGCCGCTTGGCAAACTGCTTGTGAAATTTGCGATTCCGTCGATCATCAGTATGCTGGTATCAGCACTGTATAACATCGTAGACCAGATATTTATAGGTCAGGGTGTTGGCATGTATGGAAATGCGGCAACAAATGTTGCATTTCCGCTGACAACACTTGCCACAGCTGTCGGTCTGATGCTTGGAATCGGCGGTGCATCAAATTTTAATCTTGAAATGGGACGAAAGCATGAGGAGAATGCGAAAAAAATCGCAGGAACTGCATTTGGAAGTCTGGTAATTGCCGGTGTGATCATTTGTATTGTGGCAAGAATTTTTCTTCGCCCACTGATCACGGTGTTTGGTGCGACAGAGTATGTAATGGATTATGCAATGACATACGTAGGAATCACATCGCTTGGAATGCCGTTCTTTGTACTGACAACAGGCGGAACTCATCTGATTCGTGCCGACGGAAAGCCAACGTATTCTATGCTGTCGGCACTGGCAGGTGCAGTCATTAACACGATTCTTGACCCACTGTTCATTTTTGTATTCAAGTGGGGCATCGCTGGTGCAGCATGGGCGACGATCATCGGACAGATTTTTTCAGCGCTTATGGTGCTCGGATATTTACCAAAGTTTCACACCGTGAAGCTTTCAATGCATGATTTTATGCCAAAGTCGCGTTTCCTTAAGATGGTTATGGCGCTAGGTATGGCAGCCTGCTTTAATCAGCTGGCGATCTTTGTGACTCAGATTGTTATGAACAACGTGCTTCGTTACTACGGTGCGCTGTCTATCTATGGAAGCGATATTCCGCTTGCAGTAGTTGGCGTCGGCTCTAAGGTAAACATGGTGTTCTTGTCAATCGTCATAGGTATTTCACAGGGTGCACAGCCAATCATTGGATTTAACTACGGTGCAGCTCAGTACAGCCGTGTAAAGAAAACATATCGTTTGGCAGCAACAGTGGCAACCATAATTGCCGTCATTGCGTTTGCAGGATTTCAGATATTTCCGCGTCAGATTACGGCACTGTTTGGAAGTGGTGATGAGCTGTATGAGCAATTTGCAGTATCATACTTCCGCGTTTTCATGTTCTGTACGTTCTTAAATGGTATTCAGCCGCTGACAGCAAACTTCTTCACTTCAATCGGAAAGGCACCGATGGGAATTTTCATTTCCATGACAAGACAGATCATCTTCTTGATCCCACTTGTACTGTTATTGCCGCTTGCATTTGGAATCGAAGGTGTCATGTTTGCCGGCCCGATCTCGGATGGTGTTGCAGGTGTGCTTGCTATCATACTTGTGCTTAGACAATTTAAGAAAATGCCGGCAGAAGGACAGGCAAATTAAAAGATTATTATACAACAAAATGGGTATCCACAGGAAAATGAAACCTGTGGGTACCCATTTTGCTATGAGTATAATGTAGATACAATCGGTTAAAAGAATATAAACGATTTAATAAGGTTTACACAAACTATTATACACTATCTTTATTAAGATATATTGACTTTAATTATAAATATGTATATTATTGTGTTAAAGAAGACATAAAATAAAATATAAAAAGGGAGCAATAGGCAGAAAATGGGATTTTGGAAAACAATGGAGGAAAGTATATTTGCATCTGATTGGTATATAGGTGTTGCGGCAATTTTAACAATTGTAGCATTGGCGGTATCATTAAAATTTATGTCGAGTATTAAAAAAGAAATACAAAAAAAGGAAAGCAGTAAAGCTATCATATTAAGAGAAGAACAATATCTTGAGTGGTGCTACAATATGTTTATAACGCTTATTACGTTATTTCCTCTGTTGGGAATGTTTGGAACGGTGGCGGCATTATTGAGCTTAGACCTTACTGGAGAGATTGAGCAGATAAAAGGAAACTTTTTTAATGCTTTAACATCAACGGCATGGGGAATTGTTTTTTCTGTTTTATTTAAAATAGCAAACGCAATTGTAGAGAATAAAATAGAGCAAGTATATGAAAAAGCAAGAAAATTGACAGAAAATATAGCTGATGATGAATAACAGGATGGAGAATATGAAAATGAAGAAAACAAAAGATATTATAATTGATTTCACATCTCTTCTGGATGTTACAATGATTATATTGTTTTTCTTTATTCTTTTCAGCTTTAAAGAGACCGAACAGGTTAAAAGTCAATCAAATGAAGCTGTGGAAAGAGCTGAAACGATGATGCAAGAAGCTGAAAAACAGCAAAAAGAAGCATTGAAACTTAACGAGGAGGCTTCAAAAAGACTGGCAGAATTGAAAGAATCAGATTTGAGAGGTGCAGAAAATATACAAGCAATTATGGATTATAGTCAAGGAAAAACAGTTCGCTTTTTTCTTGACATGAATGATAGTGGATGGAATCTGGATGTATATTTTAATGATGACTGTATTCAAAGTATTGAAAAGGGGAACAAAGATGTAATAAGTGAAAGAGTAATAGAACTTTTGACACAATTACAATATGTTCCGGAGAATACAATTCTATGCCAGTTTGTATATGATTCTGAGAAGCCAGGAACGCATTCTGCATATAAAGCAATTAATGGAATGTTACAGTTAATTCAAAACCAGTATGAACATTTATATTGGGAAGAAACAGATTTATCAATTTTTACGGGAGAAAATTAAAAATGTGGAGTAATAAGAAAGGAAGTTGTTTAACAACGTGTATAGTTTTTTTAGCTATTATAGTAATTGCGGTGGGAGCAGTAATGTTTTTTATTAAAAATAGAGGAAGTGGAAAATCGTTGGGAACAGTTACGGAAACAACATTAGAAACAACACAGGAAACAGTGACATTAGAGGAAATTATGATTAGTGACAATTCATATTTATATCAGAATAATAAAATAGAATTGGAACAATTGATAGAGACTTTGAAAAATAAAAAAGATATTGGTATTGTTCAAATAAACGAGAATAATGCTTCTGAAAAAGCATATAGAGAGCTGATCAAAGCGTTGAATAATAGCAATGTAAAATATGTAGAAAAAATACCAGAAACGTCAGAAGAACGTTAAATTATTATGGAGGTAAAGGAGTGAACGAAAGAAAAGAGAAAGTATTAAAAAATAGATGTATATGTTTTGGAATATTACTGATTAATTTAAGTATGATGGGATGTAGTTCATCAAAATTTGAAACAGAAACAGTCAATAGCAATTTGAAACAGACTCAGGCAATTACAGAAAGTAGCAATGATAGACAAGTGACGGCTGGAGTAACAGAAGATAATGAAATAGAAACTCAAACAATTGAAAAAGAAACACAAATGGAAAGTGGTATTATGGAAAGTACTGAAGAACCAGTTGTTGTTATTGAGATTACAATTTCAGAAGATAAATATATATATGAAAACCATTCAATAGAGTTAGATGCATTAGTAAAGGAAATAACTACTATAGAAGGGAAAGTTATCATTAACATAACAGATGAGAATGCAACCCAAAAAGCGTATCAAGAATTAATAAATGAGTTAGATAAAATACATATTGAATATAGTGAGAAATGAATTAATTTTTATTAATTTAAAAAATAAAAATCCTGACAAAATGCAGATTAAATGTATTCTGTCAGGATTTTTTATAATGATTATAATGTTTCAGCGCAGAAAACCCTGGCCGTTCGCAAGAACGTACGCGGGATGAATGCGCCGATTGTATACAAACCAGACATCATTCCAACAGATTTTTCTTCTGGAATTTGGAACCTCTTTTGGCCTGATGTTCTTCCGAGCGCTGAGATTCAATGTACTGCTTTACTGTTTCAAGAGAAACGCTTCCAGTAGTGGCGATAAAGTAGCTGCGGCTCCAGAATGAGGTATCATCCCCATAGATGTACTGTTTGATCTGTTCCGGGAATCGCTTACGCATCTCTCTTGACAACTGAGTCTTGATACTTCTGACAAAGACGGATACGTTCGTATTCGGTGGCAGTGATACCAGCAGGTGAATATTGTCTCTGTCTGTCTCTGCTGACAGGATTTTTCCGCGGAACTGTTCCGCCATATGATTTGAAAACTCCTTCATGGCAGAACTTATTTCTTCGTTAATTATCGGTTTTCGGTAATGCGTGACGAAAATCATATGATAGGTAAGGCAATAGATACAATGCTGCCCCCGGTTGTATCCATCTTTTTTTACCCTGTCTTTTTTGTCTTTGATATCATCAGCATTTCCGGATATACGTTTCATAATAATACCTCTCTCGTATACAGCTAAAATGATTTAAAACTTTGTGTATAGCTTGATTTTACCTGTATTTTATCGTATAATATATCTGTAGTCAACTATATTCTCACGTTTTTTGAAAAGGAGGGTTCTGTATGCATACCATATCAATATTTGTGGATAAAAACCGGATGCCAAAGCCTGCATCGTATTTCGAGTGCCAGACTCACCTTGCAAAAAATTTGCGAAACGCAGCAAACTTTATCATTCGTAACCTGCGTACCGGACTGAAAAAAACTCCGGATACACGCACCGCCAACGAGAATGAGGTCCTGGAGACCGTACGTATCGGTATTGAGATGGCAAATGAAAAGCTTCTGAAAGATGTTGACCGACTCACGAAGCAGCTGAAGAATCTGCCTGCAAATGATCCGGCCCGCACAAAGATCCAAAAGCGCATAGAAAACAAACAGAAAAACCATCCGAGTATGCCAACATCCGATCACTGGATGCTCACCTACGAGACACTGGATGCGGTGATGAAGAATACCAAGAATCCCGACTACTACGCCATGCCGTCACAGGTAAACCAGCAGATACTTCGAAAGGTTCTCAAGGACTGGAAATCATACTTTGAAGCCCTAGCATTGTATCGCCAAAACCCGGAAAGGTTTAAATCACAGCCAAAGCAGCCGGGATACATAAAGACACCGTACACGACCGTTACTTTTACCAATCAGGTTGCAAAGCGGTCTGATATCCGTGGAAAAATGTATATCACCTTTCCACGCTGTTTGGTGCCGGTCTGTGTTGGAAAGCCGGAAGGCTCTTATGTCCGAACAGAAGTCAAGCCCTGCTATGGTGGATATATGATCTATGTGACCTTTCAGGATGCAGTCAAAACACCGGAAGCACCGAAAAATCCCACAAGGATTCTTGGACTGGATCCGGGACTTGACAACTTTTTAACCGCATTGACGAATTTTCCGTCAGCTCCGTTCATTCTTGACGGACACTGGTTAAAATCCATCAATCAGAACTTTAACCGCAAACGCGCCGTTTTGATGTCTGAGCTGACCAGAGGATTGGATTCCACAAAATCCGTGAAAAACTCTGCCCGACTGAACCGTATCTCAAAGAACAGAGCCTGTCAGATAGAAGATTTCTTTTACAAGGCAGCCCACTATATTGTGGATTTCTGTCTAAAAAACAGGGTTGAGGTCATTGTCTGCGGACACAACAAAGACCAGAAGCAGGGGATTAACATTGGTGCCGGAAACAACCAGCACTTTGTCAGTATTCCATATGTAAAATTTTTCTGGATCCTTACCTGCGTTGCAGCAAAGGCAGGCATTCCTGTCATTGAAACTGAGGAATCATTTACTTCCAGGGCAAGTCTGATCGACAACGATCCCCTTCCTGTCTACAAAGAAGGAAAAGATGCAGAGTATCGGTTTTCCGGGAAACGAATCTCACGTGGACAATACGAGTCAAAGAACGGTACGATTTTAAATGCAGATGTCAACGGTGCAGGAAATATCATTCGCAAGATCTATCCGAATGCATTTGATGAAGTAAAAGATTTCTCCTACACGAATAAGACGGTCATCCGGGTCACCAGAGAAGCACTCTGCCTTGTAAAACACAAAGAAAAGCACGCCAGACCACGAAGAAAAAGTGGTATGAACCGATGGCTGCATCATCGCAGACAGGAACAGAAGCTTGTCTATTTTGAGCTATTCAAAGCAAGCAGTGCCAGGGATAAGACCAGGTATATCGAGGAGTCAAAACAAAAAGCCGCCCAAAAGACGGCTTAAAGGTAAACCCGTAACAGGGTGTAGAGGGCTTGTGAAGGTCCTTTGAGGCGTTCCACCATGTCTCAAGAAGCCCCGCCCGTTCGTGAGAACGTGCGCGGGAGCATCACTCATCAATCTCGATAACTTTTTGAAGCATAGTTCCGACAAATTCAATGACTGGTCCAAGTACAAAAGCCATGAGTACTGTGACCACTCCAAGCTTGCCGCCAAAAATCAATGCGATTATTACGACAAATATGTCGAAGCCCATGCGCACAAAGCGAAATGGAATAGAAGAAGCTTTCTTTTTCAGTGCGTTCCAGATGATATACGGAACAGCATCATACGGCGCAGTTCCAAGATCAACATCCATATAGAGTGCAGCTGCGAAAATAAAGCAGATCAGCGAAGGAAACAGTACACAGATGCGCACTGTCATGGAAGTAAAAACGCCATCTGTGACAACACCAGCCGGGAGAACAATTCCCCAAAGCCAAGAGAAAAACTGCAGAGAGTAACCAACAAGAAACATGTTGGCAAGTGTTCCAAAGCCTAAGTTTCGTCCGCCAAAAATGATAACAAAAATAAGAAGAACAATGTTCATCAATGCCTGCCAGTCACCAATTGCCATACCAAGCTTATCTGATATTGCCAGATTCATCATTGTACAAGGGTCGGTGCCCATGTCACATAAAACAAGCCAGGACAGGCAAAACCCCATAAGGATAACAGCGAAAAGCACCAGAAGCAGACGGGGAACGAAATTTTTTCTTCGGTACATGTGAGTAAAAAAGTCTTTTGTAAAAATTGCGCTCATAAAAAAATCCTTTTGTATTGAATAGAGTACCCATCTGTAGTACAGACAAGCCATTTTTAAGTATAGCATAGTCTTACTGATTTGCAACAAAAAAATCAAACTTTCGGGCAGTGTCCCATAAGAAGTTCATTAATGCAAATATCAAAGTGATGGCTTAAATTGTAGAGATTATCAATAGTTGGAACAGAATCACCGTTCAACCAGTGGTAAATTGTTTGCGGACAGGAAAGTCCTAATATTTTCTGAAGGTCTTTTACAGTCATATCGTGCTGCTTCATCAATGAGCGCAGGTTCTGACCGATTTCTCTGGAGTCAAATTTTGGAATATCCCGCATTTGTTTTGTCTCCGTTTCTTTTGCTTTCTTGTCGTATTTACAGTAATACCAGAAAAAAGGCCAAAAAGCAAGAAAAATAGAACGCAGGATTCGACATAAGCTGTACTTTCGATAAATCTGCATCTTGCCGTAATGTGGAAAAGCGATATAATAAATAAAAGGGGAGGCAGGCACAAACAAAACAAAGAAATACAAAAAGAGAGGTGTACCATGAATATAAACTGGGATGCAAAAGGCTATAAGGAAAATTTTTCATTTGTACATGAATATGGCGAGGATGTGGTCAGTCTGTTAAAGAGTCCAAAGGGAGCTGCTGTGCTTGATTTAGGCTGTGGAAATGGAGCATTAAGTGTAAAACTTTTGGAAAAAGGCTATAAGGTAATTGGAATGGATGCATCAGAGGCGATGCTTGAAATTGCAAAAGCACAATATCCGCATATGACATTTTTGCAAGGCGATGCATGCAGCTTTCATCTTAAGGAACCATTGGATGCGATCTTTTCCAATGCAGTGTTCCATTGGATTGATGCTTCGATGCACCCTCATATGTTGTGTCATCTCGCTGGACAGTTAAAGACAGGCGGTGAGCTTGTATGTGAGTTTGGCGGAAATGGTTGTGCAGAGACCGTTCACGCTGCGTTAGAGCGCGCATTTGCAAAGAGAGGCCTAGTCTATCCAAGAGTCTTTTATTTTCCAACTATTGGAGAATATGCACCACTCTTAGAAGAAGCAGGTTTTCGCGTTGAATATGCGGTACTTTTTGACCGTCCAACAAAGCAGAAAACAGAAGATGGCTTTAAAGACTGGGTAAATATGTTTGATAAGGCACCGTTTGAAGGAATGGATGAAGCATTAAAAGATGAGATCATTGAAGAAGCCGAAGCAGAATCAAAAGAAAAATTATATCATGACGGCAGCTGGTACATTGATTATGTGAGAATACGTTTTCGCGCCGTAAAGTATTAAAAAGTTCCAAGCGGTTTAGGCTTGCTGCTTGATAAAAGAGAGAAGCTATGGTAACATAAAAGTATCAAAAATAGTCAAAAGCGGTTAGAAGAACATTGAAATTAGGAAGCGAGGTGACTTTTTTTGAAAGTCGAAGAGATTATACAGACAATAATAAAAATGTGTAATGAATTTCAAGCAAAAGAAGTGATTCTATATGGTTCAAGAGCGAAAGGGACAGCAATAGAACGCAGTGATATTGATATAGCGGTATCTGGAGTCAATGATTTTGATTTATTAGTGGAGAAAATAGAGGAGCTCCCGACACTTTATAGTGTGGATGTGCTAAATATGGATACGTGTAGAAATGAATTATTGATGGAGGATGTTAGAAAGTATGGACGAAAAATTTTATAGGAGATTTTTATCATTTTGTAAATCATTAGATGCATTGGCAGAGGCGAGACAACGAGATCTTACAGATTCATTTGTGTTGAGTGGAACTAGTGCAAAATTCAGTATTACATTTGATTTGGCATGGAAGGTCATGAAGGATATATTGATACAATACTATGCGATTACTGGTTTTGTATCTGGTTCGCCAAGAGAAGTACTTAGAGAAGCATTCAAGGCAAATTTAATTTCAGATGAAGCATGGATGAATATGTTAAAAGTAAGAAACGAATTAACACATGACTATGATTGTGAGATAGTAAAAACAAACTGTAATACAATTGTAGAAAAATATATTGATTTATTTTATGATTTTGAAAAGGTGGTAAAGCAATTAGAAATGTGAGTGTGCCATCTGGGACAGGTAAGAGCACCTTACACAAATGCGGAGGTGCAAACGCAGTGTCAGGCACTCTTACAAATTGAGCCACCAGGGACACTAATTCGACCACTGTACCTGTATAAGTGTAAAGTAGAAATATTATAATCAATAAGGGGCAAGGAAAAAAAATTACTTTTCCTTGTCCCTTGCATTTACGGCTTATTACTTCCAAATAAAAACTCGTCAACACTTATCTCAAAGTAGCAACATTCGACATTGAGGACAGGGATGATGGCTCACAATGTGTCCCATTGGTCACTTTAAGATCAAGAATCACAAAATTGAGATAGTTCCTTTTTTTACTATATCCACGGAAAATATATGGTATTATATAAAATGATACCAAAAACAAATATACAAAATGGGCAGAGCAACTTGCAGGCATCAAAAGACTGGATTGGAGGAAAAGATGCAAACGATATTGGTGGTAGAAGACGATCATGATTTGAATCAGTCAATTGGATATTCTTTGAAAAAGTCAGGATATGCCGTTTGTGGTGTGACTTCCATTGAGAAGGCGAAGCAAATGTTTAATCGGAATCAAATTGATCTGATTCTTTTGGATGTGAATCTTCCAGATGGAGAAGGCTTTTCTTTTTGTCGGTGGGTAAAGGCAAAAAGAGAAGTTCCAGTTATGTATTTAACGGCCAGAGATATGGAGGAAGATGCTTTGGCAGGATATGATTCAGGAGCAGAGGATTATGTGATAAAACCATTTTCAATGAAGGTTTTACTAAAAAAAATCGATATTATTTTAAAAAGAGCAGTTCTAAGTAAGCGCATGATTTTTACAGATGAATATTTGTATATTGATTTAGAGAATGCAAAGGTGTTGGTAGAGGGGCAAGAATGCGCGATTACACCAACCGAGTTTCGCTTGCTTCGCCAATTCCTTCTGAATCAAGGTCAACTTCTTACTTATGACTTGCTATTGGAACGATTGTGGGACAGTGGAGGTCAGTTTGTAGATAAACATGCATTGGCGGTAAACGTGAACCGCCTTAGAGGAAAAATTGAAGATGAAAAACATAGATATATTTCAAATGTATACGGGATGGGATATCAATGGATTGGTTGACGATTGCAATAATAGGAATCTTATTGGTAATATTGTTAATTGTATTATGGGAAAAGCATCAAATGCAAAAAGAAGCGGAGTTGTTTGCAAGTCAGGTGGAGGAGGCTTTGGATGCAATCTTGTCAGGGAGAAAATGGAAGGTAAAGGAAGAACTTGAGGATAGTCTTTGGGGAAGAACAGGAACACAATTAGCAAAGGCAGAAGCTGTATTTTTGAAAAAGGCAGAGGAAAGTTTGCACGAAAAAGAAATCGTGAAAGGCTTAATTTCCGATATGTCGCATCAGACAAGAACACCGATTGCCAATATGAAGCTGTATATGGAACTTCTTGAAGAGGAAACGCTATCCGAAAATGGTTCGTTTTTTTTGACCAAAATGAAGGAGCAAATGGAAAAAATAGATTTCCTGATGCAGAATATGGTTAAAATGTCGAGGCTGGAAACGGGAATTCTTCAAATTCATCAAGAAAATAAAAGAATATACGAGACCATTCGGCATGCAATTTCAAGTCTAGTACCTCAGGCAGCGTTGAAACAGATTGATCTGTATGTGGACTGTGATGAAACGATGTGTTTTTTCCATGATAGTAAATGGACCGAGGAAGCAATTTATAATATTTTGGACAATGCACTAAAATACACCGAATCTGGCGGAAGCATCCATATTGAAGTGCAAAAACAGGAATTGTTTTATAAAATCAGTGTTTTAGATACTGGAAAAGGAATTGCGCCAGAAAGACAGGCGGAGATTTTTACACGATTTTATCGTGAGCCGGAAGTGCACGACAAGCCAGGGGTCGGAATTGGACTCTATCTTGCAAGAAAAATAATCGAACTGCAAAACGGATATATAGAGGTTCAATCAGAAATAGGAAATGGTTCATGCTTTTGTCTATATTTTCCAGTAGAAAACGAATGAGACCTTTATCACAATTATGAGATCATTCGAGAATGAGATCAGTTTGTGATTTTTAAGAGGTATTCTGTTTTACAGCAAAGGAGGATACAAAGCTATGAACTATATTGTAGAAACAAAACATTTAAAAAAGTATTATCAAATGGGTGATACGACGGTAAAGGCATTGGATGGTATTGATTTTTGTGTGAAGGATCAAGAATTTATTGCAATTATCGGAAAAAGTGGGTCAGGAAAGAGCACACTTTTGCATATGCTAGGCGGGCTAGATACACCAACAGAAGGGGAAGTGCTGATAGAAGGAAAGAGCATTTTGAAGCTGAAAAAAGAACAGTTGGCGATCTTTCGCAGAAGAAAAATTGGATTCATTTTTCAAAATTATAATTTGGTTCCGGATCTTAATGTATATGAAAATGTTATTCTCCCGGTGGAACTTGATGGAAGAAAAGTTGATACAGAATATGTGAATGGAATATTGAAGCTTTTGCGTATATCGGAGAAGAAAGATATGCTTCCGGGAACATTATCTGGTGGGCAACAGCAAAGAGTTGCGATCGCAAGGGCTCTTGCAACAAAGCCAGCTATTATTTTAGCAGATGAACCGACTGGAAATCTAGATTCTGCGACCAGTCATGAGGTGCTGGGGCTTTTAAAAATGGTCGCAAAACAATTTTGCCAAACGATCATTTTGATTACACATGACAGAGATATTGCACAGCTTGCAGACCGTATTGTACATATTGAAGATGGAAAAATTGTCAGCGATACCAAAGAAGGGATGTGATTGTCATGCTGAAAAATCCAAATCAAAAAATAATAAAAAGGATGGCATGGAACAATTTAAAGAGAAATGCGAGAAAAACAATTACATTGCTTTTTGCAGTCGTTCTTGCGTCATTTCTGATTTTTACGATATTTACGGTTGGAAATTCCTATTTTAAACTCCAGAAAATTCAAAATATTCGTATGTCGGGAGCAGAGTTTGATGCGATTCTATATGGGGTGACAGATGAACAGAAGCAACTATGTGAAGAAAATCCGAATATTACACTGACAGGTACAGTGGGAAGTTGTGGATGGGTAGAGAAGACCGATAAGGATTCTACTCCAAATGTATGGCTGATCTGGGCGGATGATGCCTATTGGACACAGATGATGGCGCCTGTGAGAGAAAAGCTAGAAGGAACGTATCCTACAGCTTTCAATGAAATAATGGTAACAAAAAAAGCATTAAAGGAATGTGGATACGAAACTCTTAAGGTGGGTGATACCTTTTCGATGTCCTATGGAACTTATGATGGCATTCAGACAGGAAATTTTAAAATTAGCGGAATTTGGGATGGATACGGACCAAAGAAAATATTTTATGTATCAAAAGAATTCTATGATAAGTCGGGCTGGAAACTCTCACAGGCTGCTTCTGGCCGTTATTTTATTGATTTCAAGCAAAAATTTATGACGACAAAAGAACAGAATGCCTTTATTGAAAGTATGAATCTTGGAAAGCAGCAGAATGTTTTCTTTATTGCAGGTCTCGGCAATTCGTTTTCCTTGCTTGTAGGGCTGATTGGACTTGTTGTTGTTACTTGCCTGTGTGCCTATTTGCTCATTTATAATATTTTACATCTTTCAGTTTCTGGAAAAGTACGCTATTATGGTTTGCTTCAGACAATCGGAACAACACAAAAACAGATAAAACAAATGCTACAAAAACAGATGTTAATAATTGGTTTTATCGGAATAATCGTGGGATGTCTACTAGGTGTATTTGTGTCATTTTCTCTGATTCCAATAGTGGTAAAATCGCTTGGAATCAAAAAGAACTATGTGGATTCTATTATGGTTTGTTTTCACCCGACTGTTTTACTCGCCACCATTTTGCTAGTTGGATTTACGATCTTTTCTGCAAGTAGAAAACCTGTTAAAATGGCAACAGCAGTCTCACCAATAGAAGCGCTAGGGTATCGATCTGCTTCAAAACTGAAAAAAACAAAACGAGCAGGAAAGTCTAAGGTAATAAATAGACTTTGTTTGGAACAACTTGTAAAGGATAAGAAACGAACTACTATTGTATTATTTTCTTTGGCAGCAAGCTTGTCTGTGTATCTTTGTATTGTGACAATGCTAGATAGTCAGGCAGCAAGAACTATTGTGTCAAATAATATGGATGCGGATATCGAGATCAAAAATGACACTGCAATGAAAGAACATAAAAAAGACAGAAAGGATATTCTGGATGAATCAATCGTAACGTCAATCAAAGACCTTGACGGAGTGTTAGAAGTACATCCGGTGGTATTTGCCGAGATTACAGTACCATGGGAGCCAGATTTTTCTGACATGTGGATGAAAGAATTCTATGAAAAATGGTTGACGGTTCCATACAGTCAGGAAAAAGAAGAATATCAAAATCACCCTGAAAATTTTGGGTCCTCTTTGATTGGAATTGATGAACAAAAGTTTGATTTTTTAAATGAAAACTTGGAACAGCCAATCAATAAAGAGGAGTTTCTTTCAGGAAAAACTTGCATTATTTATCGAAATGGGTTGGATTTATCGAATTCGGATTTAATTGGAAGTAAAGTGACCTGTGCTTTGCACAGTGACAAACAAGTGACACAAACATTTACGATAGGAGGTGTGACGGACGAGAGCTATTATACGGCAATTTTGGGCTATCCACCTACAATTATCACAAGTGATCAGGTGGTGAAAAATTTTGCAAATGAAAGCATTACGTTAAAAATCGGCGTGAAATATACAAAAGAATATGACAGAAATATCGAAAAAGAAATTTTAAAATTGTTAGAAGCAAATGGAAAAGAAAAAGATCTGTCATGGGATTCTAAAATTGAGGAGGCAGATGAAATCAAAAATGCACAAGGTTATATGCCACAGATCGGAATGGGAATTGTCCTAATTTTGGCATTCATTGGGATTATGAACTATATCAATACATTTGTAGCAAATGTGCAAAATCGTATGACAGAATTTTCCATCATGGAGAGCATTGGAATGACGCCAAGACAGCTTCTTTTGATGCTGATCAAGGAAGGGATTTTGTACGCTGAGGGTGCATGGATGGTCACGTTAACAGTGGGATTGGGTGTGACCTATGTGATCTACCAGTCCATGAACTATCGAAAAGTCCCATTTTCAATCCCACTATTAGCTATTTTGATTGCGGTAGTCACAAGCTTTTTGGTTTGCATAGTGGTTCCAGCAGTTACTTGGATGATTTTAGAAAAGAATGGTTCCTTGGTTCAGAGAATAAAAGAAATTGAATAAACGGTGGGGCTAGGAAAAGTGGTACTTTTCCTAGCCCCTTACATGTGTAAATCAAATTTAATGTTCAAAATCAATTCTGAGTAGTTGGTCTTTCAGTTTTTAAATTAACAATTATGAATAAATTTGCGATACAGCACATATGCGACAGCGGCAGTAATAAACTCAGTCAACCACATCGCATGCCATACACCATTTGCATCAAAGAATCTAGTTAAAATAAGTGCAGCTGGAATGATGACAACTATATAGCGCATCAGTGAGATCACAAGTGATGGAGCACCTTTTCCGAGTCCTTCGAGTGCACCGGAAACGGTGACAGAAATCGAAGAGATGATAAAGCCAATGCTAATAATGCGAAGAGCAGAAGCGCCAAGGCGAATCGTTTCTGCATTAGAGGTGAAAAGTTCGATCAAGGAGCTTGGAATAGCAAGACAAAGTGCAGTACCGATTACCATGACACCAGATATAAGAATCAGAGAATCAAAAAAAATCTGCCTTACACGGGCATGTTCACCTGCACCATAATTGTAGCCAATCAGTGGGCGCATTCCCTGAACAACACCATTTCCAGTCAGGTAAAGGAAGGTCTGGAGCTTATAGTAGGCACCAAGAACAAGTACATATGACTGGGAATATGCAGCTAAAATTCCATTTAATGTAGAGACAAGCAGTGAAGGAAGCGCCAAATTTAATGTGGCAGGAATGCCGACAGTATAAAGGCGAAGTAATAGTTGCTTGCTTGGCTTGCAGCAGGAAAGAGAAAATGTTACAGGCAGTGGACGAACCACGCAGAAAACAAGGTAAATTACAAGAGATAGCATTTGTCCAATGGCAGTTGCAATTGCAGCACCTTCAATTCCCATCGCTGGAAAAGGTCCAATTCCAAAGATCATAAGTGGATCCAAAATAATGTTTCCGATACAGCCTGCCATCATGGCAACCATCGAAACCTTCATGCGTCCTGTTGCCTGAAAAATTTTTTCAAGAGATATTGAAATTCCAATCGGAATTGAGAAACTAAGGGTGATTCTTGCATAACGAATACCTAAAGATATCACGTCCTGATCAGTTGTAAACAGCTCCAAAAAAGGGCGAATAAAGGTTAGACAGACAATCATAAGAAGCAGTCCGTGAAATGCATTTAATAATGTGCCAAGTGAGGCAGCACGGTCGGCTTCTTTTTTATTTCCAGCACCAAGGTGGATGGAAATAACAGCATTTGTTCCAATTGCAAAGCCAACGGTGATTGCCGTAATCAAGTTTTGAATTGGATAAACAAGAGAGAGTGCTGTCATGGCATTGTCGCTTATTTTTGCGATAAAGATGCTGTCAACAATATTATACAAAGAATTGACAAGCATAGACAGAGTCATAGGCAGTGCCATAGAAACTACAAGCGGCAGCACTGGTTTTTGCTTCATGTAAGTTTGATCCATAAAAAAAGAACTCCTTTCTGCTTTAAAGCGTTCTCACGAAAACATTTATTGGTTTTGCTGCGCAAAAAAATACCGCACAACAAATACAGGAACAGAGAGAATGCAGTATTGTTGTGTGGCGAAAAATAAAGATATCTTAACTTAATTAGTCTTTATGAAAAGTCCACGGCCGGAATCCGGTTTTAGTACCAACATAGAATAGCAAAAATAAAGAGAGATGTCAAGCTTGACAAACAGGAAAAGATGCTATACTGTTGAGTTATGTGTTTAAAAGAACATGGCAAGGAAGGGAGACATCAGATGAGTTTGACACAAATAAACCTAAAGCCATATTGGGATGAAAATACAATTGAAAGAATGGATGTGACAATAAAGATCACAGGATTGTCTTATAAAGAGGGGGAGCGGCTGTGCAGTATGCAGCTAAGCACCGTGACAATTCCGGGATGTGAGCCAAATGCTTTACAGATTTGTGATGAAAGCGGTGCGGTTTTGGTGAAGGAGTCAGAAGAAACACCATATCCGTATCATTGGCGCAGATGGAATGTGCAGCGTGGCACAGAGGGAAATGTAAAGATTAATTATACAGTATATCCGCGAGAGATAAAGCCAACAGATATTTGCGGTCCATATTTTGATTTTCGTGCAGAAAAATGTGGCGCAAACAGTGCAGGTTTATCTTTTTTAATGGATATTGAAAAGGCAGAAGAATGCGAGCTTTCATGGGATATGAGTGCGATGCCAGAGAAAAGCCGCGGTGTTTGCACATTAGGGGAGCACAAAGTAAAGGCGAAGACACTTGATAGGCTTCGTGAATGTTATTTTGCTATGGGACAATTAAATGCCATAGAAGAGGGTGATTTTGGATTTTACTGGATGAGTAAGCCGCCATTTGACGTAAAAGAGGTTGCTGAGTATACCAAAAAACTTTTTAGTCAGATGCAGAAATTCTTCAAGGATACCGAAAAAGTTTACCGTATTTTCGTGAGAAAGGATCCATTTTTGACAAGCGGCGGAACTGCACTTTATCGTTCCTATCTTTTTGGCTGGAATACAACTCAGCCATGTAGCCTTGAAGATAAAAAGGCTATTCTCGCACATGAGATGGTACATAACTGGCCGCAGCTAAACGATAATCCATATGGTGTCACAACATGGTATTCGGAAGGCACGGCTGAGTATTACAGCGTACTTTTACCGCTTAGACTTGGCCTGATGACAGATGATGAGGCTATTTTGGAGCTTCAAAAGCGCACAGATGCATATTACTCAAATCCGACAAGAGTACTTGGAGATGAGGAGGCTGCCGCCATTTGCTGGAAAGACCGCAGGGCGCAGCGACTGGTTTATGGCAGAGGAATGATTTTTGTAATCAATATTGATATTATGATTCGCAAGGCAACAAATGGCGCACACAGCATAGATGATGTTGTGCTTGATATTTTGCAGAAAGATCGCGCAGGAATACAGCTTGGAAACGAAGTATTTTTAACGTCTGTAAAGAAAATTAGTGGTCTTGATGTGCGAAGCGAATGGGAAGATATGCATACAGGAAAGAAAATTATTCCGTTAAGCGGTGGCTTTGACGGTCATTTTGCCGTAGTGGAAAAAGAGATCGACGAAGCAGATACAGGAAAAAAAGTGCGTTCTTGGACATGGATCAAACAAGAGACTAAAGAGGGAAAATAAGATGAGCGCTCAAGCGAGAGGAGGCAAATAGAAATGGAACACAATACGACACAGCTCAAGAAATTTACACCAGAGACGATGAAAGAAATCGTTTATGTCACATGGCCGACACTTGCACCAGCAGGAGACAAAGTTGCATGGGTTGATTGGAAGGGCGACATGAAAAGTGGTCTATTTTCTTCAAAGATTCATCTGATGGAAAATTTATCACAAAATGCGACAGGCGCGGAGGGTAAGGACGCGGCTCGAAAAGAATCTGTTTTGACACTAGATGGCATAAACGAGAAGCAGCCATTTTTTCTTTCAGATGGCATTCATATGGCATATCTGTCGAATGAGGCAGGTGAGTTTCAGGTATTTATTAAAAATCTTAAGACAAACGAAAAACGTCAGATCACAACACTTCGTCATGGTGTACTGCGCTATCAGCTGTCAGATGATGAGACAAAACTTGTCTTTGAGGCAACGCTTTGGCCAGAGGAGATTCAGGAAAATACTGCATTCGAAGAGATGACGCCAGAAAAGAAGGCACAGTGGGAAGAGGATCTTGATTGGAGACCATATGAGATTACTAATCTGACATATAAGCTTGATGAGTGGCACGGTATGAGAAAAGGTGAGTTTTCACATATAGGTACGGCAGAACTTTCATCAAAAAAACAAAAGCTTTTTACATCAGACTGCATGGAAAAGATGGAAGCAATTTATCCATCCTGGTCTCACGATGGCAAAAAAATTGCGTTTTATGGATATCCATATGAAGGCGCAAAAGGCTTTGATGTAGAATTATTTGTATGTGATGAGAACGGAAAAAATCTGAAGCAAATAAGCAATGATAATGGTATTTATGGAGACCATGCACCGGCCTTTACAGCAGACGATACTGGCATCGTAGCGATGGTGTTTGGTGATTTTGAAGATGGAAGCTGCGTACAGCTGCCAATGTTGTTTGATTTAATGAACAATACGCATCGATATTTGATCGACGAGTGGGACGAATCCATCTGCCATGGTGTTCATCCGCTTCGAGCAGGTTCTCTTGAGTATGGTGATCATTCTAATTACTTTAAGCTTACGAAGGATGGTAAGTATCTGTATTTTCAGACAGGACGCCATGGCCGTTATTCCCTTTGCCGTGTAAGAATTGATGTGGCAAAGTCAGAGACAGCAGAAGTATCTTCGGTGACGGACTCAGTGATCAAGCCAAGCCTAGTTGAGATGGTTCTAGAAGGTCAGACCGACATTCAGGAATTTGCCATGAATGAAAATGATCAGATTGTGACAATTCAGGCAGATTGGCTTCATCCAGCTGAACTGTGGATGAATGGAGAGAAGCTGACAGACAGCAATCCGTGGCTGTCTGAATATGCGCTTGCTGATGTTGAAGAACACTGGGTAAAGAGTAAGGACGGCAAGGCAGATCTTCAATATTTTCTTGTGAAGCCAGTCTGCTTTGAAAAAAATAAGCAGTATCCTGCAGTACTTGATATAAAGGGTGGCCCTACAACTATGTATGGACTGACTTTCTGGCATGAGTTTCAGGCACTTGCTTCTTTGGGGATGGCAGTTATTTTTGGAAATCCAAGAGGCAGCACAGGCTTTGGACGTGCATATTGTGCTGGAGGCGTCTGCTGGGAAAATGAGGCGGTGGATGATCTTGTGCAGTTTGTGGAGGCTGCCGTATCAAAGGGATTTATTGATGAAAAGAGAGTGGGTGTCACGGGCGGCAGCTATGGCGGCTACATGACAAACAAATTGATAGGAAGAACAAATGTCTTTGCGGCAGCTGTCACACAGCGCTGTCTTGCAAACACTGCAACTTCCTATGGTACAGGAGATATGGGTTTTGTCTCATCGCGTCCGATTCCGAAACATTTTCATATGCTTGATTATTTAGAAGACCGCGCAAGAGGAAATATCATTTCCTATGTTGATCATTTTAAGGTGCCGCTTCTCATCCTTCATGCTTATCAGGATTATCGCTGCGGATTTGAACAGGCAGAACAGGTATTTATTCCAATGAAAGAGAGAAATCCGGAGATTCCATGCTGCATGGTCATGTTTCCAAATGAAAATCATGGAATGACAAGAAACGGAAAGCTGTATCATCAGGTTCGCCATCTGCAGGAGATGACTAACTGGTTTGTTAAATATCTGATGGAAGAGTCTGACTGGAAGACAAAAGCAGATGAAAAGAGTGAGAAAGATACTGATTTTATGAAAACACAGGAGGTGAAGGGATGATGCGTTTACCTGAATTTGAGGATTGCCGTGATCTTGAGCAGTTAAATGGAGGCGATTATTTTCCACAAAAGGAGCTTGTCTGCTATGCCTCCAACCACACAAATGGTATTGTGATAAAAAATTTAAAGACAAATGAGAGTGTGACAGTGACAGCAGGCGGCACAGGTGAGGGAGGTCCGTCCTTCTCTCCAGATGGAGATAAGATTTTATTTGTCTCATCAAAGAAAGGTGAGGGACGTCAGGCATTTGTTTATGAGATTAAGAGCAAAAGTATAACACAGATTACTCATGTAAAAGGTGCCGTCATGGAGCCGCAGTGGTCACCAGATGGAACAAAGGTGTTGTTTTCCGTGATCACCTCTGGCGCATCACAGAATGCATCGAATTCATCGGATGCGTCCAATGCATCCAATGCTGCAAGCGCTTCATCGTCTGCTGCATCTGCAACGCAGGAGCAGTTTGTTCATGACGACGATGCTGTTGCTACTGAGGATTTTGGCTACAAATTTGATGGTATGGGATTTATTCGTCCAGATACACACTGGCATTTGTTTGCTGCATCTGCTGACGGCACAAGTGAGACTCAGTTAACAGACGGCGAGTATGATTATCTTCATGCCGCATGGGCACCAGACAGCAAAAAGATCGTCTGCGTCAGCAACCGTTTCCGCAAAAGACAGGAAGGAATTGGCTATGATCTTCTACTGATTGATGTGGACAAGGAGCCTGGAAAGCTTCGCAAACTGACAGAAGGATATTGGCTTGTTTCTTATCCAAATCCAGTGCGCCCAGTATTTACGCCAGATGGAAAATCAGTCATCGCTGTAGTCTTAAATCCAGAATATGCCGATGATGAGTCAGAGATGGGCTACCCAGAGGGTTATCTTTACCGCTTTGATGTTTGTGATGGCAAAGCAACACCAATATTTATTCAGGATGATAATTGCTATCAGTGTGTACAGTTTCCGTACAATGCAGGCTGTGGACGAGGCATGGATAAGCTTCAGATTGATGAGAGCGGACGTTACGTATACTTTGTCAGTGGATTTAAGGGTCAGGGAAATTTGTACCGACTAGATTTAGAGGGTGATGGTCATGCAAAGCTTTTCTGGGGCGGCAAGCAGGTTTGCCATGGAATAAGTAAGGTGCGAAATGGACGTATCATGGCGGCAACATCAAAATCGATAGTGCCGGAATTTTATGCAGTTCTTGATGCAAAGACAGGAGAATTACTTGATACTGCGGTGCAGTCAGCACAGAAACTTTTGGATGAGATAAAATTAAGTGAGCCAGAGGATTTCTTCTTTTCAACACTTGATGGTGAGAGTCATGTTCATGGCTTTGTCATGATGCCGCATGATGCAAAAAAAGGTGAAAAATATCCGGCGATTCTTTACATCCACGGAGGTCCGCATCCGTTTTACACATATGGTTTGACAATGGAGTTTCAGATGTTAGCAGCAAAGGGCTTTGCAGTTCTTTATTGCAATCCAAGAGGCAGCAGCGGCTACGGCTGGACACATGAAAATTACCAAAGAAGTATTGATGGATCTGCTTACTATGACCTTCTCCAATTTGTTGATGAAGCATGCAGACGTTTTGATATGATTGATGAACAGCGAATTGGTGTCACAGGCGGAAGTTACGGCGGTTATATGACAAATTATATGGCGACTCATGCAAAGCGCTTCAAGGCATATGTCACGCAGCGAAGCATCTCGAATGAATTAATCATGTATGCTAATTCTGATATGCAGGGCAAGAGTACAGACTATAAAAGCTATGAGGATTTCATGGTGGCTAAGCTTAAAGAATCAGCTGTATCGTATGCAGAGCGTGTGGACAAGCCAATTTTAATTCTTCATGGAATGGACGATTACCGAACACCAATTGAGGGAGCGCATCAGTTTTATGTGGCTATAAAGGATCTGCATCCAGATCTGCCGGTTAAGATGGTAGCGTATCCGCATACAGGTCACGAGCAGCCAACTGACCCAAGACTATTAAAGCATTATTATCACGAGATGATTTTGTGGTTTGAAAAATACTTGTAAAAGAAAGGCAAAAATTATGAAAATTTATGCATTTGGAGTGAGAGATGATGAAAAACAGGCATTTGAGCAGATTTCTGCTCAGTGTGGTGTAGAGGTTACGCTTTCAGATGAGACACCATCACTTGAGAATGCCGATCTTGTAAAGGGATATGAGGGTGTTACAGCGCTTGGCATGGGAAATATTGACAGGGATTTATTAAGTCGCTACAGCGAGAATGGTGTGCGTTTTCTCTCTACAAGAACTATCGGTTATAATCACATTGATTTGGTGGCAGCAAAAGAGCTTGGAATTAAAGTCTGCAATGCAGCCTACCCACCAAACGGTGTTGCAGACTTTACGGTAATGATGATTCTAATGTGCCTTCGTCAGTATAAGCAGGCACTGTGGAGAGGTCAGGTTAATGACTTTTCTTTACAGGGACTGCAGGGTCGTGATATGAACGAACTTACAATAGGTGTCATGGGTACTGGACGAATCGGACTTCAAGTATTAAAAAACTTGTCAGGCTTTGGCTGTCGTCTGCTTGCCTATGATGTTTATAAAAATCCAGAGGCAGAGAAATTTGCGACATATGTAGATCAGGATACAATCTATAAGGAATGCGATGTCATAAGCCTTCATATGCCGCTGTTTGATTCTACGTATCACATTATTAATCACGAGACAATCGCAAAGATGAAAGATGGCGTAATTTTAATTAACTGCGCAAGAGGCGGACTGACTGACATTGATGCATTGGTAGATGGCGTTGAATCAGAGAAGATTGGTGCGCTTGGCATGGATACTGTAGAGGGAGAAGAAGGTATTGTGCACGAAGACAGAAGAACAGATATCATCTCCAACCGCAACTGGTTTTATCTCCATCAGTTCCGCAATGTCATCATGACACAGCACATGGCATTCTACACAAAAGAAGCAGTAGAGAGCATGGTACGCTGCGGCGTAGAGGGCATTGTGCAGATGGAAAAGACAGGAAGCTGCAGAACAATGCTGACGAAATAAAATATTACCTTACAATGTGCACACTAAAAATATCTAATATAGGTACAGTGTGCACATTGATACAATACTGATTTTATGATAAACTACATTCAAGATTGACAGAGGAAAGAGAGGCATTTAAAGGAAAGCAAAGTTCAATGAGGAACATTTCCCTGCCGATCTATTTCTATAGTCAAAATACTTTAATGAATTAAAGCAAAACAGCACAATGGTGAAATGGAGGAATCAGATATGAGAAAATATGCAGCAATGGGACTTACAGCAGTGCTGGCAACAGCATCATTTCCGGCAGCCGTACTGGCAGACGAGGCAGATGTAAAGAGTGTAAGAATTGGAGCACCATATGATCCGGTTACTATGGATTACGCAGAATTAAATGTAGATCCGGCAACATATATTGATACTTTAATCAGCGATACCCTGATTCGCAGTAAGCAGGGTGAGTACATTGGAGGAGCAGCAGAGAGCTGGGAGACAAGCGAGGATGGAAAGACCTGGACATTTAAACTGAAGGAAGGCTTAACTTACAGTGATGGAGAGACACCGATTACCTCCGAGGATTTTGTTTATGCAGCAAAGCGTCTGATGGATCCAGAGGCAGGTCACTATAATGCAGAGAGCGGATATATTCTGGAGAATGGCGAGGAATATTATGCAGGAGAGTGTGAGTGGGACGAGGTTGGTATAAAGGCAGTAGATGATCTGACAATCGAGTATACCTTCAAGAATCCGCAGTATGAGAGTACATTTACATCAACAAGCTTATTTGCACCGCTTGAGGAGAGCTTCGTTGATTCACTTGGAACAGAGTATGGTTCTTCAGCAGATAAAATTTTGACAAATGGACCGTTCATCGTGTCAGACTGGGTATCTGATTCTACAATGACACTTGTAAAGAATGAGAACTACTGGGATGCAGACAGTATCAATATGGACGAGATGGATTTTAAATTTAACGTAACAGGTGATACTGGCGTAGATATGATGCTTGCAGATGAGCTTGATTTTGTTCCGACTGGAAGTGCTATGCAGCAGCAGACACTGACAGATGCAGGCTTTGAGAGCAGCAAGTACACCACATCTTATCGCTGCCTGAACATTAATCATGCAGGAAAGACAGAGGAAACAGGATTATTCCTTGGCAATGCAAACTTTAGAAAGGCAGTCAGCTATGCAATCGATCGTACAGCACTTTGCGCATCTGTTATGACAAGCGATGAGCCAGCAAATCGTCTGACAGCACCGTCAGAGGCAGGTGTAACTGGTACCTTTGACGAGGAGTTTGAATACGAGGGATGGCCGGCAAGCGCAGATGTAGAGAAGGCTCAGGAATACTTAAATGCAGCACTTGATGAGCTTGGAAAGACAGCTGATGAGATTCCAACATTCGAGCTTCTTTGCTATGAGTCACAGGGAAGCATCGATGTATTGGCAGCTGTTCAGGATATGTTAAAGAAAAATCTTGGCATTGAGACAACTATCAACTCTCAGACAATTCAGGTGATGGTATCAAATGCAATGAGCGGTGACTACGATTTCTGGTATGGCGGAAATTCTCTTGAGATTCCGGATGCATTGACTGGATTTTTAAGTGGATACACGAGCGCAATGCAGTCTGCACTTAGAGGCTATTCAAATGAGGAATATGATAAGCTGTATGATGAGGCAATTGCTTCCCCAACTATTGAGGATAGAAAGGCAAACTACTTCGAGGTTGAAAAATTCTTCTGTGATAATACACTGAATCTGATCCTTGGATGGACAGACGGCGGTTTCCAGTATAAGAGTGGTTACACTGGATTCTATAACACAACTGAGACTGATTTTACCTATCTGGATTATGCAGAATAATTTTAGAATTGCGAGAGTTGCACAGTAACGGAGCAATTTGTGGGTATAGTTGGAGGGAAAAGCTTTCCAACATTATAAAATAAAAAGTAAAGACGCCGATCTGTGGAAACTCCAAAGAGAGGCGTCTTATTTTTAAGGAGGAAATATGCTCAAATATATAGGAAAAAAAGTATTGATTGCAATCGCGACAGTCTTTGTGCTGGCAACGGCAACATTCTTTTTAATGAAGCTGATTCCTGGAGATCCATTCTTAAATGATAAGATCCCGGTGGCCGTGCAGGATAAGCAAAGAGCGTTTTATGGTCTTGATAAGCCAGTACCGCAGCAATATCTGACTTACATGAACAATTTGCTGCATGGAGATCTTGGTTATTCCATCAAAAAGACAGGAAAAACAGTAGTGGATATCATTAAGGAAGCCTTCCCTGTGTCTGCAAAGCTTGGTTTGATTTCATTACTTTTTGCAGAGGCAGTTGGTCTTTTCTTTGGTATTTTATGTGCTCAGTTTCGAGGAAAATGGCCAGATTATCTGTTGATGGTAGTGGCAGTTTTAGGAATTGCACTTCCAAGTATGGTGCTTGGTCCGATTCTTCGTATGATTTTTGGTGTAAAGCTTGGCATCCTTCCAGTAACAGGATGGGGAAAACCAAATCAGATTATACTTCCGGCACTTGTTCTTGGTCTTGGAACAGTTGCAGGAAATACAAGAAATATGAGAGCGAGTATGTTAGCCATAACAACACAGGATTATGTAAAGACGGCAAGAGCGAAAGGTCTTTCGCCAATTAGAGTTGTATTAAAGCATCAGTTTAAAAACTCACTTGTTCCAATCATTCCAAATCTTGGTGTGCAGATCGCAGGTGTTTTGATGGGCTCATTTGTCGTAGAGAGCATGTTTTTAATTCCTGGACTGGGCCGATATTTTGTCGATTCAGTCACTAATCTTGATTACCCGCTGATCATGGGTCTTACAGTATTTTATGGTGCATTTCTAGTTACAATGAATCTAATAGTTGATGTACTGTATGGATTAATCGATCCGCGAATCCGCGTAAAGTAAAGGAGAAAAGATGAATACTGATACAACAAAAAAAGTGCAAGCTGCAGAAGTAACATTTGCAGATGATGCGTTTTCTCCACTTCCAGAGGGAGCACTTGATCAGGATCAGATTGCAAGGAAAAAGACAACCTATTTTAAGGATGTATGGAGAAATTTCAAAAAGAATAAGCCGGCGGTAATCAGCTTGGTGGTTATTGCCATCATGATATTTTTTGTCCTGTTTGGACCGATGATGACAAAATTTGATTATTATTCTAATGATTACAGCTGTTCAAATCAAGGACCAAATGCCGTTCACTGGTTTGGAACAGATAATCTTGGACGTGATCTTTGGACACGCGTGTGGGCAGGAGGAAGAGTATCCCTTATTATTGCGATTTTAGCTACGCTTATTCCAGAAATTATTGGAATGGCAGTAGGCGGCATCTCAGGTTATCTTGGCGGTTGGGCAGATACAGTAATTATGCGCACAATCGATGTGTTGATGGGAATTCCAAGCTTAATCTACATGATTCTTTTGATGGTTGTAATGGGAAGCGGAAATATTGCAACGCTTGTAATTGCAATGAGTATTACCGGCTGGATGGGTGCCGCAAGAAGTACACGAGGTCTTGTTTTACAGCTAAAGACTCGTGAGTTTGTAGTAGCATCAGAGACGCTTGGTGCATCGTCTGGATGGATCATTGCAAGACGTTTGATTCCCAACACACTCGGCATTCGCGTAGTCAGCATTACAATGTCGCTTCCAAGCGTCATTTTCTACGAAGCATTTTTAAGCTATATCGGACTTGGCGTGACACCGCCGCAGCCAAGCTGGGGTCAGTTAATCAAGGCAGCAGGAGAGACCTTCCGTTATTATCCATACCAATTTATCATTCCGTGTCTGTGCGTTAGCATCACAATGCTTTGCTTTAACCTGATTGGAGACGGACTTAGAGATGCACTTGATCCAAAGCTTCGTGCGTAAATAGATAATGCATTCGTTATAGAAAAAGTGAAACGAGCAGAGCCGCAGTATTTTTGTATTTCGGCAGAATGAGAGGAATCATGGAAAAGGAAAAAATCTTAGAGGTAAAGGATTTAAAAGTATCCTTTCAGACCTTTCAGGGAAGCGTTCAGGCAGTGCGCGGCGTTTCCTGGCATTTAAATAAAAAAGAAACGATTGCAATCGTAGGTGAGTCTGGCTGTGGAAAAACAGTTACAATTCAGACAGTTATCGGATTAAATCCAAAGAAAAACGGCAGTATTAAGGGCGGAGAGGTCCTTTTTAACAAAGAAAATCTGCTTGATCTGACACCTAAACAGATGAGAAAGCTGCAGGGCAATCAGCTCTCAATAATTTTTCAGGATCCATTTACATTTTTAAATCCGACAATGACAGTTGGGGAGCAGATCATGGAGCCATACATGCAGCACTACAAGGTTTCCAGAGAAGAAGCAAGAAAAAAGGCAGTCGAGATCTTAAAGATGATTTCACTTCCGTCACCAGAGGAAAATATGAAGCGCTATCCGCATCAGCTTTCAGGCGGTATGCGCCAGCGTATCATGATTGCAATGGCACTCATCTGTAATCCAAAGGTATTATTTGCTGACGAGCCAACTACAGCGCTTGATGTGACGATTCAGGCACAGATCATTGAACTAATGAATGATTTGAAGGATAAGATTGATACGTCAATTGTTTTAATCACACATGATATGGGCGTTGTTGCAAATATGGCAGACCGAATCTACGTTATGTATGCTGGTCAAATCGTAGAGCATGGCGACTGCGATACTATCTTTCATCATCCAAAGCATCCGTACACATGGGGACTTTTAAGCAGCGTGCCGCGTCTTGATAAAAGAGTAAGCGAAGACCTCTATTCAATTCCGGGAACACCGCCGGATTTGTTGGCACCGCCTGTCGGATGTGCGTTTGCTGCCAGATGCAAATATGCAATGAACATATGCCGCACAAGTCAGCCGCCGTGTATTGATTTTTCAGAACCAGACCATTATGCATCCTGCTGGCTCAATCATCCAGCGTGCATCAAGAAAAATGGCGCACCAAAGAGTCCTGTTGAAGCACAGAACATAAAGGAGGAGGAATGATGGGAACGACAAAAGAACCAATCCTCGAATTGAAAAATGTAAAAACAACCTTCAAGGTGCCAAAGGGTATTTTAAAGGCTGTAAATGGTGTAGATCTAACTATTTATAAGGGCGAGACAGTAGGACTTGTTGGTGAGTCAGGATGTGGAAAAAGTACGCTTGGAAAAACAATTATGCGATTGTATCGCCCAGATGAAGGAAATGTAATGTTTGAGGGACAAGATATCTGGCGCTACAACAAAAAGGAAAAGAAAGAGTACACCAAAAATGTGCAGATGATCTTTCAGGACCCGTATGCTTGTCTTGATCCTCTTAGTGTAGTAAGTGATATTGTTGCAGAGGGCATGAAGATCCACAAGATGTATAAAGGACCAGAATTAGAGGAGCGCGTGTTGGAGCTTCTAAAAATGGTCGGCTTAAATAAGGATCATGCAAACAGGTTTCCGCACGAGTTCTCAGGCGGACAGCGTCAACGTATCGGAATTGCCAGAGCGCTCTCGCTTGAACCAAAGCTGATCGTATGTGATGAGCCGATTTCTGCACTGGATGTTTCTATTCAGGCACAGGTCGTAAATTTACTTAAGCGTCTTCAGCAGCAGATGGGATTATCTTATTTGTTTATCACACACGATCTGTCAATGGTGCGCCAGATATCAAACCGTATTGCCGTAATGTATTTGGGTTCACTTGTTGAGATTGCAGACAGCGAGGATATTTATATTAAAAACCGTCATCCATACACGAAGGCACTTCTTTCTGCTATTCCGATTGCTGATCCGACAATTGAGCGTGAGCGAAAAAGAATACTTCTTCAAGGTGATGTGCCAAGCCCGGTCAATCTGCCGCAGGGCTGCAATTTCTGTAATCGCTGTCCATATGCGACACAGCTTTGCAAGGAGAGAAAACCGCAGCTTCGCGAGATCGAGCCGGGACATTTTACGGCGTGTCATAGAGCGGAGGAGATGTAGGTTACGTCTCCGACAAAAACCGCTCGATCTTGACGGCGGTCTGCAGTTGGAAGGTGATGTCGGCATCATCGAGCGATACACCAAGGAGCTTTTCAAGCTTTTCTAAGCGCATCAAAAGTGTATTTCGGTGAAGAAAGAGTGCTTTTGCAGTCTGTACCTTATTGCAGCGGCAGTCGAGCCACGTGCATAGAGTTTCATATAAATGTGCATCGTGTGTTTTGTCATATTCGCGGATCGGATCAAGAAAACGAGCAGTATATTCGCGCATAACAGAGGCCGTCGGAATTTCAAAAAGAAGCTGATAAAAGCCTAGATCACTGTAAGAGATTAAGTGACGATTGTCACCAAGAAGTTTCCATGAAAGCAAGCTTCGTTTTGCCTGAATATATGATTCGCGAATGCCAAAAAGACGTGAACGTACATTGCCTTTTCCAACACAAAATTTTGTGCCGGGATATTGTTGTTCCATACGTATCGTCAGTGATTCAAAGAAATGATCAGCTGATTGCTCCTGTGAGTTGGTATTTATGGGAAGTACAAATACGTTAGCGCTGTTTCTTGCAACATGCCATGTGCTTCCAGTTTCTTTTTGCGTGATATAGCTAAGCTTTGTCGCAAGCATACGGAAAAATTCAGATGGTGTCTCTGTAAAGGAAGGTCCGTGCATCGCTTCAAGCTTTTGAAAATAAGCAGATGCATTCATCATCTCAAATATGTACACACAGTAGTTATAGCTTGGCAGATATCCCAGAAATAATGCCTGATTGAGTGTTGCGATATCATCTACATTTGTATTCTGGAAAAAGAGTGAGTACCAGAAGGTATTAGCGATTGCTACGTCCTTTTCGCGATCTTGAATCAGATTTATGATGTCTTTTGTGATGGAGTTTACATAGGCAAGACTTGTATGAGAGAAGACTGGAAGCTTAAGCTCATCAGCAAGCTGTCGGATCTCATCATCAAGATTTTCTTCAAGAATGTAATGGTGGCCGACAAGAAATAAAATGCCAGCGGCATCGTTTTGTGCCGCATCGCGAATCAGCTGAGCAAGCTCCACCTTTTCAACAACAGCGTTGGCACCATAATAAATTAAAAATTCACCGCCGCTTACCCATTCACCGATTGGAGGACATAAAATCACGTAAGGCCAAGTGACAGTCCTAGACAGTCCCGCAGCTCCGCCAATCAGCTTCATGTGGGAGAGAGAAGGCAGCGATAATAAATCTTTTGCAGTAGTCATAAAGTAAACCTCCTTGTCAGACAAGTGTAAGTGATTTCTGCGAAAATTTCAATAGATTAGGGAGGAGAATGACATGAAAACAGTAATTTACGCGAGAGTTATCAATTCAGTATCGGATGAACCAATTGAAAATGGAATGGTCGAGATTGAAGATGACCATATTGTGTATGTCGGAGAAAAGCGTGAAAGCACCGACTCTGATGCACAGATTTTTGACTTAGAAGGAAAGACTGTTATGCCTGGATTTATTGATGCACACGCCCATCTTTGTGGAAGCGAGAGCATTCATAAGACTGGTGACACACCATATGATCTGCTTTTGACGACTGTTTGTGATCTTAAAGATCTGGTGGATGCCGGTGTGACAGGTGTGCGTGACATGAGCGCATTTGGTGCTTCATTAAAGCGTGCGATTGAAGCTGGATTGATCAAGGGACCGCGTATCATGCCGGGCGGAAGAGTTATGAGCATTTCTTCAGGCCACTGCGATATGAATCCGATGCTGTCACCAGAGGAATCGAATCAGCGTGATCTTATTGGCTGCCTGGTGGATGGTCCGGAGGATTGTTATAGAAAGACAAGACAGCAGTTTCGTGAGGGTGCACAGTTTATCAAAATTTGTGCAACTGGCGGTGTATCATCGGCAGTCGATGATTTTAATGATATTGAATTTTCACCAGAGGAAATTCGTGTAATCGTGGAAGAGGCAGCGCGTCACAATACATACGTTACTGCACACTGCACAGGAACAGAGGGCACAAAGCAGGCTATTAAAAACGGTGTTAAATGTATTGAGCATGGTGTTCTACTAGATGAGGAGTGCGTACAGATGATGGCAGAAAAGAACATTCCGCTTGTTACCACGCTTTCTGTATCACTTGGCCTTGCTGATATGAAGGGGCTGCCAGATTTTATGACGAAAAAAGCAAAAGCACTTGGCGATGCATCAAAGCATTCATTTGTACTTGCACATCAATATGGCATTCGAGTTGCACTTGGAACAGATTATTCCAACTCACCAAATACACCGTTTCATGAAATCGGAAAAGAATTTTACAGCCTGACGCGCTGCGGATATACCAATATGGAAGCCATCAAAGCAGGAACTATTAACGGTGCGTATTTGATGAAGTCTGATGATAAGTTTGGAAGCCTAGAGGCAGGAAAGCTTGCTGATCTTGTTGTAGTAGATGGTGATCCGTCAGAGGATATCATGCTGCTTGCAAACGCAGATCATGTGCGCCTCGTAATGATCGGCGGTGAGATAAAGAAGAATACGCTGTAAAAGAAGGGAGAAAGTGATGATTCAAAAGGACGAGATCAGACAAGTGTTAGAGTCTGCAAAGGCGCTTGGAATCGAGTTTGCCGAGCTGTTTTTTGAAGACAGAGAGGAGACGAACATTCCCTGCATAGAAACTGTGATCCAAGGCGTGAAGAGTCTTCGCATATGCGGAGCAGGTCTCTATCTTATACAAGGGCTTTCAAATGTCTATCTTTATACAAATCAGGTAACAAAGGAAGCACTTCTTGATTTAGTTAAAAAGGGTGCAGAAATGCTTGAGATAAAAGCTAGAGCAGCTGCCGCTGGAATTGTTTTAACAGAGAAGTTCTACCATAATCCCTGCCCTGTTGTAAAGTACCCGTCACAGATTAGTAATCAGGACAAAATCAATGTGCTTTTGCAGGCAGACAAAGCCGCAAGAAGTGCAGGCGTCAATGTGCGTTCATTAAATGTAAACTATTTTGATACAGATCAGCGCGTGCTGATCGCAAACACCGAAGGCCTTTACACGACAGACCGCCGTGTCACAACGAGAATGCGCATGCAGGCAGTTGTCGCAGATGGTGACAGTGCATATGGCACATGGGACGATTATACAAAGGCTTCCGGCTTTGAGGCTTATGATGATGAGCTTTCTTATACGAGTTTTGCAAAGGATATGGTAAAGCGAGCCGATTGCATCCGCACGGCTGGAAGCATTTCACCATGCACAGTTCCAGTTGTGTTAGCGGCAGGCGGCTGCGGAACGCTGTGGCATGAGAGCTGCGGCCACTCGCTTGAGGCCATTGCGATTGCCCACCGTTCAAGTGCATTTGTGGATAAGATCGGAGAAAAGGTAGCAAGTGATAAGGTTACGCTTGTAGATGATGGAACGCTGCCAGGTCAGTATGGTTCTGCTGCGATTGATGATGAGGGTCATCCGATGCAGCGAAATATTTTAATTGAAAATGGTGTTTTAAAATCTTACATGTGTGACCGCTATTACGGAAAGCTTCTTGGAATGGAAAGTACAGGAAGCGGAAGAAGACAAAATTATACATATGCGCCAGTATCAAGAATGACGAATACATGTCTGGCAGAGGGCAGTGACGATGAGGATGAGATTGTGCGCAGTGTGGACAATGGCCTGTATGTTGAGAGCATCGGAGGAGGCTTCGGCGGTATGCAGTTTTCTCTTGAAGTAAAAGAAGGCTTCTGGATTAAAAATGGCCAGATCGACCGTGATCATCAGGTAAAAAACATTATGCTGACGGGAAATGGAATTGATGTGATTAAGCGCATTGATCGCGTTGGAAAAAAGATGAAATATGAAAAAGGCGGCTTCTGCGGTGCAAGCTCAGGTCTGATTCCAACGACAACACCGCAGCCAATGGTGCGCATTTCCCATATGGCGATTGGGTGATTTTGAGTTAAAGAGCATATAACGAGGAAAGGCAAACATATGAAAGAATGTATGAGAGAACTAAAAGCATATAAGGCGGCTATGCAGTTTCTTCCTAGTGGATGTCTGGCAGCTGAGGCCGAGGCAGAAAAGCAGGAAAAGCTTTCTGTTGAGATAACAGGTTCACAGACTGGTCCGATGAGCTGCAGCGAACAGACGGAGCTCTTTGTGCGTGCATCAGGTCAAAAGACAGGTATGGTTTATACGCAAAAGCTGGATGCAAACGCAAGTGATGTGATTGCACAGGCACTGACAAATAGTGAGGCTTCTGCTGCAAAAAAGGCAGAGCCGATGGCGGCAGCAGATTACTGGAAAATGGATGAGGCAAAGGATTCAAATTATGATCAGGCAAAAACACTTGTCTCTATCGAAACCTTAAAGAATAAGGCAAAAACACTTGCCGGACAGTTAGAGGAAAGCTTTGGGTGTCAAGTGCGTCTTAATCTTTCTCAGACAATCCTTACTATGGGAATTGTGAACACCAATAATATAGAAGAAACAGCTTCAGTTTGTCGCTTTGCGGCAGAGGCAGCAGCAGATGGATATGAGGGCTATGCGTGTGCACTCACGCTTGATGAGCTGTCACCAGAGCCTTTTATTCATGAATTTTCAAATCGCCGATTCTTAGATGTGCCGACAATTTTGGCTGAGCCTGGTGTGTACCGCGCTGTGCTTTCATCACAGGCAGTAAATAATATTTTAATTACAGCGTGGCAGATGTTTACCGCAAAGCGTGCCAGAAGCGGTGCGACACCACTTGCTGGAAAGGAAAACAAAAAGATCTTTTCAGACTGCATTACGATACGTGATTACAAGGGCGGCGCTGATTCAAAGAACAGCGTACAGTGTGGCTTTTCATGGAAAATGGACTGCGAGGGTGTGCCAAGCCGTGACTTAACACTTGTTGAAAATGGCGTGTTAAAGGGCTGGATGCATAATCTTTCAAGTGCAGCAGCAGCCGGGGTTCGTTCTACAGGAAATGCAGGCCGAAAGACACTTTTAAGCGGAAATATTCATACTGATATGGCAATCATGCCGAAAAACTTTACTATCGAGTCAGGAACGGCAAGCTTAGAACAAATGATTCATGATTGCGATGATGGTGTGTATGTGTTTGAAAATTATGACCAGTTTCATGCATTAAATGTTGTATCAGGCGATTTCTCATTCCCATGCAAGGCAGTGCGCATTAAGGAAGGAAAGCCGGTTGGCATTATGGAAGGACTGACGATGACAGGAAATGTGGCAGAGCTGTTTGCCAGAGTAGAGCAAGTCGGAAGTGACCGAGTTATCAATCCGCTTGTTATGTATGACAGTTATACTGTATCTGGCCCTGCGATGCTTGTAAAATCACTGAAAATTAGCGGCTGATAAAAAAGGTTAGGAAAATCAGAAAGGCAGGTTTTAATATATATGAAGATTATTGAGCAGGAAGAAGTAAGAAAGCTTCTGCAGCCAAAGGACTGCATTCAATTAATGGCAGAGGCATTAAAAGGTCTTGAAAGCGGCGAGTATGCTCAGCCGGCACGTCTGATCACAGTTATGCCGAATACAGCAAAATTTGGTTTTATGCCAGCATATGTAGGTGACTATTTTGGTGCAAAGGTGATCTCTGCATTTGCACCGAATATGGGAACAAAATATCCGTCTCATATAGGTTATGTTATGCTGTTTGAGTCAGCGCACAGCACTGTAGCAGGTATGATAGAGGCTGGAAGCATCACCGAGATTCGAACTGGAGCCGTCAGTGCAGCCGCAACAGATTTGTTAGCCAGAAAGGATTCACACAAATTGGCATTGATTGGAGCCGGAGCACAGGCGCGCTCTCATCTGGCTGCGATCCGCGAGATTCGTGATATTACTTCTGTAACAGTCTACGATCTGTTCCCACAGGCAGCAGAGCTTTTTGCAAAAGATATGCATGAAAAGTACAAGATTCCAGTTGTTGTATGCAGTACCGTAAAGGAAGCAGTCAAAGATGCAGATATCATCTGCACCGTAACACCGTCAAAAGAGCCACTTTTGACAAAAGAAATGGTCAAGCCTGGAACTCATATCAATGCAGTGGGTACCTTTACACCAACTACAAGAGAGGTTTCCTCTGATCTGGTAGCAGCAGCGCGTCTTTATTCCGATCAGACAGAAGCAGCAAAGCGCGAGAGCGGCGAATATCTAATTCCGCTTAAAGAAGGGCTGATTAAAGAAGATCATATTGTTGGATCTATCGGAGAAGTGCTTTTAGGCAAAGCACAAGGCAGAACAGCTGATGATGAAATCACCATCTTTGATGCACTAGGTCTTGCTATTGAGGATGTGGCAAGCGCAAAATATGTGTACGAAAGGGCAGCTTTGTAATGGAATTTGATTTTGAAACACTTGTGGAGCGCTCTGGCGCAAATTTAAAGCTGATGATGACGCCGCCAGAAGTCGTCAAAGCAGGAAATATCAGTCTGGATGGTGCAGAGCCAGATTTTAAAAGTGCGCCTGTCATCGAGGAGGCAGTCATTCGTTTTGCAAAGAATGGACTATACGGTTTTACACTGCCGGATGAAGCTTACAAAAGTGCAGTAACAAAATGGATGCAGATGAGCCGAAAAACACAAATTAAGCCAGAGTGGATCGTTACAACGCTCGGAACTATTTATTCGCTTGCAACTACGATTCGTCTTGTATGTACGGATCCTGATGATGGTATAATAGTGACAACACCTGTTTATAATCGCTATCGTCAGGCGGCTGATCGCCTTAATAAAAGGACAGTGGAATGTCCGCTTCTATACGACAGTGTGAGTGGCCGTTATCAAATGGATTTTGACGCAATCAAGTCAGCTATGGCAAATCCAAATAATAAGCTGTTTGTGCTTTGCAATCCTCATAACCCAATTGGTCAGATCTGGAAAGAAAAAGATCTGGTGCGTCTGGCAGAGTTAGCAAATCGCTACGGTGTTATTGTTTACTCGGATGAGATTTTTGCAGATAACTGCTATCAGGGACTGACATGTCCGTGCTACCTTGATATTAAAGGTGCAAAGTCACATGCGATTGTCGCGACAGGACTGGGAAAATCATTTGGATTTACAGGAGTAAACCATGCAAACATTATAATCACAGATGATGAGCTTCGCGCGCGCTTTACAGACAGGCGGACTCGTGACCACTACGGAAGTCTTGATCCGTGTGTGTATGAGTGTGTACTCTCTGCTTATACAAGGGATGGCAAGGCATGGGTCGATGCGTCAAATGCGTATGTCTGGGAAAATATGTGTGTGCTTCGCGACTATTTTGCAAAGCACCTGCCAAAAGCAAGAGTGTGCGGCGGCGAAGGCGCCTATATTTTGTGGATCGACTGGTCAGCATATTTTTCAAGTGGTGACGAATTAAACGAATTTCTAGTTAAAAAAGCTCATGTGTGCCTAGGTGAGGGAAGTGACTACGACAGTCCGCTGTTTACTCGCGTGTGCATGGCAACGCCAAGAAAATGCCTAATAAGGACACTCGAATCAATAGGAGAGGCTTTTTCCAAACTTGGAAAAGAAAAATAGGCATAATAGGAAAATAAGAATTTATACACAAAAGAAACAATATAAGTAAAATAAACCATTAAAAGTGAAAAATATGGCCTTCAACCATTATTTTAATAGTATTGGTTGACATTTAGCCCTGTTTTCATGATTTTGAGGCTTAAAAATTAAAGAAAAAAGTTTGGCGGAATCGCAAAAAGTGCTGTGCGGTTCCGCCTTTTTTGTGTCGAAATGGCGGTTATGCAGTACAGCTGTTTGTGCTATAATTATATTAAAGAAGATGAAAAGAAAGCGAAAAGATATAAGAATAGTATTAAGAAAATTCAAAAAAAGAGAGGTATTGTGTATGAAGAAGAGAAGTTTGAATAAAATAAAGCAAATGGTGTCGATTGGTATGTCATGCATTATGGCAGGTTCTACATGCAATCTTCCAATGATGCTGCATGCAGAAGAGGTTCAGACAGAGAACATGCATCCAACTTATATGGTTACTTCATTTGATGAGTTGAACGAAGAGATTGCGTATCAAGCGCTGTCAATCGGTGCAGAAGAAAGCGAAATCAACTTTCCTGATACATTAAAGGTAAAAGTGATTCGTCAGGTTGAAGAGGAACCAAGTACAGAAGCAGATGAAGAGGAATCGAGTACAGAAGTAGTTGAAGAGGAAGCTAGTACAGAAGCGGAGGAGGAAACGACTTCAAAAGTTCTGGAATCTCAGACAGAGGCAGAATCCCAGACTGAAGCAGAATCAGAGGTGGAATCAGGGACCGAGACGGAAGTTAAGCCGCAGACGGAAGTTGAGTCACAGACTGAGATAGAATCAGAGTTACAGACAGAAGTAGAAAACGAAACTTTGGAAAGTGAGTCTGAAACGGAAGTACCGATGACAGAAACAGAGGTACCTGAGACAACAGCGGCATCAGAACCTCAAACACAAGTACCAGAGACAACAGTATCAGAATCTGAGACAGAATCTACCGAACAGCTAGAGTCTGATACTACAGAAGAGGAAAGTAGTATTGTGGCTTCTCTGATAGATAGCATCAAAGGTCTCTTTACACCGGTGGAAGTATATGCGGCAGAGGAACATATTACCTACAACGCAGGTGAAGGCAACGGTGCAGAAGATAGTCAAGAAGGCGAAGAGTGGACTATCGAACATATTACATGGAAATTAGATGCAGAGAAAAGCTCACTTACAGAATTTGACAGCAGTGAAGAGTCTGCTGGTGCAGTTTATATATACACGCCAACTATCCCAGAAACCGACGAAAATGGCAACTACTATATTCTGTCAGAAGAAGCAATTTTGCCAGAGATCTATGTCATGGTTGATTGTGTGGATAATGGTATTGTATTATACAGTAGCAATATTGTGGATAGTGGAACCTGCGGAGCAGAAGGAAATAACGGGGATAACCTGACCTGGATACTGGATGATGAAGGTGTGCTCACCATAAGCGGTACAGGCGCGATGGCGAATTGGAATAGGAGGGGCTCGCCATGGTATGCAAACAAAGATAAAATAGAATCAGTGATGATTGAAGATGGTGTGACAAGTATTGGAAAGTATGCGTTTTTTGACTGTAGCAGTTTGGCTAGCATAAAGCTGCCGAATAGTATATCAAGTATTGGAATTGCTGCGTTTAATAACTGTAGCAGTTTGGCTAGCATAACGTTACCAAATAGTATATCAAGTATTGGAGAACTAGCATTTTATTACTGTAGTAGTCTAACAAGTATAACGATTCCAAATAGTGTAACAAATATTGAAAAATATGCATTTTGTGGATGTAGTATGCTCGCAAGTATAACGATTTCGAATAGTGTAACAAGTATTGCAGAAAGTGCATTCGAAAGCTGTACTCGTCTAAAAAGTATAACAATTCCAAATAATGTAATAAGTATTGGAAAAAATGCATTTCATGACTGTTTTTGTCTTACAAGTGTTATTTATCTTGGAAATACTGAACAATGGAATAATAAGAATATTGGAAATGGCAACGATGCATTATTAAATAATGTAAAATTTCATGAGCATTTGCCTGGGACTGCTTGGTCGAATAATGATACGTATCATTGGCATCAGTGTACAGATGAGGAATGTCCTGTAAAAGATGAACCACAAGCACAAGATAGCTATGCTTTGCACGATTGGGAAAATGGAAAATGCAGAGTGTGCGGATATATTTGTACGCATACAGAAGCAGAGGAATGGATTCAGACAGCAGAGACACATAAAAAGAAGTGTAATAACTGTGGAGTAGTGACGGTTGTAGAAGAAACGCATGAGTGGGAAAATGGAATTTGTAGCGTGTGTGGATATATTTGTAAGCATACAGGAGTAGAGGAATGGACTCAGACAGCACAGACACATAAAAAGAAGTGGAGTTGCTGTGATTTAGTGACGGTTGCAGAAGAAGATCATGAGTGGGAAAATGGAATCTGCAGCGAGTGTGGATATATTTGTAAGCATACAGGAGCAGAGAAATGGATTCAGACAGCACAGACACATAAAAAGAAGTGTAATAATTGTGGAGTAGTGACAGTTGTAAAAAAAACGCATGAGTGGGAAAATGGAATTTGTAGCGTGTGCCAATATAGTTGCAATCATACAGGAGGAACCGCGACTTGTACTAAGAAGGCAGTTTGCACAGAATGCGGAATGGAATATGGTGAAAAAGACTTTAAGAAGCATGAAAATTTGTATCATGCCGCACAAGCTCCTACATGTACAAAAAACGGATATGAAGCATACTGGAGGTGCAAGAACTGTGCAAAGCTGTTTTCAGATGAAGCCGGAACACATGAAATCATTAACCCAGTAGAGATAAATGCAAACGGCCATGCCCTTAAAAAGGT
>ERZ809296.497-NODE-497-length-63343-cov-63.845784_pt1 | contig 63343 bp, 76 predicted proteins | sample MGYA00520511_ERZ809296 | MGnify/ENA primary metagenome ERZ809296 (study PRJEB31576, sample SAMEA3212662) | Homo sapiens | biome: human-gut; feature: human gut; material: fecal | place: Sweden | collected 2012 ...
AACAAATTCATATCAGATTACACCTCTTTCTGTCTTGGTATAGAAAGAGTAGCACTTCAACCCTACTGCATTATGACAGGAACCCTACAATTTTGTAGGAATCAAAAAGTTGATCGTAAAGGTTGTTCCAACCCCAAGTGTGCTATCTACCTCAATCGTTCCATTGTGTGCTTCTATAATGGCCTTTGCCAGCGGCAGGCCCAACCCGATCCCTTGCGTATCTTTTGAAAATCGGCTGCGGTAAAACCGCTTGAAAATGTGGGGCAGATCTTCCGGGTGAATGCCGCTGCCGTTGTCGCTTACAATAATTTGAATGACAGACGCAAAGGCTCTCCATGAAATGGAGATTGTTGCGCCTGCCTTTGTATGGTCGATGGCATTCTTCACCAAATTGCTGACTGCCTCTACTAACCAGGTTTGGTCACAGAAAAGGGTGATTTCGTCATCACCAGAGAGTATGAGTGTTTTTTCCTGTTGCTGTGCTTGATAGGAAAAATGCCTTTTAACATATTCCATCATATCCGCAACATATTGAATGGATTTTTCCAGAGTGATCGTCCCTGCATCCAACTTAGTGATTTTCAAAAGATTTTGCACAAGATTTTCAATCCGATCTAGTTCCTGCTCAGAGAGGGAGGCAAATTTCCTCAGTTCCGGGTTATCGCTCACTTCCTGTTGAATCAAACCATTGTAAATATTAAGTGCAGCAAGAGGCGTTTTTAACTGATGGGAAATATCGGAGATGGTATTCTTCATAAAGGTTTTGTCGCGGCCTTCGTTCTCGGCATGAGCGTTCAAAATCGCAACCAGGGAATTGACCTCATGGAACAGCCGGTATAAGTCGCCTTCATCATCACACTCGATACGCGCATTTCGGTTTCCTGCAATGTATTCCCGAATTTGCTCTATGGCTCCATTCATAATTTTGCTCTGTTCTCGAAAATACAAATACAGGGCGATAAGAACAAGCAGTATCATCAACACGGCGGCTGCTGACACATAAAAAACTGTATTCTCCAATTTCAGAGCAATAAAGATGATTGCAGTTGCGGTGAAAACTGCCATTATCAGCAATACACACAGAAAAAGGCGGTTGATTTTTCGATTGACCAGTATTTTCATAACACACCTCTATCTGTTTCGTTCCACTTGTATCCCATGCGGCGAACCGTCACTATTTTTTGAGGATCGGCAGGATTATCTTCGATTTTCGTGCGAAGCCGCCGGATATATACAGTCAGGGTGTTGTTATCAATGTATTTTTCATCGCAATCCCACAGCTTGCTCAAAATCTGTTCAGGTGAAAGGACGATATTAGGATTTTCCATGAACAGACACAGCAACTTATATTCGCTGGCGGTCAAGCTAACTGCAACACCGTTTTTAGTAACTTCCTGTTTGAGAAGTTGAACCTCTATACCATTCGATTTCAGTGCAGTGTTGTTATCTTGTGCCTGATTATAATTTTCGCTGCGACGGAGAAGGGCATTGACCCTCGAAAGAAAAACGGCCAGCTTGAACGGTTTAGTAATATAGTCATCACCGCCAATATCAAGGCCCATAATAATATTTGTTTCCTCGTCGGCAGCAGTCAAAAACATAATCGGGACTTTAGAAGATGCTCGGATTTTTTGGCAAAGATCGAAGCCGGAACCATCCGGCAAAGTTACATCCAAAATCGCCAAGTCATAATTACCGTTTGCCCATAGTTGTTCCGCCTCTGCGATTGTACGAGCAATCGTCAACTCATACCCTTGCTTTTGGATTGCGAATGATAATCCGTTGATTAAACTTAAATCATCTTCTACAAAGAAAATCCGTTTCATGTATTCTCACCATCCATAGATTTGTTTGCTTTACATCGTTTGTCTACCGGCTTTTCTGCATCTTTTGGGATCAGCCAGACACCGGCCATCTTCACAGCACCGGGAATACGGCCACCGGCGCAATAGTAGTTTACCCGTCGAGGCGTTACGCCCCACTTTTCGCTGACCTCTTTGACTGTTATGTAATCCATGCCTGCACCTCCGATAATGGTATTATAGTTCTTACAAAAGAACAAAACAAGGCGCAGAATATGAATTATGATATAAGCCCCGTTAGCTTAATACCGGGGTGCATAAATAAGGCGCCAGGTGTGGAGCCAACGAGGTCACACCCGGCGCTTTTGATGGATTACATTGGATAGGTAATATTGGCTGTGTCTGGGTGAATCAGAACCACCGGCACATCGTTCTCCCGTGCATACCGGACACACTGCATTGTCCCAGATCGCAGATTCCGCACATCGTCATAAACTGCCACCAGGTAGTTGGCCTGATCTACCATGTAGCAATTTCTCTTGATATAGCTCTCACGGCAATCCTCGTTTCCGATGACCTCTTTTCTGCTGCAATGTTGCAGGATGAACTCCATCCGGCGCTTGCTACGCTGATCCCACTTGGCGTCATGGCCGACAAACGGCAGGGCCACAACCAATTCAATATCTTCGTATCCAGGCTGCTCCTTCAGGCGAAGGATCTGTTCGGCCGCCCACATATCAACACCCAGGGCGCCGCCAACATAAAAGCGCCGGACTTCCTTTTCATCATGCAGCTTTCGGAACACCTCCAGCATATTGGCTTTGATCTTCTTACAAAGGGCATAATCTTCACTGTATTTGAACTTGAACCGGCTTGGCCGGTGTCCAGTAATAGCACAAACGCATTCATTCATGCGGTTTCCTCCTGTTCTAATAGCGTTCAACACATACAAAACAAAAATAACTCATTTAATAAGGCACAAACGAAATCATCAGCCAAATTATAACACAAATAATGTTCAATATCCAGGGAACCTTTCTGATATGCTAACAATCAGAGAGGTGAACTTATGGACGAAGAATTTATCCGCAATCGGATCACGGAGCTGCGGTTGAAAAAAGGCATTTCTGAATACCAGTTGAGCTTGGAACTGGGACAAAACCGTGGCTACATCCAGGCTATTTCCTCCGGCCGGGCATTGCCTTCCATGAAGCAATTCTTAAATATCTGCGAATATTTTGAAATAACACCCCTACAATTTTTTGACGCTACCGAAAACACCCCACAGCTTGTCAGAAAGGCGTTGGATGGCATCAGGACATTATCAGATGATGATTTAATTATATTGCTTGGTCTTATCGCACGGCTGAATCAAGGAAAATGACGGCAGGCGCCAAATGGCTCCTGCCGTTTATCTTTCCCTATATTATCCCCCATTTTCTCATCCACGCAAAATATTATGTAAATTGAATCTTTCTACTTGTTGAGAAGTCAGACTACATGATACAATGGAATGGATTATGACTGGGGGTTCGCATTATGTTAATTTATATGATGATGCTTGAAACTCCAGAGGAGAAGTCGCTGTTTGAACAGATCTATCTGGAGTATCGTGGCCTGATGTTCCATGTGGCCTACGAAATTTTACATAACGAGCAGGATGCAGAGGATGCTGTGCATCAGGCTTTCGTAAAAATAGCAGAAAACATTAAAAAAATTGATGCTCCTGTGTGTCCAAAAACGCATAGCTATGTCGTTACAATAGTTGAACACCAAGCAATCGATCAGTACAGAAAGCAAAAAAAATACCAAACAATCGAACTAATTGATGATATTCAAGGTGCAAATGCTCAATATGAAGGAGACAACGGCTTGACAAAATGTATCTTGAAATTGCCTGCCAGGTATCGAGAAATGATTTTGCTTCGCTACCATCATGGGTATACTGTCAGAGAAATCGCAAAGATGTTGGGACTGTCGTTGCCGGCCGCAATCAAATTGGATCAACGGGCCAAAAACAAATTGAAAAAACTATGTGAGGAGGCGGGAATCCTGTGATAAGTGAAGAAATGCTGAAAAAAGCGGCGGCTGAAGCGGATCAAGCAATCAGGGATTCGCTCCCCGCTCCAGCAGAATGTGAGCATGAATTTTCCCAATCATTTCAAAGAAAAATGCGCCGTACCTTTCGCAAAGCAAAACACCCTGTAATTTATAAACTGCCCAAGTATGCGGCCTGCTTTGTTCTTGCAGTAGCTCTTGCCAGCGGTACATGGCTGACAGTGGATGCAGAAGCGCGAACTGCTTTTTTCGCATGGGTGCGAGAGCAGTATGAGTCGTTCGTTGAGTATAGATTTATTGGTGATGCTCCAAAGGAAAATGACATTATACGGTATGAGCTGACTTGGTTGCCAGACGGTTTTTCTTTGGAAACAGAACAGAGCCTTGGTAGCGGCACATATCTAATCTACACTGATGATTCTGGGCAACGTATCATTTTTTCCTACTTACAGGGAAATGATTCCTCCAGTTTGTTTGTAGCAGCGGACTATACAGAAGTGCAGTCCGTTCAAATCGGCAACATCAAAGCAGATTTCTATCAAGCCAGCCAAGCAATATCTCCTAATGGGCTTGTTTGGGTATCAGAGGAAGAAAACTTATGCTTTTGCATCACCGCATCGTTGCCAAAAGATACAATGATAAAATTAGCCGAAGGTATCCAAAAAAAATAATCAAAAATTTTCAAAGGTAACTGTCCAAAATGACCTCCTTCATTCGTTTACGGGGTATAAGCGAATGAAGGAGGTCATTTCTTTGAAAAAGCGAATTTTTCCCATCCTAGTTTTATTCCTTATGATGTTTTCCTCTACTGCTTATGCTGCTTCACCACGAGTGGCACAAGTTGTTCCGGAAATTTCTTTTAATGGAACAACCGCTATCTGTACAGTGTTTATTGCTTCCGAGCAACCGACCGATAACATTGAAGCGGTAATAAAATTATGGCAAGGGAACACATGCATTGAAACCTGGAAACGATCTTCCGTCGGAATACTTATGTTTAGTGGCGAAGCAAAGGTGACGAAGGGAAAGAGTTATCAATTAACAGTTGATGCGACCCTTGCCGGAAAAAGTCTACCTAGATTTTCGATTGAAGGGACTTGTAAATGAACTACTGGTCATGATTAAGTGTGACAAAAAATATTCTTTTTGAGTACTGCCCAACATGGGCTTGCATATTCGTTTGTAGGTATAAACGATCCTAATAAACAAACAAGAAATCATTTTTAGTCAAACTGAGTTTATCAGGAGGTGAGTCCAATGGTTTAAGATTTCTCTTTAAGGCAAGTTGACACCCCCGATTACAAAAGGGAGGAATTAAAGTATGAAAAAGCTGAAGATGTTGTTTTCCATGATCTGCGCCATCGCCATCCTTTCTTCGCTGTGCATTCCGGCTTTCGCGTACTCGGACGGCGATCGTGAAGTCCTGTACTATGACTTCCATATTGGTACTTATGAGTTGGTCGGCTGCTCCTCGTCCAGCATGAAGCGCCTCTACAACCGCCAATGGGTCGTATCGGTAAACAGTCGCGCCAACAACCGCTACGCCATCACCTATGGAATGCTCGACAACAATGCGACTGAGTGGGACTATGCGCTCGTGAGTAACACCACCTCTCGCTCCGGGACCGGCAACTTCGGTTCCACCTATTACAGCTCTTCGTCCATCGGTTCCCGCCTTTATCTCGGCGCCCTCATCAACTACAATGATGTCAACCGCGGTGTTGAGACTTCCGGCCAGTGGAGTACGGATGCGGCTAAGTAATTTCAAATAACGCAAGGGGTGATGGGGATCGTACAGCAATTCCCATCACTCTTTGCTACTTTATGGAGGGGTATATGAAAAAACCAAGAATGATCTGGACTGGCACGCTCCTTTGCCTTTTATTACTCACAGCCTGCCAGTCGGCTCCAGACAAACCCACAAACTCAGATACCGGCAATACTCCTGACTCCTCTGTCTTACAGTTCAGTAATCCAGTTGAGAATAATACAGATGCAGGAGGCGATGTTACCTCCATTTCAGACGCAAATATGGAACTGGTACGCAGTGTGAATGGAACGGCGATAGAAGAAACCATAACCATGGCTGATGGGAAACAGATAATCCTCAATGCTCAGGTTGATACCGAAAATGTCGAAAGTGTTAAGCAGTATCAGTATGAGGTACTTCCTGTTACAGACGAACTACGCAAAATGCTATTTACTACATTTTTTGGTGAGCGCGCTTCTGAGGCTATTTACGACCAGCGAAATGATGTCTGGGAACTTCACAACTCTGAATCAATTGGTGACTATTACCTCTATGAGCACACTATGGCCATGGCCGGAGAGAGTGTTCCTGGAGAGGAAATCTTTACATTGCAATATCGGGATGTAAACCTTTATCCCTTTGAAGATAACCTTTTGCCCTCCTTGACAGAATGTGGTGTATCTATCCCACTGGAGGATGTAATTTCTTTGTGCGGTACCATTACAGATGCCATTGCCCCTCAGAATAGTTATGTCGCTGATACTGTGTTGCCTTACGGTAATCAAGGGCGTCGGCCTTACTACAAGATTTTCTTCCGACGCACCGCAGATGGAATGCCCATCACTGGTTACAACGATCTTTCTTTCTGGGTGGATAGTAATGGTATCCAAACAATTAGCGGCGCTCTTTATGAACTGACATCCCAGCCGATTTCCTCTGATCTTCTTACCCTTGAGGATGCAGTTTCGACATTGCAGGAAAATGCCACACTTATTGATTTCTATGGTGAAGATACCCTTACTGTCGGTGCCATTTCTTTAGAATATATTGTAACACTGACTGAAACACAAGAGGCGGTTGTCGTTCCTGCTTGGCGTTTTCAAATTGGATCTGATGACGATGCCTTGATGATCAACCGTATGCGAGTTCTGGCAGTGAGCGCGGTCACTGGGGAACTGATTCAAGGAGAGCGGGGGATGAATTTTTGACTAAATCTTTGCGTTTTCGGCTTCGCGCCTCCATTTTTTCCTGGCCGATGCTGGCCAGCATCATGGTAGGAGTATTTCTACTTTTATGGAATCAGATTTACTACTGGATTCTCTACTGTATTTCGTATGAACCGGTTCCCTTGAGCGCCATGTGCACGACTTTTCTTGACTCCATTTTTCGAGCAAACGACCTAGGCGGTTTTGGCATATTTGCTGCGATCCTGGCTGTCCTGCCTGCATCCACTCTATTCTGTGAAGATTACAATAGTGGTTACTGCAAGGCAATTTTGAGCCGGGTGGAGCGCAAACGCTATCTTCAGGAGACTTTGCTCTGTTCCGGCATTTCCGGCGGGTTAGCTGTTTCTTTCCCCGTTCTGCTCAGCGATATGGTGTGGATCATAAATGGGAAGCCGAATACTGGTGAACAAATGGGAATCAACTATTTCACCGTGTTTGATGAAACTGTGTACCGGGAACTACAGTTTGTCTGGGACGGACTTTTTCTGGTGCTATTCCTGCTCCTGCTGGCCTTTCTGTTCGGCGCATCCTGGTCTGTGATTGGACTGTGCATCTCTGCACTTATTCCAAACCGCTATGTTACTCTGGCAGCTCCCTTTGCACTGTTCTTCGGTGCACATCTGATTCTTTACCGGTTAGGTGAACCGCTGCTATTCAGCCCGGCCAATGTTCTGATGCCAGCCACAGACTTCATCCCGTTCCCAGCCTTCCCGCTGTTGTACCAAGTTGGGATGCTGGCGCTGGCTTCCATTTTATGTTGGAAGCTGCTTGAAAGGAGGCTGTGGGATGTTTAAGATCTGTGCACATCAATTTCGCCGAGCATTTCTATCGCCACGGCTTTACTTGGCACTGGTTTTGGGGTGTGCCACTCAGATTATTAGTGTGTTTCCTCTGCTGGATTTTTCAAAAGCTATGGGTGAACCTCTTGGAATCCTTGAAGCGTTCATTTATTTCAATACCGATACCTATACAGCTACCTGTGCGTTCCTTGGTGCTGTTCTGATGGTATCTGATATACCATTTTCCGGTCAGAACGAAACATATACCCTTCTGCGAGTGTCCCGCAAGACCTGGGTTGCCGGAAAAGTTCTCTATTTACTTGGCATAAGCGCAGTATACTATCTTGTGATGTTTATTGCTGGTGCATTGTTCATTTCGGAAAACGCATTTGCTGCCAATGTCTGGAGCCTACCTCTCACTGCTCTTGTGCAGAACCGAGCGCCCGAGCTGGCTTGGGAATACCAGGTTTCCTTTCCATACGGGCACCTGATGATACTGACACCAGCAATAGCCTGCTTATTAAGTTACCTGCTTAGTGTGTGCTATGCCTTTGTAATGAGTCTCATCATTTTCTGGCTTAATCTGCGCATCTCTAAGGTGCTCAGTTACCTCGCTGCTGTACTGGTTCATGTAGCAGGGTACATTTTGACAATCGGGTTTTTGACTGGTTCTTACCGCAAATTTTCTCTTTTGGCGAACAGCCTGCTCATGTATCACAATATTAGCGGCTCAGAAACGGAAAGCGCATACTTGACACTGCCGCAATCGTTCCTGATCTATGCTGCTGTTGCCGTAGTGCTGTTTCTTTTAATTCTACGTGCCATCCACACTTACGATTACCGTATTACAGTGGGGACAAAGCAATGAAAGGACGCCTATTTACACGGGTCTTTGACCGTCATACACTTACCTGCTATCTTGCTGCAATAGCCATTATGGTGTTCCTTGTTGGTGGACATCGCTCTCCGCTGTCGTTCTTTATGGGGTTTTCTGCCCAAGATGGTGCTGGTGGGCTGGACATTCTAAAAACGATGGAATGGAATTTATGCGTTCTTCCGCCCGTTTCGGCAAGCCTTCTTTTTCTAATGCCGGAACTCGGAACACTAAGCACCTATACCGTCTTACGTTCCAAGAACATACGCAGTTGGTGGCTGATGCGGCTGGTTGCTGTGGTCGCAATAAATTATGTATTTTTTCTCCTTGCACTGATCCTATTGTCCCTGATTTCTGGCTCGGATTTGTTGTGGACAGAATGGTGTACGGCTACGGCGCTTTTCCCACTGCACACCACACTTCTCTCAGTTCTCTGTGCTGGCGGTATGATTCTGTCTGCAAGTCGGGCAGCAATCACTCTTTATCTTTTAGTAGAGTGTGGTCTGTTAGCTGTTGGAATGGCTTATCCACCAGTCAGCTTATTTCTCCCACCCTATTGGGGTATGGCACAGGCAACGGGCAATAATTTCAGTCCTGCGGTGGCAATCAGCTTGTTTCTGTTGATAGTGCTGAACCTTGGCATCGTGTACTGGTTGGGCCAGCATAATCCAGCAGCAAATCCGCAAAGCAAGTAATTGGAGGAATATTATGGAATCAATTATTGAAGTGCAGGATGTTACGAAGTCCTTTAAGGGAGCTACTGTACTCCACCAAATCAATGTCTCCTTTGAGAAAGGCAAGATTCATGGAATCATTGGGCGAAACGGCTCAGGAAAAACAGTGTTGATTAAAACCATTTGCGGCCTGATCCATCCGGATCAAGGAAAAGTGATTGTTGACGGAAAAGTCATTGGGAAAGATGTGGATTTTCCAGAGAGCATTGGCGCCATCATTGAGGCTCCTGGATTTTTGCCCTCGGCCAGTGCTTATCGAAACTTATCATATCTGGCCTCACTGCGGGGACGCATTGGAAAAGACGAGATCCGTGCTGCAATATCCTTTGTCGGACTTAATCCAGATGACAAAAAGCCGGTGGGAAAATACTCCCTTGGCATGAAGCAACGCTTAGGGCTTGCCCAGGCTATCATGGAAGATCCAGATATTCTTTTGCTGGACGAGCCAATGAACGGCCTGGATAATAGTGGTGTCTCGGAAATGCGGAATTATCTGCTGCAGCTCCGGGAAAAGGGAAAGACCATTTTACTGATTTCTCATAGCTTAGAGGACATCAATACCATGTGCGACACAGTCCACGAAATGGATCATGGGATTTTGACCGAGAAAGAACAACACTTCTCCTGAGCGTCTTAACTGTCAGCGCCATAATGAATTGACTGGACGCCGCCAAGGTTGTCATTGTTGTCCAAAAGAATAATTCAAAAATTTTCAACGCAACTGTCCAAAAAGATTTTCTTCATTCGTTATACTTGTTATAAGAGACATAAACAAGTGAAGAAGATTAGCCGTTAAAATACGAATATTCAATAGGATCTTTAAGATTTTAATATGCTTCACATATTTTTACAAGACAGAGGTGATTCCAATGGGCCAGGCGTTGAGGCCAGCCTGAATTGACGAAAGATCGCAGGGCTATTTTATTAAACCGTTGGAGTGATTTGACTGTATGGCCGACCTGTTTTGCCATTCTATTTGGCCTCTTGAGGCAATGAATCACATTCCTCATTTGTAAAGGAACAAAACATCGGCTTTTTCGTCTTTCGAAATGTAAGATGTAATTGAACTTGTATCTATGATGAAAAAGGGGTGTAGTAAATGAAAACGCAGGCCAAAACACTGAGAATGGCTATCGGGGTCGTTCTAATAATTGCTGTATTGGCTGGGATGGTGTTGAGTAGCCGGGGACAGGCCATTTCAAACAGAGTCTCGGGAAATTCGGGAGAAGGTGTCGTTTTGCCTCTCAAAAATACAGGGGATACAGAAATTGTTGTAAATGAACTTGGCTCGGAAATTTCCAAAACCGGCTTCTTTTCTCTGGGGCCCGACAACTACTTTGAATATACAAAAGAAGAACTGTTTGATTATTATGGGATTGAATTTGATATTTCAAGTATCTTCCCCGACATGATTGAGGAAAACACCAAGTCTTACGGCATCTTCAAATACAGCGATGGTAGCGATATGCAGGGGCATAATTTTATCTGGGTCAACCCCACCGGCAATGAAAAAGTAAGCATAGAAATGCTCAAAGGCGGGGCTCCAAAGTCGGATATTAGCCCGGCAACCAGCGATAGTTCTCCGTTGGCCTCTACGATTTCAGGGGAAAGCGTGAATGTATTCCGCTTTGAAAATGATGGACAAAGTGGATACTATGCTGAGTTCAATCACAAAAATCTCGGCTTTGCTGTTTATGGGTACAACTTTGATGAAGGAAATTTTGTTAGTCTACTTTCCTATCTAATTTCTTGTTAATAAACTGCAAACTTCCGAATTTTGTGATATGGCTATTGTATAAACTATATGAGGAGGTTTCTGAAAATGAGAGTTGGAAAGAAGTTACTCTCGTTGCTGATGGGAATTGCGGTGCTTTTCGTTTCAGTCCCATCAGTATTTGCAGCGGATGTCGGAACAACAGACCGCGTTTCTATCTCCTACGACTATGTTACCGAGTTCGATGATGGCGGCAGAGACTATGTCTATATCATTGACGGTGTCAAGAACCATTACCTTGTGCCACCTGAAGATTTTAACCCCCTGACTGCAACGGACGAAGAACTGGATCGTTACTGTTTCCCGGATCGTCCAGAAGCAGCAGTGACACTATCTAACGAGGTCAGTGACTACTCTGAGTGGTATTCTCTGATGTCCAATTATACTGGCACTCCAGAACCTGAGATTTCGATTTCTGTTCAGCCCGTTGATCCCGAACCGGATACTCCTACGACAAGAGCTACCTCGATCTCTTTCTATAATTGGTCTGGTTATGCGTCCGATCTTGGTGACTCCAGCTCCAAGTTTTATACCCAGGCTCAAATGGACTACAAACAGCCGACCATTAGTTCTGTTGAATCCGGGGCCGTTACCTTAAATTCTTATTGGATTGGCTTCGGTGGTTATAACGGCTCTCAGAAACTGGTTCAAGCCGGCACGAGCACCAGTGGAATTAACACACATAAAGCGTGGTATGAGTACCTGAGTGATACCGGTGAAACTGTTTATATGCAGTATATTGACTCGTTGGCAGTTAGCGCGGGTGATAATATTCATGTTTACATTGCCTTCCAGAAAGCCAATGATAAGTTTGAATATTATATTGCAAATAACTCCACAGGGAAAAGTGCCAGTGGTTATGTAGAACTGGATGCGGACACGCAATTTGATGGGACTACTGTTGAGTGGGTTGTTGAGAGATGTACTGTTAATGGCTCGTTGGCATCTCTGGGGAACTACGGGACAATGACCTTGAAGAATTGCAAAGCAACCTTGAACAGTTCCAATACATGGTTGAACATGGGCAACCTTTCTGGTCTGAGCAAGATGACCATGATTGGGTATAGCGGCAACACACTGAGCAGTCCTGGAAGCATTAGTTCTGGGACGCAGTTCACCTGTACATTCAAAGATTACTCTTGAAAGTTGTCTTTCTTCCTGCTAAGAGAAGCGTTGTTAGCACTATATTCCCACTCAACAGCCTTATCCAATCGTATTTTAACTTGGCTGTTTGATTAAAATGTGTCTATCAGCAGCCCAGCCTTTTACTTTTTTCTTCATCCGTAAGTATCTGTTCACCTGTACGGTTCAAGGGGGTATAAAAATGGACTGCCCCCCAGTCCACATACGAATCGGGCGGCAATTCTGCCGCCCGATTTTTGTTTCAAAGCCATCTGCAAAGGAGTAGGAATCCGCTGTTGGCAAAGTGGCAGACTGCTCCCCAGGTGTGGGATCAGGGGCGTCACAGGCATCCGCAGGGGCGCTTTCCGGCTGCACTGCCGGGGATTCATCAGACGCATCATCTTCCGGCACAGGGGCGTTTTCCGGCTCGTCAGGGCAGGGCAAGTCAGAGCATAAGGTATAGAGATTGCTGGTCTGTCCGCCGTTCTTACGCTCGTCAAACCGGGCCTGCTTGACGATATATCCCGCCTTCACCAGCTCATCCAGCGCCCGCTTTACGGTGGACACCCCATAGCCGCACTTGGCGGCTATGGTCTTGATAGAGGGGAAGCACTCGCCCTCTTTGTTGCAATGCAGAACCAGGACTTGCAGCACAAGCCGCGCTCTGGGCTTCAGTTCAGAAGAAAATACCCGCTGCATATACTCAAACTTTGCCATATTCCAATCCTCCCAATCATGTCTTGCTGTTACAGGCGCTTTTCTCCTGCAATATATTTCTCCACCAGCGGCCGGTAGATCTGCCCATTGGCCCGTTTCGCAAACAGGTCGTGGGATGCCGCCGCAATCTGCACATCTTCCCCAAAGAGTTCCATACAGTATTCCTGAATTTCCTGCGGCACACAGATCGCCACCGGGCGCACTTCCAATGATCCGCACTCGGACAATGCCTTATGGAACACCGGAATCTCATAGGGCAGGACACTCCCACACAGGAGCCGGTGATCCGCGTCACGGAAAATAGAAGTAGGCATCTGCATTACGCCGCAGTCATAGATGATAAACTGATACGCCTTATCCGGCTCGTTGGTCAGGTAGCAGTCGATCCCATCAATGGTGTAATGTTCCCCATCTGGCGCCGCTTCGTAGATGTTCAACAGGAGCTGCAGGTGGCGGTTCTGATTGACTTCGATATACGCCACCTCCGCACCTCTGGCCGCCAGCCAAGATGCCAGGTTAAAGGCCGTCACCGTCACGCCGCTCCTGCGCTGCGAACCGGCCACGGCAATACGGATATTCCGGGCGTTCCAGCGGTACGGAATAATCTCGTCCGGCTCCGGGGCTTTCTCATGGCGGGAAACTGGCTGTTCATAGACGGGGGCCTTTACCACATACCGCTGCATCCCATCTTCGGAAAGTGCTTCTGTCAGCTCGTCCAGGGCGTCCTCCATCGTTTCACCCGTAATCAGATTTACAACGCCGATGGACAAAAGCCGCTGTACCTCGCCATTTACATCCTCGCAGCCAGAGAGGATGACGATGATCCGGGCGGAGAACATCATCTGAAAGGATTGCAGGGCAAGGGTGAAATCATTGCCGCTTTCCTCGATACACGCCGCATCCACCACAAAGAATTTGGCGTTGGCATAATTGCGCATATCTTTGGTCACGAAACTTTTCAGGCTGAACCGGCCGACCAGCTTCTTGGCGGGCAGAGTCATATTCCGCACGGCGGGGTCGATCAGGTTACTTTTCTGGTTACTCGTCAAGTACAACAGCATAGGATTCACCTCCCATATTTTCAGCACTGGTTTTGTCATCCGCCCCGCCGGTCAGCAAAAGGACGATGCCCACCACCACGATCACGATGTAGATAAACAGTTCAATCAGTTTGTTTCGGTTATTCATATCGCACCCCTTTAGTAGATCGCCCACAAGGGACCGCCTGCTGCGGCGCCCTTTCTGGCCTCATCCAGAATGATTGATATATCCCATTCCTGTTCGCTTCGCTTTTTACTGGCAGGATCGGCCACCAGGATTTTTCCTTCAGAGGTCACTCCGCGCAGCACCATAAAGTGGCCGCTGGATGTGAAGTGGCCTTTTGACATGAGCGCCACAATCAATTTCCCGGACGCCAAAGCGTCTACCACAGCCTGCGGGTCATCGGTGCTGATGCTTTCCCATTGAAGCCCAAAGCCCTCCGCAGCCCCCGGTATCAGCGAGTGATAGGACCCGTTGCCGGAACACCAATAGCCGTGCTGGTACGCCCATTCTGCCATTGTGGGGGGATCAACGGTCTGGTCTGTCAGGCTGGATACCACAATCGCCATAGAAGTCGGGCCACAGCCATAACCGCCGATATTATCGGTTCCATACGGAAGATCTGCCCACCGCTCATCCAACTGGTTATAGTAGACAACTTCGGTTGCCCCATCTGTAAAGATGACACCCTCATAGCTCTGGCCACTACCGTCTACATAGTCTTTCTCATAAATGCCAAGCTGCTGGTTGTAGCCGTACTCCTTCTGAAAATCCTCCACCACGCTTACCTCATCTCCAATCAGCCATTGGGACAGCACGGAAAAGGGGCTGGTAATGAGATACAGGATGAAGGCAATCAAAAGCAAAAGCCCCAGAACCGGGGCCAGGATCATAAACAGGATTCTTTTCCGGCTCTCGGAGTCGGTAGCCGCCTGCATAGCTACCTTTGCCAGAATTTTTGCAGTCAACGGATCAACAGCCAAAAAATCACCTCCATAATCAGTCCGGTTCCATACCGGGGGCTTCCATCATCTGCTCCATTTGCAGATTGAACGCCTCCCGCCGTTTACCGGCGCTGTCGTCAATTTCAAACACCTTTTCTCCTTTGTCATTTTCCCGGACAGATACCATGTAGTCCCCATTGGCGATGAAGCAGGCCGTAAAGAGCGCCCGAATCGCCGGGGCAGGCATCCGTGAAATCTCAAAGGGGGTCGCAGCACACTTGCTGTTCCAGGAAAAGAGATTGCGGGCAGCATCTGCCGTCATCTTCATCCAGTCATATTCAAATTCCTCTTTCCGCATCATCTTGGTAAAGTCGATTCCCTCCGGGCAGAGGTAGCGATCCATTTTCTTAAAAAGAGCCGGATGGGAAGCCATCAGGAAAAGGGCAGCATGATAGGAAGCGTCCAAATCACTGCCCCTCCAGCGTATGGCAGCCATCTTGTTGACCAGGTGTTCGTATCGTTCCGCATGATTCATCTGAAAACCTCCTGTGTGAAATAAGTAAGGCGACCGGGATTGCTCCCGGCCGCCACCGAATTACCGGCCGCCCGCCTTGCCCATATAAGAAAACTTGTAAGCCGGAATCTCAAAGTTTACATGAAGCCGCTTGGACCCGATGATAAAGAGTGCGTGTCCGCGCCGCTTGCTCTCCAGCAATTCCTGTTCCGCGTCTGTCAGGTTGTAGAGGTCTTTGGTTTCCTGAAGGTTTTTGCCGTCGCAGCCCATCAGGATTTTATAGCACGGAATATCCAAAAGGGCCTGCCCGTACATTTTGACTTCCGGGGCCAGAAAATCCACCACGGAATGAGAAATGATCGCCAGTCCAGCTTCATACTTTCTTGCCCGCTTCTCCACATTGCGCAGGAATACCAGTGACTGCGGAACCTGCGGGTCGATCATCAGATACGCCTCGTCACATACCAGCAGGCAACGCTCATTCCGGTCGCGGCTCATTTCCTCCCAACACCAGCTCAACAGATTCAGATACTGCGTGCGCTTGACATTATCCGACGCATTTTGCAAGTCGTGGGTATCCAAGCAAATAAACCGGGAATTGGCCTCCAGCGTGGTGTGGCCGTTCCACAGAAAGCTGTCGCTGCCCGCTGCGGCGTCGTACAGCAGCATTGCCAGATCACGATATACCGGATTTTCTTTGTTGGCCGTCGCTTTCTTTTCCAGCAGGGCGTGAAGGTCGGACAGAATGGGGAAATCCGTGGCCTTGAGCTGCCGAATATCCGTTTCCCAGAAGATGCCGAACTGATTGTAGAGTTCAATGATCGTCTGCTTGAGGATCGCTTTCTGCATATCCGTCAGACTGGGCAGATACAGGGAAAATTCAATCTCCAGCGTTTTCATATGCAGCGCCATATCAGACATTCCGTTTCCTTCATCGGTATAGAGCTTGTCGGTTTCATCGTCCTCGTCACGGGGCGCCGGTCTGATCTGCAAAAGATTGGAACGGCCATTCTTGCCACCGCCAGCATTGAGCCAGCTTCCGTTCAGGTTCCGGCACATATCCTTATATTCGGATTCCGGGTCGATGCACAGGATTTTCGTCCCCTTCATGTATTCCGAAAGCATGATGTGCTTTACAACGGTACTCTTGCCGATACCGGCCACACCCATAATCACGAAGCTGCTATTGGTGCGGTCGTTCCCGCGTTCCCAGGTGTCCAGAATCACCAGGCCGCCGTTGCTGTCCTTTGCAAAATAATAGCCCCGGCCATCGTTGTAACCGGAGCTGGCAAACGGGAACCCGCCCACAAAGGTACTCATGGGAATAATGCGGGACACAATACTGTCCACCGTGGAGTTGGCCGGATAGGTGGGAGAAATGCTCTGGAACCCTTCCTTTTGAAGATTGGCGAGGGTGCGCACCTTGCACTTCTGGATGTTGAATGCGCTCTCCACACGGCGGCAGACCTTTGTGAAGTTGGCCTCATCCTGTGCAATCGGCATCACGGTCAGCGACATCATGGCAACCGTTTCGCCCTCTTGGTCAATCCGCTGCATGATTTTCTCGCCGTCCTCGGCGGCTTTCTCGGCGCGCTGCCGGGTCAGCGGGTCTTTGGCACTGTCAGCGGCGCCGCGCTGCTGGACAATGCTTTTGGAGATTGCGGAAATGAGCGCGCCATTGTCAATAGGGGTAATCCCCACCGAAACGATGGTGCTGGGGATGTTGGTGATCTTGGAGAGCCACCCCATATCCACCTTCTGCGGATAACGGACGGCACCGTACACCTTGCCCAGATTTTCACCGATGACCAGACTGTTCCGCTTGATTTCCAGTCCCATCGGGGTAATGACATTCAATAACGCTTCATTGACAGGAAACGCTTCTTCTTTTTTCTTAGAACCTAACAATGATCCACCTCCAACTGCTGATTGCGGTAAGGCACTCCAATGTAGTCCAGTACAGCGCCGCACCCCAATTTGTTGATGCAGTAATCATACTGCTGGGGGTGCGTCACCTGCATAAGCTGAAATCGGTTCGGCTCATGCTCCAGATGAACGCCGTACATACAATACATACACCCCGATCTGGAAACGCCTGTGGTTTTCAGAATCGGGGTGCCGTTCTTCTTGCGGCTTTCAACAATGTCCCCATAGATAGGGGCATAGGGAATGCCGGTCATTTTCAGATACCGCAGAATATCTTCTTCCAGCCAGAACGCAAGGGGCTGGCTGAGAGGCCGCTGGCGCTCGAAGCCGTTGCAGCCAAACTTGATCCAGGATTGCTCCCGCAGCTTGCTTTCGCAGGCCAGGACACCCGTAATCGGGTGCCGCCCGGACTGCCTTTCAAATTTGTTCAATGGCGCTTTTTTCATGTGGTAACAACATCTTGCCGAAATCTTGAAGGGAGCGTCCAGAAGGTATTTGTAATTCTCGCAGTTGTAGATCGACTTCTTTCCGTTCTTGTCCAGCAGTTCTCCATTGATTCTCGCCAGACGGTAAGGTTGTCCCTTTCTTGCGCCATTGATAACATCCGAGATCTCTTTGGAGATGATCGGATAGCCGTACTTCTCAAGAATCTGAGTGAACGGATAGCGCGGGCGAAGCCAAATAACATTGTCCTTCGTTTTTACGAAATCGCGCAGTTCGGGGTATTCCAACCCCGTGTCAACATACACAGCAGGAATATCAGGGTAGACCCGCCGTGCCAGATCAAGCAGCACGGTGGAATCTTTACCGCCCGAAAAGCTGATAAAGACCTGCCCATCGTACCGCATATACCATTCCATGATTCTCGTCTGCGTAACTCTGATTTTTCTTTCGAGGCTCCAACCCTGCATGATTTTCAAATCCTGCCGGGTGTGCTTCATACTTAGACAACACCTACACTTTCCAAAATCGGGATCGCAGCATTGATGCCGGAATCCTCCAAATGCACATAGGCGGGGTTGTTGACCAGGTTGCACAGCCGGACAATATCCTGCTGTTGCAGAATCTCGGTCTGAATCCCGCTGTCCGAAAAATATCCGCCGAGCAGCTTGAGCTTCTGAAGCAGATCACGCTCCACGCCGTCGCTTACCCTATCCCAAATCTTGATGTAGAATTGTCGTTCCACAACTTCGCCGGAAAGAGCAAAGGCGCCCATTTCCACGATTTCCTGCTTCAGCAGTTCCTTTTGCTTCACATCGGAAGAAGAAGTGAGTGTGGCGGACAGTTCCGATAACAGCGGAGAAATATCCACCGGGCGGGATACGGCAAGAAGCTGAAACGGGTACTGTGCGCTGGACAGGCTCACCGTAAGCTGCTTGGCAATCAGCCGCTTTTCATTTTTGCTGAACAGTTCCGTGCTGATCGGGTAGATTTTCAGATATGCCAGAGCCAGATTGTCACGGGTATATAGGAAGTTCCCCCGAATATCCTTCACATTCACAAACTCATTGGCGGTAATCTGGGCCAGTTCCTCCTTATCCTTGTTCTTCGATTTTTTGTGTTTGGCCGACAACTTCAGAAAAATCAGCGTTCCACCGCCCAGCAGCGCACAGACGCAGATCATAATAATCGGCAAAAGCAATTTATCGACCTCGCTTTCTTTGCCATAAAAATAGGCCCTGCTTTTCAGCAGAGCCATGTGTTACAGTTCCAAATCTTCTTCATCTTCACTTTCTTCACCGTACTCAAAATCCAACTCATCCGGTTCAAAAGAAAAGCTGTGGTCTGAGATACAGTCCAGGGCACCAATGGCGTCCAGCTCATCAAAATGCTCTTGGAAGAAAGCCAGATCTTCCACATCGGCGCGCACGGTTTCGCCATCCCCATAGAGATAGGTCTGGATTTTCGCTTCGATGGTATCCCCCAGGGGCCACTCGGAGAGAACCTCGGAGATTTCATCACAGGTCAGCAGTTCATCCAGCCCATCCGGGCTGCCGGGGACAAAATGCTCTGTCATCAGAGAGTGGGGAGCATCCAGTGTTACCACCGAAAACATTTTGCTCATCGGCTTGCCTCCATATCGTCCCCAGCTCCGGTGTCCATTTCCCATCCCTTGCCGAACATGAGGTTCATAAACTCTTTCATGTCGGCGGCGGACCGTACTTCAAAGGATACCGCTGTGGGGACCGGCTGCGGAAAATACTCCTGATACATGGCGATCTGTTCATCGGTCAAAGAAACGCCCCGTCCTTCCGGGGTATCGCCATAGAGGAAAAAAGTTCCGTGAATGGTATCCGGCCCGTACTGCCGGTTCTCCGGCAGACCGGCCAGTTTCCCGGACGCATTGCAGCAGAGAACCGTTTCGCAGGGCAGAGGAATACACTCAATATCCCCGCCCACAAGTTCCTGCCGGTGTTCCAGAGAATCCTCCAGCATGGTTGTATAAGGAACCTGTCCAGGTTCAAACACCATAATCCGAATCGTTCTGTTGTCGTTCATATCCATTCTCCTTTTCCTTACGGATTGCCCGGTGCGATATGCCAATCATCATAGAGGGAGCCGCTGATCGTTACATCATCGGTGAGATTCATGGCGAGCATCCCCGCAGGCGTCCAAATATCCATCACATGAGTATTGACCGTGTAGCTCCCGTCCGGGAACCAAACCGGCGAAAAATGCACCCGCTGGTTGTAGGTACTGTAAATGTTTTTGGCAAACTGGAACCGCGCCGTTGTTCCGCTGGTGAGCCGTTCAAGCAGCCGCCAATAGGTTCCATAGCCAAACTCCGGGAAGTAGGATACGGCTGTCTGCCCATAGGTATAATGCGACAGCGGAGCAGAGGTACTGACGGTTGCCGTAACAGTATTTGTTACACCATAGCCCGACTTCATCAAATCACCCGATGCGGTAGGAACTTTTTCGTCTGGCTCGATTCGGGTAGTGGCTGTCATGCTGGCGGAGTAATTGTCCCGGAAGAAATCATACCAACCTTCATCTACCCAATATCCTGTATTTTTACCTGTACTGTGCCACACCCAATAGGGGTGCCATTGCGCCCACCAGACACTCCAGGCGGCATAGGTTTTGGTTTCGCGGCTTGGGACGCTGCTAGCCGTCCAACTTCCCATCGTATCGGTGGCTTTCGGGTCGGGCGGGTCGTTGCCGGAGAGATCTACCACCTTTGCCCGAATGGTGCTTTGGCTCAATGAGCCTTTGTTGGTGCTGACATAGATGGTAATATCCTGCGGCTCCGACGGTGTATGCCACTTTACCCAGGCAATCTGACTATCTCCCGATGGAATCACAATATTGTTCATCCGGTAGGTGCTGCCATTGATGCTGAAGGATACCGTGGCCGGGCTGTCGGGATTGATTTCCGAACCGGCATAGAGCGTTACCGGCGTGATAACATCCGTATCCACACGGTACTCATAGTCATAGTCCGTTGGCTCCGGCTGTGCAGGTGGGTCGGTAAACCACACGATGCCCATACCCAGATAGGTGATAATAGTATCGTTGGAACAGGTCTTGTTGGTAGCCCCCGTATAGGCTGGGAATCCCATATCCGCATATTCCAGAAACATTGCCAACGGCAGGTTTTTGTGCGTTAAACTTGTCATGGTTTTGCGCAAGGACCCGCCCGCCTGATTATCATAGAGCGCGGCTTCATGGGCAGTCATGGCCATCATAATTCCGTTGTGCTTAAAATAGGCGATTGGCTCCAAAAACAGCTTGTACTGTCCGCCAATCAGTTCCTCGTATGCGATTCCGGTCTGCTGCGCCACCAGTTTTACCGCATACTCGGAGCAGAAGTATTTCTTGATTGCTTCAATGCTGGCCTTCTGGCTGCCGCTGCTGACGATCCTCGGCATAGGGGTTGCGGGGGTGTAGTAGTCGTAATTCCCCGTGGTGGGAGAAATACTCGCCCCATTCGCATATTGAATTTTACTGACTTTCCCAAAATGAATCTTGATAGATGGAGTTTTATTAGTCAGATCAAAAGAGGACGACACAGGCTGACCGGATTCTGCATCAACCACAGTAATTCGTACACCATCCATACCAGGGTTCCAGGAGTTCTGCGAGGTTCCTTGCCCCATATCGCCGCCACCGCCATCCACGTTTCCGCTTCCTCCGGTTTCCGCCAGGGCGCTCATAGGGCAGATACCCAACAGCAGCACAAGTGTGAGCAATATTACAAATATCCGCTTCAAAAACGCACCTCCAATCAATTTAGTTGAGGACAAAAAGAGAGTACGGTATCGCTACCGTACTCTCCGAGCTTGTTATCAGCCCATGTTGCCGACCTGTTTATTTATATCTCCATCAGAGTCAATGTTGTGCTGGACGGAGCCGCCGCCCTCGTCGGTGATCCAGCCAAAGCCCTCCAGATAGATGGAACCGCCCTGTGTGTCGCCGGTCTGGGGTTGGTTGCCGTCCGGCTCATGCACAATCGGCTCATCCTTTTCGCTGGCCGCCTGCTGTTCCTCCTGAGAAGGTGCCGGGGGCGGAGTGGTTTCGGGTTTCTTTTCGCTGTCGGTCAGGTTGACATCCACCTGATCTTCTTCCTCCACATTCAAAACGGCGTCCGTCTGGTTCTGGCTGTCAGTGGCTTCGGGCTTCGAGGCGTCCGGAACCACCACCAGCGGTTCACTGGAGCTGCCGTCCGGGGTATTGCTGCTATCCACATCCTCGGCAGATACATCCGAGGGGGTGGATGCCGGATCAACGGTCGTGGTCTGCCCACCCTTGCCCAGCAGCACTGCGGCGATCACAATTACCACAACAGCGGCTACACCGAGAGCGGCCAGCAGCTTTTTGTTTTTAGAACTCATTTGAAAACCTCCTTGTACGGTAAATTTATATCAAAACAGCGGTAATATTTTCCGCCATCATTATACCATTTGCACAAATATGGCGTCCAGGTGTGATTCCTGCCAAATATTTTTTTGCGCTATGGAAAAGAGACAGGGCGAAATACACAAAATTAAAACCTGGGAACATATTTGGCGTTGAGTTTCATGGTGATCTGCATGGGCGGCAGATGCCCAAACCCAAAGGAAAGCGGCACATCAACAGTGATTGTTCCTGTGACATTGAGCTGCGTAATGCCATCCGGCACAGACGGCGCCAGTGGAGCGTTTTCCACTTCCAGGTGCAGGTCGTACAGTCGATACTCCAAATCCTCGCCGCTGTACTTTACATACTGTCCGTCCTTGTATTCAACGCCCAAAACATTTTGCAGGCGGGCATACACATTGCCGCTGGTAACATTCTGCGACCAGGACGAACCGGCAAGCTGGTAGCCACCAGAGTACCCCTCCCGTAAACCGGCATAGGCTTCATCCCAGTTCTCGGTAGCCACATCTACAATGGCGGACTGGACAGAATCGCGCACCCCCTGTGCAACAATCATCAGCCGCATATACTCAAAGGTCACACAGGCCAGAATCAGGCAGCAGAGGACAACCGCCAAAATCATCGGTACACCTTGACCGGATTTGCTTTTCAGGACTTCTCGGATCTTTTTCACTTCCAATACACCTCCGAAGTCCCGCTGGCCTTTGCTGTCAGAGTGACAGGAAAAGATGCAAACTCACCGAACAGTCCGATGTTGACGGTGGTTGTGAGGGTCACTTCCACCTCGTTGCCAAGCTGAATTTTCCCGGTGTCACTCCATGAGATATTGGGGTCGAGTCCGGTTTGCTCCCGTAAATCCACCGCTTTTGCGCTGGTAGCAGAGCCAACCTGCCCATTGATTTCCGCTGTCCGAACCAATTCGTCCGCAAAAACATCAAGGTTCTGCTTTGCCACAAACACCGGCGCAATGCGAACCACCAAAGCCAGAACCATTGCAATCGCCAGGACCAGGACACACACATCCACAAAGCCCTCGCCCCGTTTGTCCTTCAGAAGTCGTTTCACGGTTTCACCACCTCCTTTAGAACAGATCGCCAAAGGCTTCCAACACCACATAGCCCAGGACACCCAGATACATCAGCAGGAAACAGCCCAGCAGCATGAAGGAATACTTACGCATTTTCCCCGGCTGCTTCATGGCCTCCAGTTTCAGTTTTTGAAGTTCCAACTGCTTGAAGGTCATAGAAAGCATCTGGAAATACATGATACCGTTGTCGCCGCGCTTGACGGAGATCAAGCCGCGCACCACATCGGACAGCATGGTACTTCCAATCCGGCTCTCCATTCGGGTAAGTGCGTTTTCTTCGTTGCCGGATGCCATATCTGCAATCGTGATTTCCAGTTCCCGCTTCATGGCATGACCGGCATTTCTCTGGTAGGATTTCAGGATATTCAGCACATCACGGGATGCGCGTAGTTCCTGTTCAATGGTGTTTACAAATCTGGGCAGCTCGGCCTCGATTTCTTCCCGGCGCTGCTGAACGATCTCGTCCGCTCGTTTCTGCTCTTTGAAATAAACTGCCACCGCCAGAAACACAATGACCGGAGCAAGGATCGGGAAAATCAGAAGGGCCGGGATAATCAGCAGAGCAATCAGCCCAGCCTTTACCCAGGCCGCCGCAATATAGGTTTCCGGGGACATTTTAATTTCAGCGGATTTTAACTGCGCCTCCAGCTTCTTCCGCTTATAGCTGTCCAGATGTACCAGCGGAGAGAGCCGTGCCGCCATATCGAACAGGATAGCGTTGATGCTGCCTTTCTGTGACTTTCCACGGCTTGTTACGGTCAGAACCGCCTTAGTGCTTGCGGAAGTCGGCAGCCGGAGCAACCCGGCCAATAAAAAGAACGCTCCCAGGCCAAAGAGCGTCCCAAAGCATAGTAAAATGAGATACAAAACTCGCGTCACCTCAATTCTTTGTAATAGAGCCGTTTGGGGCCGGTGTTGCGGCTGTCGGCTCTGGGGCGCCCCGGCACATTCCAGTTCCCGCCGCCTCGCAGTCCCGGCGCACATTGCCAGCCGGAAGCCCGCAGGCTGGCTCCGTTTTCGGTTGCCAGGGTGTAGGTGATGATTTTCTGATAGCCCATCAGTTTCGCAATCCGGGCGCACCGGCTGTAAAGAAAGCTGCACCCATTGGCAATGCCATCGGTGCAAAGCCGGGTCACTTCCGCTGTTTTGCCATCATCCAGTCGGCGGGCAACGGGGCGCCCCACAATCGCAACTCCATGAACGGCGTCCAAATCATCTACGACAGCCACACAGAATTTACAGCCGCGCACCTGACCACTGTGCCGGTGATGCGCCAGAACAAACGCATTGGCGTCCCGCAGGGAGATTGGTAGCACTCTCGATGGTAACACCTCCTGACGGGATCAACGCTTGTATTCGACGGGCTTGGTGAGCCGGATCACCGCCGCAAACGAGATCAGCAGCACCAGCAGACACACCGCCAGAATCCCTTTGCCAAAGCCCGTATTCACAAGCACATCGTACCAGTCTTTATTCAGAAAGTATAACAATGGGATGTTGCCAATGAGCAGGAACGCCATTGTGATAAATTCCTTGAAAGGCTCATAAAGCAGGTAGTCCAGTTCCGCCGCAACAATCCGCATATCCGAGAGTTTACCGATGATCGGGGTGAGCGTGCTTTTCAGGCTCTTATCGTCCTGACAGGCGATAGCGGCGTCCACCCATTCCCGAAACACATAGTTGTCCAGCTTGGGCTTCATGTTGGAGAGTGCCTGTTTCACATCGGCGCTTATCATATTGGTTTCGGCCAAGAAGCCCCGGAACACATCTGCCACAGGCGGGTTCAGGTAATGAATGTTTTCTTCCACAGCGGTTATCATGCTCTCGCTGCGCAGATAGGAACTTGTGATGATAGACAGTCCGGTTTCAATCTCGTTGTTCATCAGCTTTTTATAGCTGTGAGAGGTGAACAGGACATACCAGAACGGGAGCAAGCCCATCCCGGCCGCCAAAACCGGCAGCATAAAGTAGTTCTGAATCACAATACAGATCACAGCACCCATTGCCGCCAGGAACAGAGAGAAAGCACAAATGGCGGCAAACTTCCCACCCTTTCCGGTGAGAATCAACATCTCCCGTGCTTCCAGCACGGTTTTACGGATGCCCTTCGGCTCTTTGGGGTGGTTGACCTGCTGGATTTGCTTGGAAATCGGCTGTCGCCGCCCAGAAAGTGGCTTGGTCAGTTCCTCCGCAAATGTAAAGGGGGTCATGCCCAGAATCAAGAAGATGCCTGTCAGCATCCCGACAAAGGCCAGCAAAATCAATACAATCACGCAGTTTCCTCCTTTCCAGTATCCAGTTTTACACCGCCACCAGCGATACGCTCCAGCAGACGGGGCGGCATACCGTTTTCCAAAAGCCGCTTTTGCAGGCTGGCCGAGATCGTGGATACCTTTTGAAACTCGCCATGCACCTTTACCTTGCCATCTTGGATAGAGGTTTCCGACACATGATAGCGGTAGAGGGTGTGGAGCTGCCGGGTGCCGTCCTCCAGAATCTCACATTCAGTGATCTCCATGACGCGGCGGCTGTTGTCCTCCAGCTTCTTCACAAACAGAACGATAGGAAACGCTTCTGTCACCAGGTTATACAGGGTTTTATCGCCCATGTCGTATTTCTGGGTACACAGCGTCACCATACGGTAATAGGTTGCTTTGCAGCTATTGGCATGGGTAGTGGTGATAACTGCGTGGCCGGTGCGGGCCGCCTCTTGTGCGGCGAAAGCCTCGGCCGATTTCATCTCACCGACACACACAATGTCCGGGTTACAGGTCAGGGCAAACTCCAAAAGGCGCTCCTGATCGTAGTTCTGCTTGGGATCGTCAGAAAAACGGGTAACGGTATGGACTACATTGTTGATGACATTTCCTTCGGCGTCCTCTTTCACAAGGTCAAATTCGCGGCACCCATTTTCGATGGTGAAGATTCTCTTTTCGTTGGGAATGGTGGAGAGAATCCAGCTCATCAGCGTGGTTTTACCGCTGCCGGTGGAACCAGTCACACAGATGGACAAACCGAACCGGAGAACTTCGGCCAGAAAATCCAGCATTTCGGCGGTGGCTGTCCCGTAGCCAATGAAATCATCACGGCTCAACTTCTTGGGATTCACGATACGAATGGATGCAGCCACACCTTTTTCTTTGTCCGTGAGCGGATTGCCCAGAACCGTGATACGGATTTTATTGGAGAGATGGCCCACCACACCCGGCTGACTGTTATCCAGAATCATGCCGGACTTATGAAGGAGTCTGCGGATTACATCAACAGCGTGCTGTGGGGTCTGGAACCGATCTTTGGTGGGAACCACACGCCCGTCCGCATAAGTGATTTTCACATCTTTCCACGAATTGATGTTAATTTCCTCCACATCATTTGCGAAAAGATAGGGCGTCAAGAAGGAGAACTCGGCCATTTCCGTATAGAGTTTGTCGATCAGTTCCTCATGGCTCATGCCCTCAACGCCCAGACTGTAATCGTTGAGATACTTTGCGATGTATGCGGTGATCTGCTGGTGCTGCTCCTCCGGGTTATCGGTAATCAGGGTCGAATACTTGCTGGCGAGATATTCCTGAATCTCTGCCAGCACTTCGGGAAATGTCCGCTTGTTCCTGCTGGTATTGAAGAACAGGTCAATATTACTTGCCATCTCCGAACACCTCCCCGGCAATAGCGGCAATGACCGGCTCATAGGTCTTGGCCTCTTTACCGGAAAGCGGTTCCAGCAGTTTCAGCGTCGCCGCCTGTTCCTCCAACGAAGGAAGATACGGCAGCCGGTATTTCACACCGCCAAAGGAGTTCTCGTATTCGCTGCCACCCTGATAAGGGCGCGTGTTGGACAGCACCTTGATGTGCTGTTCCGGTTTGAACTTTCTGTCAGCAACCAGCGACAGATAGGACGAGAAGTAGGAGATGGCCTTCAGGTCACAGCTGCACACCCGCAGCACATCATCCGCCACCTCCAGTGCGGTGGTCGCCAGCACATTGCCGGTCAAAAGGCTGGTGCAGTCCACAATCACATAGTCTGCGATGTGCCGCAGCAGAACCAGCATATCCACCGCCTTTTCCTTGCTGTACTCCGCATGGGTAAAGACATTTTCACCGGCCTTGTAGCCCAGAAAGCTGATATAGGGGTTTTTCTCACAGGGAACACAGGTCTTGAGAACCTGTTCCTGCGTCATTCCGGGAGCCGCCAGCAGTTCGCCTACGGACACATCCGGCAGTTTCTTCTCGCTGACCACAGCCGGAAGCGTGGGCACCGTCACATCGGTAAACACCAGCACCACATTTTTCTTCCGCTTGGACAATTCCAGGGCCAGTTTGACCGCAGTTACGGTTTTACCGCCCCCAGGGCTGCCCCACACAGCAAGCATCTGTTTCTGCTTATTCGCCATCGGTATTCTCAACCTCCTGTTCCTCTGCGTGTTCATTGCCGGCCGCATTATCACCGGTGTTGTCGGCCACATTGTTATCATCGGATACCTCACCCTGTTCGCCATCCTGAGCTGCGGTATCTTCCTCCGGCTCCACAAAGAACTGATCCTGAGCTGCCAGGAACTTTTCGGCGTTCTCACGGGTTCCACGGTACACAAACGCCAGATGCAGACTGTTGGATTCCTCCAAATGCGCAAGGAGTTGTGCCTGTTCGGTATTTACCAGCAGGGTAATGGTGGACGGGAGCGATTCTTCGGGATTTTCTTCCTCGTCATCCTGGGGCGCCTGATATTCCTTGTCGGCGCCGGAACTCTGTGTTGCGGCCAGGACCTCTACATACTTGAGTTCCGGGGGCTGGGTGGTTTCTCCTGTGTCCTTATCGGTTGCAAAGAGCATGATGATGTCACCAGCTTCCACCTTGCCGGAACCACCTTTGGCAAAGGTGGGAATGGTAACGGAGATCGCCACTTTGGAACCGTCCAGCTTGGTCAGGTACTCGTATTGAGTCAGTGGTTCAGAAGAAAGCCAGCCGGTGTTTACATCTGTGTTTTTGCGAAGCTCTACATCGGTATATCGGCCTACTACCTCGTCAAGTGATGTGGCAATGGCGTCAGACATACCGGACGCGCCTCTGGTGTAGACCTCAACCATATCCGCCGTGATATAGGTGCCACGGGGAATCACCTCGGCTTTCACCCGTACCGCTTCGGTCTGGGCCTTCAAACCCGCATTGAAAAGGGGCGTGATGCCAAAGCAAACCAGGACGGCCAGCAGGATACAAACCGCACCGATAATCGTCCGGTTTCTGAAAATATTCTTGTTCAAGTTGATACCTCCATTTGTTCAGATTACAGCGGCCGCAGCCGCCAGCCAATAAGCAGTTACGCCGCCAATGCAGAAGAATGGGGCAAGTGGCAGCCGGATGGAAGAAAAGTCCTGCCTGCGTACTCCAAACAGCATCACTCCTGTAAGCACGGCCAGGATCAGAGATAAAATGCTGTGCAGCAAACCAGACCACACTCCCAGAACAAAGCCACAAGCCCCCATCAGCTTAATGTCCCCACCGCCAATGGCAAGGGTTTTCCCATGTGTCAGTAATGCAGCCAACAGGTACGGACCTCCCGTAACAAGAAGCCCCGCCACAGAAGCAGCGGGGCGCAGCTCTATCAAGCCACAAACTAAAATCATGGCCGGAATCAGATTGGGAATCTCTCGTTCTTTCATATCCCAGAGCGCAGCACAAGCCAACAGCAGGCCAAATACCACGCCTTTTACAATCAGAGGATTCATGGCTCCATATCACCGACCCACTCCAGATCTGGGTTGTCCAGTATCTCGCTATGCAAATCATAGAAATACCGCAGTTCCGCAGGCGGCTCACCATTGACGTCAAACTCATGGCGGCGAAGTTCATTTAACCGTTTTCCCGCTGCTTGCTTTGCCGTGCTTTGGATTCTGTCTATATCCAGATAGGAGTAATCAACTCCCATCCATTCCGTGTAGAGAGCCGCCAAAGGCTGCGGATAAGACAACAGAGCGTCCGTTTCCCACTCGTCCAACCCTTCCTCCAGATGGCAGAGGAAATCTTCTTTGATGATCTTCTCGTAGGCATGGTCAAGAATTTCTTTAGGCGGCAGGGCGGCGAGTTCTTCCATACGGGCATCAAACTCGGCTTTGGCCCGTTCATAGAGCAGGTCGCCCCGGTACTCGGCACCTTTGTCCTGAAGGAAGTAGTACACCACTTCGCTGATATTGTTCGGATTCATGCAGCGATCCGGGACGGGGGTATTACGGAATAACCATGCCGATTCCAATACATTTTCCATCGCAAGCAGCATATCCCGCTGGATATCGCACAGCGGTATATTTTCCAGCTCTTCTCGGATTGCGAGCATGGTCTGAAGCTGCTCAAAATACGGATCACCGGAAGAAAGTTCCTCCGGCGGTCGGGCAAAGCGATGGATTTCCATTTCCAGCTTTTCTTTTAATGCGTCAGTTTCCAGCATGAATCACCTCCATCACATGATTTGTCGATAGAATACGGCGATGGCGGTCATTGCGACCGCCATGCCGATAAAAATGGGCCACGGGTTCCAATTTTTCTGAAACATCTTATTCTCCACATTCCAATGCCTTCTGTGCGGCAAGGATTTGTTTCCCAATGGCGTAGATTACAGGAATCGTCACGGAATTACCGGCTTGCCGGTATAGCTGATTGTCGCTGTTAACTGCCCGTGCCTTATCAAACATCTCGTCTGTAAAGCCTTGCAGTCGCCAGCACTCACGGGGCGTCAGCCTGCGGATCAGGCCGCACCCGGCAAAAGCTGTGCCTTGATTGCAAGAGGTTTCCAGCGTCGTGGCAAGGTCTTTGCCGACCCGTCCGCGCCGCGTCTTACTCTCCGGGAAAGAGAGGTTGATGCTGTCGCCGCAGCGGGCAATATCATATCCTTTCTTTGTCGCTTCTCGAATCTGCATCCCGTAGGGACACTCATCGCAGTCTTGAAATAGCACTCCATGCCGATCCTGCGCCGTAACAGTGAAAGACGGCTCCCCGCAGTTCTTGATTCTCCGTCCGTTTTGCCGTTTTTCTTCCCGATCTGGGGTCACGACAGCACGGCAGCCATAGAACACCCCGGAACTGCCGCCCCAATTACTGATGGTGCGGTTATAGGCGGAGAGGATGCAGCGGGCTTCTCTGGTGAGTTTCGCCTTCCCGGTGCAAATGTCCACAAAGGACAGAACCGCATCCTTGTCCATCCCTGCGGGAGAGATCAGAACACCGGAATTGTCCCCGCCACGGTTGGTAATGCCGCTGTTATACTTGGCCTTGATGCAGCGGGCATGATCGGTCAGCTTGGGATTACCATTGCAAAGGTCAACGAAATACAGACCGGTCTTTCCTCCCCAGCCACCAGACTGTGCAGCCATTGTTACGCTGATGCCTGCCGGGTCATAGACGCGCTGCCCCTGCATACCACCTATGAGTTGGATAAGAGCTTTGCCACTGCCTGCGGGGACAGGAAATATTTTGGGTCCGCGTCCGGCTCCAGGATGTCGGCAAGCGACAATGAACACTCGCTCTCGATTTTGAGGGGGGCCGAAATACTTTGTATTGAGCAGTCCGTATTCGATATGATAGCCGAGTGAGGCCAGCGTATCGAGAACGGTCGCAAAGTCCCATCCTCCATGAATGGATAGGAGATTCTTAACATTTTCAAGGACAATCCATGTGGGTCGATTTTCAGAACTTTGGCCTTTGACGAGTTGAGCAAGTGTAAAAAAGAGTCCACTTCTTGCTCCGTCAAGCCCTCGCTGGCGGCCAGCGACCGAAATATCCTGACACGGGAATCCTCCTGCCCACAGGTCTGCTCTGGGGAGATCTGCGGGGGCGACTTTTGTGATGTCGGCTGCATACCATTCATCCTCCTTTACGTCGTGAATGGCTCTGTAACTGCGGTCGGCATACTTATCAATCTCACAATGCCCCACACAGCGCATCCCGCATAGCTCAAAGCCCTTGCGGAAACCGCCGATGCCTGCGAAGAAATCCAGAAATGTCATCTGCTCCATCGGCAGCCTCACAGTTCTGCCGTCATATCCTCGTCAAGCTCATCCTGCTCGATTTCATTCATGTGGTTGGTTTCTTCCTGTTCGTCCTCAAGCTCCATCAGCTTCACAAAGACGGCGTTAACAACGCACGGATCAATCTCCGTGACATATCGGGTGGTCGGGTCTACCTGATGTGCCTCCCTCGGCTCTCTTGTGTCAGGGAAGTCCGTTTTGCCCGCTCGGTCAAGCACGGCCTGATCGAACCGTGCGTCCCAATCGGAAAACTGGATAGTACGGGACAGCACATACATCGCCCGTTCTGTTCCATAACAGCGCACCAATTCTTCGATAAAGGCGTCCAGTTCACGGGTATTGAAGGCAGTCATAGCCTTATCCTGAATGAAGTTGCGGCAGGACATATTGATGTTGTAGCTGTCACACCAGAGAGCCGCTTCATCCTTTCGGGCGGCTTCCTCCAGTGAGGGGTAGTAGACCGGAATGGTTGCGTACATTACTCAAGCCCCCATTCATCCCCGTAACGATACGGGTAGATTTTCTGTCCGCGTAAAAAGCGAATCAGGTTTTGCACCTGATCTACCACGGACAAATTGCTCTGGTCTTTGGTAGTCATCATCACAGAGCCAAAGATACCGGCCAGGGCCAGGATAACGGTGGTTGTCACATTCCCGGTAAAGAGCCAGGCCAGCGCCGCAATGCCGCCCATCGCCAGGGACCCCACAATGGATTGAAAAAGCTGTTTTTTCCCAAAGCCAGTAAACAGTTCGGCCTCCGGCTTCACGCCCAGAGGGATGTAGAGTTTCAAATCTTCGTCCATTTGCACCTCCTGTCAGGAATAATAGTACAGAATCAGGTCTTTGATTTGCCAGATGGATTCTGCGATGATGTAGAAGATCACCGTGTTGCGGGCGCGCTTTTTATACTGCGCCGCCTGTTCCTCGGCTGCGGTCAAGCGCACCAGGCAGTAGACGAAACGGGCGACCGCACCAACGCGCACAAGCAGGATGATGGCATTTGAAATATCGTCCATTGTCACCATCGGCCATCACCTCACTTTCCCATGCCCTTGACCATCTGCACCAGCCGTACAGAATGGTATGCGTTGTTAACAATGGCACCGCCGCCACCGCCACCGGTCGTAATGAGGAAGTCCTGAAGGAACTTCGGTGTCCGCACCGCAAGAATCATACAGGCCACGCCCCAGAAAATGTGCATATTCATCATCAGGCCAACCCCCAATTTCGCAAGAGAAACCTGAATTACCACAGAGAGCGCGGACTGGAAGAATTTGCTCATGTAGGGCTTGAATACACCTTTGTCATTGTCAATCAGTCCAACGCAGGCCAACGGAATACCCACTCGCAAGATCAGGATTTCAAGCCCGCGCATCAGGAATTGGAAATATAGAATGAAATAGACGATGACAAATACCAGACCAAAGATGGCCGTCACAAGTCCCATCGTCGAGATGCCGGATACCCAGCCCGCCCAATCATAAGCGGTGGCAAGGCCGATGGCCTCCAACATTTTGTTGCTCATTTCCTCTACAATCGTGGCAAGCCAGTCATACATGGTGGGAAAGCAGATTGCCACGGCCATTGCCTTGAAGAAGTTTGTGAGAATGGCAATAGGCTCCTCATCGGCGTCCCCGTCTGACCACAGCACATAGGTTTCAAAGCCTTTTTTCAGGAACTTCAGCACAATCAGGGACACACCAAAGCCGAATACAATGTCAAACAGGGATTGAAACAAATCAACCCCGGCCAAAGTGGACATATACTGCTCTGCATACAGGGTAAGGGGAATAATCCCTTCCATCAGCCCATCAATATAGGCGATTGCTCCATTCAGCAGGGCCACGATCAGCAGCACTAAGATATATTCCAATCAGCAACCACCTCCTTTCTGGGGGCGGCGCTCGGCCGCCCCCAATAGGGATTGGAATATGGCGGGTAATCAGGACACGGCGGCGGCTTCGTTCTGCACGGCGGCCTCATACGCTTCCAGCACGGCAGCGGAGAGCTTCGCCCGCAGCTCCTTCGTCATGGGGAAGCAATGCTCCACCCACTCGCCCTTGACATTCCGACGGCTGGGCAGGGACACAAACAGCCCCTTTTCGCCCTCGACAACCCGCACATTCTTCACCAGAAAGCAGTCATCCAGGACCACGCTGCACACCGCCCGCAGTTTGTCGGGACCGGTAAAAGTCTTTTTGATTTCCGCTTTGAACTCCATTGAAAAACCTCCTGTCAAAAATTAGGGCGGGGCCGATGGCCCCGCCGCTGCTTGTTCCGATCAGCCGCCGTAGTTGAACATATCCTTGATGCGCTGGGTGATGGTGGGCAGCACGGTGTCGTCCACGATCAGATACAGACCGGCCAGAATCAGGGCACCAAGGACGATGGAGATCAGCACAGTAATCGCCACATCCAGCGTACCCTGACCGGTGCGGTCGGTCAGCGCCTCCGCCGTGCGGTCAGCCAGCTCACGGGCCTTCTGCTTGGCAGTCCAGATAGAAGTCATAGCCTTAACCTGAGTGTTGCGGATGAAGTTAGCCATAGTTTTTTCCTCCTGTTAATAAAATGATTTATTTAGTAAGGCGCGGAAATCGCCTGTACTACGGAATGTATCCCGGCTTACTGGTAGTAGCCGAGAATCAGGTTCAGGGTGGCAGAACCGAGTACGGCGCCAATGCAGGACACCACCGCCACCACAATGCGGTTGTTCCACTTTTTCTGATCCATCTCGTCAGCCATGCCGCGCCGGATGCAGAAATAGATGATAAGCAGACCGGCCACAACCGGCGCCAGAACCATCAGCCAGGTCGTCACATCACCTATCAACTGCTCGGTTCCCTTGACGATCTGGCTGTCCTGCACACCGGCGGCATAGGCCGGTGCGGACATAAAAAAAGAGGCGGCAAGTGTGGCAATTCCAGCACCTGCCGCCCGGACAGTCTGTTTCAGCCTGCCCGCCGTCTGGTTGATTTTCTCTTTCATTCAAAACCTCCTATGAGTTAATCATCATCAAAGCCACCGCCCATAGCGCCCTTTTGCTGCGAAAGGCGGCGCATGATGTCCTTCTGGTAGTAAATCCAGATGTTCCACAATGCGATTTCTTGCTTCGTGTCGGTGATGATTGGCCGTTTCTGTTCCCGTTCTTCCCGTAGCCTGCGGTTATGCTCCATATCTCCCAACCCCAACATCTTGTTGAACATCCACTGAGAAAGGTCGGGCGCATACATCATAGCGGGGTGGTCGCGGCTGGTGATGATTTGATGGGGACGCTTGACGCGCCGGACCTCATCCGTATTGAGCAACTTTCTCTCGGTCAGGCTGACGCTCTGGGAGTTAGACGGGGTTGTGTATTTGCCGTTGCTGGCCGAAAGCTGGTAACTGGATGTGGTATAGCTGCCGAGTTTATCGGACATCTCCCGCAGCGTTTCCGGGTCATCGCTTTGCAGGTATGCCCACACCTGACAGTTGCCCTTGATAGTGTTGGCGATGTTGTCGCTGTACTTTTCTTTCAGTTGGTCAAAGCCCTGCACAAACAGGGCATATCGCATCCCACGGCCAGCCGCTACGGTCAGTTTGTTGGTCATGTCACTGATGGGTGTAAAGTTGCCATACTCGTCAAGGATGAAGTTGACACGGCGTTCCAAACGCCCGCCGCGCCTGTCTGCCGCCTCTGCCAGAAGCTCATATTGCTGCGACACAATAAGAGAAGCGATGGGATAGAAGGTGGTTTTCTCATCCGGCAGAATTACAAACAACGCCTGCTTCTTGCTGCCCATATCTGTAAGGGTAAAATCGCTGGTATGGGTGATAGCGTAGATGGACTTCGAGGTGAACAGCCGCAAGGTGGTCAGGGCAGAGGTGTAGAAGCTGCCTCTGGTACGGGACGGCGCCACATCGGAAATGGACAGAAGCGCCCGTGCCGGGTGGGATGGAGAGAGCTTCTTGACATACTCCAACAGTGGCATCTTATTTCCGATGGTACGGCACATTTCCGAAATGAACCAATACACATTGGTCATGTTCTGAAATTCCGGTCGTTTTTGGTTGTCGCACACCACGCAAAGAATGGCAGCCGCTATGATGGAACATTCACCGTTCGTCCAAATCTTTTCGCCCTCCGGCTTACCAACCAGATTGTTCGTCAAGTCCCAGGCCAGCATTTCTGCACGGTCGGTGTCGCCCTCGTTGATGGCATCAATAATAGGTTGGAGCAGATTGTAACGCATACTCTTTTCGGGGGTCTTAAAGTCGAGTACAAGGACTTCATAATTGAGTCGTTTTAAGAACTCTGAAGTGTAGTCAAATAATTCTGATTTCGGATCGGAGCAGAAAATGGATTCTCCGGCAAGTCCCAACAGGCAGATACTTTCAAGGACCAGACATCTTGACTTTCCTGAGCGTGTCGCACCGACGCAGAGCAGGTGGCAGTCATCACCGACAAAATAGATTTTTTCTTTATCGCCCTCCTTTCGCATACCTACCACCACACCGCCTTTTTTCAGCGGAGTATCCGCTCCCAAAGGCTCCTGCTTGGGAATACCTTTGGGGTGAAGGTTCAACTTCAATTTATCGCCTCCTTATTTTTCTTTGAGAAAATCCAAACCATCGTATCCGGTATCTAAGAGCTGCCGGATCGTTGGGTTGTGCGGGTCAAGAATATAGCTGTCAAATGCTTTGTCTTTCTCGGAATCGGTCATCCACCGGGCTGAACCATGCTGGTATTGGCCCACGGCTCTGGGTGTCTGAATTTCCGGGGTGATCGTGTCCAGGTCTGATTCATACGGCCTCATGTTGGTCAGGAAGAACATAACCGCCAACACGCTTACAAACCCTTGCAGACACAGATACAACATCATGTGCTGGCGGTTGGAAAACAGGCTGGCAAGGCAGTCCCCGATGGGGAGAAGTGAAAGCCGGGTGATCTCTCTTGTCAGCAGACCGTGAATCGCTGTTGAGAAAAACAGGTTGAGAATCGCGCCGGAAACGAAGATCAGCGCACAAACCATCAATTTAGGCTTTGTTTTCAAAACGGTAGTTCATCCTCCTGTTCATCCTCATCCTCAAAGGCATCCAGAAGTGAATCCAGATACGCCTTCTTCTCTAAATTCCAGGTACTCACCATATCCGACTCGTACTCGGTAAACGGTAAAATGCGTTCGGTGCCATCCTGAACACATTGTTTTGAGTTGAAAAGGCCAATATCGGCAAATTCATTATTGGAAATGAGAGTACCGTCATCTGTGCGAAACATGATTGGCATATTGTTGCCGTCTGCATAGTAAAGGAACCGATTCGTTGCATACGCAAGCCGGGCAATATCGCCATCGAGCAAAATAAAATATGGAATCTTTCGCTCACCGTTGATTGCCGGATATTTGTTGAACTCATCCAGAAACTCTTGGAGTTCGGGGCAGACCTCACGAACAGTCAGTTTGCCTGTTTCATTACGGGTAATTCTTTCAACTACATCTTCCAGTGCATGATCGGCAGTTAATTGACAGCCATACCAAGTAACAGCAGTAATAGGGAATGGCGAAACAACTTCGTCTATTTCTTTATAGACTTGTGTATTTTCAAAAAAATAGTGGGGCCAGTGACTTTTCATGTTATCGTCTGCCTTTTGACGCAGCGATATGTCCGCTTCGATAATGAAGTGATTTCCTTCCAGGTCGAAATCCAGAATTTTCATTGCAAATACCTACTTTGCCGCCTGTGGCTTCATAATTCCATATCATCTTCAACCGCGAAATCATCCAGAAACGCTTCGTTATCCTGATCCTCGGTCAGCTTGATTGCCTGCGGCTCCGTTTCGCCCATCTGCATGGGAATCAGGACCGGCAATAGATGCTTTTGCAAAAAGTCCTGATCCGCGCAGCGGTCAATGAATGTCCCGAAGGTGTTCAAAAACGGGGTATCCAACGGAGTACAAATCATCAGGTCGCCGCGCTCTTTCCCCATCTTCACAATAAAAGAGGCAAGATTGACCGGATCGGGGTCCAGGCAGAACGCTTCATGCAGGCCGCCCTCCGCAGGGGCATACCCGATCAGAAAAGGATAGCCGCAAGCAGTATGGTTCTGCTTGGCTGCGCTGATAAGTTCAGGGGTGACAAACTTGGTGAGTTCTTCGGCAGCCTCATTCCTGACCGGCTTATCCAGAAGCCATTCTTTCAAGCTTTCCGGCTTGACGATGCCACAGAAGTCATGTCGTTCCCAATGAATGTATTTGCCGGTCAACAGGCTTTCTGCATACACGGCCTGACCTCTGGCTCCATAAATACATCCAAAACCGTTACGGGCATACCAGATGGAGTCGTCGGCAGTCATGTCCTTGCCCTTACTGCTCACCCCAGGCTTGAGAACCAAAAATTGATTTTCGTAGTTGTACTGGCTACTGTCGGGGATGCAGTCATTTATGTCCAGAGGGCGATCCGACTGGCGGATCATTTTCTGATTCTTCACCATATCATCGGATACATAGAGAATCGGGAGTTGCAGAAAAGTAGCCAGGCCAATTTCGTCCTTCATTCCCTGAGAGATGGTGTCGCCCATTACCCAGAGTTCATCGCAGCGCTCCAGCAGTTCGTGACCCATTCGCAGACCCTGTTCCCGCTGCTCCGGCACCGCATCATTCAGATATTGCGTGAAAATCGTATGCGGCGCCAAGGGAATCACGCCGCAGGATGCCGCATAAGCACAGTAGTCCTTTGCCTTTTCCTTGTTCTTTTCCATATCTCCCCGCAGAGGGGAAGAAATATAGACCAGCCTCAAAGTAACACCTACCTTTCCAAATTAAGCCCATCCACCCAACAGATGGACGGTGCAAAAGTCGATGAAAACTGCCCACCGGCCACGGAACATAGCCCGCAAACCTCTGAGTTTCAAATTTCCAGATCTTCCTCGTCCTCTAAATCACAGGCGCTTTCCACATCGGAACCGTAATCTGTGAACGGCAAAATGTGTTCTGTGCCGTTCTCGACATTTTCCTCGGATTCATACAGCCCCATATCGGCAAATTCATTGTCGGAAACAAGAGTTCCGTCAACGGTACGGAACATCAGCGGCATATAGTTACTGTCCTCGTAATACAGAAACTCATTGGTCGCATACGCCAGTTTTGCAATATCGCCGCCGTGAAAAATGAAGTACGGAATCGTTCGTTCCCCGCTGATAGCCGGATATTTTTTGAGTTCATCAAAAAACTCTTGAAGCTCTGGACAGACATAATGAACGGTCAGCTTGCCGGTTTCATTGCGGGAAATGCGTCCGATCACATCTTGCAACGCATGATCGGCAGTCAGTTGATAGCCAGCCCAGGCAACGGCTGTAATTTGGAACGGCGAAACAGCGCCGTCCGTTTCCTTATAAACCTGCGTGTTATCAAAGTCGTACCGGAGCCATTGACACTCCATATCATCATCCGCCTCTTGGCGCGGCGAAATGTCTGCTTCGATGATGAAGTGACTTCCTTCCAGGTCGAAATCCAGGATTTTCATTGTAAACTCCTATCTTTCCAAGTCCAGCCCGTCCAGCTCATAGTCTGAAACAGGCGGTTCAAAGGCCGTATCATAGGCCACATCATCAAGCTGCCGGATTGCGTCCAGACGGGCCGCTGCCTGCGGATCAGTAACAAGTTCCTGTTCCAGCAGGGCGTCCGCAACGATGGCGTTGGAAACCGGATCGGTAAAACAAAGGTTCTCACCGTCCTGTGCAGCCTGCTCCATCACAGATTCCGGCAGGATTTCTTCGGCAAGGGCCTTCGGCACTTCCAGCCCACGTTTCTTTGTGCCGACGATCTCGTAAATGCCTACGGCGATCTCTCCGCAGGTGATGATGTTTCCCCAAATATCAGGATTCGGGCGTCCATCACGCATACTTTGTCCCTCCATCTTCCTCATAAGGCATATAGGCTATGACGGTGAGGTAATCCGTACCAAGGCGCCGCAAAAGATCATCCTGATGTTCCATGACCTGATCGACGATATGCTCCGGGCAGTATTTCATCAGGTCAGCTACATATTGCCCCACATCCAAGCCAATAGGATGCGCCAGGTATTCTTCGTCCGTCATGCCCTCAAGCTGCTGGTTCAGCCCGTATTTATAAATCAGGAAACGGGCGATAGCGATGGTCTGATTTCTCTTGCTGCTCATTCTTGCTATCCTCCAATCTCCATTTCTTCCTGCTGGCCGAACTCCATATCAAAGTCAAACTCCATTTCCTGCTCCCGCAGCTCCGGGATAATGTCCTCGATTTTGTCAAGAATCCGTTCCACAGATTCACGGGCCTCGTTGGAAACATCCTGATCGAGTATGCTCATCTTAACCAAGCCCGCATGAAGGACCAGGAGTTCTTCTTCGGTGAACAGCGCACGTTCATCCACCAAACCGCTCCGTTTGGCGAAATCCTGTCCTGCAAATTCCTTGTTGTAAAAAATCTGGCGGGCCATCATTTCGCCGGAATCCGGGGCGGTGCGGTAGGTGGAGAACACATAGCCAAACAGATGATGCTCCTTGCAGGCGAGAGTCACGCCATTGTATTCTGCCAGCTTATAAGAGCCATTGGGAAGTTTCTCATTGGCGTCAGTATAAGGACAGTCGCGGCAGATACCCGCTTTGTTCGCCATGTCCTGGGCCGTATCGTTGATAAGGCGAATGAGTTTGTCCTTGACTGTGACAAAGGGGTTCTGGATCACCGTATCGGCTTTGGAGAAATAGGCCACAAGCTGGTTCTTGAAATAAATATCAGCGATGTAATCGGAAGATTGGGACCGCTTCACATCAAAGCCGCGCCGGGCAAGCTGTTCAAAGAACAGCCTGTAAAAATCGGTTTTATTTCGCAATCGGTTTCCTCCTTTCCTGATAACCTTTTCGCTTCATTACATCTTTGAGAACTTCAACGAAAGCAAAAATGCGCTCTGCCGCCGCCTGATTTTTGGGGTAAACCGCAGGCAGCGGAGGGCGCCGCTGTTTTTTCAGATCGTACCATAGACAGCCGCCGTCCCTTCGTTCAGGGAACATACAGGACGGGACAGAGGTGCGCAGGGTATAAGGGCAGTTATGGCAGGGGTGTCCTTTGGGGTATTCATATTGGTGAACCGTCAAATGAGCAATGCCATACGAACCGCTCGGAATCGACACCGGCACACCATTTTGCTTATAGGAAGTGTTCGCTGTTCTCATCCTTTCTCCTTTCTGGAACCGGGTGGCCGGTCACTTTTTTGTTTTTCATAATCATCTGAAAATAGAAAAAGCAGCCCCGCAGGACTGCTTTCTGTATGACAATATCAATTTTTTCAAGGGACTTTTCTTCCAAAGTCACAACTTTTTCAAGGGACTTTTTCCGATAAGCCCTCATCAGTTTTGCGGTTACAAACCGCAAAACTACTTAAAATTGTCTTTAGTTGCGGATTACTATGGTTCCAATCCCTTGTCCTTATGTCGCAGATACCACTCTTTTCGGGCTGCCTTTGACAGATCGGTACTCATGGCCTTTTGCCGGTCGTCATACTCCATGTCAAAACTCATAGCAGTCTGCTCCAGCGCCATTAAAATTTCGCAAATCATCTGTTCGGTGAAGTAGGCTTTGCGGGCCTCTGTATATTCAAAAGACTGGACCTCACGGTCTTTGCACAGCATGGTGCGGATCACGTCGAGAATTTTATTGGCAATCAGCTTATCGGCCTCCGCCACAGCCTTTTCCTGCTGTTCTTTGATGTGCGCCGGGTCGGTGTCATAGAGCATGGCAAGACGGGTCTTGCTCTCTGCATAGTCCTGTACCAAATTGCGGATGTACTCGTTGTTTTCCTTCAAGAAGGCAACAAAGGCATCTAATTCGGCCTTCACATCCTCTGGAAGCAATTTGTAATACAGTCGCCCCTTTTTCGGCATTTTCTCCTTCAGCGCGAACAGGCGTGAGATAAAGGGGGCAATCTTCATTGCACCAACAACGCTATCCAAGGGGGAAGTCCCCAGCTCATCATCCGTGATACGCCCAAACGCTTCACGCAGGCAACGATATTCCTGCGGGTGAAGATGCTCCATGTACTTCTCAAACTCGTCAATCATTTCGTCTGTGATGGCCGACAGGTGTTCCTTTGCCCGCTGTTTGGCCTCGCAATACTCTTTGATACGCTCGGCAAAGGTATCTCGAATGAGTTGTTTTCGGATTTTATCCGGGATGCTTGGATGGACAAAAGGGACCATTGTTCGCTGATGTTTATTCCAGAACACCACATGGATGTGGGGATGACCTTTTTCGTTATGGTGGGCAGCCACCCATTGCAAGTCCTGCACCCGGATTCCATTGAACTTTGCCAGGGTCAAAATGTGGCGGTCGATATAGTCCTCCCACGCTTTGTGATCGGACAGCCCCAATTCGGCGGCCGTTTCAGGTGAAAAAGAGATAATACCACGATACATATTGACCCGACGATAGGAAAGCTCCCGAACCAGGCGGGCGGCTTCCTGCCAAGTGTCAAACTCTTTGACCGCCCCCGGCTCCAGCTTGCCAAACAGTCCGTGGCGCATCCCCTTATTCTTCACGGCACCGGGACGAGTTGCAATGTAACCGATATGTGCATAGTTGCCTTTTGGAGTTTTCTTATAGTTGGGGTGCCGGTGGCGCTGCTTATAAATCAGAATCGACACGGGAACCTCCTTGTACGGCATGGATGGCTTTCTGCATTTCCTCGTCATCCATGAAAGTACGCAGCGCATCCGCGTTTTTTTGATTGGCAAATGCCAATGCTCGCTTTCGGGCCGCCGACTCAATTTTTTCAAAAGACGAATAGCGATCTTGGTCAATAAGGTCTGCGATAATGGCAATGTTGGCATAATAGCCCGCAGCCGATATGATCGTCAGGCGATTTATCAGTCCGGCCAACCGGTTTCCCAGGGCTTTGAGCTGCCCGCTGAGTTCCTGCCGGATGACCCCGTTTATCATGTCAATATTTTCGGCGGTGGTTTCCAAATCCAGATATTCGTCAATCGCCCTGCGCACTTCTTTGGAAAAGTCCGTCCCATTCTTGGCTGCCAGTTTATTGAGCGCCCGAACTGTATCTTCCGGCAGATGGAGCGTCTTGCGCTCTGTTTTAATGGGCGATTCCTTCAAATCAATCCTCCTTTCAAACAGAAAAGGCGCCGGATGATCCGGCGCCCTTCTCGTTGATTACGGCAATTTATACTTGGTGTTTTTTCCTTGACCTGTCTGCACAATCAGATTCTTTTGAATCATTTTGCTTAACAGCCGCCCAGCGGCAGTTTGATTCATGTCCATAGTGGTTTCCACTTCTTTGCGAGTGATAGAACCATTTTCCCTAATAAAATCCAATACCGGTTGTTCCACTTCGTTGTCCGCACCTGCCACGGTCGAAGAACTGTTGCCCTCGTTCAAATTGGGCAATACAATCTTAAACGCATTGTCTGTTGCTTCAATGACTGGCTTTTTATTGCTGTTTTCATAAGCACCCATGATTTTTTTCATGCCAGTTCCATATGCTTCAATCAGTTCCAGACGGTAGAACACATTCGCCAATTTGGGATTACGGCAGACTGACAGCCCAATCATAATATCGTTCAACGAAACCCCCGCAGGCAGGCCACCAATCGAAGTAAACTCAATTCGGTCATCATACACACTGATAAGTGTACTTGCGCTGAAAGAATAGTCCCGATGTACCAGAGAATTGAGCAGAGCTTCACGAATTGCAACTTCTGGATAATCCCGTGTGTCAATCCTTCGCAGCTTATCAAAGGTGGAGCGCACCTGATTTCGACGGTCGATATACTCGTAGACCTCGTTCATCTGCTGAAGGAGAGAACCGGTAAACTCTTGACGATCCCGGAAGATACTTTGGTCGGTTCCCTCAAACACAGCCGCTTTCACGGTATGGGTACATTGCTCCGATAAGAGCAGTCCTAAATTGGTATAGATGCCATCTGTGTTGAGAATCCCAAGAGTTTTCATCTGGGGCGCCTCAAATGCAATGTTCCGCGCTTCAAACTCCTTTGTTGTCGCCTGAAAGGTCAAATTCTGTTCCAGAGATCGCATGGCTTCAAAACTGTCACCATCTGTATCTTTTATCATCCGGCGGATTGCCGTGGTCGTTGCAGGGACAGATGAAGTCCCTTGCCGCACATATACACCCTCCGGCCGCAGTCCCTTTTTCGCCAGATAGTACGGCCGCTCGGTGCCGCGCTGAATCTCAACGGCAACAATTTGTTTCCTATCCACAACCTTTGTGTCATAGCGGATAAACATTGTGACATCCGGCTTGATGCTGTCACGCACCATGTTGGAAATCTGCTGTGTTACTGTATCAGGATTATCAACGCCCACAACTCTACCATTATCAGCAACTCCTACATACAGCGTTCCGCCCGCACTGTTCGCAAAGGCTATGATTTCCTTCTTTATATCCTCCACAACAATTTCTTTCAATTCAAGGGTTTCACTTTCCTGAAAAGTCATATTATCATCTCCTTGAAATCATTCTACTCATATTCTAACGCTTCTAATCATTCTTGTCAACATAAGTGGTTAGAAACGACAAGAACCGAGAAGAACGGAGAGAATATGACTTTCAGTTTGAAGTATGACAAAAATCACACCAGAATCAAAAAATCATACCCTTTGAAATCCTCAAAAACCTGTTGAAAGCACTGCTTTCAAGCTGTCAGCCCGCCGTCAGGTATGACGGCTATTCCTGCCTTAACCGAGAACCGCAGGGCGTGGCCTGCGGATTCCGGTTGCGGGGCGCCCCCGCAGGGGGGCGGGCAGGTACAGATGAAAAGAAAAGTGCGGGCTGTCACAGTTCAAAGTCATCTTCCAGATCTTCTTGGGCGGGCGCCCACTCGGTAAAAATCTCCGCCATGATTTCGTCCTTTGTTCCTCGGACAGAGCAGCCCTCATTGGCGTAGTCCTCCAGATTGGAGAGCCGTTCAGGGATACGGTAGAACGCAAACTGCCGTCCCGGTGTCTGAATGAACAGCCGCATTTCATACCCGTCCTTCGGGTTCATTGCGTCCATCAGTTCATCCAGGGTTCCAACCCGTTCGCAGGCTTCGTGCAGAATGGAGTGCAGCATATCTTTAGGAATCTCCGCAGACCAGAGAGAGTAATCGTCTTTCCCGTGACAGGTGATGGTCTGGACTTTTGCAAAGGCGATCCGGTCGATCTTCTCCAGCGCAGAGTTCAAAATTGCCTCGGCCTCCGGCGGATGGTGGCCGCAGAGTTCCATATCCACCACGGTCCCCACCGCTTCCGCCTCTTGTTCGGTCAGAACGATGTCCACTTTTTTCTGTTCATAGGTATTTCCACGACCATTGAGCATCAGGGAACATTCGGCAGCAATGCGGAACATCCTGTAATAGTCGTCCGCAGTTTCTCCCAATGTCTTGCCGGTAGCAAAGTTTTGAAAATAGCGCTTGCCATCTTTGTCGCGGCAGGCCAGGGAAATGTCCAGATAGATACCTTCGCTGGCCCCAAAATTGGGAATACAGAGCGCCTGGTCAAATTCAGGCAGCTCGCCCGTCAGTTCATCAGAGAACAGGAAATACTCATCCGGGAGCAGACCTTTCAGTTCCAGGTGCGTTTGCAGTCTGTCAAAGGTTTCTTTTGCGTCGGCCATGCCGATGTGCCGGACACGCCGCTTTTCATCCGGCTCACTCCAGCGATCCAATTCAAAGGTTTTGATTTTTGCCAATTTTACACCTCCATACCTTGTTCCGGTTCTTCCTCGGCGCTCTGTTCAAATACAGTTTCCAGCTCCGCCATACGCTGACTGTCTAAATCCTCCACAGAACGCCCCTTCCGCATTTCCACCAGGTCGGTGTTAAAGTCATTCAAATGCGGCACATGAACCGCGCAGGCATATCCCTTTTCGGTGTATGCCTTCATCCATTTTGCCGCTGTAAGCTGCCCCCAATTTCGCAGTTGCCCATTCTTGTCACGGGCAAGATAGTCATTGTCCACTGCAAACACCAGCCGCTTGATCTGCGGATGGCCTTCCAGATAACGGTCAATGGCTCCATTCCAAAGGCAACCGGTAGAGATACGGTGATCTTGCATCCAGTCACGCCCATAAAAGTCAGCGGCAATAGAAGCATGGCTCATCAGGTCGATGGGCGCCTCGGTGACAATCAGCAGATCGGTTTTGCCCTCGTGGAAGAAGGGGTAGCTTTTATCAGAGCCGGTCGCATCCATTTTGAAGGAGCTGTTATCTCTGGCCGCCCGCATGGAGCAGTACCGGGCGGTTCCTTCCGCATCGTAGCCTACAAACACGCAGTTGCCATACTTCTTTTCCTGATAAATCATCTTCCGATTCATAAAGTGGCTTACGATTTTAGGGCTGATACCTCGGACAGAAACCAGATACCAATAGGCCCGCTTCATGTTGTCTGCCTTTTCGGGCAGCACCAGCGGCTCCCGTTCTTTTTTCTTATAGGGAACCACCTGCTTTACGGATGGAGAGAACTCCTTGCCGATCAGCTTGCCCACCGCTTCGGGGAAGGACAGGTTTTCTTCCCGCATGACAAAATCAATGGCGCCGCCTTTGACTCCATCATCAGGACCCGTCCATTGGAAAAAGCGATTGTTTTCGGGGAAGATGTAAAGCCCGCCGCTGTGCTTCATGTGGACAGCTTTGCGGCCTGCCTTTTCTGGCTCATATCCATAGCCACGGGCCAGGGACAGAATATCCACGCTGTTTGCTTTCCGAATCTCATCCTCGGTAAATTTCTGATACGCAGCGGCGCTTCTGCTCATATCACATCACCTCACAATTCCAAATCAGGCTCCTGTTCTTCGCTGCTCTCAATCACAGGCTCCTGAGTCATATCCTGATGAAAATGGTCAACGCCCGGAATAAGCGCCAGCGAAGAACCATTCTCCCAATGGCAATGAATTTGCCCCAGATCGTCAACGGAATCTACGATGCCGGTCAGTCCCGCAGGCATTTCACGGTAGGGATCTTCCATCTTTTCATCCAGAACAACCTTGGTTCCAGGCTGGTAGTTCTGCCGGATGAGCTTTGCCTGCTCGTACTGATATTCCGGCGATCTGGTGGGCGCTTTCTTTTCTCCCGGTTGGATCGGGATGCCCTCTGCATCGTAACAGGCAGGATCGGCAGCAGGAACATTCCAGTCAAACATGGAACCGGCCAACATAGCTGCCGCCTGTGCCTTTGAAATGCCCTCATGGGCATTGAAGTAATTTGCCAGAACCTTGTTATACTCACGGTCGCCGGTGGAGTAGGCACAGGGATAGTAGCCCTTTTCGCCGTGCCTGACCTCTATGAGCTGCCCAGAACCGGGAAGAACTGCATAGCAATGTTCCGGCAGAGCAGAAGAATTAAAGTTCTTCGCCATAGTCAGCCTCCACTTCATACTCCGCAGAGTCCGCCGCTTCGTCCTCATAGAACTCATCCAGGTCAAATCCGGCTTTTCCGATTTCCTCGTTGCTCATGCCGAGTTCATCTCTCAAATGGCGGTATAAGTCCCATCCGGCATAGTTCTGTGCCGCCCATGACAGCGCCTTATCCAGAATCAAACGGGTACGATCTTCGCCCAGACTCTCCAGAGAACCATTGCGGATGGCATTGAACTCATGGTCGGACAGGTTCAGCAGCCGATATGCTTTCTCAAACTGCGGCTCCTTTGCACAGTCCGGGAGCATCAGATTTTCCGTCTGCTCCACAAAGCCATAGTCCAGATTGCTATACTGAACATCACCGGCACGGCAGGCCGCCCGGAACTGTTCAAAGCCCTTCATATTGCTGAAGCCCCGGTAGTCCATTGTGCCGCCGAGGATTTGAGCGCCGATGATGGTATGCAGCATTTCTTCATCCGTAGTGGCGGCCACGATTCGCATGGAACTTCGCTCCTTGCTCAAGGTGCAGCCATATAGGATGAAAACATTCACTGTGTTATCCAGGCTCACAGTCTAATCCCTCCGTTTCTTCCTGCAATCGCTCCAAATACTCGTCGATGTCCAGTTCCTCATACTGAAATTGGAGCGATTCAACGATTGCCGGATTGCAGTCCTCCGGCAGATGCTCCTTTACAGCATCCTGAACATCCCGGATTTCCCCCAGGAATCCCCAGCAGCTATCCACCTCCACATCTTCCTTGAAAAGCTGGAATCCATAGCACTGGTTGGTCAGGTAGTAATCGTACTCCTTGACTTCGGCTTCCAGGGTTTGACGAACCTTCTCCAATATTTCAGGGGTGATTTTCCCGTGTTCCTGCTCGATCATCGCTTTATCTGCATAGATCCAGCCAACCTGACCGGAATCCCACGGGCAAGAAAAGCCGCAGGTGTTCATGGTGATCCCGCTGTGATCGTACAGGTAAAGCGGAAGAATCACCATGCCATCCATTTGTTCTACCAGCGAAAACAGTTCGCCGGTGGTGAGGGCAGAAAGGCAATCATCCAAAAACCAGTCCGGGACTTCATCTTTCAACGAGGCCGCATAGCTGGAGGACACATACCAATCGCTGTCTGAACTCCAGTGCTGATTCTCCCGCAATTCCCACTCCCGCGTGGAGCGATTATATTCCAATCGGGCATCTTTGGCCTTGCCAGATTTGAGAAATGCAAAAACCGGATTGTTCCGGTCATGGCCGCTGGAGTATTCAGAAAACAGCAGGCTCCGCAGGAAATCGCTTGGCTCATCATAATCGTGCTTCTCGCCCAGGCTGTATCTGCTATGCCAGCAGACCATTTTCCCCAGGCAGTCGTGATCCTCACGAGGGTTCAGAGGGGTATCATCATCCAGTATGAAAAGGGTGTAGGGCGCCATTGTCGCTGTCATCGGCATATCGCTTCACCTCCCTCCAGACAGGTCGATTTGCTTAGTTGGCGCCGTGGCGGTTGCGATACCAGCCAAAATAGAAAACGCCGCCAATCATGGCGGCGGCAGCGGATACGCTCAAAATTGCTTTTTTCATATTGGCTCCTTTCAAAAACCAGATTTACAGTTCCATATCCTGTTCTTCCTCACAGTCCAATACAGGGCTGTCCGGCGGGGACGCCCCATGTTCTTCAAACTGCTGTCGGGTCTGAATCGCAGCGGACAGTTTGGAAAGCAGGTCAAACATTTTGGTGCTGTTCCGGCTGCCTTTGAAATAGCGGTAGTTCCATTCTCCAATTTGGGGGTCGTACCGGATACTGTGAAGCGAATTGATGATCCAGCCCTGTGTTTTGAGAGGAACAGGAATTTCATGCTCACGAAAGAGCTGCATAATGAGAGATTTGCCGTTGATCTCCCGGTTTATCACCTCCTTTCCCGCCATAATATTTCCTTCGGCCTCACGGATGGCGGAATCGTAACGGGCCTGTCATTCTTGTGCCAACTGCTGTTCACGGGCGTCTTGCTGCGCCCGCCTTTCATCAGCTTGCCGCTGCCGTTCCGCAGCAATGGGGGCATTGTGGGCTTTTGCTTCCTCATACCGTCCAAGCAGATTGGCAAATCCCAGATCAGCCCACCGGTCCGGGGCTTCCATACTCTGATTGAAAACCCTCTCGATCTCACCCCGGATGCCATGCTCCAGCGTGGGTAGCCATTTCAGGACTTCCTCAAGCCGGTGCCGCTGGTCAATGCCCACCATAAACCCGTCACATGGAATATAAACCGTTTGGAAGAACTCCCGTTTCTTCTCCATTGTGTAGAGTTCAATGCCGTTTTCGTTGTAGAAGCGGTAGTAGTAGTGCTTGTTGCCCATCAGGTCTTTGGCAAAGACCCGGTTTTCGTCTTTTTCCTTGGGCGGAAAGATGTCCTTTTTCTTTTCATCCGGTCGGGTATAGCGGGGAGAAAGACCGGTGCGCTCCAAACTGTCTGCAATCAGCTTTTGGACTTTTTCAATACCGCCATGCTTCTCAACGAAACCGGCCAAGTCCTCCGCCTGCTTGAGAGAACAGAATTGCAGTCCGGTTTTTCCTTCATAAACGGAGCCTCTATGCTGAAACAGGTCCAGGCCAAACTCATTGCGGACCGGCTTTGTTTCTTGGGCTGGCAAAAAAGCACCTTCTCGAAAGAGATAGCCGACAGCCGAATGTTTCTCGCCCATATATCACCACCTCACATCACTGCTCCAGCTCATGCTCGTTGTCATCGTCCAGGCGCAGAGCAAGGAACTCTTTGATACAGTGTTCTGCCGCCTCGTCGGTGGGGTACAGCAGTTCCAGCGTCAGGTCGTCCAAGTTCTGATCTTCCAGACGGGGATAGCCCGCCAGAGTGTTTTTGATATACGCCGTGAGAAGATCGTGGGGGCTGAATGCCTCCAGCAGCATGATCTTATACTTCGGCAGAAGCGCAGGCAGGAACTCTTTCAGAATCCCAATCTTCCTCGCCATCAGATCGTTGTCCGTTTTCATCCAAAATCACCTCGCTTTCCTGTAATGATTCAAACTCCAACTTAGTGTTGATTTCCGTGAGTTGGGCAACCTTTTCCGACAATTCTTCCTCATAAAGAAACGGCTGTCCAACCTGCTGTTGGGCAACCGCCAGTTGTTTTTGTGTTTCTTTCAATTCGCGCCGTGCATCTTCAAGATAATTGGGAATCCGTTCAGCAAGATTCTCGATACGGGTAATCGTTCCCTGACCGGAATTGCCTATATCCGTCCCATACAGCAAAGCGCCCCGCAGAATAATATCCCTTTCAAACGGATTGAAGTTCACGAAAAGAGAAAAGCCACGATACGAACCAATTTCAAACTCATATTCATCTTTTCCACGGCCTTCACTTATCATCCGATAAAGAAGGGCAAATGCTTCGCCCGCTGCCGGTCGCTCCGTATAATGCTTTCCATCCAGCACGATGGAGAAATCCTTGCCTTCGGTCTGACCCAACAGAGAAATGTCCTGCGTGACTCGCTCAATTTTCTGCTCATATTCCCGGATGCGGGATGGATATGTCAAGTTAACCTTGTGTTCCAAAGCAAGCTGTTCATTGCTCCACGCACCACGCAGAATTTTCAATTCCGTGACCCGGTTTTCCAATTCCATCTTCTGTGCGACCATCGGATTGTCGGTAGCGGCCGCCTTGAACTGTGCGGCAGACAGGACGGTTTCATCCACATCCTCACAAGAGCGGGCAATGTGTTTTCCGGTGAGAATCTGCGTGATATAGCGCAATTTCTGCTCCTGAATCTGCCAGAGATACGCATCAAATGTTCCTTTGGCTACGAATTGCTTTATCATAATTTCAGGGTTTTCGTTGCCCTGCCGTACCCCACGTCCATTTCGCTGTGTAATGTCAGAGGGCTTCCACGGACAGTCCAGATGGTCAATGGAGATTACCTTATTCTGAACATTCACGCCGGTTCCCAGCTTGCTGGTGCTGCCGATTAAGATACGGACTTTTCCTTGGCGGGTACGCTCGAACAGTTCCTGCCGCTGTGCTTCAGAAGTGGCGTCGTGAACAAAGGCTATCTCCGATTCCGGCACACCCTTTGCCAGCAGCACATTTCTTATTTCATCATATACATTGAATTTCCCGGCTTTGGGAGTGCCAACATCACAAAAGACAAGCTGCGTGGAAGCAGAGGCGGCGGTGTCCTTCCAAACCTGATAAACATCCTCAATGCAGACACTCAACTTACTTCCTGTACCATCCGCATCCGGTCGAATCAGGCGCGGGTCAATCGCCATCAGGCGGGCCTCACCGGTCAGCTTCAGCATATTATCTTCTTCCGGCTTCACTCGGCCGGTTCGGATTGCTTCCGCCCGCAGAATAAAATCGGCCATGATCGCCTGCTGTGCGGGTGTGGCTTCCACCGAAACAATCTCCGCTTTACCAGTGCGAACAGCCGGGAGTCCGGGAATATCCAACATATCCGCTGTTTTGATGTCAGCGACCTCACGAAAGACAGCCATCAGTTCAGGGAGATTGTAGAAACGGACGAAGCGATCACGCATCCGATAGCCGCCGCCCTCCGGCTTCAATTCCAGCACAGAGGCTTTCTTTGCAAAATGGGCGATCCAGGTATCGAAGTAGGACCAGCCGAAGCGTTCCAACTCCTGCGGCTGCAAATACCGCTGCATGACGAACAGTTCGGAAATCGAGTTACTGATTGGCGTTCCGGTCGCAAATACTACGCCGCGCCCCTGATTCGTTTCCTGTAAATACTGGCATTTGAGCAGCATATCAAAAGCGCGTTGACTGCTTGAGGTTGTAATACCAGCCACATTCCGCAGCTTCGTAAAGACAAAGCAGTTTTTGAAAAAGTGCGCCTCGTCCACCATCATCATATCTACGCCGAGCTGCTCAAAGGTCAGCAGATCGTCTTTCTTTTCCTCGGCAGACAGCTTTTTCAGCCGCTCATCCAGATTTTTGCGGAAAATGACCATCTGCTTGACAGACCAATTCTCGCCGTTTTCGCTCTTGATTTCATGGATTGCATTTTCAATATCGTTGATCTGCCGTTCCAGCATAGCAATCTGCCGCTCTGTGGAGATTGGGATTTTCTCAAATTGGCTGTGCGCCAGAATCACTGCGTCATATTCTCCGGTGGCGATTTTAGAAATGTAGCGGTTGCGGTTTTTGGGAGTAAAATCCTCTGCGGTGGATACCAAAAGGTTCGCATTGGGGAAAAAGCGGTAGAACTCTGTTGCCCACTGGCCCACCAGGGGATTGGGAACCACAAACACCGCCTTGTGGATCGCTCCCAGGTTCTTGAGGTACATCCCGGCGGCAATTAAAGCAGCAGTCTTTCCGGCGCCTACCTCATGTGCGGCAAGCCCCGTCCCGGTATAGATGACACGGGCAGCAAAATCAAGCTGGTGCTTCCGCAGTTTCATCTCCGTGTTCATGCCGGGAAATACGAGATGGCTCCCATCAAACTCACGGGGGCGAACTGTGTTGAAGGTTTCATTGTAGATACGCAGAAGCCTATCTCGGCGCTCCGGTTCTTTCCAAACCCAGGACGCAAATGCTTCCTGAATCTGTTGCTGCTTGGCACGGGCAATCATGGTTTCCTGTGCGTTGACTACATATTTAACCGACTTGTTGCCCTTTTCGTTGATGTATTCCTGCCGGTCACGGACAGTAGTGGACTGCATATTAAGGCAATCCTCAAAAATCTCATAAGCATTTTTCCGCTTGGTTCCGAAAGTCTGGTTGACCATTACGGAATCCGGTTCCGCATTTTTATTGGTGACACGCCAGGTCGTGGTATAGGAGAAATACTCAATGTCAATGCGGTGTCGGTTGTCGCCGCCCTCGATGACCTTTTCATATCCGCTGGTCTGGAAGGTTTCATACATGAATTGGCGGTAATACTCAATGGGAACCCAGATGGCACCCATATTCACTTCGATGTCAGCAGGAGTCAGCGGCTCCGGCTGTACTTCCTCCAAAGCCTCTACATTCCGGGCAAAGAGTTCCGGTTCTTCTGCTGCCTTCTGACGTGCGTAGAGCAGTTTATCCCGCACATGACCACTGAGATATTCTTCTGCAAGTTCCCATCCTTCCAGCGGATTACCGTAGTATTTCTGGGGATTGAGATAGATGCGAGTATCCAGCTCTTGCACCAACTCCTGTGGGGCTTTTCCTGTCAGGAAGGACATATAGGGCAGATCCACCCGCAGCTTGTGATTCAGGCAGATTTGAAGGGCGTCCTCGGCGGTGTCTGCATGGTTGACCTGACGGAAAGGACGGATGGTGGCTTTGGTGAAGATCGCTGATTTATCCCAACCGGTCTTGTCTTTCCGCTCATCCTCGATAGAGCGCAGCAAGGGGAATTGGTCATCATCAGAAAAAGCGAGGATGTTTCCTTTGCTGTTGATGGCTCCATACTTTGCAACGAAGCGGTCATATACCTGATTGAGTGTGTCCTGTACTTTCTGGAGATCAACCGGGTCATACTCATGGGACTGGATGTTGATAACCTCCAGCAGCGCAGTACGGATTTCGCACAATCCCTTGATTCTTTCGGCCTTCATGCCGGTGTAAGGCTGCGGGATCAGCTTATCTTTTTCACAGAAGAAGATCTCGCCATTGCGCACAACATAGGTGAAGTTTTTGGTTCCGGCCGGAGCGTCCTCATACTCTGTATTGCTTTCTTCCGGTTCGTCTGCCTCAATTTCTTCATCTGGCTCTGCTGTGAAACGGGCGTACAGGGAGTCAACCGCTTGGGTAAGATGCTGGTTCAGGTCAAAATCTTCCGGGGCAACACAGGCCGTCCCATCTTCGTTGCCGTACATATTCCGGCTGCTCACCATCTCGCCCATGAGCATTTCGGGATTATCTTTGAAATAGCGGTTATAGGCGATCCATTTACTGCGGTCCAGGTCAGTTTCAATCCAGGACGGAAGATTCGCGCGATCAAGTTCTATGGGCTGCACTCTTTTTTTCAAGAAAACAACATCCGCTGTTACATCGGTTCCCGCCAAAGGCTTGAACGCTGTGTTGGGTAGGCGAATGGCGCCGATGAACTCTGCCCGCCGTGCGATATATTCCCGAAGGCTCTCGTCCTTGCGATCCATAATTCCTTTGCTGGTGATAAAGGCAATGATGCCGCCCGGTTTCGCAAGGTCCAGGGACTTGATGAAGAAATAGTCATGGATGTACGGGTTCAGGTCATTGTAGCGCCGGTCATAGATTTTAACGGAGTTGAACGGGATATTGCCCAGAATCACATCAAAGCTGTTGTCCTCAAATTTGGTGGCTTCATATCCCATGATGGAAATATCCGCATCAGGATAAAGCTGCTTTGCGATTCTGCCGGTGATGGAATCCAACTCTACGCCAAACAGCTTGCTCCCTTGAAACTGCTCCGGCAGCACAGAATAGAAGTTGCCGGTTCCCATACCGGGGTCCAGGATTTTTCGGTCAGGGCCGCCCTCGAAGCCAAAGCGTTCCAGGGCGCGGTAAATGTGCCGGATCAGGTCAGGCTCGGTGTAGTAGGCTGTGATGGTGGAGTTCATGGCCGCCTTGTATTCCACATCAGTCAGCAGGGACTTCAATTCCTGATATTCATTCTCCCAACCAGAGGCCGTACTGGAGAAAGCATTGGCAAGCCCGCCCCATCCGACATAACGGGCAAGGATGATTTGTTCTTCCGGTGTCGCTGTCCGCTTTTCCAGCTCAATCTGCTTGAGCAGCTTGATTGCCATGACATTGTTTTTATATTTGGTTTTTGCTCCACTTGGATACAGGTCATAGTCCTCAGAAAAACGGAAGTTGTGTGTGGCGACCTGCGGCGCCGCAGGTGGCTCACGAAGGGGCGCCAGATCAGTGGGGGTGGCTTCATCCATAACAGCGGGCGCCTCTGCTGCTGTACCATCGCCCATTCGTACAAAGGCGCGAATGGGGCGCAGTTCTTCCAGCTCTTTTTCCAGCCGGTATTGCGTGTCCTCCAGATCGTCCATGTCGGCAGCTTCTTGGGGGGAGAGAATAGCCCCACCGTCCAGGCGCCGCACATAAGCGTCAAATTCCCGCGTAATATCTTCAAGGTCATTTTGTACCCGGAGATAGTCGGGATTGGGCTGTTCATCCACCACGGCTTGGTACAGGGCCGAGCCATCCTCGGTCAAATACCCCCATACAATTTCCTCATTGGGATATTGCCCTTGCAGATAGCGGAGCATCTGGGTTGCGATACCTTGGCGGCGGTAGTCCTCCAAGACTTCAATCATGCTGATATGGGGCCGCCCCTCAAAAATGCTGTACCGGATGGTTCCAACCGTCAGCTCACCTCGGACCGCCTGCATCAGCATATCAATCTGCCCATGATGGGCGTCCAGGGCTTCGTCTAAAATCTGTGTTTCCTCTGCTTCATCGTGTTCCCAGGGAGCCATACGGGTTTCATAATCGTCAATTATTTCTTTGGTTATCCCTTCCGGCTTTTCCGGGAGCAGATCATACAGCTCTCGCATTTTAGCTATCTGTGCATGGATGCTACCCGCCCACAAATGCTTTTCGTGCTGATGGCCTTCACTTAGAAAATACTCGCAGTCCGCTTTAAGGCGCCCTAAAAGGCCATATTCAAAACTGTAATCATACGGTTCTGTTTCTCCCTCAAGCGGCTCATCGGTTTCCGGCTCCGGCAGACTGACAACAGGGGTTTCCAGATAGCGGCCTTCATCCACCAGGCGTTGCACGACACCGGCAGCCCGCGCCCAGGACAGCTTTGTTTCCTGTGTTTCGCCCTGCTCATCCTGCCATTCGATAGTGACACCTTCACTATTGAACATGGCGTATTTCACGCCCATTTCATCACCGGAGAACCCTTCATATCCATATAGCTTTTTTAGGAAAGTAGTAAATTCTGATCCGGTGGGGTGGGTCTGAGCAAATTCGTAGATTTGTTCTTTTTTCCCTGCGGTAAGGGGACCTCTTTGCATGACACGCTCAACAAGCAGATCTTCCGTACTCTTTTCCAAGGACAGAAGGGAGAGCTGCTCCGGCTGTTCTTCTTCCACGACCGGAACAGCTTCGACAGCCGGGCGCAAATCCACATCGACTTCTTCATCATTGACCATCATAGAGGCCCGCACCGGCTCATAGCCTTGGCTGCGGATATTGTTCAGCCAGGTGGCAAAGAAACTGTTGAACCCGTTGATTGCTTTCTCGTATGCGGGGTCGTCGGGATCAGCCTCGTTATATACACCAATGCCGCTGTTCTCATAACTGAAAGCCCGAAGTGTCCCAGCCTCTTTGTCGATTTGGAAATCCATATAAGGGTCATACATCCGGTCGCCGTTCTGCATATAGTAATGCTCCATGCAGTAATGGGAACCGTATTTATGGTGAATGACCAGAGGATAGTAGGCTTCTCCGGCCTCCAGCCGCAGATACTCATATTGACCGGACACAATTTCCGGGAACAACTCTTGAAAGCGGCGGAAATTCTTGTGCGCCGTCGTGTTTCCTTTGACGGGCGGCGGTGTAGGCTGCTCCGCTGTATCTGTGGGGAGAGCCGTTTCGGGGGCCTCCACAACAGGGGGATTTTCGTCAGGAACGGATGCAGGCTCGTCACCGGCTGCTGGTGTGTCGTTTTCCATTTGAACAATCGCCTGCGGCTTGACCGGTTCCACTACGGTTTCTCCGGCTTCATAGGCAACAGCATCCAGAACATAATCAAAATCCGCTTCTCCAATGGTCATTTGTCGGTGAGGACCACCCATTTCATCAACTTCATCAGGGATGTTATAATCCCCGATGGGGTCAGGCTGCTCTTCTACAACAGGATTGGGATAGTCGCCATCCTCGATCATGGCATCCAGTAAAAACGCCAGCCCGTTCCAGGGAATGTAGGTATAGCCCTCATCAAAGAAAAATGAAATGCCATCTTCACCATGCAACCGGGTACGATAGAGAAGATCGCCCTGATATTCACGGTCGCCATAGGGAGTAAAGAGAGCCGCAATCTGCCGCCCTTTGTCTGACCAGTCAGGATTGAGCGGCGGTTCTGACAATACGCTGCGAACCGCGCTGTGCAGCTCTGGGGGGTATAGATTGGTGCTGGTCAGGATGTACTCATAATTGCGCCGGACTTCTGCATCGGTAAAATGGCGTGTCGGTTGTTCCGTAGGAACAGAAAAAGAGCCGTCCTTTTCAGACGGCTCTCCCACAGGTGCGGCGCTCGGCGCCACTTCTGTATTTGGCTGTTCTTCGGTCAGCGGGGAATCAGGACTACGCTCTGGAGTACGGTTTCCTCCGCCATCAGTTTCAGACTGTTCAGGTGTCGCGTCCGCTCCATGATGTCCTCGGTCTGCGGAAGCGGCTCCTGCTGGAGCATTTGCTGCGTCAGGGCTTCGATCTTCTCGGTCGCCTCGTCCTGTACCCGGTGCATGATCTCCATCAGACTGCCATCCATTTTCAAAGTCGTAAATCGCTCCGGGTGATTCTCTCTGAGGTATTCCAGGGCCATCCGGCCGTACCTGCCCAGGGGTTGATCTGCTTCGCTGCTGTTGGAGATTTGCAGATCGGGAAGCATCATCCCGTCCTGCTCCCTGTATTTCAGATTGATATTCGGTTTGCTCATGTTGTGCCATCCTTTCACGATTGATAATCTTGATGTTCCGTTCTACTTCTAACAGGATACCTTTGGAAAGGGCGGTTACTGCCGTACCCAGATGTGCAACCAGCGGGAGTGTATTAAAATGGCTGACCGTCGCCATGCCGTCACTCAACTGGATTTCTTCATCCGGCAGGTGACACTTTTTGCCGATGAAATAAGAAATGCTGTCGGTCAAAAGCTGGATGTATTGGGCTTCAAAACCACCGGCCGGGATCTCGGTGAACAAATGGCCTTTGGTTTCCTGCTTGAGTTCCTGCAAAAAGTGGTTGTAATTCTCTGCGACAGATTCGCTTGCCATCGCATACAGCGCTTGGGGAAAATCCTGCTTGGGGAAATCGTGTGCATACGACAGGCGCTCGGTCAGGGCCTTTTTCATTTCATCGGAAAGCTGCCAGTCCGTAGGATGAATCTCTTTGCCAGTAGTTTGGCTTACATCAAAGAGATAGTCAAGAGTGAGTTTGGCATTCCGGTAGACACAAACGGCAACGCCCTTTGCACGGGGAATCAAATTTCTGCCTATGGCTGCCCATTGCTTTCGTGTTGCCAGAATCGAAACATCCTCGTCCTGTGCGTACACAAGAAGTATGTTGTCAAAACTGTGCTTATGGAACTGCGATGCAAATGCCAGATAATCCCGCCAGTTGTGTTCATTTCGGACAATATAGGGAGCCATGACTTCATATATCGTCCGCAGGCGTTCATCATTTCTCAACGGTATCTGACCTCCTTCCTGTATTGGTGATTATGGCCGGTTATCCGGCCTCTTGCTCGGACTCCTGTCCTTTCTGAGCAAAGTAGAGGGCAAGCGCCTCGTCCACAATGCTGTCGAACTCTTTCTGGCTGATGCTGGCGGTAAAGTATTTCTTGTAAATCGCCGGTTTGACCTTGAACGCCGTAGCCGTGGATTTCTTGGGTTTCCGGTTAAACTCGCCGGACAAAATCTGTTCGGTACGCTCCGGAGTCAGCTTTCCGGTATATTCCCGCAGCAGGACAACCTTTCCCTCATTGACCTTGTACTCGCTTTCCGAAAGCACATCGTCAACCATCTGCTGTTCCTGCTTGGTCAGATAAGAGAGCTGCACAGCTACCACAATCGGGAACTCGGCATCATCAATTCGCCTTTTCAGCGGAGTAATCAACTCATTGATGCGGAGATAGTTTGCAACAGCACGGCCTTTCAGGTCATATTCTGCGCCCACAACATCACGGCTTTTCGACTTGTGGCACTCGATGCCACAAGTCCCGTTTTCCCTGATTTCATCAGGGTTTTCAAGCCGTTTCAACTCCTCGACAATATCGTTCCGGCGCCCCTGACAGATCATTTTGGAATAGCGCAGAGTCAGCACCGCCGCTTTTTCAGAGGGCAGCATTTCGGAGAAGGAGCGTTGCAGGACATTGGTTTCGATCACATAAATCCAAGCATCTTCATCGGAAAGATTTTCCTTGACGATACAGGGAAGTTCACGGTTTGCAATGGCTGCGGCGTTCTGCCGGTTATGACCGGCCAGCATTTCATACTCAAAGCCATCTTCATCCCGTTCGATCTTGCGGATGATGGCGGGATTCAGGACCCCATGTTCCGAAATGCTTTCTACCAGATCATTGAGCCGGTCGCCCTCATACAGCCGGAACGGATGGCCTCGGAAAGCACGAATGGCCTGCGGGGGAAGGGTGATAATGGTATTCTTGGTCGGCAAGGATACGGAAGGGGTAGGTTCAATAGGGCTTTCTTCTGCGGCATCCAAGCCCAGAAGATCGTCAATGGACTTGATGCGCGGATTGATTTTAGGCATTTGCCAGCACCTCCTTTGCAAGTTCCAGATAGGCAAGAGAGGCGGGGTTTGCCTGCTCCAGTTCCATGACGCTCATTCCGTAGCTGTTTGCATCCCCAACCTTGACCGTGTAGGGAATCTGACAGTTGAAGATGGGGAGCGATTGAAACGCCTTTGTGACCTGACCGTATGTACGGCGATACAGGTTCGTCCGCTTGTTGCATTTGGTGAACAGGATACCGCCGATCTCAATGCTGGGATTTAATTTCCGCTTGATTTTCTTGATGGTGTCCACCAACGCCTGCAAACCGGTCAGAGCGAACAGTTCCGGGTCAATCGGGATGATTACCTCGTCGGCAGCCGTTAAAGCGTTGATGGTCAACGAGCCAAGAGAGGGGTTGGTGTCCACGATAATGTAATCGTAGGACAGCCGCAGAGGGTTCAGCAGAGCGGCCAGGTAGTCATTGCTGTCCGGCGTCATCAGCAGATTTGCCTCCGCAACGGTGAGAGATCGGCTGGAAGGGATCAAGTCCACAGAGCCGATTTTCTGGATGAACTCGTTGGTATCCGGCAGAGATTCGTCCAGAAGCAGATTGGTGATAAGAGTCCCGGTATTATAGGGCGCCTGGGTCGGCAGGACACCGAAACTGGTGGTGAGGTTATACTGGGGGTCAAAGTCAACTACCAAGACCTTCTTGCCCATCTCGGCCAGCGCATAGGACAGATTTCGGACCGTGCTGGTCTTGGCTACCCCACCTTTCTGGTTGGCTACAACAATTATTTTCCCGCTTTCCATGATAGAAAACCTCCTATATTTTCGTGGAATTTTTGTGATTTCAAGCGTTTGTTCAAGTATGCGTCACTGGCCATAAAGTCGATCAGATTGACCTTCGGGATGATAAATGCCGGACCATGTGAAAGAGATTTTAGCTTTTTCGTTCTGATCCATTTTGCGACCGTAGATGCCGTGGCGCCTGTTAATTCCGCGGCCTCTCTCGTGGAAACAATGTCGGGAATGTCCCGGAAACTCTCTATGTAGTATTTTCGCAGTTCCTCCGTTGTCACAGATTCGGGAAGCAGGGGCTTGACTGCGTATGTCCCGCTATATGAGCCGGGGGGAAGTTTGTATTTTTCGGGGTGGATTTCCCTGCGCTCAAGGTAGCGAACTATGTCTTTCATCTTTATGGTGTAATTCCGGGTCTTTTTCCCACTCTGTACGCAGGGAACCAGACCGGATTGCAGCAGATAACGAGCTGTGCGTTTGCTGATATGACAGATAATGCGGAATTGCTCTTTTTGGACTGTTTCTGGGTACTGATTCAGCAAATAGCGATACTTGGATACCTGTGCCACATCACTCGCCTCCTTTTTCCTGCCACAGACGCTCAAATGTATCCATCAATTCCTTTTGGAGAGGGGTCTTTCGGCGGATACGGCGGTAATATGGGCTTATCAGAAAGTCCAGCATAAAATCCTTTGGGACGGTGTACTGCTTTCCAGGCTGGAAAGCCTTCAGAATCCCTGTGCTGATCCACCGCACGATTGCCGAGGACGAAAAGCCTGTGATCTGCTGAATATCCTTTACGGAAAGCAGGTCTGAGTAGGGAGAGAGGTGTTCGTCATAGAATGTTCTCATAGCACAGATATAGGGACCGTCTGCTTCCTGTCTGCACTCACGCCGATAGAGATAGGCAAGAATGTCCGTCAGCTTGATTTTGTGGCTACGGATCAGGTGGTTTTGCGCAATGGTGTAGGGAATCTCACCTTGTTGCTCCAAATTGTAGGCAGTCTTGGGACAGATGTGGCAGATCTCGCATAGTTCCCGTTTGGTTACATAGGCGGGATACTTTGCGACGATGTCGGGGTAATACTTAGTCAAATCCATGTGCAGCACTCACTTTCTTGTTCATCTGTCATTGGTAGGTGAGGTACTTCACTGGTGTGTAAAATGTTGGATTTTGAAGTGGGTTCAAATAAGATCAAGTTGTCTAATCAAAATGGTGATTTGCATTTTCGTGAAATGGTATGGGTGTGAATACCCCCAATCTGGCGTCCAGTTCTATCCTTGTTCTATCCTCCGGTCATAATTCGGGGCAAAAATGGGAAGAACTCGGAAAGCCCTGTGGGTTCAAATAAAAACGAAAAACGGAAGCCAAAATCCGCAGTATACCGCAGCTTTTGGGCTTCCGTTGTGTACTTCCATCTTCGCTTAATTTCCACCAAAAATCACAAGGGGGAAATGACTCGAAATCGTTTGGCCGGTGTTGAGCCGACCCGTGGGTTCGAATCCCACGCCCTCCGCCATAGAAGCTATCAACCTCGGTTGGTAGCTTCTTTTTTATACCCCGAGATGGAAATTGCTTTCCATTGCGCTTGCAGATGTGAGCTTTGATGAGTAATCAAGGTGCGCGTAGATATTTGCTGTGGTTGAAAAATCGCTATGTCCTAACCATTCTTGAATATGTTTCATGGGGACACCGCTGGCCAGCAGGAGGCTCGCACAGCTATGTCTGAGATCATGAAAGCGGATTTTGCGGAAGCCGTTCCGTTCCAGCAGTTTAGGAAACTGTGATGTAATATAGTTCGGCTTGAACCGATCCCCAATATCATCTACGCAAATATATTCAAGGAATTCTCTGTTATAGGAACGTCCACATAGCTTTTGATTTCTTTCCTGTTGAGCCTTTACCGCAAGCAGCTTTTCATGAAAGTACGGTACAAGCGGGAGCGTTCTACGGCTGGACTTTGTTTTTGTCGTATCCTTTGCAACGATTACACATTTACCATCCAAATTGCAAGAAGTTACGGTATGGCTGATTGTAATGGTGTTTTGCTCAAAATCAATGGCGCTCCATTTTAAGCCAACGATTTCACTTCGACGCAAGCCATAAAATGCACCGAGAAGAACCGGCAATTCCAATTTTGTGCCTGCAACGGCTTCAAAGAGTTTGTTCAACTCATCCCTATCGTAAAAGTTGCCGTAAAATTTGTCCTGCTTTGGCCGCTCAACCTTGTCGGCGGGATTGCTCGGAATCATATCGTTCTTGACGGCGTATTTGAGTGCCTTATGGATATTTGCGTGATAATGAATCACAGACGACGCCTTTACCCTCTGTAATTGCTCCTGATAAAACATTTGAATGTCATGTGCCTGTAAATCCCGTAAGAGTATTTTCTTCTTTCGGAAGTATGGTGCAATAATTGACTTCACAGCATTTACATACGAAGAATAAGTCGGTATGCTGACGGTTGATTTTACAATCTCAAGCCATTGTTCCATGAAGTCTGCAAATAGCACATCGTCACCAGTCTTGGCATTGGCATATTTTCTCCGTTCTTCCATGAGCATCTGTTCTGCGCGTTTTTTATTGCCCTTGATCGTTAAGCCTGTCGAGATCCATTTGGGCTTTCTTTTTCCTGCTGAATCTGTCAGGTTTAGAATGATGTAATAATAGCCATTTTTCTCGTGCAGATGGCCCGCTACCATGTTAATCCTCCTTTCACACAAATCGGAGGCCATAGGATTTCTGCTGTCGGCCTCCTTATAGTATCACCTGTCACCCAGCAATGCAAAAAACACAGCCTTAGATAAGAAAGGCCCGTTTCATTCCGGTCGGATTACTTGCAGATATTCCAACAAATTGATTTTCGGAATGCGATATGCGCGGCCTATTTTCAAGAAACGAATCTGGCCAGTCTGTAATAGCTTGTATCCAGTCTTTCTGCCAATTGACAAAGCCCTGCACATCTCATCAATAGACATTACATCAGGGTAATCATTTAGCATAAAACGAATTGCATTTTTTCGCATGACTACCTCCTATAATTACTTTTGATTTAATGAAAGCGACAAAACCGGACGGCGGCTGGCAGCCGCCCACGGGAATCTCACCCCGGCCCATGCTGATGGGTGCGCCGCGCAATGCTTTGAGGGCGTTCAACGCGGGAGTATCGTTAGCTGAACGGAGGTCATGGCCACCTGTGATGCCACACACAGATGCAAACTGGCTGAATCGCTCGCCCAAATCCTCCTTTCCGTGCGGATCATGGCGCGCCATTTGCCGGGCTTTGCTCCGTTCAGGTTTGTTATCCGGTTGCCTATAAAATTTTCAAGGTGCAGCACATCCACGCCTTGAGACGCGTGTGAAATTAGGCTGTGTATCAGCCGGGAAAGGCTCCTATCGGGTGATAAGAACCTTTCCTCGCGGATGCACGAATGGCCCGTTGCAGAAGCGCGGAAAGGGGGACACGCTCCTGCACGAGCTACTATGGGTTTTAGGCTGTTTTGTTTACCTTGAAGTCAAGAATCTTGGTAATCAGCTTGGTTC